>ERZ1066122.928-NODE-928-length-26882-cov-15.135498_pt1 | contig 26882 bp, 21 predicted proteins | sample MGYA00382769_ERZ1066122 | MGnify/ENA primary metagenome ERZ1066122 (study PRJEB33369, sample SAMEA5778352) | biofilm metagenome | biome: Industrial cooling water; feature: Water cooling tower basin; material: Biofilm | place: United Arab Emirates | collected... | reverse complement strand
TTCTGGATCTGGAACATGTAATAGGGGCTGTGATTGTCGTAGATCAGCGCGACCTGGTTGGATTTGGCACCCGACAGGATGCGCGCCGCCACTGAAGGCCGGTAGTCGAGATCGGCCATCGCCTGTTCGACCCGCTCGCGCAGTTCGGCGCTGACATAGGGATGGCCGTTGAGCACGCGGCTGACGGTCTTGACCGCCACGCCTGCGCGCGCAGCCACATCGCGGATATTGGCGCGGCTCATCGGGCGAGCTCCGCAAACAGAGGCGCAAAGCTGCTGGTGCGGCGGTAGAACACGGGCGGCTCACCGATGGGCGCAGGCACATCGTGCCAACCAGCGGCAAAGTCCACGCCGCTCCACACATGCCGCCAGTCGCCCTGCGGCAGATAGACTGTCCGCGTCACCGCTCCCGCTTCGATCACCGGTGCAACCATCAGGTCCGCACCATAGAGAAACTGGTCTTGGATCGTGAAGGTTTCGCGATCCTCGGGATAGTGGAGGAACAGCGCGCGCTGGGCCGGAAGGCCCGTGGCCTGCGCCTCCGCGACGAGATGCCGGACATAGGGCGCAAGCCGCGCGTGGACCTTGCTCCACCTGACAAAGCCATCGATCAGTTCGGCATTGCTGTCGATCTGGAGATTGTCGTCGGGGCGGTTGCCTTCGTGGGTGCGCATCACGGGACTGAAGGCGCCCAGCTCGTACCACCTGAGGATCAGCTCTTCGGTGCGGACATTGCCGAACAGGCTGGTGTAGCCGCCGACGTCGGAATGGCTGAAAGCATTGCCAACGAGGCCGGATGACAGCGCGGCGGTGATCACCGTGCCGATGCCGTCATGGCGGCTGAAATCGACCGACTGGTCGCCCGCCCACAGCAAGGGACAATGGGCCTGCACCCCGGTGTGGCCGGCGCGCATGAACCACAGCACATCGCCGGTGCGCCCGCGTGAAGCGACGGCGCGGGCGTTCACTTCCGCCCAGCGCACCGGCCAGCGGTTGTGCTCTTGCATCGGGTCGCCCGAATAGAGGCGCAGGTCGGTGGGGAGATATTCGCCGAAGTCCGCCATCCAGCCATCGAGCCCGAAATCGAGCATCCGTTTGCCGATCACCTCCTCGGCGAACCATGCGGCGGCATCGGGGTTGGTGAAGTCGACCACCCCTGCGTGGAACTCGCCGAAATCGACGGCGTAAGGCTCGTCGCTGTCGAGGCAGCGGGCGAAGAAGCCCTTGGCGGCGGCTTCCGGATAAAGCGGGCCGTCGACCGCAAGGTAGGGGTTCACGTAGCCGAGGAAGCGGATGCCGCGCGCCTTCAGCGCCGCGATGCGGGCGGGAAGATCGGGGTAGCGGTCCGCGTTCCACTGCCAGTCCCAGAACAACCGGCGTCCGAAGCTGGTCTCGCGGATGCCGACCCAGTCCTCGCACCACAGGCCGGAAATGGCAGCGCCAGCCTCGATCAGGGCCTCGAGCCGCTCGAAGCTAGCCTCGCCCTGCTTGAGGCCGACAATGGCTCCGCCCAATGCCCATTCGGGGAGCGCCTGACGCGGACCGAAGCGCGCGCCGAGCTGGCGGGTGAGATCGGCAGGCGCGCCTTCGAACAGGTCGATGGTGACTGCACCCGACCATACGTGGACCCTGAGCCGACCGGGCTCGCGCGCATCGAGTTCGACATATTCGGCATTGGCGAGGCTCAGTGCCCAGCCGCCCGAGCACAGCACGGTGGGTTCGGGATAATTGGTTGTCCAGTAATCCCCGCCCGCGAACGACCCGTCAGCGCTCGCCTGATCGGTGAGCGGCGTCCCGGGTTCGCGCCCGACGCCGGGTTCGCTCGTCCAGATCGGGAATGTGCGGCCGTTCAGAGCAAGATAGCTCATCTGCTCACCCCCGCCCCACAGCACATCGTCAGGGGCAAGCAAAACATCCACCGTGATGCGATCGTGTCCAGAGAGCGCGGTCACGGTCAGCCGCGCCGCGTCGGGCGCAAGACTCAGCGCCACTTTCGCGGCGCCATCGGCACTGGAGAGCACGGCCGCCCCCTCTCCCACCACTTCGCAAACCGACGGTGGCCTTGCTGCCACAGGGGTATCCGACAGACGGAAATTGCCGCGCACCATCGTCACCCAAGGATCACCGGAAGCCACGGAAATTGCGGGATATTCAGGCCGATGACGCAGCACGGTGCGCCCGCCTATCAGCAGGTCGAATCCGTCGTCACGTACTGCCAGTTGCAGGCCCACTTTTGCCGGGTCCCCCTTTGTGTCCTCTTATGACACCGCTTGACATAACGAGACAGAAAGCGCAACCGTCGGCCCACAAGATCGACCGCACGAGCGATGATCCCGTCATCATCCCAACAGTCGACACACACAGGGGAGGGAGAAAACCAACATGCCTGCCAGCACCAAAATTGCGTTCCAATCACTTGCCGCATCGGTAAGCGTTCTGGCGCTTGCCCATGCCGCGCCCGCGTTCGCTCAGGACGAAGGACTCGGCGAAATCATTGTGACTTCACAGAAAGTGAAGGAAAATGTGCAGGACGTGCCGATCGCCATTTCGGTGGTGTCGTCGGAGCGTCTGGAGCAAGCCGGGGTGTTCTCGCTTGAGAATATCGCCACGGTCGTGCCCTCGGTGACCTTCCGCAAGGGCACCACCAGCGCCAACAGCGCCATCGTGATGCGCGGCGTGGGGACCATCACCTTCTCGATCGCGGCCGAGCCGAGTGTGTCCACCGTTGTCGATGGCGTCGTGCTGTCGCGCTCGGGCCAGGCTTTCACGGATCTGGTGGATATTGAACGCCTCGAAGTGCTGCGCGGTCCGCAGGGCACCCTGTTCGGGCGCAATGCCTCGGCAGGCCTTGTCAACATCGTGTCCAAGGGCGGCACCGATGAGTTCGAAGGCGAAGCCCGCGCCGATTGGTTCGAAGGCAATGAAGTGCGCATGCGCGCCGCGCTGTCCGGCCCGCTCGCCGAAAATCTCACCGCGCGCGTGACTGGTTTCTACGGTTCCTTCGATGGCAACATCACCAATGTCGCCAATGGCGATCAGAAGATCAACGGCTTCGAGAATTACGGCGCGCGCGGCATCCTCGATTATTCGAGCGGGCGCACAGATCTGCGCCTGATCGCGGATTATTTCGAAGCCGATAATGATTGCTGCGCCGATGTGACCGGTACCAGCCGCGGTGCCGTGCTCGATGCCGAGCTCAACCTGCCGGGTGGAGTCGCGCTGGGCGCGGATCAGCGCTTAGTGAACAACAATCTCGTGACCCGCACCCGCGATCGCCAATGGAGCATCACCGGCTCGGGCGATTTCGGCGTGGGCGAGGCGCACACGCTCAGCGTCATCCTCGGCTATCGCAACTGGTTCAACCAGGAGTTCCGCGAAGGCGACTTCCTGCCGCGGCCGATTGTCGGAACGCCGCAGCTGCATGACGAAGGCGAGGTGCGGACCGAGCAGATTTCCGCCGAAGTCCGCATCGCTTCCGATCAGACCAAGCGGTTCTTCTATCAGGCCGGTGTGTTCGCATGGCAATCGGAGAACAGCCAGGTCTTCACCCGCCGCAATGTGGTGTGCAACAGCTCGACCTTGCCGGTCGATCCGCGCACCGGGGCGACCCCGTGCAATCTGGCGGATACCGTCAACACCATCTTCCCGACCGCGACCTCGCTCAGCGATGTGACCTCGACCAACTTCGCGGTGTTCGGTCAGGCGACCTACCGCTTTACCGAACAGCTCTCCTTCACCGGGGGCTTGCGTTACACTTGGGATGATCTGGAATTCACCCACACCCGCGCGCCGGGGGTGAATGCCACCAACGGCCAGCCTGCGGTTGGGCCTGGGGTTTCGCCCAATCCGGCGGGCGGCACGATCGCCAGTGGCGGCAATGGCACCAACACCTCGGCAGGTTCGACCAACACCGGCAATCTCTCGGGCCGGGCGGTGCTGCAATATGAGCCGAGCGAAGATGTCATGCTCTATGGCAGCTACACCCGCGGTTATAAGGGGCCGGCGTTCAACGTCTTTTTCAACCACACGGCCCCCACCAACGCCCTGCCGATTGATGAAGAGCTGTCGGATTCGTTTGAAGTGGGCCTCAAATCGCAGTTCTGGGATCGCAAGGGGCGGTTCAATCTGGCGGCCTTCACCGTCGAGTATGATGGCTTCCAGGCGAACAACTTCGTCCTGCTCAACGGCGCGGTGGTCTCCAACCTGACCAATGCCGGCACCGTGCGCAGCCGCGGGTTCGAGGCCGATCTTGCCCTGGTGCCGACCACCGGCCTGACCTTGCGTGCAAGCGGGGCCTATGCCGATGCACGAGTCAAGGAATTCAACCCCAACCCGCAGACCAACGCTCCCGATGCCCGCAATGGCACGCGCCTGCCGCTGGCACCGGAATTCGTCTGGAACATCGGCGCTGATTACGAAACCGCGCTCGGCACCAGTGTGCGGATGTATTTCTCGACCGATTTCCGCCACACCAGCACCCAGTTCTCCGATCTGGGCGAGCAGGGGCGGATCGATCCCTACGGCATCTGGAACGCCTCGCTCGGCTTCTCGGATGCTGATGACAAGTATCGCGTGACCTTCCACGCGCGTAACATTACGGATGAAAGCTACGTCCTGCTCAATGTCGAGAATGGGCGGCGCCTCCAGATCCCGCGCGATGCGGATCGCTATTTCGGGGTCAGCCTGCGCGCACGGATGTGATTGTGAATGGGATTACCCTGCTTCGGGCCGCACCATGAAGCATCGGGCCGTCGGAGCAATCCGGCGGCCCTCTCATTTCGCACTGCGGGCTTGCCGCTGCTTGCGCCCTGTCGCTAGGAACCCCTCTGATGGCTGCCACTCCTTCGCCCCTGTCTGATCGGCTGCGCTGGTCGCTGTTCACGGTGCTGTGCGTGGCGGGGGTGTTCAACGCGATGGATCGTCCGATCATCGCCATCCTCAAGCCCGACATGATGGCTGATTTCGGCTGGACCGACAGCGACTTCGGCGATCTGGCGGCGGTGACACAGTTTTCCGCCGCCTTTGCCTTTCTCTTCACCGGCTGGCTGGTCGACCGGCTCGGGGTCAACCGTTCGATGCAGCTTGGTGCTTCGGCGTGGAGCCTTGCCGCAATGGCGCATGGCTGGGCGATGACCACCGCGCATGTTGTCGCTGCGCGGATCGGGTTAGGCGCGACGGAAGCGGTGCAGACCCCGCTCACCATCAAGACGGTTGCCACCCTGTTTGCACCCGACAAGCGTTCCTTCGCCTTCGGCTTCGCCACGCTGCTGGCAGGGGCGGGCACGATTGCGATGCCCTTTGTGATCCCGGCGCTGGCGCTTGCGGTTGGCTGGCGCGGTGCGCTGGTGGCAGGCGGGATCGGCGGCTTTATCGCGCTCGCCGCCTGGCTGTGGCTCGCCCGCGGGATTGCGCAATTGCGCGAACGCAGCGCGAATGGCCCCGTTACAACAAACGACGGTGCGGGCTACGGCGCGATCCTCGCCAACCGCAAGACCTGGGCGATTGTTGGCGCCAAGGCGCTGTCCGACATGACGTGGTGGTTCATCAATTTCTGGCTGGCGGATTATTATCGCCGCGAATTCGGGCTCACCACGCTCGAACTGGCGTGGCCGCTGGCGATTGCCTTTGCCGGATCGGGGCTGGGTGCGCTGTTCGCGGGCTGGGCCTCAACCCGCCTGCTCGAGCAAGGCTACACGCCCAACCGCGTGCGCAAGGGGGTGATGCTGGTGTCGGCGCTGATGGTGGCACCGCTGCCGCTGGTGCTGGCGCTTGATTCGTTCTGGCCGGTTGCGATGATGGTGGGTGTGGTGATGGCTGGCCATCAGGGCTTTTCGCTCTCGATCTTCTCGACCATCACCGATGTCGTGCCGGGGGCGAAGGTCGGACAGGTGACAGCCTTCGGCGCCTTCATGGGCAATATGGGCGGGGTCGCGATCAGCCTGGTGACGGGCCGGGTGCTCGATGCCGGGCTTGGCTTTGTGCCGCTCTTCGTGTTTGCTGCGGCATCCTATCTGATCGCGCTGGCGTGGTTCCAATGGCTCCTGCCCGATATTCGCCGGGCCGAAGGCACAGCCGCCGGGGCGTGACACGGCGCGCGGTTGCAATGGGACCGTGTGCGGGGTAGGTGTGTGACACCGTAGGACACAGCAGGGCACAGGGGGCGGAAGCGGCGGATCATGGGCAGGGCCACAGATCGATGACAGGCAGGCAGCGCGCTGATTTTGACGCCTATGCCGGAGATCTGTTCGGCGAGCTGGTGCTTGCCGAAACCGCGCCGGCAACCCCGCTTGCCCGCAAGCCGCTGACCCGTTTTGTGCCGGGCTTTGCGATCGCTGCGATCGCGAGCGCGGCGGCGGCATGGCTGAGCCAGAATTATGGGGTGCCGGTGATCCTCGCCGGGCTGCTGCTGGGCCTCGCTCTCAATTTCGCAGCGGGTGATCCGCGCACCCATGATGGGCTTGATGCGGTCTCGCGCCACGGGCTGCGGCTCGGCATCGTGCTGCTCGGCTTGCAAGTCACGCTGATGCAGGTCGGGGCGATGGGGGTGGTACCCTTTGCCGGGCTTGCGCTGGTGATGGCGGCGGCGGTCGTGGCTGCGCAGCTCGCCGCGCGGCTGACGGGGCAGGGGCCGAGCGTCGGCCTGCTGGCGGGCGGGGCCACCGCGATCTGCGGCGCATCGGCAGCGCTCGCGCTCTACGGCGTGATCGGGCGGGAGCGGATCGAACAGGCGCAATTCACGCTGACGCTGGTGATTCTTGCGGCAGCGAGCGCGATTGCTCTGGCCACCTACCCCGCGTTGACCACGGCGCTTGGGTTCAGCGAGGCGCAAGCGGGCTTTCTGGTGGGCGCATCGATCCATGATGTGGCGCAGGCGATCGGGGCTGGCTTTGCCATTTCCGACAGCGCGGGCGCGCAGGCCACTGTCGTCAAGCTGACCCGCGTGGCCCTGTTGGCTCCGCTGGTGACGCTGGCTGCACTATGGATCGCCCGTGCGCACCCGCTGCCTGCGTCGGCCAGAGCCGCGCGCGTGCCGCTGATGCCGAGCTTCATCCTCGCCTTTCTCGCGCTGGTTGTGATCAATTCGCTCATCAGCTTGCCCAAAGCCGTCGCGGCGAGCGCGCTGGTCGCCTCCAAGACCATGCTGCTGCTGGCGGTGACGGCGACAGCGATGCGCACCCGCACCGATTTGCTGCTCGAACTCGGCTGGCGTTCGGTGATGCCGGTGCTGGCGGCGACTTTGGCTTCGCTCGGCGCGGCGCTGGTCTTTGCGCAGGTGGCGCTATGAGCGAAACGATCTTCGATATTGCGGTCATCGGCGGGGGCGTGAACGGCGCCGGTATCGCGCGTGACGCTGCCGGGCGCGGTGCTTCGGTGCTGCTGCTTGAACGCGGCGATCTGGCCGAGGGCACCTCGTCCAACTCCACCAAGCTGATCCACGGCGGCCTGCGCTACCTTGAGCATTATGAATTTGCGCTGGTGCGTGAGGCCTTGTCCGAACGCGAGGTGTTGTGGAGCATCGCGCCGCACATCATCTGGCCGCTGCGCTTTATCCTGCCGCATCGTCCCGGCCTGCGCCCGCGCTGGCTCGTCCGGCTGGGGCTGTTCCTTTACGATCATCTCGGCGGGCGCAAGCGGCTGCCCGCAGCAGAGGGCGTCGATCTCACCCGGCACCCGGCCGGCGCGCCTTTGAAGCCTGCGTACACCCGCGCCTTTGCCTATTCGGATGGCTGGGTCGATGATGCGCGGCTGGTGGTGCTCAACGCGCGCGATGCCGCGGATCGCGGTGCGCAGGTGCGGACCCGCTGCGAAGTGACCGGGCTGGCCCGCGAAGGGGCGCTGTGGCGGATCGAGGCGGGCGGGACGACGTTCCGTGCCCGTGCGGTCGTCAACGCTGCCGGGCCGCGGGTGCTCGATCTGCTCGGCCGGGCGGGTGAGCCGACGACGCAGAAAATGCGCCTCGTGCGCGGATCGCATATCGTGGTGCGCAAGCTGTTCGACCACGATTTTGCCTATTTCTTCCAGCTGCCCGACGGGCGGATTTTCTTCGCCATCCCTTACGAGCAGGACTTCACCCTGATCGGCACCACCGATGTCGATCACAAGGCCGGGCTTGATGAAGTCCGCGCCAGCCCCGAGGAAATCGCCTATCTGTGCGAAGGCGCATCGGAATATTTCCGCACGCCGATCACCCCTGCCGATGTGGTGTGGACCTATTCGGGGGTGCGCCCGCTGGTCGATGACGGATCGGGCAAGCCCGAAGCGGCAACGCGTGGCTATCGCTTTGAAGTTGATGGCGGGGACGATGGCAGTGCGCCCTTGCTCTCGATCTTTGGCGGCAAGATCACGACCTATCGCCATCTCGCGGCCGAAGCGGTCGAACGGCTTGTGCCCTTCCTCCCCGTGCTGGATGGGGCAGACTGGACAGGCAAGGTGCCGCTGCCGGGCGGGGAATTCGGCATGACCGAAGCGGGCGCGAAAATGGCAGAACTTGCCGCGCGCTATCCCTTCCTGTCCGAGGCCGAGGCACACCGCCTGATCCGGCTCTATGGCACCCGCGCGGCGTTGTTCCTGGGTGCCGCGACCAGCAAAGCTGACCTCGGCGAGGATTTCGGACACGGCCTCACCGCGGCCGAAGTCGATTACCTGATCGTGCAGGAATGGGCGCGCACGGCTGATGATATCCTGTGGCGGCGCACCAAGCTTGGGCTGCATTTCACGCCCGCCGAGACCGCAAGGCTCGCGGCCTACCTCACCGAAAGGACAATCCCCGCATGACGAAAATCGTGGCCCTCGGCGGCACGGTCAATCCCGGCAGCTCGACCGAGCAGGCCTTGCGCCTTGCCGCTGCCATTGCCGCAGGCGAAGGGGCCGAGGTGCAGGTATTCGGCGGGGAATATCTGACCGCGCTGCCCCACTATCTCGGGCCGCAGCACGATGCTTCGCAAGGTGCAGAGATGGTCGCCGCCGTGCGCGAGGCGGATGGGCTGCTCATCGCCGCACCCGGCTATCACGGGACGATTTCAGGGGTCGTCAAGAATGCGCTCGACTATCTCGAAGATCTTGCCCGTGACGAACGGCCCTATCTCGATGGCCGTGCGGTCGGGCTGATCGCCACCGCGTTCGGCGATCAGGCCTCGATGTCGACCCTGCTGACAATGCGTGCGATTACCCATGCCCTGCGCGGCTGGCCAACCCCGATGGGCGCCACGATCCGCACCTATCACGGGCTGTTTTCGCCCGATGGCGAATGTCTTGATGAACGCGCGCGCGGCCAGCTCGAACTGGTCGGCAAGCAAGTCGTTTTGGGTGCGCGCAGCTTTGCGGCGGGAAGGGATCTGGCATGAGCGCGGCGGCGTTCGATCACGCCCTCGCGGAAATTGCGGCCGGCCGCATCGTGGTAATTGGGGGCGATCGGCTTCGCGGGGGTGACATTGATTTGATGTGCGCCGCGCGGCACGTTACCCCGCAGGTCATAAACTTCATGGCAACGCACGGGCGCGGGCTGATCTGCTTGGCGGTTACGCCTAAGCGCGCCAAACAGCTTGGTCTCAGCCTCGTCAACCCGGGCACGGCCCGCCAGACGGGGCGGCCCTTTGCCCGCTCGATCGAGGCGGCGAGCGGGGTTTCGACCGGAATTTCGGCGGCGGATCGCGCGCATACGGTTGCTGTCGCCATCGCTGAGGGCGCGAGCGCGGCTGATATTCATTCGCCCGGCCATGTCTTCCCGCTGATCGCGCAGGCTGGCGGTGTGCGGGCGCGGCCCTCGGCTTGCGAGGCTTCGATCGACCTTGCCCGCCTTGCCGGTGCGGGCGATGCGGCGGTGATCTGTTCGATCATGCGCGATGATGGCGAAATGGCGCGGCTTGAGGATATTGGCGATCTGCTGCGCGAGCATCATCTTGCGGTTGCTGATATTGGCGAGCTGATTGCCCGGCTTGAAGGAGCAGCGGTGTGAGCGAAAGCAGGATCACCCGGCGCGCGCTGATCGCGGGGGCAGGCGGGGCGGCGCTGGCGGCGCCCGCCATCGGGCAAAAGCTGGTTGATCTCGGCCTGCCCGGCGGGCCGAGCCTGCGCCCGCTTGCGCCGGCCTTTCCCGGCAAGGATGCCATGATCGTGCAGCGCATCCGCCCGCCTTTGCTCGAAACCCCGCTGGGCGTGCTGGGGGACAGCGCGATCACCCCTAACGAGCACTTTTTCGTGCGCTGGAACTGGGATTTCCCGACCGCGATCAATGTCGCCAATTACCGCGTGGCGGTGGGCGGCGCCGTGAAGCAGGCGGTGGAACTCTCGCTTGACGACATCGTCAACGCGGGCGAGCCTGTCGAGGTGGTTGCGGTCAACCAATGCGCGGGCAATGGCCGCGGCCTGTCCGATCCGCGCGTCACCGGCACGCAGTGGGGCAATGGTGCGATGGGCTGTGCCAAGTGGACAGGCGTGCGGCTCAAGGATGTCCTCGCCAAGGCGGGGCTTGCACCGGGGGCAAAGCGGGTGCGTTTTGCAGGGCTCGATGTCCCGCCGATGGAGGGCGCGCCGCAATTCATCAAATCCGTGCCGCTCGATATTGCCCTGCGCGATGATGTGCTGGTTGCCTGGGGCATGAACGGCGCGCCGCTGCCGATGCTGCACGGCTATCCCCTGCGGATCGTGGTGCCGGGGTGGTTTTCGACCTATTGGGTCAAGATGCTCGCCACCATCGAAGTGCTCAGCGGTGAGGATGACAGTTACTACGTCGCCAAATCCTACCGTATCCCCGCGCGCCCGATCACGCCGGAGGACAAGGATTTCCCGACGGTTTCGATCACCGCCATGCCGCCGCGCGCGCTGATTACGAGCCACGCCGACGGCGCAGTGGTCAAGCGCGGCGCACCGCTGACCTTGCGCGGGCTTGCGCTGGGCGGTGATGCGGCGCTGAGCCGGGTTGATCTGGTGGGCGAAGGCTTTGAACGGCCCTGCACATTGGGACCGGATGAAGGGCCCTATGCCTTCCGCTTGTGGGAAGTCACGATCCCCGAGGTGCAGCAAGACCTTGTCGGGATCGGGGTGCGCGCCGCCAATATCAACGGCGCAGTTCAGCCCGAGGCCCTCAACTGGAACCCTTCGGGCTATGCCCGCAATGTGATCGAACGCATCACCCTGAGGGCGGTATGAGAGCGCTTGTGCTGATCCTTGTGCTGGCGCTGGCAGGGTGCGAGCGTGCCCCCGCAGTGACCTTTGCCGATGCCAGCATCACCCTGCCCGATGATCCGCTTGATCTGCCCGATCTGCCGGGGCGTGAGGCGGTAATCACCAATTGCACGGCGTGCCATTCGCCGTCCACCATGCTGCAACAGCCGCGTCTCAGCCGCGAGAAGTGGGAAGCCACGGTCGGCAAGATGATCACCACGTACAAGGCGCCGATTGACGCGGCCGCGATCCCTGCCATCGTTGATTACATGGTCGCCGCGCAGGATGCTGAAATCACGAGCGAGGCTGCCCGCTCGCGGTAACCGATCCCCCCCGTACATGGGGCGTCTTTCCCATAGTCGCCCCGGCTTTGGCCTGCTATGCCCGCCGCTGTTCCAGAGCAAAGCGGGCGAGGTTTGCACAGTGGCAATCAGTTTCAAGGTCAACGGCAACGATGTCAGCGTCGAGGCTGAGGCGGATACGCCCTTGCTCTGGGTGCTGCGCGAAGATCTCGCGCTGACCGGCACCAAGTTCGGCTGCGGTGTCGCTGCCTGCGGCGCATGCTCGGTGCATGTCGAGGGCCAGATCACCCGTTCGTGCAGCGTTCCTGTGAGCGCGGTTGCGGGCAAGGCCATCACCACCATCGAAGGGCTCAGGGGCGCGGATGGCACGCTCCATGCCGTGCAGCAGGCGTGGATCGCCGCGCAGGTGCCGCAATGCGGCTATTGTCAGTCGGGCCAGATCATGGCTGCCACCGCGCTGATCAACGCGGTCGGGACGCCAAACGACGCGCAGATCGACGCCGCGATGACGAATATCTGCCGCTGCGGCACCTATCCGCGCATCCGTCAGGCGATCCTTGCGGCGACAGGTCAGGCGGCCAAGGCCACCAATGCAGGAGCGGCATGATGGCTGACAATCCCACCCCGCATCTCGATGAAAACACCGCCGCGCCCGAGGCCAAGCCGAAGAAGACAGGCGTCAAACGCCGGGCTTTCCTGGTCGGCAGCGCCCTGCTGATCGGGGGCGGTGCATTCGGCCTCTATCTTGCCGAAAACTCCGTGCGTTCGCGCGCCAAGGCCCTGACCGAAGCAGGCGGGGGCCACAATTTCCTCACCTGGATGAAAATCGCCGAGGACGACACCGTCACGGTCTATTCGCCGCATATCGATTTCGGACAGGGCTCGCACACGGCGCTTGGCCAGATGCTGGCCGATGAGCTTGATGCCGATTGGACGAAAGTGGTGGTTGAACAGGCCCCCGCCGACAGCGCCTTTGCCAACACCGCCTTGGTCACCAGTTTCCTCGGCGAGATGACGGGCATGCCGGGGGTGATCAACGCGCTGCCAGCGCCGGTGGTGGGGATGCTTACCCGCACGCAGAATATCCAGATCACCGGCGGTTCGAGCGCGGTGCGCTTTACCGGGCAGATGGGTATGCGGGTGGTCGGTGCTGCGGTGCGGCTCGCTTTGATCGAAGAGGCGGCAGCGCGGCTTGGCGTGCCCGCCGGCGAACTCGTCACCGCCAACAGCGCGGTGACACACACCGCATCCGGGCGGAGCCTGCGCTATGGTGAACTGGCCGCAGGGGCGGCGGAACGTTCGCTCGATGGCTCGCCGACGCTCAAGGATCCCAAGGATTTCAAGCTGATCGGGACGGGCGTGCCGCGCGGCGATATTCCCGCCAAGGTGGATGGCAGCGCGGTCTATGGCATTGATTTCACCATGCCCGGGATGCGGGTGGCAACCATCGCTGCGGCGCCGGTGCGCGGCGGCAAGCTGGTCGCCGTCGACGAAGCGCCCGCGCTTGCCGTCAAGGGCGTCGAGAAGGTCGTGAAGCTCGATGATGCGGTGGTGGTGATCGCCAAGGGTTACTGGCAGGCGTCCAAGGGGCTTGCCGCGCTCAACCCCGAGTTTTCCGATGGCGGGAACGCGGACGTGTCGACGGCGTCGATCTATGCCGCGCAGGACGCCTTGCGCAAGGCGGGCCAGCCGACCAACGAGGCGGGCGAAGGCGATGTCGATGCGGCCTTCAAGGCGGCGGGCGACAAGCTGATCAGCGCCGAATACCGCGTGCCCTTCCTCCACCATGCGATGATGGAGCCTTTCGCCATCACCGGCCACTTCACCGAAGGCAAGCTGCACCTGTGGGGCGGTTTGCAGGATCCGCTCGGCGCGCGCGATCGGGCGGCCAAGGCTGCTGGCCTGACGATGGACGAGGTGGTGTTCCATCCGATGATCATGGGCGGCGGCTTCGGACGGCGCTTCCCCGGTGTCACCGAAATTCTCGATCAGATCGGGCCGCTGGCAAAGCAGGTACCCTATCCGGTTAAGCTCATCTGGAGCCGCGAGGAAGAGGTGCGCCATGGCACCTATCGCCCGCAATCCTCTGCCCGGCTGTCTGCGGCGCTTGATGGTGATGGCAAGATCACGGCCTGGCGCGCGGACTATGTGCAGAGCGACAATGCTGAGGGCGAGACGACCTTCATCTACGATGTCCCCGCGACATCGCGGCGGCATTTCGAGTACCAATCGAACCAGATCGACGGGCCGTGGCGTTCGGTCAATTCGACCCAGATCGGCTTTTACAACGAAAGCTTCATGGACGAACTCGCCGCTGCGGCAGGCGAAGACCCCTATCGCTTCCGCCGCAAGCATCTGCCGCAAGGCTCGCGGCACCTGGCCGTGCTCGATGCGGTGGCCGCGCGGGCCGGGTGGGACAATCCCCTGCCTGAAGGCAGCGGGCGCGGGATCGCGATTGTCGAAAGCTTCGGCACGATTGTCGCCGAAGTGGTCGAAGTGGCGATGAACCCCGATGGCACGCCCAAGGTGGTGAAAGCTTTCGCGGTGGTGGATTGCGGCACGGTGGTGAACCCGCTCAATGCCGAAGCGCAGATTTCGGGCGGCCTCATCATGGGGCTGTCGTCGGCGCTGGGCGAGGCGATCACGCTCGAAAAGGGCGCGGTGGTGCAGAGCAATTTCACCGATTACCCCCTGATCAAGCTGGCCGATGCGCCGCCTGCGGTGGATGTGCATTTCCTCAATAGCGGGGCCAAGATGGGCGGGATCGGGGAGCCGGGTGTGCCGCCTGCCTCGCCCGCGCTGGCCAATGCGATTGCTGCCGCCAGTGGCCAGCGTATCCGCACCCTGCCGATCCTCGCGCAGGCCAAGGCCTGAGCCACGCATCGCGTGTGGCGCGCTGGTCAGCGCTGGTGCTGGCCGCGGGTGCGGGTCGCCGGTTCGGCGGCGGCAAGCTGCTCGCGCCCTTTGCCGGTGCACCGTTGATCCGTCGCACGGTTGAGGCTGTTTGCGAAGGCGGCTTTGCCGAAGTCGTGGTGGTTGCGGGGGCAGACCTTGCTACGATCACGGCAGCCCTTGATGGCCTGCCCTGCCGGATTATCGCTGCCTCCGACTGGCAGGAAGGGATGGCCGCCAGCCTGCGCGCCGGGATCGGTGCGCTCGCGCCAGACACGGCAGGGGTGTTCATCTTCCTAGGCGATATGCCGCTGGTGCCTGTTGCCCTGTGCGACGAACTGGCGGCGCTGGCGCAAGATGCAGGCTATGCCGCGCGGCCGGTTGTCAGCGGTAAGCCCGGCCATCCCGCTGCCTTCACCCGCGCGGCCTTTGCCGATCTGGCAGGCTTGCGCGGGGATGCCGGGGGCAACCGCTTGCTGGCGGGGCGGGCCAGCGGCGTGGTCTATCGCGCGACAGACGATGCCGGGGCGCTGATCGATATTGATGCGCCGGGCGATCTCGCTGCCGCAGAAGCGGCATGGAAGGTGCGTGCCACATCGGTCACCAGCGACAGCGCAATCTCGCGCGGGGCTTTCCCCAAGCCGGGCAGTCCAAGCGGCGCGTGAAGCCGCGCCAGCTGTGCATCACCGACACCATGGCCGCGCAGCTTGACTATCCGGCCATCAAGCCGCGCCCGCGCGCCGACGGCGCCGACATAGCATGCGTCGCTCACAAGCGACGCGGCAAGCGCGGTCTCATCATCATCGCGGTCATGCGAAAGCACCGCGATGGCTGTCCACGGATCGGGTGCGAGAGCGGCAAGCGCTGCGCAGGGATCGCCGCGATGATAGGCAAGACCGGGGAAGGGGGGCTGTTCCGGTCCGCCAGCCGTGATCAGCGCGACCTCCCAGCCAAGCGTCTGCGCTAGCTCGGCTGCGGCAAGGGCCGCGCCATCCGCGCCGATCAGCACCAGACGGGGGGCGGGCAGGTAAAGCCGGGTATAGCCCGTGCCGTCCCATGCAAAGCCAATCCCGCTGTCAGGCATGGTCTGGCGCGCGCTGCCATTGCTTGACCATGCAAGCGGCGCCCGTGCTGCGTCAGCGTCGAGTAATGCGACGACCGCTGGCTCATCGGTGCTTACCGGCTCGACCAGCACCGTAATCCCGCTGCCGCAAGCCAGCTTGATATCAAGCCACGGGCTGCCCTCCCCGTAGCGCAGCAGGCGCGGCGCGCCCGCCGCCATCGCTTCGCGCGCGTGGCGGGCGACATCCTCCTCGATGCAGCCGCCCGACAGGAACCCCCAATGGGCGGCTTCGGTGATGAGCATTTGCGCGCCCGGATCGCGCGGGGCCGAACCGCTGATTTCCACCAGCGTGGCGATGGCGCAGCGCGTCGCCCCCGCCACCGCAGCCTCGCGCAGCGGTGCGCGAATATCATCGATCTGGGCGGCAAGGCGCCAGGTGGTCATCGAAAGCGAGGCCCCTGTGGGTGAGAGGCCTTTGCCTTACGCCGCTGTGCTGCGGCGGGCAATCCTCAGGCGTCGCGCACGCGCCGCAGGAAATCCTTCACTTGCTGGCTGAGATGCGCGGCCTGTTGATCGAGCTCGGTCGCGCTTGTCAGCACCTGCGAGGCGGCGGCGCCGGTCGAGAGCGACAATTGCCGCACATCTTCGATATGGCCCGCGACCCGCTCGGTGCCGCGCGCGGCGAGATCGATCGAGCGCGCGAGATCCTGCCCCGCCACCGATTGCTGATCGACCGCACTTGCAATCGAGACCGCGGTGGTTTCGAGCTGTTGCACCTGCCCGGCAATCGCGCGCAGCGCCTTGACGCTTGCACCGGTGGTGTCCTGCATGGCGCGGATTTGCTCGGCGACCTTTTCGGTGGCGCGGCTGGTCTGCATGGCGAGCTCCTTGACCTCGCTGGCAACCACCGCAAAGCCCCGGCCCGCTTCGCCGCCGCGCGCGGCCTCGATGCTGGCATTGAGGGCAAGCAGGTTGGTGCGCTGCGCGATCGTCTGGATCAGCTCGACAATCTGGCCGACCTCCTCGGCCGAGGCCGACAGCGCCGAGATGGTCTCATCAGCCTCGCCGGTGGCTTCACTCGCCAGCCGTGCCAGCTCGCTCGATGAGGCGGCCTGACGGCTGATTTCGTTAATCGACAGCGCGAATTCATCGCTTGCTGCTGCGGCCGAAGTGGCGCCGGCATTGGCTTCTTCCATCGAGACCGCGACCTCGCTGGTGCGGCGGCTGGCTTCCTCTGCGCTTTCCGCCATCTTCGAGGCGGTGGTGTTGAGCTCGCTCGAGGCGCTGGCAACGCGCTCGACCACTTCGCCGACCGTGCGTTCGAACTGGCGCGCCACTTCGTCGAGCAGCACGGCCTTGCGCTCTTCCGCTTCCTGGCGTTCGCGTTCGCGTTCCAGCTGATTGCGGATTTCCTGCTCGGCCCGCTCGGCGCGTTCGCGCGCCCAGTCTTCGAGCCGCTTGCTGGCACGCTTGAACAGGTCGAGCGCACGCACCATGGCGCCGATTTCATCCTTGCGCTCGGCACCGGCGATATCGAAATTGCGGTTGCCCTGTGCGAGCAGGGTCATCCCGCTGGTGATCTCGCCGATCTTGTGCGAGAAATCGCGTGAGAGATAGGCCAGCCCGACCACCAGCACGGCAATCCCGAGGGCGGCCAGCCCCGCAATCCAGGTGACGATGCCAAAGAAGTGGCTGATCCCTGCCGCTCTGAGCGCTTCGCTGCGCGCGCTCAGTTCGGCGGTGAAAGCGCGGGTGTCGGTGAAGAGAGCATCGCCTTGCCGCGTCAGGTCAGCCCCGATGGCCGCGCGTTGCGCCTCGCCGGTGCCGCCAGCAGCGATGCGGGCAAAGCTCGCATCATAATCCTTGAGCTGCTGTTCGAGATCATCGATCCGACCCGCGAGATCAGGCGCGGTGGTGGCAATAACGGGGGCAATGGCGGCAAGCTGCTCTCTGGCGGCCTGCGCGCTGTCACTCTGGCGCACACGCTGCGCGGCATCGCCATCGGTAGCAAAGCGCAGGGCGTGGAGCCGCATTTCCCCGGTGGTGCCGTGCAGCGCCGTGGCCGTGATCACCGCCTTCTGCATCGCATAGGAGGTCTGGTAGCGCTGCCAGATATCCGACATGCCGAGCGTCATCACCAGCGCAATGGCAAAGCCGATCGCGAAGAAACTGCCGAAAATCGCGTTGATCTTGCCCGAAAGCGTCAGATCGCGAAACCATGCCACGCGTTCAAACAGGCTTGTGGGTGCGGAAGTCGTCCCCGCAAACCGGTTGGCCATATCGCCTTCTTCAAGCGTTTCGGCGGCCAATTCGCGCATGAGATCAGGCACCTGCTGCGATTCGCGGCGGTCGTGCTTGGCCATCATATTCATGGAAAACTCCCCAGATCCTGCGCGATCTTTCCTGAACGAAAATACTTTCCAAAAGCTTTCCGGTCAGGCGGTTGGCCCGGTCTGGTGAGTGCCGCGGGGTCGTGCGGTCAGTGCTTGGCGTTCTTGATCGCCGGTGTGGGCAGATGGGTCACGACCGCGCTGGCGGCCGCAGCGGCGACACGCTGGCGGTGGATCAGGCGATCCACTTCAGCCGCCGGGACGGCTTTGAAATAGAGCCAGCCCTGAATCTGATCGCAGCCCGCCTGCCGCACCATCTCGGCCTGCTGCGAGGTTTCCACCCCTTCGGCGGTCACGCTCATGTTGAGTGCACGGGCCATGGCAATGCTCGAAAGCATCATCGCGCGGCTGCCATCATCCTCGCCCGCCAGAATTACCAGCGAACGATCGAGCTTGAGCTTTTCAAACCGGAAGCGGCGCAGAAATCCGATCGAGGCATAGCCGGTGCCGAAATCATCCAGCACGATCCGCACCCCGAAACTGCGGATCACATCAAGCGTGCGCTCTGCCACCACCGGATCGAGCACCAGACAGGTTTCGGTGACTTCGAGTTCGAGCATGTCCGGGGCAAAGCCCGTTTCCTCGATGATCTCGCCAAGCCGGATCGGAAATTCCGGGTTGCGCAATTGCGCCGCGGAAATGTTGACCGACAGGGTAATCCCCCACGCCTTGGCATCGGTCATTGCCTGCCGCATGGCAAACAGGCCAAGCGGATTGACCAGCCCGGAATCCTCGGCAATCGGAATGAAGATGTTGGGGCCGATCAAGCGCTGGTCGGGGCGTTCCCAGCGCAGCAAGGCCTCGACCGCGACAATCGCGCCGCCTTCGGCATCCACCAGCGGCTGATAGGCAACGGTGAATTCGCCGCGGGTGATCCCTTCGCGGATTTCGTCCTCAATCGCGCGCATCCGTTCGCGCCGACGATCGAAATTCTCGCTGAACCAGGTGCAGCGCATCTTGCCGCCGCGCTTGGACATATACATCGCGACATCCGCGCGCCGCAGCATTTCAGAAGAACCGAGCCGCACCTGCGCCGTGCTGCGCGCCAGCCCGATGCTGGCTCCCATCGCAATCAGCCGGTCACCGATCGACACCGGCTCCGCCAGCCGTTCCAGAAGTGCGCGGGACATTCCCTCGAGTATCGTTCCTGCCGCCTGCCCTGTCATGATCGCGGCGAATTCATCGCCGCCGAGACGGTAGGCGCGGGCCTCCTCGCCGCAGGCCTCGCGCAGCATGGTGGCGAGAGCCTGGATCAATTGATCGCCAACGGCATGGCCGTAATGATCATTGACCTGCTTGAAGCTGTCGAGATCAATCAGGGCGACAGCAACTTCCGCATTCCCGCGCGAGAAATATTCGATATCCTCCTGAAGGCTGCGCCGGTTGGGCAGGCGGGTCAGCGGATCGAGCGAGCCCATGGCGGCGAGATCGCGCGCATTGGTGATGCTGTTCCAGCTGAGGAATACCAGCGTGGCGGCATAGACCAGTGCAGCAGCGATAAGCAGGGGCAGCGGCGAGCGGACCGTGATCTGATCGCTCGCAATCGCGACCATCAGGATCAGCCCCGATACCATGCTGAGCACCGCGAGCGGCACCAGCACAATGACAATCGCTGTCCGGCGCAATGGCATTGCGTTCAGGGGCATGGGCTCACTTCCACCGCCTTCGCTGCTTGCGGCACGCACGCCCGCATCCTTCGAACCTTCGGTCTATCAGGCCAACCGCAAGATTTGCTGAATCGTCATGGTGAATCCGGGGTAAATGGCGCCGCGTACCTGACCGTGGCCTATTCGGCAGCGGCCAAATGCCCGATGGTCAGCGGTGTGCGCGGCTGGAACAGGCCGACCAATTGCGCCGAGGGCACGAATTGATCGGTCTGTCCGGCCACGGTCTCGCCCGCGCCCAGCATCAGGAAGCCATCACCGGCAAGCGCTTCGGCCAGCCGGTTGAAGGTATGCGTCCGGGTCTGCTGGTTGAAATAGAGCAGGACATTGCGGCACAGGATCAGATCGAAGGACTTGCGTCCGGGGAACTGCTCCAGGATATTATGCTGCTCGAACCGGGCAAAGGCCCGGGCTTCGTCGCGGATCTGCCAGGCCCCGCCCTGTTCATCGAAATGGGTGAGCATCTGGCTCACGCTCAGCCCGCGTTGCACTTCGAACTGGCTGTAGCGCCCGGCCCGTGCCGCAGCGATTGCGCGCTGCGAGACATCGGTGCCGAGGATTTCGATGGTCCACCCCTCCCACTTTTCGCGCTGTTCGGCAAAGAGCATGGCAAGCGAATAGACTTCCTGCCCGGTCGAACAGCCCGCCGACCAGATCGATAGCCGCCGCGTGTGCGCCCGGCGCTTGGCCAGCGCGGGCAGGATGGAGTTGGGCAATTGATCGAAGGTCGGCTTATCGCGGAAGAAATAGGTTTCGTTGTTGAGCAGCGCTTCGACCACCTTGCGCACCAATTCGTAATTGGGTGGCACGCCCGGCTGCTCATCGAGCAGGCAGACAAGCTGTTCGACATTGGTGATGCCATGTTCCCGGAACAGTCCGGCCAGCGCCGAACCGATCCGCCAGCGGCGGCTTTCGGTCAGTTCCTGTCCGGTGTGCATCGTCAACAGATCGGCGATGATTTGAAGGGCAGCGGGGCTCGGTTCCATCATGGTCGGGGCCTTGCCGTCAGCTCAGGGCACGCGCGGGCGTGGCGCAGGCCATGATGGCCTGTCCGAGCGCATCGGGCGGAGCGACAAGGCTGGCCAGCCCGGCACGCGCGACAACACCGGGCATGCCCCAGACCGCGCTGCTGGCGGCATCCTGCGCGAGAATCGTGCCGCCGGCTGCGGCGAGCACCTGTGCACCGGCAAGGCCATCGCTGCCCATGCCGGAAAGAATGATCGCCAGCGCGCGCGCGCCGCAGGTCTCGGCAAGGCTCGCCAGCATGGGATCAACCGAAGGACGGCAGCCGCTTGCGGCGGGAGCGGTCGAGACATCGACGACCAAGGCCTCGCCTTGGCGGCGCACCACCAGATGCCCTTCGCCGCTGGCGATGACGATCTGCCCGGGCGCGAGCACCAGACCATCGCGTGCCAGCACGGCCTGGCGCCCACAGGTTTTCTCGATCTGACGCGCGAACACCGGCATGAACGAGGCAGGCAAATGCTGGGTGATGAGGATCGGCTGGGCGAGCGCGGGGCTGAGTTGCCCCAGCAGCAGGCCCAACGCATGAATGCCGCCGGTCGAAGCGCCAATGGCGATCACGTCCGGGCGCGGCGGGGAGAACGCGCCTGCCGCCGGGGTCTTGCGCGCTTGCGCAAGGGTGGCGCTGATTGGCGGCGCTTCTGACGCGGGCCGGGGCAGATCGGCCTCGCCCTGCTCGCTTGTCTTGCTGTCACCGAGCGCACGGATCCGCTCGATCAGCGCTGTGCGATAGCCTTCGTTGAATTCGCCGGGACGCGGCTTGAGCATGGTATCGGCCGCGCCCATGGCAAGCGCGGCAAGCGTCGCCTCGGCACCTTCCTCGGTCAGCGACGACACCACCAGAACCCGCACATCGGGGACAAGGCGCAGGATCGCGGGCAGGGCATCGAGCCCGCCCATGCCCGGCATTTCGAGATCGAGCAGCACCACATCGGGGGCTTCGGCTTTCATCTGGAGCAGCGCGCTTTCAGCACTGCTGGCCGTGGCCGCCACCGCCAGCCCGGCATCGCTTTCGACCATGCGCTTGATCGCGGTGCGGACGGTCAGCGAATCATCGACAATCATCACCTTGATGGGGGCCGCCTTCTCGCCATGCGAATGCAGGCGCAGCGGTTTCGCCAAGGGCGCCGCGCGGGGCGAGGCGGGCGCTGTCCTCACGCAAAGCCGACCAATTGCAGTTTGATCTGGAGCGTTTCGTGATCAAACGGCTTCATCACATATTCGTCGGCACCGGCCTGGATCGCTTCGCGGATGTGGGCGACATCGTTCTCGGTCGTGCAGAATACCACTTTGGGCCGGTCGCCGCCGGGGCGCTGCCGCAAGGCAACAAGAAATTCGATGCCGGTCATCACTGGCATGTTCCAGTCGAGCAGGACGACATCGGGCATGGCTTCGGCGCAGGCATCAAGCGCGAGCTGGCCGTTTTCGGCCTCGGACACTGCAAAGCCGAGGGTTTCGAGAATGTGCCGCGATACCTTCCGGATCACGCGGGAATCATCGACGATCAGGCAGGTATTCATGCAAACCCCTTAACTCGAAGCGGACTCAAGCTAGGACGCGAGGAGTAACCATCGCCTTAAGCCGCATGGACGTTTCTGCTGATGCTTGTCTCGGGCCCGACGATCAGCGCGGGCAGGTTGAGCAGCAGGGCAGGGCCGATTCCCGTTTCAATCATGCCATCGGCCGCGCGTGACCATTGCGCCCCGAAGCCACCGGGGATCTGCCCCGGTACGCTCAAGCCGGTGGTGATGTCCTCGATGGCATCGACCATCAGCGCATAGGAATGGCCTTCCACCGCAACGACAGCGGCGCGGCTGTCGCAGGGCCAGACCTCGTCCGACAGGCCCATTGCAAGCCGGCAATCGATCACTGTCAGGGCTTGGCTGCGCAGCGCGGTGATCCCGGCGATAAAGGACGGTGCGCGCGGGACCGGCGCGATCACGCCGAGATCGATCACGGATTTGACATCCTGTGCCTCGATCGCGCAGCGCCGTCCGCCAATCTGAACCATCAGCAAAAGCGCGCTCATGCCACGGCTCCCATGGCAGCGGCGCGCGCCAGCGGTGCGCTGTCGCGGACTTCGCGCAGCGCCTTGATCAGCGCTTCGCGGTCATAGCGGTAAATGCTTGGCGAATCGGGCGCAGCATCGGGGTGATCGCGCAGCCGGATGATCGGCCCTGCGGGCAATTGCCCGACATGGCTTGCCGCCTCGTACACGTCTTCCATCAGGATGGTCACCGCCTTGCTGGCATTGCTTTCGGCAGGGTCGGCCACCTGGTAGCCCGCCGCTTCCACCAGCGGACCAAGGATGCTGCGCGCCCATTCGGTGTCGGGCAGCAGGCACTGCGGCCGTGTCGCCGGGCGGGGCGCATCGCCGAACCGGGCAAACAGGCCATGGCCATCAAGCACCGCCACGGGCCGCCCCCCGATCAGTGCAAGCCCTTCGACCAGCGGATCGTCTTCCGCCGCCCCGAGGCTGGCGGGCAGTTCGGTCGCATCCTCGACATCGCGCACGGCATACAGCAGCTCGGTCAGCCCGTCAGACAGCCGCAGCAGGCGCAGCTTGCCGCGCACAAGCGGCTCGTCACCCAGCCCGGTCAGCGGCAAGATCACCCCGTCGATCACCGCGCGTGGGCGCGCGCCCGAGCGGTCGATCGCGCTCGTCGGAATGGTTTCGATCCGCTGCACCAGTTCGAGCCGGATCGCCGCCCGCCGCCCATCAAGCCCGGTAAAGAGCATCACCCGCCCCGCGCTTTGTGCCATATCGCCCGCGATCTCGGCCTTGCGCGGCGCGGTGCGCGCGCGGGTATCCGACAGGAGATGGTGTTCAGCGGCAATCCGCGTCACATCAAGCAGCAGCACCGGCTGGCCATCATCAAGCAGCGCCGATCCGGCATAGAGCCCGCATTTCATGACGGCAGGCGCAAGCGGCTTGACCACCAGATCGCCGTGGCTGTGGATGCGCTCAATCGCGAGCGCGAAGAGATCGCCGCTCGCCAGCCGCAGCAGCGCGAGCGTGTGGGTGCCCTGCGTCATCTCCGGCGCGGGCAGGCCCAGCACATCGGCGAGCAGCAGGCAGGGCACGCGTTCGCCCCGGAAGGTGACCAGCGCGGTTTCGCCCATGCGGGCATAATCGAGCGCTTCTGCCGAAGCCTCGATGATTTCCTCGATATAGCCTTGCGGAATGGCGAGCCGCTGGCCCGCAACCTCGACGGTCAGCCCGGCAATGATGCTGAGCGTGAGCGGGATCTGCAAGGTGAACAGGGTGCCCACTCCGGGCTGGCTCGACACGGCAATGCTGCCACCGACCTTTTCGAGATTCTGCCGCACCACATCAAGGCCGACCCCGCGGCCCGATATGTTGCTGACAGCCTCCGCGGTCGAAAAGCCGGGCTCGAAGATCAGTTGCAGCACCTTCTCGCGCGACAGGGTGGCGCGCTCGGCAGCCGTGATCAGGCCCGAGCTCACCGCCTTGGCGGCGATCTTTTCGGCATCGAGCCCGCGCCCGTCATCGCTCACCACGATGGCGATAGTGTTGCCCGATTGGTGCGCCGACAGCGTCAGCAGCCCCATCTCGCGCTTGCCCGCTGCGAGGCGGGCAGCAGGGGTTTCAATCCCATGGTCGATCGCGTTGCGAATGATGTGGGTGAGCGGATCGCGGATGGTCTCGATCATCTCGCGATCAAGCTCGACATTGCCGCCTTCCAGATCGATCAGCACCTGCTTGCCGAGTTCGGCGGACAGATCGCGCACCAAGCGCGGCAGCGCGCCAAACAATGTTTCGATGCGCTGCATCCGCATCCGGGTGATGGCATCGCGCACATCCGACAGGATCGCTGTCAGGCGTTCAAACGGACCGTCGATGGTGGGCTGGGTGCCGGCAATCCGCAGGCGGTGCGCCAGATCATTGCGCGCCAGCACCATATCGGAGACGCCGATCATCACCCGGTCCAGCAGTTCGACCGGCAAGCGGATCGTGCGCGGCGCGATCAGGTTCGCCGCCGGATCGCTGCGCCGCATCATCAATTGTTCGGGCAGCAGCGGGGCAGGCGCGTCGGGCGCATCCGCGCTGCTATCCGGCGCATGGTCCGCCGCCAGAGCCGCGATCAGCGCGGCATCATCCCCACTATCCAACTCCTCGCCCGCCTCGATCGCATCAACCATCTCGGCGATGCGATCGATGATTGCGAGCACGGCGGAAACCAGTGGAGCCGAAGCCTCGCGCCGCCCGGCGCGCAGATCGGCCAGGGCATCCTCGGCTGCATGGCTGAGCGCGGCCAGCCGCGGGAAATCGAAGAAGCCGCAATTGCCTTTGACGGTGTGCACGAAGCGGAACACGCTGTCGAGCCGCGCGCGGTCTGCCGGATCGGCTTCCCACGCGACAAGCTCGCCCCCGGTTGCTTCGAGCATCTCGCGCGTTTCCGCGATGAATTCTGCCAGCAGGTCATCCATACGGCCTGCTATGCCGCGAGATGGTTAAATTTGGCCTAGCGCAATGCGCCTTTTCAGGCCTTTACCCAAGGCCGGTAGCCGCGGGCCAGCACATGGCGCACCAGCAGGATCGCGGTGACAGCGCCAAACAGATTGGCGGCGAGTTCTGCGGTGAAGATCGCTGCACTGCCCCAGGCCGGGCGCAGCACCAGCGCGGTCGGCAGCATGATCAGGAACACCCGGCCAACCGATTGCATCAGCGCAAGGCTCGCCCGGTCAACCGCGTTCATGATGCCATTGCCGACAATCAGCAGGCCAAACCCGGCATAGCCCCATGCCGCGATTTTGAGGTAGAGTGCAAACTCGGCAATCACCGCCGGATCGCGGGTGAACAGATAGGCAAACCATTCGCCGAAGCTGATCATGGCGAGCGCAACCACCAGCCCATAGACGAGGCAGAAACCGCCCGCATAGAGGGCCGCCTCGCGGGCGCGGCCATATTGCTGCGCGCCCCAGTTCTGTCCGATGATCGCGCCGATCGCGCCCGACAGGCCAAGCAGCGGCACGATCACGAAGCTTTGCAGCCGGCCCGCCGCGCCGAAGCCGGCGACAGCCGCGTCCCCTTCGAGCGCGATCAGCGCGGTCAGAATCGCAAGCCCCATCGGATTGATCGCGTTGGAGAACGCCGCGGGCAGGCCGATGCGCATGATCGCGCGGGCCTGTTCGGCCATGTTGCAATCCTTGAGCAGCGACAGATCAAGCGGCAATTGCGTGGTGCGGGTCAGCCACAGGCACATGGCCACGCCCGCGCCCCAGCCGATCACCGTGGCATAGGCAGCGCCAGCCATGCCAAAGCCCTCGATCCCGAAAGCACCGGTGATGAGCAGCGGATCAAGCACCCAGTTCGCCGCGGCATAGGTGATGCTGATCACACTGGTGCGGCGGGCTTCGCCTTGCCCGCGCAGCACGCCGTTGAAGCCCATGATCAACAGGATCAGCGGAAAGCCGAGCGCCAGCGGCTCCATGTAGAGCCGGATCAGCGGCATCAGGGCAGGCGGCGCATTCATCGCGCCGAACAGCGGGTCGATCAGCAGGTAAAGCGCTCCGCCCATCACCGCCCCGCAGGCCAGCGCGAAGACGATCCCGAAATTGGCCCGCCGTGCGGCGCGGGTGCCATCGCCTTCGCCCAGCGCGCGGGCGACCACGGCGTTGATTCCCACCATTACGCCCACGCCAAGCGAAGTCAGCGCGACCGAAACCGGGAAAATGAACGAAATCGCCGCCAGCGCATCGCGGCCCAATTGTCCGATGAAATAGGCATCCACCAGCCCGATCGACATCACCGCCGCCACGCCGATGATCATCGGCAGGGTCTGTTCAACCAGATGGCGCGGGATGCTGCCCGTGACCAGGCGCGCCTGCGCGCTCGCACCGGCGGCAGGCAAGGGCGGAACTGGTGGAGAGGCAGTGGCGGACATGCAGTGACAGGGCTAGCGAGCAGAGCGGTCCTTGGCAAAGCAATATCTTGCAAGCGCGGGCTTGCGGGCGTGATCCAAGCGGGGTTTAAGGGGACAAAGCAGCTTTTGCGGAGAGGACATACCATGGCAACGCAGCTTCACGGCGGCACCAGCGTGCAGGACCAATGCAGCAAAGAAGAATGGCAGGCGCGGGTTGATCTGGCGGCGTGCTACCGCATCTTCGATCATCTCGGCTGGTCGGAATCGATCTACAACCACATCTCGGTGAAAGTGCCGGGGGAAGAGAACACCTTCCTCATCAATCCCTTCGGCCTGCTTTATGACGAGGTGACTGCGAGCAATCTCGTCAAGATCGATGTCGAGGGCAACAATGTCGGCCCCTCGCAATATATGGTCAACAAGGCCGGTTTCACCCAGCACGCCTATTTCCACAAGCATCTGGGGGATAAGGCCGCGGCGATCTGCCACGTCCACACC
>ERZ1066122.927-NODE-927-length-26891-cov-9.730474_pt1 | contig 26891 bp, 25 predicted proteins | sample MGYA00382769_ERZ1066122 | MGnify/ENA primary metagenome ERZ1066122 (study PRJEB33369, sample SAMEA5778352) | biofilm metagenome | biome: Industrial cooling water; feature: Water cooling tower basin; material: Biofilm | place: United Arab Emirates | collected... | reverse complement strand
GCGAAAAGACGGGTGCGCGTCCCGTAGCGGCCCCCTGCCGCTGGCGAACAGCGCGTGCGGGGTCACAGATCGTGTGCGCGCGGCCATCGGCACGGTGGCTGCCCGCCGCGCAGCTTCGCTTCGACCTTCAGCGCTGCCGCGGTCGCCACCTCATTGAGCACGCCTTCTGCCGCCCCGGGGGTGTCCGGCGCGTCGCCACCCGCTGCGACAGACCAGCCCGGAGCCACCGGTGAGCCGTGGCGCTCGCCGCAGCCGTCGCCTTCTCGATGCGATGGGGTTTCGGCAAGATGGTGCCGATCACCACGTCCTCCTCCAGCCAGTCGTCCTCGATGGCCGCTCCAAGCGCGCGCAGGCAGCTGTATCGGCTCCACCCCGGGTGGTCCCGAGAGGCCGGCGACCGTCTGACGTTAGGATGGTGGACGCACTAGGGCTCGAACCTAGGACCCGCTGATTAAGAGCGTGGCTTAAGCTCTTGTTATAACTCGTCAAAACCCGTCAAAACGGTCCACAAGTAGCTAAAATCAGCGGGTCTCGTGTCCGGCAGACCACATCATTCTTCTTCACTCTCCGGCACCCAAATTCAGGCGTCTGGTACCCATATGTGACCCCAGCGGAAGACACGCAGTTTATTGAGATCGATTTTCTAGAGAATGTCGTGCGGCATCTGGTGCGCGACCGAGCGGGGCAATTCGGTCCAAACCGCCCCCCGGTCATATGCTGCATATCAAATCGGTTCGGCTCTGGCAGGAAAAATCCCGCCCGATCGCGGGGCGAGGTTCGCCATCGCCGAGCAGGCTGCACCTTTACCTCCCAAGCTTGCTCGCACCCGGAAAATCCTTTGAGATTGGCCAGAAACTGTGATTTTTGAGCTGTCATCGAAAGGATGACAGCGTGCGTAAGGCTCTGACAGATAAGACACTTCTTGCGTTGAAGCCGATCGGCGAGCGTTACGAAGTCCACGATAGTTACTGCCCGGGCCTGACCGTCCGCGTTACCGAAAACGGGCTCAAGACGTTCACGCTCAAATATCGCTACGGCACCAAGCAGCGACGTTTCAGCCTTGGCCGTTATCCGGTCGTCAGCTTGGTCAAGGCGCGCGAAAGAGCGATGGAGGCGTTGCGGCAAGTCGAGGAGGGCATTGATCCTTCGCGGCGCCGACGCCAGCCCGATATGCAGGTTGAAACGATCTGCGCCGCATTCATCCGGCAATATGCGAGACCTCGCAATCGCAATTGGCGCGAGACCGAGCGCATCCTCAGTCGCGAGTTCGTCGCCGTCCATGGTCAGCGCGATATTCGCCAGATCAAGCGGGACGACGTTGTCGAGATCATGGACGCGGCCCTTGAACGTGGCGCGACATATCAGGCCAATCGCATCCTCGCTACGATCCGAAAGCTGTTCAACTGGTGCCTTGAGCGCGGGGTCATTGAGGCAACACCGATCGCGGGCCTCAAAGCGCCCACAAGGGAGGTGTCGCGCGATCGGGTCCTCGATGACGGCGAAATCCGTCGAGTGCTCCGCGCGTGCCGCACGGACCTGTATCCGTTTCGGCAATTTGTCCCGCTGTTGCTGGCGACTGCGCAGCGGCGCGGCGAGCTGGCGAATATGAGGTGGAGCGAACTCGATCTTGAAGCTCGGACATGGGTGATCCCGGCCGAGCGCGCCAAGAACGGCAAGCCGCATGTCGTCCACCTCAGCGATTTCGCATTGGCGTTGCTCGACGAAGTGCCGCAATTCGTCGACTGCGATTATGTGTTCACTACCACACGCCGTTCACCCGTGAGCGGATTCAGCAAGGCGCTGCGGTGGCTGCACAAGCATTCCGAAACATCGGACTGGCACATGCATGACCTTCGGCGCACGGCCGCGTCCGGAATGGCTAGGGCTGGGGTCGCGCCTTACGTTGTCGAGAAGGTGCTGAACCATGTCAGCGGGACAATCAGCGGCGTTGCGGCGGTCTATAACCGCTACGCCTACGATGCCGAACGCTGCAAGGCATTGGAGCAATGGGGAGAGTTTCTGGCCGGTTTGGCTGCATCGCGGGAATGATAGCGAAATTCCCGATCGGTAAAAATTGAAGCCTCTAAGAATGTCGATGCACCACAATTTCCCGATCGGGAAAATTGTGCTTGAATACGGTCAAAAATCGCGATAATGTCCCGATCGGGAAAATTACGATGCTCGACACCACTGCAATAGGAAAGATCGTCCGAGAGGAGCGTAAAGCTCTGGGGCTGCGTCAGGCTGAGCTTGCCGCCGCGAGCGGTGTTGGAGTGCGCTTCCTTGTGGACTTGGAACGGGGCAAGCCCACCGTCCAGTTAGGCCGTGTTCTGGCCGTGCTGGCGGCGTTGGGTTGTTCCATCGAGATTGGGCGACCGCAATGACAGGGCCGATCCTCGATAGCCTAGCGGTTTGGTGGGGCGAACGTATCGCCGGAACGCTTTCGATCGATCGGGGTGGCGCGATGCACTTCGACTATGCGCCTGATTGGCTGGCCGATCCCGATACGCCTGCATTGTCGCGGGCGATGCCCAAACGCGAAGCTGAGTACGGTGACGCAATCTGCAAAGCGGTGTTCGGGGGTCTCTTACCCGAAGAAGGGCAGCGCACTGCGATCGCCCGTGCGCTCGGTGTGTCGCCGGATAACCCGTTTCGATTGCTGGCAGCATTGGGCGGCGATGTCGCGGGCGCGCTCGCATTCTTGCCCCTTGGCGAACAACCGCCACAGGCGGCGGCGGGCCAACCCGAGCCCTTGAATGATGCAGCCCTTGCCGAACTGCTCGACCGGCTACCGCGCGTGCCGATGCTTGCCGGGGAGGGCGGGGCGCGCCTCAGTCTCGCCGGTGCGCAATCCAAGCTCCCGGTCGTGCTAGTGGACGGGCAGGTTGCGGTCCCATTGCCCGGTCAGCCGTCAACCCATCTGATCAAACCCGAACCCGATCGATTTGCGGGCCTTGCCGCGAACGAGGCCTTTTGCCTTGCTCTCGCGCGTGCTGTGGGCCTCGACGTCGTGGAGTGCGAATGGCGTGAGGCGAGTGAACGGCCTTACATACTCGTCACCCGCTATGATCGTGCGGGTGAGGGCGGCACGGTTCGGCGCTTGCACCAGGAAGATTTTGCGCAGGCGCTGGGAGTTCCATCCAACCGCAAGTATGCGGCTGAGGGCGGGCCGGTGTTTCGCGATTGCTTTGCCTTGCTGCGCGAAGCGACCGCACGCCCCGCCCGCGAGGTGTTGAAGCTGGTCGATGCCGCCATCTTCAACGTCATCATCGGCAACGCCGACGCCCATGCCAAGAATTTCAGCCTGCTCAGGCAGGAAGGGGCCGGAAGCCCGATTGTTCTTGCGCCGCTTTATGATCTGGTCGCGACGGTGATGTGGGCCGAGTTGTCGCCGCGCTTTGCGATGACGTTCGGCGGAGCCGCGACGCTTGAGCAATTGGATGCGAAGCACTTCGATCGCTTCTCGGCCGATGCGGGCATTGCTGCGCCTTTCGTCAGGCGAAGGGCTGGGGAACTGGCGGCTGCCATATCAGCGGCGATCGATCGCGGGCTGGAGGTTCAGGGGCTGTATGAGCAGGAAGCCGCCGCGATGCTTGGCGAAGCTATCAGGGACCGCGCGGGCCGTGTCGCGCTCAAGGCAGGCGCGCGAAGCTGATTACGAGACTTTAATGCTCACCGACCGCGTGATTTACCTTTGAGTAACCTTTCAGCTTAGGCTCGGCCGATATCCGATGATATCGAGGGGGTGCTCACCAATGCCGCAAGCCAGCGAATTTCACTTTCCCACGGATGCCCTCGTGCCTCTTGGGGTCGCCTTCGACATGATCGGCGCACACCGTTTCGGGGCGCGCTGGACCACGGACATGACTGCCGCAGTAAGGCTGGGACAGCGTAGCCGAGATCCAGACCAACGGGCGCTTGGATGCTGGGCATTGAAAGCTCTGACTCAGTGCGTCGAAAATGGTTGGTTGCCGCTCATCTATTTCAGCGGAAGGAAGCGCATTCGCTACTTCGAAGCGCCTAATGGTTTGGCGCTTCATGCACTCTACCCGCGACCTACCAGCGACTTTGTAGGTCAAATCGAACTCGACGGTGGGGATATATTCCCCTGCATGGTCGATGTATCGCGGCTCGGCCAAACGCTGCGCGAGAAATTCGGAAAACGGCAAGGGAATAGCCGAGGCCGACCACCGGAGTATCGTGAGATTGATGGTGTGCTTGATACCTATTTTATGGACAATCCGCCAAGCACACCCAACGTGAATGTCATCCAAGACATCGGCCGCCTTGTAGCGGAGTCCAGCTTGCCGCGAAAAACGACACTTCACGATCGAATTAATAAGGCGAGAGATCGAGCGAAGGACCGGGCGATCCGTATACAATCCGCTAATTGATTCCCGGACAGTTAGCGGACGGACACTCGTGGCATGGCGGGGCAGTCGGGGTCATTTTCAGTCAGGAAGGTGCGCATCTTCATCCACAAGATGAAGGAGACCCACATGCCAGAAGCCGAGAATGCGCGGGCGCTTGATCGCCTGCTGCTTTGCCGTGCCGATTTGCGTCGGCGCGGGATCAAGATTTCGGATTCCACGATCGCCCGCCTTGAGGCCGCCGGGAAGTTCCCGAAGCGCGTCCGTCTTTCTACAAATTCGGTCGCGTGGATGGCTTCCGAGATTGACGCCTACATCGCCGAACTAGCCGCCGCGCGGGAGGCGGGTCGATGAGCAGCGCCGGTGCCAAGTATCGCGTGACCGGGGACGACAGACGACCCGAAATGCGCGCGCATATCGTGATGCTAGGAGCGTCTGGCCTTTCGAAGACTCAGGCCCGTCCGATTGCCAAAGCCTACAACGAGCAAGTCATGCACCCTCCGCTAACAAAAGCGGCATTCAAGTCTGTATGGACCAAGGCGTGGGACGAGTTGATTGCGGAAGACGAGGAAGGCCATTTCAAAGATTTGATCGGCGTTGAAAAGGCCAAGGCCGAATTCCTGCTTTATCCCTATCTTCCACTCGGGTCGCTAACCATCATGGACGGCGATCCGGGCATGGGCAAATCTCTGGTCACGGCCGAGATGGCCTCGATCGTGACCAAGGGCGGCCGCTTCGCCAATGGAGAACGATTATCCAAGGGCAGGGTGCTTTTCCTTTCGCCAGAGGACGAGCCCGACCGCATCCTACGCCCCCGAATCGAGGCACATGGCGGCGACATCGGCATGGTGCGGTTCATGGATAAGCCGTTCCTGCTCGACGCCCACGGGACCGAGCAGTTGCGGCGGGAGCTAAAGGCCCACAAGGCGGTGCTGGCGATCATTGATCCCTTGTCGGCGTTCATTCCGGAATCGGTCGACATGTATCGCGCCAACGAGTCTCGGGGCTTCATGCGGCCGCTGGCGATGCTAGCGCGCGAGATGAACGTCGCTATCCTCGTCGTGCGCCACTTGCGAAAGGCGGCGGCGGATTCCGCGATCCAGCGCGGGCAAGGCTCGATGGACTTCATCGCCTCGGTTCGTTCAGGTCTGGCCGTGATAGCGCACCCCAATGACCCGGACACGCGTGTTTTTGCCCATACCAAGGCGAACTACTCGAAGAAGGGGCCATCGATCGCTTTCGAGGTGATTGACACCGACGGCGGCTCGACCCCGAAAATCAAGTGGAACGGGGTTATCGAGCAGAACGCCGATCAACTCATGCAGACGGCCAAAAAGGCCACCCCTGTCGAGCGGGCGGAAGCGACGATTGCGGATTGGCTATCAGCCGGTGAAATGCCGGCGCGCACCGCGATCGATCGGCTAGTCGCTGCGGGATTCTCGGAACGCACGATCGATCGCGCCAAAGACAATCTGGGCGTGGTCAGCGGCCGGGGGCCGGGCGCCAAATGGAGGCTGCCATGATGAAAAGAGCGCCACACGTATATGCATATGCGTCTGGCGCTCTTTCGCCGTCAGTCGATCGGGGTGGACAGCGCCTTCTTCGCCTCTGCGAGTGCCCTAGACCCGGCGGGCCATTGCCACGGCTGCCTTGCAACGTGGGCATCTGCCAGAGCGGGATATTCCAGCTTTTTGGACACGGCGAGGCGCAGCATCATGCGGGCTTCACGCGGCTTGATTTTGAGTTCGCCGCACAGGTCGCTGAGGGTGATGGTCTTGGCTTTATCGACAGCCATGATGTCGGTCCTTTCGGTCAAAGTGAGGTGGAGGAAGCAGCGGCGCCTTGGGCATCGTTCATCAACGGGATCGCGAAGGATCGGCCGGCGCCGTGGAAAACATACTCATCATCGTCGCTGCCGATTTCGAAGGTGAAGCGGTTGCCGTCGATATCGAGGTGGATGATCTCGTCGTCGTAGGTCACCGCAACGGTACTGCTCGGGAAGAGCAGGCGGGCGTAATGGATGAGGTAATCGCGGTCTTCGGGTTGGGTCATGTCGTCGTCTCCTGTTGATGACGACAGACCAATTAAGGCAGGCGGCCAGTGGCCGTCAGGAAAATTCCCATAGAATCAGTAGTTTCTCTAAATGTTCGGAAGGTAGTGTGACGCCATGGAAAAGAGACTTTCTAGAGCTAACCCGCCGATCGCTGAGGTGGTCGTCGCCTTTCAACCGCGCCAATGGGGGCGAAGCCGTTACGGTCTGGAACCTGGCCGCGTGGCCTTGTTCCGCCTTGGCGATCCACGCTCGCGCCTGTTCGACTGCGAAGACGGCGCGGTCTACATGATGTGGCGCAACGCCGACCTCGAGCAGCAGCTTGAATGGATGCTGCAACTCAAAAAGGATCTGATCCGCGAATGCGGGGTATCGCCGACGCATGTCGAAGGCGTGTTTCGGATGTGCCCGGAGTTTCGGCGGATGCGCACGAAGCAACGGCTGCGCAAGGAGAGGCGGCTAAGGCGAGAACGGCGGAAATCGGCTAGGACCCGCTGATAATGAAACAGGCCGTCTGCGGGTGTGGATCGCGGTTTTGCGTGCCTTGGCGTCGCCGTCTGTCTGTGCCGGGTCACCTGTGGGAACCAGACCCAGATCGAGCTTCGGCGGGGTTGGGCGAGGGCGGCAGGTTCCGACCCCTGCGATGTCAACACAGCGCTTCTAAAAGGCGTCGCCGACCAACCCCCGGAGGCGATCGAGGTAGAGCGTGCAGGCGTCGAGCTCCGCTGCCCGTAGCTGCTTCAACTTACGCCAGCGGTTGCGCCCACGGGGCCGTGAATGCCGTGCATTGCCTTCCACCTGCCTACGCAGCCCATGCGCCTTACGCCGGGCGCGGGATAGCTCATTCTCGCTCTGGCTGGCGTAGGTGAGCCTGTGGGCCTTGCGGGAGGCGAACTGACCATCGGCGAGGAATAGCTGCTGGCACCGCACGCCATTGATCGGACACAGGAAGTAGCAGCGGAAGCCGCCATAGGGGCAGGGCACACATTCGACCGCCACGCGCTGATTGATGGTGCCAGAGCCCACAGCAATGATGATGCGCATCGATGCATCGTCGGTAGCGCTCAGATCGATGAAAATTCGCGCGCTGAGCGCCTCTGGAGCCTGATTTCGCCAGCGCAACGTGTCATAAGTGCATTCACCGGGCCGAAGCAGCCCAGCGCGCCGAAGCATGCGCAGGTCGATGGCAGGAAATTGCTCGACGACCCCGCGATGGACGCTGCGCCGCCGCCCGGAATTGATGCCGCCCATGATGGCCTCTCTGTGTCGCTGATGCTGGGCCATTATACGAAATAGTCTGGCCAAGATCAGGCCGAACCCCGGCTATACAGCTCAGTCGAGAAGGCGCCCTGGTGTCACGCCCAACGCAGTAGCAAGCTTGTCCACCACCGTAACCGTCGGGTTACGCGCGCCGCGTTCGAGATCGCTGATATAAGTGCGGTGCAAGCCCGCCTCCTTGGCGAACACTTCCTGCGACCAGCCCTTTTCCTGCCGTAGCACCCGCAGGCTTTTCGCAAGTCGCTCCCGAATTTCCATGCTCGACATGGACGACCATGTAGCCAATCAGTCTACAGACAATCGGTGACAATTCACTTTGCCAGACCGCCGCCGCCTTCTTATCGATGTCACTGATCGACTACAGGAGAGGTGGCAATGCAGCGATGGAAATTCCCATGCCTTTAGGAACGCTTCACACGATTGAGGGCGTCATAAGGCGGAAGGATCGGTTGCGGTTCGTCATAGTCGTTCACGCTGGCGGCGAATGGGAGCTTGAACCGGACGGCCGAGTCATGCGCCACATCGACCGTTCCGTGACGATCGAAGGCGTCCGCACCGGCTTCAACCGACTGGAGGTCGTCCGAATCAAGCCCGACGGCGAAGATTGGCCACCGGAACAGAGCTGGACGCGGTGGTTCGATCGCTGGCGAAAGCGAACTGATCGAGGCGAATAGGTTATGGCGCGGGCGACGGCGGCGCGAACTTGACACATCATATTTGATGTGTGATTTGGGATTCATGACTGCTGCGACGCTCATCACGAACGAACGCCAAGAACGTGATGTTGCCGCGCTTATTGAGCAGATCGGGCAAGCGCTCTCCTCCGAACAAGTGTTAGGCCAACTCATTGAGGGGCTGCCGCCTGAAGTTCTTGACGGGATTCGACGCTCTTTGAGCGCAGAGCGGCAGGAGTTGATCGAAAGCCTTGATGCCTACCGGGCGGCTCAGGAAGGTTCCGTTGAGGCGTTGAAGAAGCGGGCAGGGAACGACTTGGGCGCGCTCCTTGTTGCTGCGAGGGTTGCGAAAGGCTGGAAGCAGAAAGAGTTGGCTCGTCGCCTCTTTCTCCCTGAGCAGCAAATTCAACGATATGAAGCGGAACGATACCGCAGCATCAGCTTGTCGGGCTTGCTTCGCGTTGCACGAGCACTCGGCATTCGTCTGTCGGCCGACATTGACCAACCTCTAACTGAACCGTGGTTGCCGTACTACGAGATGTCCTCCGCCGAGCTGCAGAAAGTCCTAAAGCACGCGCGGGAAAACGGCTGGCTGGATAAGGCCGATCAGTCTGACGAAAATGGAATCAGCCAGCTTAAGCGGTCGGTCGCGGAACACGTCGGCGAATATGGGACGCCATCACTTTTGAGGACCGGTTTGAACGTCCACGACCTCTCAAAAGACTGGTTTCTTTTGGCATGGAAAGCGCAGGTAACGCGCAATGCGCAGCGCCAGATTCAACGGAAGAAGCCTAAGTACCGGCCTCTCAATATGTCTTGGCTCAGCCAGCTTGTAAAATTGAGCGTCCATGACGATGGCCCCGCGCGGGCAAAGGAAATGCTCGCCGAGCAAGGCATCATTCTGGTCGTTGAATCCCAGATTGCAGGAATGCGCGTCGATGGAGCCGCCTTCCTGATCGATGAGCATCCGGTCATCGGGTTGACGCTCCGCCTCGATGCCGTGGACAATTTCTGGTTCACGCTAATGCACGAGGTAGCGCATGTCGTTCTGCATTACCGTACCGGTTTGGCCTCTGGTTTCTTCGACGACTTTGAACATCTTGAAATCGACGAGATGGAAGAGGAGGCAAACCGCTTTGCCCAGAACATGCTTATTCCAGATGCTGTCTGGAATAAATCGCCCGCGCGAATCGCAAGGACGGCAGAGCCGGTAGAGCGTTTGGCGAAACAGTTGGGGATAGCGCCTGCGATCATATTCGGTCGCTTGCGTAAGGAGAGGCAGAACTACAAGATATTCTCTGACAAGATTGGGCGGGGCCGTGTTCGGAAGCAGCTCCTTGGCAAAGCGATCGAGGTGAAGGATGAACCAGTCGTATAGGCCGGTGTACTGTAGCGCTCTCCGAATGAAGGCGGGGGAGTTGGAAGGCGTCCGCCAGTTGGCGCCGGACGTGGCCGATAGCGTGCTGCCGCGCTTTATCGTTCCCCCCAAGAAGGAGCGGACTGAGGCAGAGCCGTTGTTGATTGAGATGGCCGAGATGCCCGATGTTAGCGTGGCCCTTTCAGCGCATTGGCGGAATCGGCCCGCGCTTGTCGACGTGACCTATATCATCGACGAGTATGGCCGCGACCGCCTCGCAACATGGTTGCCCAATATGTTTTCTCGGGCATGGGAGGCTGGCGTCATAGCAATCCCGATCGCCCAGCTACCCGACTTGGGGGAGGTCGAGCTTCCCGCTTTCAGAGCATCTATTTCGCGTCAGTCGCCGCTCAAATTCGCAATCTGCATCTCCTCTGACGAACTGGTCGGCGCGGAGTTGCGCACGACGATCTTGGACACACTCTCGTCGCTAGGTTTGAGCTTCGCGGATTGCGCGGTTGTGGCGGATTTTGCAGGGGCGGAGCTGTCCGATCCGATGATTGCTGCACCGATCATCGGTGGTGCGCTGGAAACGCTGCAAGACATTGGGCCGTGGCGGCATATCATCTTTCAGGGGACGCACTACCCGGAGGTGAACCCTGCCAAAGACGGCACTGCGGAAATCTGGCCGCGCAATGAGTGGCTGGCGTGGCGGGAAGCCGTGCGGTTTGATCCCACGACGGCTGAGCATATGATCTTCGGCGATTACGCTGCTGATTGCGCGAAGATGTCCTTTAGCGGTGGTGGGGCTCCCGCAATTAGGCACATTCGTTACACGACCCCCGACACGTGGCGTGTCCAGCGCGCGGAAAAGGACGGCAAAGACGCGCAGCGAATGCATGGCGTCTATAAGGCGCTTGTCGATAGCGGTGATTTTGCAGGTGAAGGCTTTTCAAGCGCCGATGCATTCATCGCGAACGGCGCGAAAAGCGCCACAGCGGGGCCGGGCAACTCGACGACTTGGCGACAGCTCAATACGACGCATCACATCACGCAGGTTGTGAGCGACATCGCGAAGGTGCGTGGCATTTCGATCAAGAAAGCTCCGGCATCGGAGGAGGTTCAGCTTTCGCTTCTCGCGTAGAAGCCGCTTGTTATCGACTCTAGACGACGATAGGCTACTCTAGCCGATTAGGGCAGAGGGGGATAGCTGTGGAACCAGAGCCGTGGGTGACTGCCGAGCAGGTGGCGCATCACCTTGGTGTCGTGAAAGACACGGTATACCGCTGGCGCGAGCAACGAAATCTGCCCGCCCATCGGGTGGGGAGGCTTTGGAAATTCCAAATCTCGGAAATCGATGATTGGGTCAGGGCTGGTGGGCTAGATACCTTCTCGGCAGAGAAGGGGGATGCGTCGTGAAACTGCAAACTAGTGGTGCTGCGCCTAAAAGCTCTTTGCTCGTGGGTGACGCGGGTGCTCGGCTATGACCGGCGCTGAAGCGCAGATCGAACGCGATCTCATTTCGAAGCTCCAAGAACTTAAATACGAATATCGCCCAGACATTCAGGATCGGTTGTGTCTCGAGAGGAACTTTCGCAAGAAGTTCGAAGAGCTCAACCGTGTCACACTATCGGACAGTGAATTTGCGCGCCTTTTAGAAAAGATTGTCACTGCCGACGTGTTCGCGGCAGCAAAGTCCCTGCGCGACCGTGACACTATAGAGCGCGATGACGGCACGCCGCTGAATTACACGCTCGTCAATATTCGGGACTGGTGCAAGAACAGCTTCGAGGTCGTCAACCAGCTACGGATCAACACTGACAATAGCCACCACCGCTATGACGTCATCCTGCTAATCAACGGTGTGCCCGTGGTGCAGATCGAGCTGAAGGCACACGCCGTCAGCCCGCGCCGGGCAATGCAGCAGATCGTCGAGTACAAAAGTCAGCAGGGCAGTGGCTATCGCCGCACGCTGCTATGCTTCATCCAGCTGTTCATCGTCAGTAACCGCAATGAAACCTGGTATTTCGCCAACAACAACGAGGAACACTTCAGCTTCAACGCCGATGAGCGCTTCCTGTCGATCTACCAGTTCGCGGCGGAGGACAACCGAAAGATCGGCCGCCTCGATGAGTTTGCGGACAAGTTCCTGGCCAAGTGCACGCTGGGCCAGATGATCAGCCGCTACATGGTCATGGTCGCCAGCGAGCAGAAGCTGCTGATAATGCGGCCTTACCAAATCTACGCGGTCAAGGCGATTGTCGAGTGCATCCAGCAGAATGTCGGCAATGGTTATGTCTGGCACACGACCGGCAGCGGCAAGACGCTGACGTCGTTCAAGGCCTCGACACTACTTAAGGACAATCCGGACATTGAAAAATGCCTGTTCGTCGTGGACCGCAAGGATCTCGACCGGCAGACGCGCGAGGAGTTCAACCGCTTTCAGTCCGGCTGCGTAGAAGAAAACACGAATACCGAAACGCTGGTGCGCCGTCTGTTGTCGGACGACTATGCCGACAAGGTAATCGTTACAACGATCCAGAAGCTCGGCTTGGCACTCGATGGTAGCCACAAGAAGAATTACAAGGCGCGGCTGGCACCACTCGCAAACAAGCGCATCGCCTTCATCTTTGACGAGTGCCACCGCTCACAGTTCGGGGAGAACCACAAGGCGATCAAGGAATTCTTCCCCAAGGCTCAGCTGTTCGGCTTCACCGGCACACCGATCTTCGAGAAGAATGCACGCTACGAACAGGTGGAGGGCGAGCAGGCCAGCCTGCGCACCACCGAAACCTTATTCGAGCGCAGCTTGCACGAATACACGATCACCCATGCAATCGAGGACCAAAACGTCCTTCGTTTCCACATCGACTATTATAAGACGGAGGGGGACAAGCTGCCCAAGCCGGGCGAGGGGCTGAAAAAGGAGAAGGTCATCGAGACCATCCTTGCCAAGCATGATGCCGCCACCGCCGATCGAAAGTTCAACGCGATCCTCGCCACCGCCACAATCAGCGAGGCGATTGAATATTGGGAGAAGTTTAGGGACATCCAAGCCGCCCGCGCCGCCGCAAACCCGGACTTCCGCCCGCTCAACATCGCCTGCGTTTTCTCGCCCCCCGCTGAAGGTAACCCGGACGTGCGTCAGCTGCAGGAGGACCTGCTGCAGGAGGTGCAGGACAACAAGGTTGACCCCGATGCCAAGAAAAAGGCGCTGCGGGCGATCATCGACGATTACAACGCACAATATGGCACCAATCACCGCATCGGCGAATTCGACCAGTATTATCAAGACGTCCAGAAGCGCATCAAGGACCAGCAATGGCCCAATGCCGATCGGCCGCACGCGCAGAAGATCGATGTCACCATCGTCGTCGATATGCTGCTCACCGGTTTCGACTCCAAATTTCTGAATACGCTCTATGTCGACAAGAACCTGAAGCACCACGGCCTGATCCAGGCCTTTTCCCGCACCAATCGCGTGCTCAACGATACCAAACCCTATGGCAACATCCTCGATTTCCGATCGCAGCAGGGCAACGTCGAGGAGGCAATTGCGCTTTTCTCGGGCGAGAGCGTCGATGCCCCCGCCACCATCTGGCTGGTCGATCCTGCACCAAAGGTGATCGCCAGCCTCACCGACGCGGTGAAGCGGCTGGACGATTTTATGGTGTCACAAGGACTGGAGGCTCGTCCGGATGAAGTGGTGAACTTGAAGGGCGATGCCGCTAGGGGGCAGTTCATCGAGCTGTTCAAGGGCGTGCAGCGGCTGAAAACCCAGCTCGATCAATATACCGATTTGGAGGAAGAGCAGAAGGCGGAGATCGCCAAGACCGTGCCACCCGAAACGCTGCAAGGGTTTCGCAGTGCTTATCTTGAAACCGCACAGCGGCTGCGCGCGGTGCAGCAGCAGGGAGGTGAAGCCGCGCCGGAGGTGGATCAGCTCGATTTCGAATTCGTGCTCTTTGCCTCAGAAGTCATCGACTATGACTACATCATGGGCCTGATCGCAAAGATGACGCAGGCCCCGGCAGGCAAGCGGACGATGAACCGCGAGCAGCTGATCGGCATCGTTCAGGCAGATGCCAAGTTCATCGATGAGCGCGACGATATCGCCGAATATATCCGCGGCCTGCCGGTCGATCAGCCGCTGCAGGAAAAGGACATCAAGGCCGGATATGAGGCGTTCAAGGCGGCGAAGAAGGCGGAAGAGCTAACCTCGATTGCTACAGCGCACGGGCTGGAGGTCACAGCCCTGCAAGGCTTTGTCGATGAAATCATCCGCCGTCGCATTTTCGATGGCGATGCGCTGAGCGACCTGATGGCCCCGCTCGGCCTTGGTTGGAAAGCACGGACACAAAAGGAACTGGCGCTGATGGAAGCGCTCACCCCGCTGCTCCACCGGCTGGCTGAGGGCCGCGAGATTTCCGGGCTGAGCGCTTATGAGCAGTGAAAGGGGCGATGCCGTGACCGGCGTGGGAGAAGCTGCCCAAGGGCGTGTGCCGAAGCTAAGGTTTCCGGAGTTCCGAGGCGCGGCAGCTTGGTCAGAGCGGACGCTGGCTGACCTTTGTCTCCGCATCACGAACGGAAAAGCCAATGCTGAGGATCACGAAGAGGATGGGACGTATCCGCTCTTCGATAGGTCGGCGGTAATCAAACGATCGAACGAATACAGCTTCGAAGGCGAAGCAGTGATATTGCCGGGTGAAGGTATGCGCTTTCAACCGAGATACTTTCAAGGCCGATTTAACCTCCATCAGCGCGCATATACTCTGATGGAACATCAGGGCGATGCGAGGTTCGTTTTCCAATCCCTAGATTTAATGCAGGATGAAATTGCGAGAAAGGCAGTCAAGTCGACGGTCCTTTCGCTACGGCTGCCGATCATCCAAAACTTTTCGTTGCTTGTCCCCAGTCGGCAGGAGCAGCACAAAATTGCCGACTGTCTGTCCTCGCTCGATGAGGTGATTGCGACGGAGGGGGAGCGGCTAGCCGCGCTCCGCCACCATAAAAAGGGCCTAATGCAAGCGCTCTTGCCCGCCCCGGGCCAAACTAACCCTCGCCTGCGCTTCCCCGAATTTCAGAACGCGGGGGAGTGGGCCATGGCCGATTTGCCAGAGGTCGCTTTCTTTCAGGAGGGGCCTGGAATTATGGCTGTTGATTTTTGCGATGAGGGGGTTCCACTTGTTAGACTTTCCGGTATTAGCGGAATGTCGGTCACACTCGAAGGATGCAACTATTTAGATCCTTCGAAGGTAAGTCAGAAGTGGCCGCACTTTCGCCTTGAAATCGATGATCTGGTTATTTCTACCAGTGCAACCTTTGGCTTGGTTGCGACCGTCACTGCTGCTGCTGCTGGTGCTGTTTTCTACACAGGTTTGATCCGTTTTCGACCTCATGACGAGCAATTGGACAGAGGCTACTTGAAGACATTTTTGGGGAGCGAGCTATTCGCTCGCCAAGTTGCTGCTGCTGCGGTGGGTGGCGGAATTAAGCACTTCGGCCCAACTCATTTGAAGCGGATGACTATCCCACTACCTCAAATAGCCGAGCAAAAACTCGTTGCAAAATGCCTAAACGGTGTTGACGAGTTGATTGCCGCAGTCACCGAACGGGTTACGGCTATCAAGGCCCACAAGTCGGGCCTGATGCAGCAATTATTCCCATCGCCTGCCGAGGCGTCTGCATGACGCCAGCCGCCCCTCACGCCGATTTGCCCGCGCTCGCCGCGCATTTGCGCGAGGTGCTCGACACCAAGAAATGCGTCTTGCTCTATGCCTATAACGGCACCGGCAAGACGCGTTTGTCGATGGAGTTCAAAGACATCGGGAAGCAGGGTGACGCGCGCGACACACTCTATTTCAACGCCTTCACCGAAGACCTGTTTTCGTGGGACAATGACCTCGACGGAGATACCGATCGCAAGTTGCGGCTGAATGCCCATTCGCGCTTCTTCGCGGGTCTCGACCAACTCGAAATGGACAACCGCATCCGCCGCCTGCTCGTGCGCTATGCCGATTTCGATTTTCGTATCGATACCACTGATTGGGTGGTGACGTTCTCGCGGGAAGAGCAGGGCACAGACGATGAGGGCAATATCGTTCCTGTCACGCGCGACAACATCAAGGTTTCGCGCGGCGAGGAAAATATCTTCATCTGGTGCTTCTTCCTCGCCATCGCCCAGGTCGCGGTCGATGCCGAGGAGGGCAACCCGTACGAATGGGTGCGCTGCCTTTACATCGATGACCCCATCTCCTCACTCGACGAGCATAATGCGATCAAGGTCGCCTGCCACCTTTCCGAGATGCTGAAGCGGGAGGACAACAAGCTCAAGACCGTGGTTTCGACACATCACCCGCTGTTTTTCAACGTGCTTTGCAACGAGTTCGGGAAGGCGCGGAAGCTATTCGTGACCAAGGCCGCTGACGGCCGCTATCTAGTCCGCGAAACGGGGGATACGCCGTTCTTCCACCATGTCGCCATCCTGGGCGAGCTGCAAAAGGCGGCCGATAGCGGTGAACTCTATACTTATCATTTCAACATGCTGCGCGCGGTGCTCGAAAAGACATCAAGCTTTCACGGGTTCAAGGGGTTCACCGCGCTGATCCGGCGCGAGGACGACGATCCCGATGGCGTTGTTTATGGCCGCCTGCTCAACATCATGAACCACGGCAATTATTCGCTCTACGAACCCGTCGAGATGGTGCCGGAGAACAAGGAGGCGTTTCGCCGCATCCTCGCCAACCTCCGCGCGCAGTACACCTTCAATCCTGAAATCTTCGAAGACACCCAGCAGGCAGACGCAGCATGACCGAACAAGAACATAAAAGGCTGGGCCAGACCCTGTGGAACATCGCGGACCAGCTGCGGGGCGCGATGAATGCGGACGATTTTCGCGATTACATGTTGGCATTCCTGTTCCTGCGCTACCTCTCCGACAACTATGAGGCGGCTGCGGCGAAGGAGCTGGGGCCGGATTATCCTTCGCTGGGTGCGGATGATAAGCGCGCGCCGCTCTCGGTCTGGTATGCGGCGAATCCTGAGGACACCGACGAGTTTGAGCGCCAGATGCGCCGCAAGGTCCATTATGTCATCCAGCCGCCTTACCTGTGGACCAGCATCGTCGAAATGGCCCGTGTGCAGGACGGCGACCTGCTCGATACGCTGCAAAAGGGGATGAAATTTATTGAGGATGAGGCCTTTACGAACACGTTCAAAGGGCTGTTCTCCGAGATCAACCTATCATCGGAGAAACTCGGCAGATCATTGCCGGATCGCAATGAAAAATTGTGCAAGATCATCACCGAAATCGCCAAGGGCCTGAAGGAGTTTTCGACGACCAGCGACACGCTGGGCGATGCCTATGAATATCTGATCGGCCAGTTCGCGGCCGGCGGAGGGAAGAAGGCGGGGGAGTTCTACACGCCGCAATTCGTCTCCGACATTCTGTCAGAAATCGTCGCGCTCGACAGCCAGGATCCAACGCAGGGCAAGCGCGACCATATCGACAGCCTGCTCGATTTTGCCTGCGGTTCCGGCTCGCTGATCCTCAACGTCCGCAATCAGATGGGGCCGCGGGGCATCGGCAAAATCTACGGGCAAGAAAAGAACATCACCACCTATAACCTAGCGCGTATGAACATGCTGCTGCACGGGGTAAAGGACAGCGAGTTCGAGATTTTCCACGGCGATACGCTGACCAACGACTGGCCCATGCTGCGCGAGACGAACCCGGCGAAAGTGCCGCGTTTCGACGCAGTCGTCGCCAACCCCCCATTCAGTTATCGCTGGGACCCGTCGGACGCGATGGCCGACGATGTGCGCTTCAAAAATTATGGCCTCGCGCCAAAATCGGCCGCCGATTTTGCCTTCCTGCTTCACGGCTTTCACTTCCTCAAGGACGACGGTGTGATGGCGATCATCCTGCCGCACGGCGTCTTGTTCCGCAGTGGGGCGGAGGAGCGTATCCGCACGAAGCTGCTCAAGGACGGGCATATCGACACCGTGATCGGGCTCCCCGCCAACCTGTTTTACTCGACTGGCATCCCGGTCTGCATTCTAGTGCTCAAGAAGTGCAAGAAGCCAGATGACGTGCTGTTTATCAACGCCGCCGAGCATTTCGAACGCGGCAAGCGGCAGAACCGGCTGACCGCGGACCATATCGCCAAAATCGTCTCCACCTATCAGCACCGGAACGAAGAGCCGCGCTATTCCCGTCGCGTGCCGATGTCAGAAATTGCTGACGAGAAAAACAACTACAACCTCAACATCAGCCGGTATGTCAGCACAGCGGGGGCCGAGCCGGAAATTGACCTTGCAGCCGTCCACGCCTCGCTGGTCGAGATCGACAAGCGGGTGAAGGCAACGACCGCGCAGCACAACGAGTTTTTGAAGGAGCTGGGTCTGCCGCTTTTGCCCATGTGATCGGAGGAGGGGGAATGGACGTTGAGCTACTGGATGCGCCAGAGGTTTCTAAGCGGCTCAAAAAGTTGATCGATGAACACGACGAAATACATGTGGCCGTGGCATGGGGTTACAATGGTCCTGTTGCCGATCACCTGCTTCAAAATGCCCACAAGTTCAGCTCGGTAACGATTGGTATCTCGTTCTGCCAAACCGACCCCAATCTCATTGACCGTCTGGTGGGGACGAAGAACGCCTTTATCGCAGATGGCGGCAGTGCGACGTTCCACCCGAAACTCTATTACTTCCGATCGGGAGACAATGCCGAAGCAATTGTCGGAAGCTCCAATTTCACCGTCGGGGGGTTGGGCAAGAACTGGGAGGCCTGCATCCATGTGAAGGGGCACGTCGATTCCCCCGTATTTAAGCAGGTGCGCGCATGCCTTGAAACATATCGCCCGCTCCGGAAGTCAGTCACCGGTGCCATGGCCAAAAGCTACAGATTGCAGTTCGACGCGGCGAAAGCGCTCAGAAAGCCCAAAAACCCGGTAATGCCGAGTGATGCCGCTGCGTGGCGGCAATTCACGTCATCTTTGGTCGAGATGGAATGGGACACCTACCTAAGTTCTGTCCGATCCAGCCGCTATCACGAACTGAATAAGAGACTGGGTCTCCTCCGCACCTGCCAGCGCCTTTTCGCAAGCGTGGCATCGTTCGCTGAGCTTTCGGCGAACGAATGGAAGGCTATCGCCGGGGTGATCGGCGAAGCCCAGAAGCGAGCTTCTGGATTGGACGATCATGATTGGGGTTGGTTCGGCTCGATGAAAGGCATGGGCGATTTTGCCAACCGCATCGCGGAGCAAGACGGGTGGCTTACCCGTGCGATTGACAGCATCCCGAGACATGGCGACGTCACGCGCGCGCAATATGACAGGTTCTGCGGATACTTTCTGCGGGCATTCGAGCGGTCGCATCGGACCGGAGGCGTCCCGACAGCAACGAGACTTCTAGCAATGAAGCGGCCGGACACATTCGTGTGCGTAAGCAAACCAAACAAGGTCGGACTTGCGCAGGCTCTGGCATTTTCACCATTGACACTCGACCTCGAAAACTACTGGGAGCGGATTGTAGAGCCAGTTCGGGCTTCAGCTTGGTACAACATCGATCGACCAGCCGGTGAGGAGGCCGAGGTTTGGGATGGGCGCGTCGCTATGCTGGACGCGATCTACTATTCGCCTGACTGACGACCCCGCGATTGTCACTCGATCAATGCGAGACGAGGACGAAAGGATCTGTGACCCCACTGGGACCCCGGGCACCGGTGTCGGTGCCTTATGTGCTCTAAGTCATTGAAAAGGTGGTGGACGCACTAGGGCTCGAACCTAGGACCCGCTGATTAAGAGTCAGCTGCTCTACCAACTGAGCTATGCGTCCATGCCGGCATGCCGGGGAGGGCGGCAGATGGGGCCTTTCGCCGGCCCCGTCAAGCGCGGCGTGCCGGTATCACTGCTTTTTGCCATTTGCAACGCTTGCTTGTCAGGGCCGCCGTCGCTGTTCCATCATGCCCTGCTGCCGCGGTCGATGCCGGTGCCGGCGGGCGGGCGCGGTTCGGCCGCGGACGGGCCGGCGCGGGACGGGCCGCCGGGCGCAGGACGGGCAGCGGACCAGCCACTGGCGGGCAAGGCCAGGGCCACAGACGGAGAGAGGGGATCGGATGCGAGGCGGAATGCAGGATTTCGAGCTGCGCGTGCCGCGGCTCATCGAGCATGCCGAGCGTGAGCATGGCGGGCAGGAGATCGTGACGCACTGGGCGGACGGCCGCGAAACCCGCACCAACTGGGCCGGCGTCGCCCGCGATGCGCGCCGGCTCGCCCAGGCGCTCGAGGCGATGGGCATGGCACCCGGAGACCGCATCGCAACGCTCGGCATGAACCACGCCCATCACCTGATCGCCTGGTACGGCGCGATCGGCATGGGCGGAGTGATCCACACCATCAATCCCCGGTTGTTCGACGAGCAGCTGGTCTACATCGCCAACCATGCCGAAGACCGGGTGCTGTTCTATGATCGCGCCTTCGCGCCGATCGTCGAGCGGCTGAAGCCGGAGTTCCGGACGATCGAGCATTATGTGATGTTCGACGGGCCGGACTGGGACGTGCTGCTCGCGCCGCATGACGGCGCCTATGCCTGGGTGGAAGGGCCGGAGCGGGCGCCCTGCATGCTTTGCTACACGAGCGGGACCACCGGCAATCCGAAAGGGGTGCTGTACGAACACCGCTCGACGCTGATCCACGCGCTGACGGAAGTGGCGCCGGCGGTGTTCAATCTCTCCGCCCAGGCGGTCGCCCTGCCGGTGGTGCCGATGTTCCACGCCGCGGCCTGGGGCCTGCCCTTCGCCGGCGCGCTCGCCGGCGCGAAATTCGTCTTCTCGGCAGTCAACGATCCGGCGGTGCTCACCCGGCTGATGAACGACGAGCGCGTCACCCATTCGGCCGGCGTGCCGACGGTCTGGCTCGCGCTGTTCCAGCATATGGACGCGACCGGGGAGGCGCCGCGCCATCTGCAGCTCGTCACCATCGGCGGATCGGCGGCGCCGCGGGCGATGATCGAGCGGCTGATGAAGATGGGCATCCGCGTCGGCCATGCCTGGGGCATGACGGAGACGTCGCCGATCGGCACGATGGGCGCGCCGCCGGCCGATTGGGAATCGCTCACCTTCGAGGCGCAGGTCGATCTGGTCGCCAAGCAGGGGCGCGTGCCCTTCGGTGTCGAGCTGCGGGTGGTCGACGATGCCGGCCAGGTGCTGCCGCGGGATGGCCGCTCCAGCGGGCGGCTGCAGGTGCGCGGGCCGTGGGTGCTGAAGCGCTACTTCCAGGCCGATGCGGACTGCGTGGACGAGGAGCAGTGGTTCGACACCGGCGATGTCGCCGTCCTCCATCCGGACGGCACGATGCAGATCACCGACCGCGCGAAGGACGTGATCAAGTCGGGCGGTGAGTGGATCAGCTCGGTCGAGCTCGAGAACGCGGCGATGGGCTGCGCGGGCGTCGCTGAAGCGGCCGCGGTCGCCGTCCACCACCCGAAATGGGACGAACGGCCATTGCTCCTCGTCGTGCGCAAGCCCGGGTCGGCGGTCAGCGCTGCCGAAATCCTCGAGCATCTGTCCGCCCATGTCGCGAAATGGTGGCTGCCGGACGAGATCCTGTTCGTGGACAGCCTGCCGCACACCGCCACCGGCAAGCTGCTCAAGACCGCGCTTCGCGCCCAGTACCGGGATTATCAGCTCGCAACGGCCGCCGCCTGAGCGGGGCCGGTCAGCCGGCGAGATGCTCGGCCAGGATCTTCAGGCCAAGCAGGATCAGCACGACGCCGCCCGCGGCTTCGGCGGCCTTGCCGGTGCGCGTCGCCGCGCGGTTGCCGAGCAGATAGCCGGCCGTGCTGAGCAGCGCGGTCGTCACGCCGATGGTCAGGCAGGCAAGCGGGATGGCCGTGCCGAGCAGCGGCAGCGTCAGCCCCGCGGCCGCCGCGTCGATGCTGGTTGCAAAGGCGGCGGTGGCCAGGCCCAGCAGCCGGCCCGGCGGAACGGGGGTCGCCGTCCCTTCGGCCGATCCGTCGGCGCGGGCTTCGCGCAGCATGCGGACGCCGAGGAAGCTCAGCAGCGCAAAGGCGATCCAGTGGTCGAATGCCTGGAACGGCGCGGCCAGGGCATGGCCCAGGCTCCAGCCGATCAGCGGCATCAGGCCCTGGGCGGCGCCGAACACCAGGCCGAGTTCGGCGGCGCGGCCCAGCGATCGCTGGCCGCTCGCTCCGCGCGCCAACGATACCGCAAAGGCGTCCATCGCCAGCGCGAGCGAAAGGATCAGCAGCGCCGCCATCGGCCGCGCTTAGAGCGGGAATGCGTTCGGGAAAAGCGGTGCGCGCGTGCGGGAGTGAGCGGGTTCGATCGTCCGCCGCCGCGGCGGGCGCCGCCGCCGCGCGCAGTCAGTCCGGGCGGCGATAGGGCACGAAGTCGCCGAGCGCGGTGAAGCCGGTCCAGATGCCGGTGTTGCGGTCGACGAACTCCACCACGTCCAGCCGGCAGAGCTGCGCACCGATCGTCCGCGTGACGAGCACGTCGTCCCGGCCGATGCCGGCGGCGCCGTCCTGGGTGCGGTTCAGGTAAAGTGTTCCGCCGGCGCGATAGACGATGCCGATGCCCGGGATCACGCGCGAACTGTCGATCGCCCGGTACGGGACGCAGGCGACCGGTGCGCCCGCTTCGCGTCCGTCGATCAGCTCTGCGAGCTCGATCGCCGGTTCCGCCGCCGACCTGCCCGCGACTGCGGGGCCCGCCCCGAGGGACGCCGCTGCGATCGCGACGGCGAGGCCGGGTCCGGCCCAGGCGTTCATGATCCGTCTCATTGGCTGAAAATGGGGGCCAGGCGCCCGGCCCGCAAGGTTCAGAACAGGCTCAGCTGACCGTCCCGGGCGGGCGCCCTGAACAGATCGGTCCGAAGCCGGATCCGCTCGTTGCCGAGGCCGGCGCTCCGACAGGCGCGGCGGAAGCGGGCGCGGAGCAGATCCGCCCATGGGCCCTCGCCCTGCATGCGCGAAAAGAAGGCCGGATCATTGTCGCGCCCGCCGCGCAGCGATCGGACAATCGCCATCACCTTTGCGGCGCGTTCCGGGAAATGCGCGTCAAGCCAGGCGCGGAACAGCGGCGCCACTTCGTGCGGGAGCCGCACCGGCAGATAGAATGCGCCGCGGGCGCCCGCCGCCGCGGCGCGGGCGAGGATCGCTTCGATCTCATGGTCGGTGATGACGGGGGAGATGGAGACGAAGACCGGAATGCCGGCGGCCGCCAGTCGGGCGACGGCCGCAAGGCGTTTTTCCGGATGCGGGGCGCGTGGCTCGATCGTGCGGGCGATCGCCGGATCGAGCGAGGTGACCGACAGGACCACCACGGCAAGGCCTTTCGCGGCCATCGGGCCGAGCAGATCGAGGTCGCGCGCCACCCGGTCCGATTTCGTGGTGATGGTGACCGGATGGTCGCAGGACGCGAGCACCTCGAGCAGCCCGCGCGTGATGCCGAACCGTGCCTCGATCGGCTGATAGGGATCCGTGTTGGTGCCCATGGCAAGCGGCGCCGGGCTGTAGCCGGGCCGGGCCAGCTCGGCGCGGAGCAGCGCCGGCGCATCGGGCTTGGCGAACAGCCGGGTCTCGAAATCAAGGCCGGGCGACAGATCATGATAGGCGTGGCTCGGGCGGGCGAAGCAATAGATGCAGCCATGTTCACAGCCGCGATAGGCGTTGACGGACCGGTCGAACGGAATGTCCGGGGACGTGTTCCGCGTGATGATCGTCTTCGGCTTTTCCACGGTCACTTCGGTCCGCAGCGGCGGCAGCTCTCCGTCCACGGCCGGCTGGGCGTCCAGCCAGTCGCCGTCCGCCAGCCGCTCCGGCAGGCGGAAGCGGCGGCTGGCTTCGTTCCGTGTCGCGCCGCGGGCGGGGCGGAGAGTCGGATCCATCGGCACAGCATGCGCCGGCATCAGGAACATATCAAGAACGAAGTCGCAGCGTCTGGCGCCGCGCCGCTTCAGCCTTCGCGCAGGCGGGGCATCAGCTCGACGAAGTTGCAGGGGCGGTGACGGCTGTCGAGCTGCGAGACCAGGATCTTCTCCCATCCGTCGCGAACGGCGCCGGTGGAGCCGGGCAGGGCGAAGACATAGGTGCCGCGCGCGACGACGGCGCACGCGCGCGACTGGATGGTCGAGGTACCGATCGACTGGAAGCTCAGCCAGCGAAAGAGTTCGCCGAAGCCCGGAATGTCCTTGCCGCCCAGCCGCGCGAGCGCCTCGGGCGTCACGTCCCGGCCGGTCACGCCCGTGCCGCCGGTCGAAATGACGCAGTCGATCAGCGGATCATCGACCCAGCGGTCGAGCCGGACGACCAGTGCCTCCAGATCGTCGCGCTCGATCGCGCGGTCGGCAAGCACGTGCCCCGCCGCCGCGACGAAGGTCGCGAGCAGATCGCCCGAACGGTCATCCTCCGCCGTCCGGGTGTCGGACACGGTCAGGACGGCGATGCGGACCGGCCGGAAGACCGCGCCGGGGTCAATTGGCACTGCTGGGCCGTGCGCTGGCGGCCCGACCGTCGCCGGCCTGCGCCGTCTGCACCGGGCCATCGCCGTCGTCGCCGCGGACGGCATAGGCACCGGGCAGACCCGGGAAACGCGGCCACATGCCCTGCGCCATCGCCTTCAGGCTGGCCGAGTCCTTGCCGCCGTTGCGCTGATACATCCAGTAATTGCGCAGCACCGTCGCCACATAGCCGCGCGTCTCCCAATAGGGGATCGATTCGACGAACAGCAGCGGATCGCCGCCGTCCCGCACCGTCGCGTTCCAGTCGTCGAGCACGCCCGGGCCGGCATTGTAGCCGGCGATCACTTTCGGCAGCAGCCCGCCGCTCGGGCGATAGTCGCGCACCTGTTCGAGCCGGCTCTGGCCGAACTCCAGGTTGGTGGCCGGCTGCAGCAGGCGGCTGCGATCGACCGGCGCCTGACCGCGCCGGCGGGCGATCAGATCGGCCGTGCCGGGCAGGACCTGCATGATGCCATAGGCACCCGCCGGGCTGACCGCATCGACCCGGAACCGCGACTCCTGGAGCGCATGGGCGTAGATCAGCTCCTTCTCCACGCGCCAGCCGCCTTCCGGCGTCCAGGCCGGCATCGGATACCGGGCGACGACGCTCGGCTGCGCGCCGACCGGGCCGTTATGCGCGAGGTAGAGCTGGGTGTCGGGCAGGTTCAGCCGCGCCGCGAGCGCCGCCAGCGAATCATGGTCCTCCGGCCGGCCGATGCGCGCCTGGTGCCGCAGCACCTCGTCCGCGAAATCGGTCTCGCCCAGCTCCGCGAGCGCCGTCGCCAGCCGCACGTTCGGCAGGCCGGCAAGGCGGTTCCAGTTGCGGGCGAGCTTGTCGAAATCATGGATCGGCTGCGCCGCGAGGCCGAGCGCCTGGGCGGCGATCAGCCCGTAGAAGGTCTCCTGATGATGCGCCGCCGCACGCAGCCGCGCCTGAACCTTGTCCGGATGGCCGCCGGCCATCTCCGCGCGCGCCGCCCAGTAATGGCCGGCCGCGCGGATTTCCTCGTCACCACCGCGCGCGGCGACGGCGGCGAAAGCGGCGGCCGCCGCCCGATAGTCCCGCTGGCGCCAGGCGGCGAGGCCGACCGTCCAGTCCGCCTGGACGCGCCATTCGCCGTCACCCGCCTGGGCCAGCGCCGCCAGCCGCCGGGCATTCGCGTCGTCGCCGTTGATGTAATAGACCCAGGCGACGCGCTGCCGCCATTCGGTCAGCGCGGCGCCTGACAGATTGGCTTCCTCGGCGATCAGCAGCGCTTCGCAGCCGGCGGGATCGTCGCTCTTGATCAGCGGCAGGATGCGCGGCGCAAGCTGGGCCGCGGCCGGATCGGTCTTGGTCGGCGTCGCGCGGCCGCGCACCGGCGCGCTGCCAAGCCAGACGAAGCGCTGGAAGGGAGGCAATTCGCCGAGATCGGTCGCGCCGCGCTTCTCGGCCAGGGCAGCGATCTGCCGCGCCTGGGGCAGCCACGGCGCGGCGCGGACAAGCGCTGCCAGCGCGTCGGCCTCGACGCGAGGCGAACCCTTTTCGGTGTAGAGCCGGGCGCGCGCGAACAGCTTGAGCGGCCCCTCCGGCAGGGCGTCGATCCGCGACGCTGCTTCCGCCCAGGCGCCGGCGCGGATCGCCAGGAACACGGCGCGATGCGCATCCCGGGCCGCCGGATCCAGCTGCGGCGCGGGCGCCGCCACGGCCGCGGGCGCGCTGCGATCGAGTTCCGCGGCGGCGGGGGTGGCGGCAAGAGCGATCAGGAAAGCGAGCGTCAGGCGCATCAGGGTTCCTTCATCAGCAACTGAAGATCGCGCCAGGCCAGCGCCTTGGCTGCGGGCCGATCCAGCAACAGCCGTGGGTGCAGCGTCGCCACGGCGGCGATGGTGCGGCCGCCGAGGTTAAGCGGGTGTAAGCGGCCGCGCGCCGCAGCGGCATCGGCCCCGAGGAGCGCACGGTTCGCCGCATCGCCCATCACCAGCAGCCGCCGCGGGGCGACCAGCCCGACGAGATGGCGGGCGCGCTCGGCCAGCGCCGGCGCGGCATCGGCCGGGATACGGCCCCCCGGCGGACGGATGGCGGCGAGTGACGCGAGGACAATGCTCTCGCGTGCTTGACCGATCGCCCGGAGCATCGCGTCGAACAGCCGCCCGGTCGGCCCGTCGAGCAGTGTGCCCGCATCCGCATCGCCCGGCTCCGGCATGTCGATCGCGATCATCAGCGCGGCGCCCGGATCGCCGACCGGGAGCAGGCGGGCGGCGCCCCAGCCCGCTTCCGGCACGTCCGGGCTCGCCGCAAGCCAGGCCTTGAACGCTGCGAAATCGGCGGGCAGCGGCGCCGGCGCGGCCGGCGCGGCCGATGCCGGAGGCGCTGCGGGACGCGGCGTGCGGGCTGCAGGCGTGACGGCGCCCCCCGGGGCGCTCGCAGCGGCCGGCGGCGCAAGCCAGTCGCGCGCGCGGTCCTCGACCAGCGTGTCGACGCCGGCATCCTGCCACCACGCAAGCGCACTCAGGGCCGCGGCACGGTCGGCCAGCAGGTCGGGCGAAAGCATGGTTTGAATAGAGTCCGCGGTTGACCATATGGTCAACCAATAGCATCGATCCGGCTGGCGAGCCGTGGTCCGGCTGCGGTGAACGGGTGCGACTGAGAGAGACAAG
>ERZ1066122.926-NODE-926-length-26902-cov-26.286736_pt1 | contig 26902 bp, 24 predicted proteins | sample MGYA00382769_ERZ1066122 | MGnify/ENA primary metagenome ERZ1066122 (study PRJEB33369, sample SAMEA5778352) | biofilm metagenome | biome: Industrial cooling water; feature: Water cooling tower basin; material: Biofilm | place: United Arab Emirates | collected... | reverse complement strand
GCTGGAGTCGTAGTTGCTGCCGCCTTCGGGCGGACGGGTCTCGTCGGTCATTCGGTTGCGTCTTCGAAGAAGTCGGGGATGGAGCGCCGGCACGCCGGGCCTGGAGTGCATGTCCGGGCGTGCCGCGATCGCCATGGCGGGTCGCGCACGCGGTGCACGACACACTAGTTATGGGGAACGTGGGGCGATTATATCAGTGGGCCCCTCCCCGTGCGCCCTGCCCGTCGGTCCATGTCCGTGCAGCGGGCTGCGCTGCGGCGCGGGCTTGCCGCGCCCATGGACGGCGGTCGTGGCCGCGCCGGCCCTACTTGCCGTCGGCGGGGGGCGTGTCGGTCTGGCCCGCTCCCACGCCGTCCAGCAGGACGAATTCGCCCCTGCGCCCGTAACGGACCGGGGTTTCGCCGATGCGCACGCACAGGCCGTCCTTGCCGCAGCGGGTGATGGCGCCGCTGTTGGTGGCGTCGAGGATGTCCTGGGCGAAGTCCGCCTGCTTGAACAGCTGGCGCGTGTGCCAGGCGAAATAGGCGCTCACCGCGGCGACCAGCACGGAGGCGACCAGCAGCGCGATGCCGGCGCGGCTCACCAGGTTTTTCTGCGATTTCTGCAGCGTCTTGGCCTGTTCGGCGATCAGCTTGGCGCTGTCGCCGGCGCTGCTCTGCGCCTGCTGCAACTCCTTGCGCAGTTTGTCGAGGGCTTCGGCGGTGCCGGCCTCGATCGCCTGTTTGGCGTTCGCACTGACCGCACCGATCACGGTCTGCACCATGTGCTGGCCCTGCTGGTTCAGACCCTGGGCCACGTGCTGGAGCTGCTGGGCGCCGTGCGCGGCGGCATTGGCCGCCTGCTGGCTGCGCTGGTCGAGCATGTCGGCGATGGCCGCGAGCTTCAGGGCCATGTCCTGCAGTTCGCTGGTGCCGATGGGCGTCGCGGGTGCGGCCGTGCCCTGCGGCTGCGGCGCGTGATGCGGTTCGTTCATCGCGGTCGGTTCATCGCGGTGGGTCGGCTGCGGGGGACATGCCGTCGGACGTGGCGGCGACAGCGGAAGTATGGTGACGTTGGCGATCGGATGGGCCGAGGTCGCCGCGCAGGATGCCGCCAGGGCTGCGCAGGACGCTCCACAGGACGCTCCACGCTACTGCCTCATCGTCGGCGCGCTCCGCTCCGGAGATTCGATCTGCGGCGGCGGCATGGCCTGCTGCGGCGCCGGCTGTGCGATGTCCTGCGCCTGCTGCTCGCGGTGGTGGGCGCGACCGGCCTCCAGCCACTGCTGCTGCTCCGGAGCACGCAGATAGTCGGCAGCGATGCCGCGCAGGGCGTCGGGAGCCGCCTGCGGGTCGCGTGCGGCGCCGGCCAGGCGTTCGAACAGGACCGCCTCGCGGCCCTGTCCCTGCCCCTCGACCGGCGCGATGGCGCCCTGACGCTGGTCGGCCTGCTCGGCGGCCGGCCCACGAATCGGGAAGGTCTGCGGGGTGTGGTACTCGAACCGGCCGCTGAGCGCCTCGTCGATCGGTGCTTTCTGCCGACGGTCGCCATCGGCGCCTTTCGGCGCGAGGTCGGCATTGATCTGGCGCTCGCCGGCCTTGTCGAACTCGCTGGTGCGGTAGAACCACTGGTGCTGTTCGGAGCGGTGGACCACGTACTGCGACGGGTCGGCCGGCTCCTGCTGACGCGGCACGATGGGCCTGTCGCTGAGCCCGTTGATGTAGTCGCGCGCGAGGTTTTCGCTGAGCGTGCCCAGCCCCTTGCGCGTGTAGGCGCCGCCGATGTCGCTGTGCGCGCCGCCCACGGTGACGTTGAGCATGCGCCCGTCTTCGCTCAGGGTGTTGCCGCCGTTCTCGCGCGGCAGCAGGTGCGAGCCCTTGAACAGGTTGCGACGCTCGTCCTCGGAAAACACCTGCAGGCCGGAGACCACCGAGGACGGCAGACGGCGATCCATGTCCAGGGCCTTCCCGGTGCCCACCGGGTCGTGCAGCATCACCGCCTGCGCGACCTGGCCGGGTTCGACGATCGGCGGCTTGCTGTAGCTCGCGCTCTTGACCAGGCCGTTGTCGTCGTAGGTGTATTTGGCGCCGGTCGGGTCCTGGATGCCGCGCTGGTCGACCATGCGGGTGAACAGGGCCACCTCTTCCGCGCCGCGGCTGAAGCCCATGGCCGCCACCGAGATCTGCGCGTCCGGGTTCTCCTGCTTCCACGTGAAGGCGCGTTCGATGAAGTTCTTGTACATCGTCTCGGCGCGCTCATCGACCGTGTGTCCCTGCGCGCCGTCCTTCGTTTTCGCCCACCAGCCTTCCTGGGTGCCCGGGCCGGTGATGTACGAGGCCGAGACGTTGGAGACTTCACCGAAGCGCTCGGCGTCGCGGATGTCCTGGTAGATGCGGGAGACGCCGGTGCGGTTGGCCACCGGGTCGTTGTGCATGTCGTTGCCGGTGCCATCCATGACCGCCACGAACAGCCGGCGGTTGGGATGATCCTCGCCGACCAGCTGGGGTACGCGCATCTGCGCCAGGTCCGCATTGGCGTCGCGATAGCTGCGCAGGTCCTCGGGCGTCGCCGGATAGATCTCGATGCCGTCGCTCTTGCCGTCGCCGTTGCCGCCCTTGTTCGAATCTCGGCCCATCACGTGCTCCTGGACACATCCGTTTGGTCAGTGTGTGGACCGTGCGGCCCCGGGATACGCAGGTCGGAGTCGACCTGCCCTGCTTCTGTTGGTGCGTGCGGGTGGTGATCGATCGGCCCGCGCCGCGTCAGTACGACCTGCTGTAGACCTTGATCAGGTCGTTGCGGCCGGTGCTGTAGCGGTTGCCCGGGATCTGCTCGGCCCGGGTCGGAATCAGCGTCCGCGTGTAGACGTTGAGCGTGCGGTCGTCCACTTCGAGGATGACATGCGTGAAGCCCATGCTCACGTCTTCGGGGATGTCTTCGCGCGGCACCTGGTGGCGGATCAGACGGTCGGCGAAGATCGCGTCGAAATCCACCTGGGCCTCGTGCGTGCTGCCGTCCTTCGCGGTCCAGCGCACGTCGGCCGGCGGCGGGAAATTCGGCAGGTCGCCGTAGGTGCCGATCATCAGCGCGTCGTAGCGCTCGGGAGGGAGCGAGGCCTTCGACGGGGCGGCACGCTCGGTGCCGTGTTCGCGGCGGTCGTACAGCACGCTGCAGGAGCGGGTGTCGAAGCAGGCCACACCGAACATGTGGCGTTTGAAGAACAGCGGCCAATCCGCGACGGTGCCGGTGTACGGGCGATCGTCGGCGGACGCGATGGGATTGGCGACGGACGTCGTCATGACGGCTTGACACCCCGAAAGCAGAAAAATGAGAAGCGCCACGCACGGCGAGCGCCAGCCGGCCATCGCAAAGCGGGACCGGATGCGGTGTCGGGCACATGACATTGTCCAGGCCGGACGCTGCCGCATCGCGGTGTCTCTGTATGACCAGATCCGAGCCTACCAGATCGCATCCGGGCCGCACACCGCTTCGCGCATCGCGGCAGACCAGGGGATGCCCGCTCTGCGGACGCTCGTCCGGCGTCAGCTCCCAGGAAAAGTCCGGACACCGTGCGCCATCCAGCGCGCAGCAGTGCCCATGCTACCGGCGCGCGGTTGAGCCGGCATGAAGCCGGCAGCACGCTGCACGGAGTACCTGCGGGCTGGGTCCGAAGGCATCCACCGGCAAGCGCCCTGCGCTGGGGGCCGGGTGGATGGCCGTGCTGCAGCAATCAGGTGGCGGCTACGCCGCCAGTGTGTGCGCGAGAGCGGTCGTTCGACTGGCCGCGACCTGTCCTTCGCACGCCACGGCCGCGTGCCCACTCGCGAACGTGGGCGTTGCGGGGGCTATTCCCTCGAAAATCAGGGGGTTGTGGCGGAATCCGGGCGGAGCGGAGCGTTCCGCCCCGCAGGCACAGCCTGCAGCGCGCTTTCGTTCGGGCCGACAGGTTCCACGTGGAACATTTCGACGTCGGCAGAGAGGGTCTCGAGCGCCGCCGGGGCCTCGGTGCCCGTGATCAGTACCTGGGCCCCGCTCGCCAGAAGCCTGCCGAGCACGCGGGTCTGGTGCGACCGGTCCAGCTCGGACGCGAGGTCGTCCAGAGCCACCACCGGCCATTCCCCGCACCGGGCCGCATGCATCGAGGCCTGTGCCAGCAGGAGCGACAAGGCGGTGAGCTTGGCCTGCCCGCGGGACAGGGCTTCCCGCCCCGGCAGTGCTGCGAAGCCGATGCGCCAGTCGGCACGATGCGGGCCGACGGAGGTGTAGCCGTAGGCCAGATCGCGATCCCTCGCCAGCAGCAGGGCATCGGCGAGCGACACGCCTTCCCGGTTCCACCCAGGGGAGAACGTGAGCTCGGCCGCCCCCAGTGCGGGCACCAGATCGGCGGTGGCCACCTGCACTTCCGGGGCGAGCTGATCGAGGTAGCGCTGCCGATAGCGTGTGAGCGGTTCACCAGCCTCCGACAGCTCGTGGTCCCACGCGTCCAGCTGCGCATCACGGACGCGCGCCTTCAAGAGTTGATTCCGCTGCTTGAGCGCGCGGGCGTAGCGGCGCCAGACCGGGAGGAAATCTGGTTCCACGTGGAACAATCCCCAATCGACCAGCCGTCGCCGCGGTTCCCCACCGCCGGTGACAAGCGCGTGGCTTCCCGGCTCGAAGGTGACCACGGCCAGCGCCGCACACAGTTCGCCCAGATGGGAAACGGACTGGCCGTCCAGCCGCCCTTGCCACTCGCTGCCCGAGTGCCGCAGCCCGACCTTGCGAGTGCGTGGGCCTTGGCGTTCGTGCCATTCGGCAAAGACCTCCACCGCTTCGGCGCCGGTCCGGACCAGTCCGTCACGCACCCGACCACGAAAGCTTCGGCCATACGCCAGCAGGTGGACCGCTTCGAGCAGCGTCGTCTTGCCGGCGCCATTGCCGCCGCTGATGAAATTGAGGCCGGGCGCCGGCAGCCACTGTTCCGACCGGAAGCGCCGCACGCCGGAGAGCTGGACCCGGGTCAGGAACATCAGGGCGTGCTCTCTCTGGCCAAGGCCCTGTGCGATTGATTCCCTGTGGTGAGCAGCTGGAATGCAGCCCTCACCCTCGAAGCGGATGTCTCCCCCGCAGCAATGCCCATACGACGACGCCCAGGCAAGCCCGGGCGTCTGGAATGTTTCACGTGGAACATCGCATCCGACTTGGCCTGCGTGTTCTTGTGGGTGTGAGCCGACATCAGAGCCGCAGCGGCATCACCACGTGCCGGCACTTGTCGCTGCTGGCTTCACGCACCAGCGCGGACGAGTTGGCGTCCCGCAGCTGGAGGATGATGTTTTCCTCGCGCAGTGCGGACAGGGCGTCCAGCAGGTAGTTCACGTTGAAGCCGATCACCAGGTTGTCGACGCGGGTATCGGCCTCGACCTCTTCCTGCGCCTCTTCCTGTTCCGGATTGTGCGCGTTGATCTTCACCTGCCCCGGCGAGACCTCGATGCGCACGCCGCGGTACTTCTCGTTCGAGAGGATCGCCGCGCGCTGCAGCGACGCGCGCAGGACCTCACGTTCGATCTTCACTTCGCGGTCGGCACCGATCGGGATCACGGCCTCGTAGTCGGGGAAACGGCCATCGATCAGCTTGCTGGTGAAGGTCACGTCATCGCGCTTCACCCGGATCTGGCTGCGACCCAGTTCGAGCTCCAGTTCACGGTCGCCGCCTTCCAGCAGGCGCTGCAGTTCCAGCACGCCCTTGCGCGGCACGATCAGCTGACGCTTGGTCTGCACCGGTGCCTGCAGCTCCGCTTCGCACAGCGCCAGGCGGTGCCCGTCGGTGGCCACACAGCGCAGCACGCTGTCGCGCAGGTCGAACAGCAGGCCATTGAGGTAGTAACGCACGTCCTGCTGTGCCATCGCGAAGGCGGTGCGCTCGATCAGCTCCTTGAGTGCCGCCTCGGCCACGGTCACGCGCTCGGTGGTGTCCACCTCGTCGAGTGCCGGGAAGTCGTTCGCCGGCAGGCTGGACAGCGTGAACCGGCTGCGTCCGGCCTGCACGGTGATCTTGTCGGCGGCCTGGCTCACGGTGACCTTGCTGCCATCCGGGAGGGCCCGCACGATCTCGAACAGTTTGCGTGCCGGGATGGTGGTCTCGCCCGGCTGTGCATCGTCCACTGCCGTGCGCGCCACCATTTCGACTTCCAGATCGGTGCCGGTGAGCGAGAGACGGTCGCCTTCGACCTTGGCCAGGAGATTGGCCAGCACCGGCAGGGTCTGACGCCGTTCAACCACGTTGACCACCTGGGCCAACGGCTTCAAGAGCACTTCGCGCTGCAGACTGAAACGCATGATGTGTGGTGTCCCCTCAGGCGGGATCCGGTGCGGGCCGTGGCTGCGGTGGCTGTTCCGATGGTGCGACGAACGCGGGGGTCGGAGTGGCCGGCAGGGCAGCGGCGTAACCGCTTTGGATCAGGATAAATCTATAAAGGCGGTGGTGATGGTGTCGCGAAATTCTGGGTACAACGATGGTAACACGCTGATTCCATTCCTGTTTTCGTGAAGCCAAAGGGTGTCGACAAACCCCTTCCGGGTTGTCGACAGCCTGTGGACAAATCGGAGGGGGTGTTTCGTCCACCGTGTTGTCCACAGCTTGTCCAGCGACCTGCGCGGAGACTTGTCCCCAGCGGCAGGTTGTCCACACTTTGCTTGGTTATTCGCTCAGCTTCCGGATCAGCTTGTCCCAGTCCTCGCGCAGCTTGCCGTCGCTTTCGGTCAGGGTGCGGATCTGCCGGCAGGCGTGCAACACGGTGGTGTGGTCGCGCCCCGCGAACGCATCGCCGATCTCCGGCAGGCTGTGCTCGGTCAATTCCTTCGCCAGGGCCATCGCCACCTGTCTGGGACGGGCGAGCGAACGCGTCCGGCGCTTGGACAGCAGATCCTTGATCTGCAGTCCATAGTAGTCTGCCACGGCCTTCTGGATGTTGGGGATGCCGATGGCCTGCTGCTGGGCGCGCAGCAGGTCGCGCAGCGTTTCCTGGGCGAATTCCGGCGTGATCGCGCGTCCGGTGAAATTGGCGCGTGCGGCCAGCGTGTTCAATGCGCCTTCCAGGTCACGCACGTTGCTGCGCATCTTCTTGGCCAGCAGGAAAGCCACCTCTTCGGGCAGCGCCACGCCGCGTTCGCGTGCCTTGGAGAGCACGATCTGCGCACGGGTCTCGAAATCCGGCGGCTCGATCGCCACCGACAGGCCCCATGCCAGGCGCGACTTCAGGCGCGGCTCCAGGCCCTCCACCTCGCGCGGGTAGCGGTCGCAGGTCAGGATGATCTGCTGGCGGCCGTCGAACAGCGCGTTGAAGGTGTGGAAGAACTCCTCCTGCGTGCGGTCCTTGCCGGCGAAGAACTGGATGTCGTCGATCAGCAGCGCGTCGACCTGCTGGAACTGGCGCTTGAACGCGTCCATGGTCTTGTCCTGCAGCGCCTTCATCATCGCGCTGAAGAACTGCTCGCTGCGCAGGTACATCACCCGCATGCCAGGGTCGTTGCGGCGCATCTCGTTGCCGGCGGCGAACATCAGATGGGTCTTGCCCAGGCCCGTGCCGCCGTAGAGCAGCAGCGGGTTGTGCGAGCGGTCGCCTGGCTTGAGCGCCGCCTGCCACGCGGCCGCGCGGCCGAGCTGGTTGCTGCGGCCCTCGACGAAGTTGTCGAAGGTGTAGTGGTTGTCGAGATTGCCCGCGAACTCCGCCGCCGCGGCGATGCGTGCCTGCTGCTGTGCCAGGCTCGCCGCGCTGCCGGTGCCCGCGGAGCTGCCCGAGCCATTGACGGCCGGCACGGGGCTGCGCGGCAGGGAGCCGATTTCCAGACTCACCGCGCCGTTGCCGGCGTAGTGCGCCAGCAGTTCGCGGATGCGCGGCAGATAGCGCTCCTGCACGGCGTCGCGCACGAACCCGTTGGGTGCGTACAGCACCAGGGCATCGTCGCGCAGTCCGGCCTGCAGCGGCTTGAGCCAGGTCTGCACCTCCTCCAGCGGCAGTTCGGCTTCGAGGTGTTGGAGACAGCGGGGCCAGGCGTCCATCGATCGGGAAAGTGCTACGAAAAGTGCGGAGGAGGAACTGCCGACGTGGCGCCGCCTGCGGTGCGGCGTCGCCAGTGGCGCGAAACGGGCAAGGCGCGGTGGGCTGCATGCAGGCCGAGGGGCCGGCCGCCGTGGCGCCATGATCTGCCCGCGCGATCTGCGCATGCGCACACGCAACTCCGGCGAAGGGAGCGGCATGCGGTCGTGGGCAGGTGGGGCAGACTACCATCGCGCCCGGTTCGCCGCACCCGCCGCACCCGCGGCGCAGCGTCCATGCCCTCAGCCCGCCCTGCCCCGCGATCGGTGGCTGCCATCGGCCCGGCGCGTCCGGGGCGGGTGCCGCCATGCGGCCAGCGCGAGGCGCAAACCGTCGCCCCGCCATGCCGCCTGTCATCCGGCATCCGCGGCAGGTTTGACGTGGCCCCCCGCGCATCGGCATAATCTCCGGTTCCTTGCGCCCCCAGAGCTCTCTGCGGCGCAGCCGACCCCGAAACGTCCGCGCCATCCGGCCCGTCGCAGCGCAGTGCGCTCCGCCCGCCGGGCAAGGCCGCCCGCTTCCGGTGCCGGTGTCGTCTGGCTATTCCCTTCCACGCGTTCCCCATCCGTACGCCTCAACCAGAGCCCTGTCATGGCTACCAAGCGCACCTACCAGCCCAGCAATCTCAAGCGCAAGCGCGATCATGGCTTCCGCGCCCGCATGAAGACCGCCGACGGCCGCAAGATCCTCTCGCGCCGCCGCGCCAAGGGCCGCAAGCGCCTGACGGCCTGAGTCCTGGTCGGCTCGGTGCCCGCCTCCCGGCGCGGACCCGATCGATCACACAGGCCTCCGGCAGCGTCGACCACGTCGACGCGACCGCCTTGCAACCCCCGGTGGACCCTCGCCCGTCCGAATCGCCCTCCGCCCTCGATGCGGACGATTCGCCACGGAGCGGGGGTTTTCCGCGTTCTGCGCGGGTCCGCGCCAAGGCGGACTTCACCCGGGTCTTCGCCGACGGCCGTCGCCAGGGCGATGCCGTGCTCGCAGTGCATTTTCTCGCCGACGGCCAGCCGCCGCGGCTGGGCCTGGCGGTCTCGCGCAAGATCGACAAGCGCGCGGTCGGCCGCAACCGGATCAAGCGCCGGCTGCGCGAGCGTTTCCGCCAGCTGCGCGCGCAGCTGGCACCCGGCGCCTATGTGGTCGTGGCCCGCGGCGGTGCCGCCCAGGCCGATGCCGCGGCGCTGAACGCAGCCTTCGAACAGCTGCTGCGCCGTCTGCGCGCGTTGCCCGCACCGCCGCCGGCCGGCACAATGCCCCCCGCCGCGCGCGATGTCGCGCAGGGACGCCCGAGCGTCCCGATGCTTGATTCTTCCCCCTCCGCTCCCACGTCGGATGACTCCGGCGTCTCGAACTCGTCCGCCTCATGACCTCCATTCGCACCATCCTCATCATCGCCTGGCTGACCGTGGGCGCGTTCCTGTGGCTGGAGTGGACCAAGGAGCAGAACGCACCCGCCGATGCGCCGAGGGTCGAAACGTCCGCCACGGCCGACGAAGAGGCCCTCCCGCCGCCCGGCCTACCCGCCGCGCGTGACACCGGTGTGCCGCGCGCACCCGGCTCCGCGCCGCAGATGGCCGCCGCGACGACGCCTGCTGCGGGCACCGCGCCGCGGGTGGAGCTGAGCAACGACGTGCTGCGCCTCACGCTGGATGGCGGCAGCGTGCGCCGCGCGGAGCTGCTGCACTACCGCGAGAGCCGCAAGCCCGACGCGCCGCTGGTGCGCCTGCTCGACGACACCGCCGACAGCCGCTACCTCGCGCAGAGCGGCTGGGTGTCCGAGCGTGGCGCGCCGAATCACGAGACCGGCTTCGTGCCGGCCGATGCGCAGACCCGCGTCGCGCTCGCCGAGGGCCAGGACAGCGTGTCCACCGCCTTCGTGTGGACCGGCGCCGACGGCGTGACCATCCGGCGCACCTACACCCTCGCCCGCGGCGACTACGCCCTGCGCGTGCGCGACGAGATCGTGAACGGCAGCGCGCAGCCATGGACCGGCTACATCTACCGCCAGCTCTCGCGCATTCCGCCGAATGTCGAGCGCAGCATGACCAACCCGGATACGTTCTCGTTCCGCGGCGCGGCCTGGTACACGCCGGAAGAGAAATACGACAAGCGCGCCTACGAGGACTTCGTCGACGACGGCCCGATCAACCAGAACAACGTGCAGGGCGGCTGGGTCGCGCTGCTGCAGCACTACTTCTTCACCGGCTGGGTGCCGCAGAAGGACCAGGCCGCCAACTACGCGCTGCAGACCCGCGGCCGCGTGCACGGCGTGTCCGCGACCGGCCCGGAGTTCACCGTCGCGCCCGGCACGAAGGACAGCACCGAGGCCACGCTGTGGATCGGGCCGAAGCTGCCCGAACGCCTGCAGAAGACCGCGCCCGGCCTCGACCTCACGCTCGACTACGGCATCTTCACGCTCATCGCCGAGCCCATCCACTGGATGCTGCGCCAGCTGCACACGCTCACCGGCAACTGGGGCTGGGCGATCGTGCTGCTGGTGGTCATCATCAAGCTGCTGATGTATCCGCTGTCGGCCGCGCAGTACAAGTCGATGGCGAAGATGCGCAAGTTCCAGCCGCGTCTGCAGCAGCTCAAGGAGCGCTACGGCGACGACAAGCAGAAGCTGCAGATGGCCACCTTCGAGCTGTACAAGAAGGAGAAGATCAACCCGGCCGGCGGCTGTCTGCCGATCCTGATCCAGATGCCGGTGTTCCTGGCGCTGTACTGGGTGCTGCTGGAGTCGGTCGAACTGCGCCAGGCGCCGTGGATGCTGTGGATCCAGGACCTCACCGCGCGCGACCCGCTGTTCATCCTGCCGGTGATCAACGCCGCGGTGATGTGGTACACGCAGCGGCTCACGCCGATGACCGGCATGGACCCGATGCAGCAGCGCATCTTCCAGTTCATGCCGCTGGTGTTCGGCGTGATGTTCGCGCTGTTCCCCGCCGGTCTGGTGTTGTACTGGGTGACCAACGGTGCGATCGGTTTGATCCAGCAGATCTGGATGATGCGGATCTATGGGGACAAGGACGCGAAGAAGTAATCGTTGTTCGCGTACCTGCATCGGATCACCGAGGCACTCGAAACACCCGCCGGGAGGCGGGTGTTTTCGTTTGAGTCCGCGATGCTACGGCCGGCATCCAAAGTCAAAGGCTTTCGCGCTGACGCGTGACGAACTTTTCTTTGCTGGTGCACTGTGCCGCTTGCGGCACGAACGGCGAAGCCGGCCCGAAGGGCGAGCGCCGCAGGCGCGAGTCAAGAAAAGACAGGCAAAAGAAAGCATCTTCCCTGACGAAGCTGACGTAGCGGTTCGATTGTCGCCGGGATGTTTCGATGAGGCGTCCGTGCCTCATCGAAAAACGGCGCACTTGCTGTGCGCCGTCGTCCGGGTCTCCGATCATCGAGGTAGGGCCTCGATGCTTGAGTCATCGATCCTGCGTTATTTGAAGCATCACCTTGTCACGCCTGCCCTGCTTTCACACATCCCCGGCATTCCCCGGCAGCACATGCCGGCAATAACGCCATTCGTGGACGGCCTGGTCGTCGATATAGACGTCGGGCTTGGGCAGAAAACCCGCGAAGCAGTGCGCGATGCCGAGTTCAACCGCTGAGTCGCGCGCGTAGTCGGCGCCGCCGGAACTCCACAGGTACAGCGTTGCGCCTTCCGCATGCAGACGGCGCACTTGCTCGACGACGGCCGGCATCGGGATGCGCTTGGTGCCGGCGGAGCGGATGAGGGTGTCGTCGACGTCGATGAAGATGATGCGCGGTGTCATGAGCGGCTGCCGGTGGTATCGATCAGGTCGAGGGAAGCGAGGCATTCCGACAGTGCATGCGAGAAGAGCGCAAGGCATGAAGGGTCGGTGATGAAGTGGAACTCGCCACTGAGAGCGCCACCGGAAAATCGCAGCGTGACGGTGGGTTTTCGTGTGAATACCGTGTCCTGCCGAGCGCCAAAACACAGCGTCAGGCGCTGACCATTCAGGGCGGCAAGCTCGAACTCGCCATCGAGCTTTTCGGCGAGCAATGCGTCGAGGGGGGCATTCACCCAGTCGGCGATATGAGCCTGCAGCGAAGCAAGTCCGTCAATGCACAGGCCAATGCCCTCCATCGACATCCTGAGCGGGAAACGATCATGATTGCCATCGCACAGATGGCCTTCGATGCCGATCGACGATTCCCAGAGGATGGTCGAAGTGTAGTGATCGACGGTGCCTAACTGCAGGGTCACGCAGGATTCGCCGTCGTTGGATCGAAGTGTGGCGCTCATGGCGGGAAGGGTCTGCGCTGGTGAACGGAACAACAGGGAACCTCGAGGGTATCACCCGCGCCGAACGCACTGTGGAAGCGACTGTTCCCACGGACGATCAAGCCTGTCCGATCCGTGTTCCGGGTGTTCGGCGGACGGTGCCATGCCGTTCGATTTCATCTGAAACCGATGCGTGACAAAACGACGCAGCCCAGTGTTGGATGCTGATTCCGTGCGCTACGCTACGCGCGGTCAAACGACCCACGCACCCCAGGGAAGTCGGGGGCGGGCGCCGCGCGGATGCGGTCGCTTCGATGGGGCCCAAAAAGGATGGCCCCGACGACATGGCTTCGGCCTCTGCCCACACCAAGGAAAGAAAGATGTCCACGATGAAAATGAAGGTCGGCGTGCTTGCGCTGTGCCTGTTCTCCGCGCTGCATGCGCAAGCCGCCGATCCGGTGTCGCCCCGTCAGGATGCGGGCACGCTCGATGCGGAGGCCCTGATCTATGGCTACGACGAGATGTTCGAGTTCGACGTCCCGATGTGGCTCGCGCGCAAGGCACCGCATCTGCTGCCCTACAGCGAGAGCATCTCGCACTGGGCCGGCTACAGCGGCATCAGCCCGAAGGTGTTGATCGCACTGATGGAACAGCAGAGCGGAATCGTCTCCAGCCGCAACATCGCCCGCAATGGCCTGGACACGCTGTTCGGCGCGCTGTCGAAAGCGACGGGATTCAATGCCCAGACCCGCGATGTCGCGCAGGCGCTGCGCGATGCGCTCTACGAGCGTGAAGACCAGGCCGCCACGCAGGCCCCCACCGGGCGCGCGGCGCTGGTGGCGATCAATCCGCTGCAGGTGCTGCATCTCGCGGCGGGCGAGAGCCTCGCCACCGCATCCTTCAAGAGCGACGCCGGATTCCAGAAGACGTACGCAGGCCTGTTCAATGGCCCGCGTCGTGCGAAGCCCGTGAACCAGCAGGATTCGGCGACCGCGACCGGCGATGTCTCGATTCTCGCCAACAGCTTCCTGCAGTTCCCATTTCTGAGAGGCCAGACGTGGCATGTCGGCGGCGCGCACACCACCACCGGTTCGGGCAGTTACCCGATGTCGTCCCTCGACATGTCCAAGGGCGGTGGCTGGGGCAGCAACCAGAGCACCACGTGGGTGGTCGCATCGGCGCCAGGGCAGTTCAAGCGGCACTCGTCCTGCTTTGCCGAGATCGTGCACAGCGATGGCTGGTCCACGACCTACTACCACATGATGAATCTGCGCTTCAGCACCGGCGCGACGGTCAGCCGCAATACTGCCATCGGCAATCCCGCCAATCTGAAGGCGCAGGCGCTGTGCGACGGCGGTTCGTCCACCGGCCCGCACGTGCACTGGTCGCTGAAGTTGAACGGCAGTTTCCAGCACCTCAACGGGGTGACGCTGTCGGATTACGTGATCACCGCGACTGGCAGCAGCTACGACACTGACTGCAGCCTCTTCTACCTGACGCGGAACGGTACCCACTACTGCTCCGGATGGTTCTACAGCCACTGATGTCCGACCGACCGGCGCCTGCGCGATGCAGGCGCCGGTCGCGCCTTGGGCTGGTGAAGCTGTGTCAGCCCGCCGCCTTCGGCGCCACCATCTTCGCGACCAATATCCCGATCTCGTACAGCAGACACATCGGAATCGCGAGCAGTAGTTGGGAGATCACGTCGGGCGGGGTGACGATGGCGGCGAGGACGAAGATGGCGACGATGGCGTAGCCGCGGGCGTCCTTGAGTTGTTGCGGGGTGACCCAGCCGAGCAGGGCCAGGATCACGATCGCCACCGGGAGTTCGAAGCTCAGGCCGAAGGCGAGGAACAGCATCAGCACGAAGTCGAGGTATTCCATCGGGTCGGGCGAGAGCGCGATGGAGTCGGGGGCGAACTGGATCAGGAAGCCGATCACGCCCTTGAGCACCACGAAATACGCGAACGCGGCGCCGCCGTAGAACAGCAGCAGGGCCGAGACCATGATCGGCAGGGCCAGGCGCTTCTCGCGCTTGTACAGGCCGGGTGCGACGAAGGCCCAGGCCTGGTAGAGCAGCCACGGGATGGTGGCGAACAGCGCGGTGAAGAAGGCCACCTTCACCGGTGCCATGAACGGCGACAGCACCTTGATGCCAGGCAGCTTGGCGCCTTCGGGCAGGTTGGTGAACAGCGGCATCGCCAGGCCGTCGAACAACTGGTTGGAGAACGGCACCAGCGCGAAGAACACCACCAGCAGCACCGCCGCACCGCGGATCAGGCGTGCGCGCAGTTCGATGAGATGGTCGAGCAGGCGCATCTCGCCGGCGGACTGCGCCTGGGCGGGGCCGTCCTCGAAGGACTCGCGCGGGTCGGGGTCAACGCTGGCCATCGTCGCTGCTCTGCTGGGGCGTGGCACCGGGCGGCGCGGTGGTGGCGTCCGTGTCGATGCGCGGCGGCTCCAGGGCGTCCTGCGCATCGTGGTGCGCGGATGCGGACGCCGCGTCCTGGGTGGTGTCGCCGCCGTCGTCGACCAGAGCGTCGATGCGCGCATCGGCCGGACGTGCGCGTCGCGCGGCGTTCAGCGCTTCGCGCATCGATTCGAAATCCTTGCGGGTCTGTTCGCCGGCGGCGTGGATCTGCGCGCTGAAATCTTCGGCTTCTTCGCGTACGGTGCGCAGACTGCGCTGCAATTCCTCGGCCTCCAGCTCGCGCTCCAGCTCGCTCTTGACCGAATACCACTGCGCGCGTGCGCGCCGCACCCACAGGCCGGCGAAGCGCGCGACCTTGGGCAGACGCTCCGGGCCGAGCACGACCAGCGCGATCAGCCCGATCACGCCCAGTTCGGGCAGGGACAGGTCCAGCATGGGCGCGTCCGGGGGCCGGGCCGGCGCGGTCAGCGCGAGGCGCTGTCGTCGCGCTGGCGCTCGCGCTCGGCGCTGCCGTCGTCTTTCGCGTCGCTCTTGAGCTGCGCGGGTTTGTCCTCGTCGCGCATGCCCTTCTTGAACTCGTTCACCGCCTTGCCCAGATCCTTGGCGCCGCTGGTCAGCCGCTTGGTGCCGAACACCACCAGGACGATGACGAGGACGATGATCCAATGCCAGATGCTGAAGCTGCCCATGATGCGCTCGAAAAGACGGGGCGCTCAGGATAGCGCAGGCGCACGACGGGCGGACGACAGCCGGTCACGGAAGCCTCAGGGCGTGCGCGGGGGGTCTTCCGGCAGCGGTTCGGTGGTGACGGCGGGCTCCACGGTTTCGAACGGCTGCGGCTGCGGTGCGGTGGCCGCCGGAGCCGGTACGGCGGGTGCTGCAGCTGCCGCGTTCCGGGGAACGATCGGTGCGGGCGCCGTGTCCTCGTCGCTGCGGCGCGCGCGCGCGGAGGTGGTGGCCTCGTTGAGCCGGCCGCGCAGCCCGGCGATGGCGACCGAATCGCCGGGCGAGACACGGTTCTCGAAGATCATCCGCGGCGTGGTGTCGCGGCCGTAGGCGGCCTCGTTGGCGTCGTGATCCATGCGCAGCACCGCACCGTCCAGCGCCACGCCGGCGAACAGGCCGCGCGCGCGCGACCAGGACCAGATCTCCGCCTTCAGCTGGCCATCGGTGGCGGTGGAGGCGTTGCGGCCCAGCGGGCCGGCGGCCACGCCGGCGTCGGCGCCCAAGGTGAATTTGCCGTTGACGATGGAATCCAGCCCGCGGCGGGTGCGGAACACCAGGATGATGTCGGCGGACTGCACGCCGACCTGCAGCCCGATGCTGCCGCCGGTCAGGGTGACGAAACTCGGCGCCGACCAGCCGCCGTCCTCGGTGCGCACCGACAGCACGCCGCGCCCGCGACGCCCGCCCAGCACCAGTCCGGCCTTGATGGTGTCGGGCACGATCACGATGGCTTCGGCCTCGTCCAGCAGTTTGTCGGGGATGGCCGACTCGGGAATCGCCTGGATTTCGGCCAGGACGCGGCTGGCGTTGTCGGCCTGCGCATCCTCGCGCGGACCGGCGTGGGCGGTGGTGGCGATCAGCGAACCGAGCGCGAGGCCGAGCACGGCCAGACGGAAGCGGTTGGGCATGGGGGCACTGCGCATGGGGGACTCCGGAGAAATGCGGCACAGGATACGACCGCAGGTAGGCGGCGCGGTTCAGCCTAAAAGCCGGCGCGTGAACGGGGAGGAAGCAGGTGCGCGGCGCATGCCGGTGGGCCGGCGCCGGCCCGGTCGTCATGCGGACGGGATCGCGTGGGAGAATCCGCCGACCCGACCCCGTTCATACCGATCATGTCCAGCCGATTCGTATCGCGCGATATCCATGTGGAATTCCCCGCCATGCTGCGTGCGTGGCTCGCGACAGGGCTGTCGCTGCTTCTGATCGCCATGGCCGGCGCTGCCGTCGCGGCAGGGCCGTCGGCCGCGCGCCCTGCCAGCGTGGTGGCCGGCGAGCAGGCGGTGTGCATGGCGGACAGCGATGGCCGCTGGCGCTGCCGCGGCTATGCCGCCCGCGCGTCGATCCTCTCGAACCACCGCTTCACCGCGATGTCGATCGGCCCGTTCGATCTCAACTGCGGCCTGAAGACCGACGGCAGTGCGCTGTGCTGGGGCTTCAGCTCGCCCGACCCGGACACCATCGCGACGCCCGGCCCGTTCCGCGCCGTGTCGGCCGGCGGCGACTACGCCTGCGGTCTGCTGGGCGATGGGCGGGTGCAGTGCTGGGGCTCGCCGGTGACGGCCACGCTGCGCACCCCGACGGTCGGCACCTACCGATCGGTGGCCGCGGGCTACGGCGGCGTGTGCGCGCTGCGTGCGGACGGCACCGTGGAGTGCTGGGAGAACCAGGCCAACACCGCGTTGCCGGCCGTGCCGGCCGGCCGCTTCCAGTCGGTGGGTGTGGGCGACCGCTATGCCTGCGCGCTGACCTTGGAAGGCCGCATCGCCTGCTGGGGCCAGAACAACTACGACGGGCAGAAGGACGCGCCCACCGATGCGGGCTATGTCTCCCTGAGCGTCGGCGTCTTCCACGCCTGCGCGCTGCGTGATTCGGGCACTGCGGTGTGCTGGGGCAGAAACTCGAACCAGGAAGCCACACCACCGTCCGGCGTCTTCACCGACGTGACGGCCGGCAGGAGCTTCTCCTGCGGACGGCGCGGCAACGGCACGGTGGACTGCTGGGGGGCCGCGTGGTTCCAGCCGAGCATCGGTTACCCGGAGATGGACGACCCCTTCAGCGCTCCGGTTGCGCAGATCGCGATGGGCGGCGGCCAGGCATGCGCGCGAGATGCGCTCGGCAGCGTTCTGTGCACGCCATTCAACAACACGACCGCACCGCTGGACGGCCGGTTCCACACCATCAGCCTCGGCACCAGCGGCGGCTGCGGCATCGACCGTGCGGACCGGCTGCGCTGCTGGGGAACGACCCCGCCCGGAGCACCGGCCGGTGCCATGCAGGCGGTCAGCGTGGGTACGGGACATGCCTGTGCGATCCGCAAGGACGGCGGCGCCCAATGCTGGGGCGACAACGCCGCCGGGCAGGCCGCGACGCCGCCGGGACGCTTCGTCGAAATCGCCGCAGCCGACACCTACAGCTGCGGCCTTCAGGAAGGCGGCGCCGTGGTGTGCTGGGGCCAGGGCGCCGGCCTGCCGCGGGTCCCGACCGGCAGCGGCCATCGCAGCCTGAGCGCGAATGCGCGCCGCGTCTGCGTGCACACGGCCGCAGGTCGGCTCCAGTGCTGGGGCGTCGGTGCGGCCGAGATTCCGGCGTCGTTCCTCAATGCCACCTGGGATGCGGTGGCGAACAGCGATGCCATGGTCTGCGGTCTCACCAAGCCGTATAGCGTCGTGTGCGCCCGGCAAGACGGCAGCCAGTTCACGCCGCTCCCCCAGACCGGCCAGTATGAAGGGCTGGCCGCCAGCGGCCTGGATGCGTGCACCCGGCAGGGCCTGCGCGCGATCCGCTGCAGTCGTGGACTCTTCTTCGGCCCGACGCGACCGGCCGGCCCGGGCGAGCTGGCGCTCGGCGCCGCGCATGCCTGCAATCTGCGTGCCGATGGCGGCCTGTCCTGCTACGGCGACGACACGTATGCGCAGCGGCAGGCGCCTGCGCAATCGTTCAAGGCGATCGATGCCAACGCGAACCACACCTGTGCGCTCGGTGCCGATCACCGTTTGCACTGCTGGGGCGATGCCGCCAACGGCGGGTCGCAGCCTCCGACGACGGCGCTGCGCGACTTCGACGTGGGCCAGACCAACGGCTGCGGCATCGGTGTCGATGGTGCCGTGCTGTGCTGGGGCTGGAACGTGAACGGTCAGGGCAACCCGCCCGCCGGCACCTTCCGGCAGGTGGCGACCGGGCTCAACCACAGCTGCGGCGTGCGCGACACCGGCGCGCTCGCCTGCTGGGGGTATGGCGCCGATGGCCAGACCAGCGCGCCGGCCGGTCAGTTCATCATGGTGGACGTGGGCGAGCGCCATTCCTGCGCGATCGCGGTCAACGGCCAGCTGCGCTGCTGGGGCCTGAATACCGAAGGTCAATCCACGCCTCCGCAGGTGGTGGGTGCGACCTATCGCGCGCTGTCGGTCGGTGCGTTCCACGCCTGCGCGGTGCGCAGCACCGGCGAAACGGCCTGCTGGGGCCGCTCCGCGCAGGGCCAGACCGCCGCGCCCGCCACGGGGCGCTATGTCGACATCGCCGCCGGAACCGCCACCAGCTGCGCGATCCGCGAGGACGGCATCCGCGTATGCTGGGGAAGCAACGCGAATGCGCAGGTGCCTGCCCTCGCCGTCGTGTCGACCACGCTGCCGCGGCTGCGCTACGGCAATGCCTACAGCTGGACGCTGGGCGCCACGGGGCAATCGGGGTACCTGCCCGTCGGGCCGGAATTCACTCTCGCCTCCGGCGCGCTGCCGACCGGGTTGACCCTGCGTGCGGACGGACTGCTGTCGGGGCAGTCGACCGCCTATGGCCAGTTCCCGTTCGTGGTGCAGGTGCGCGACGACAACGGCGTCGCGGCCACCTATCCGGCGTGGCTGAGCAACATGCCGTTCACCGGAGGTCCCTCGCCCTACGTCCCGGTGCGTCCGGCATCGTCATCGCCGCCGACCAGGCCCGCCGCGCTGCCTGCCGCGCCGGTGCGTCCCGCCGTCCCGGTGCGCCCGGCCACATCGCCGCGTCCGGCGCCTGCGCAGTCCACCCCGTCACGGCGCCTGCCCGTGCAGTACGAACTGCATCAGGACGCGCCCGCGCGTGCATCGGCGCCCCGCTGTCGCGGCTGTCGCCGACGCTGAGGCCACGCTTCCGCTGCGCGGGCGGCCTGCTCACGGCTGCTTGCGCGAAGCCGCACCGCCCGGTTCGCCGATCCATGCGGCGAACCGGAGGTGTCCCGCAGCAGCACGCAGGCGGTGGCGACGACGATCCGCCCCGCCGCAGGCCCGCGCGGTCCATCGCGCCGGGCCTGGGATGGGGCCTTGGGCCGATCAGTTCTCGCTGACGCCACCGCCCGATTGCTGCACGGTGATCGAGGAGAAGCTCGCCTGCATGCGCTGGCCGATCACGTGGCTGCGGTTGTTCGCCGGGGACAGGCCGCCGATGGTCACCGTCGTCGTCACGGTGGTGGCGTAGGCCGACGAGGACATGTGGATCAGCCGGATGCTGTCACCGTTGGTCACCGTACCGGGCAGCGTGGTCTGCGCCGCGCCGTTGATGCTGTAGGCGCCGCCGGTCACGTGGATCGGCACGCGCGCACCCGCGCTCAGACCGCTCACGGTCACCGCCGGACTGGTGATCTGGGTGATGCGCGGGATGTTGTAGGCGGTGGGGAACGTCATGGCGGCGGGCAGCAGGTCCAGCGCATCGCCCTGATAGCGCAGGTTGAACATCGCGCCGTCGATGCGTCCGCCCACATGCACGCGGCCATCGGCGGCCACCGCCAGATACTGCGCGGACACGTCGTAGTGGCTGCCGCCGCCCACATCGCCCAGCTTGTAGCCGACGCCGTTGTTGTAGGCGGTGTCGAGCGTGCCGGCCGCGGTGAATCGCGCGCTGAAGATGGTCCGCGTGCCGCTCGTGGGGATGTGCAGGCCGCCGACCACGATGGCCTCACCGGTGGGCAGCAGTTCCAGCGCCTGCACGCTGTAGTTGCCGCCCGGTGCGAGCGTCGTGAACAGATGGCCGCTGCCGTTGTAGCCGGCATCCAGCGTGCCGTTGGCGTTGAGCCTGGTCATGTTCATGCCCTGCACATAGGGCGAGTACTGCAACGCATGCGAGGCCACCACCAGCCGGCCCTGCGTGTCCATGGCGATGCCGCGCGCATACAGCCCGTAGCCGGTGCGTGCGAGCCGGACGATGCCGTTGCTGCCGAAACCGGGAACCAGGTCGCCGCCGGAATTGAGCGCGACCACGTCGGTGTAGTTCTGGGTGCCGACGCGGCTGTCGATGGCGAGCACGATGCTGCCGTCGTCGCGCACCACGGCGCCGCGCACTTCGTCGTGGTCGGTGGACATCGGCAGCGAAACCTTGCCGCCGACGCCGAAGGTCTGGTCAAGCGCGCCGCTCGGCAGCACGCGGACGATGGCGGCATCCTTCTTGCCGCTGGCATTCAGGCTGTAGCCCAGCAGCAGCACCTTGTCGTCGGGCTGGACCGCGATGGCGTTGGCGGCGGCACCGCTGCCCATCGACACCGAAATGCGTCCGTTCGAAGCGAAGGTATAGTCGGGCGCGCCGCCGTGGGTGATGCGGGCCAGCGTCATCGACGGCACCGCGCCATCCAGCGTACGTCCACCCAGATAGGTGCCGACATCGGCATCGGCGACGAAGCTCACCTCGTCGTTCTTCATGTAGAAGGCGTCGTAGACCAGCTGTCCGCTGGACGGGCCGTAGCTGTAATCGACATCACCGTCCACGAGGTGGCGGGCGATGCCCAGGTCGGTGGGCGCATAGGCCTGAGCCTGCGCGGTGCCGGCGATCAACAGCGCGCCGTCCGGACGCAGCACGCCGACCGCGCTGCGGGTGGGGAGCTCGGAAAACGAACGGATGAAGCCACCGCCGAAGATATAGGTGGTGTTGAGATCCGCATTGCCGGCGACGGCATCGTGCACAGGCGAGGCGGACAGCGAGAGGCAGATCGAGAGTGCCAGCACGCGCAGGGAGCGGCCGGAAGCGGGAGTGTGGGTTCGCAGCATTCGATGGAGTCCTGGAGTCGAAAGTCGGCATGGCCTTCCGGCGCGCGCACGCCGTCGCGCATGGGCGCGCAGGCGCACATGCAGGAGGACCTGCAGAGGGAACGGAAGGGTGTCGGAAGCGTCGAAACAGCGCACGCCCCGGTCTTGGGGCGTCGGCCACGGTTCCCCGGACCGCGCCGTCCTGGCTGGGTCCGATCATCTTCGGGGAACGCGGAAAGAATGCCATGCGTCCATCTCAGCGATCGAGACCGGACGCGGTGAATCATCGGTGTTCATGGGCCTTCGCGCGCGGCGTCACGCAGACATCGGGCGCTCTCCAGCGCGACCCCCGGGCCCGACGGCGCCTCAGGCGTCGTGGACCGCGCGCATGGCGTTCTCGCGCTCCGCGGCGTCGAGCACGCGTGGCGGGGCGATGGGCTGCCCATCCGGCGAGAAGAAGGGTGACCGCCTGTACGCACCGTCCACACGCGTCTTCAGCACGGCGCCGAAGAACCGCGCACCGGAGAGCATGATGGACGGCGAGAGCGACCGCTCTACCTTGCCCTTGGCGCAGTCCGTCTTCACGTGCATGCGCGCCGTGCCGAACGCCGCATCGATGGTGCCGGGCACAGGCGCTAGACAGGTATGCAACAGGCCCACGAACGCGACGCGGCGGTCGCGCATCATGTTGCCGATGGGGGTGTCGCAGCAGCGCGCGTACCAGCGCAGCAGCCCGCGTTCGCTCAGCGACATGCACGCAAGCGCGTCCACGCCCTTCGCGAACGCGACGTGCTGCTGCAGCGTGGCGACCACCTCGCTCCCGCCCTGCGGGTCCAGGATGCGTGCGGGGTTGCCGGTGGCATGCGCGTACGCCTGGCAGTCGCGGCAATAACACACCACGCGGCAGGCACTGGCGGCATGACGCACATGGCCCTCGACGGTGCCGCATTCACAGCGAAGTGGATGTTCCATAGGCGTGTGATGTCCCTGTTGGTGCCTGGGGGCCGTCGGCAATGCAGACACACTGTGCCTGCATTGCCGCGCCGGACATGGAGTGGCCAGCGAGCGTACCGCAGGGGCTCCGCCAGGCGCTACCGCGCCACCCTGCCCCTTCGTGCGAGTGATAAGCAACGGCTCGAACGCTCTCGGCCGCTGGCTGGAGTACGCGGAACGCAGCCTGCCGTGTTGCTGCTACAGCACATGGAGTCTCCATTCCGGTGAAGCGTGATGGCAGGCATAGGTGTGCGAGAACTCGGACAGACCGGAGAACTATGGGTGTCCTCGTTTAGATGGCGAAGAGCTTGGTCACGGTGTTGCTCGAGCAGTCGGCCAGCCGGGAGGCGGCCCGCAGGCTCATGCCTTCGACGAAGAGGAAAAGGCTGGCAAAGCGGCCGGCGGACATGCTCGGGCCGAATCGCTGTCTGCCGAAGAGCGGTCCGCTATTGCCTCTACTGCTGCAAAGAAGCGGTGGGAAGAGCGTAGGGCTCGGGAAGCTGACCGTAGTTCGCTGCCGAAGGTTTTGGAGGGCTACTCCAGCACGCTCGATTTGGCCGGGGCGCAAATCCCGTGCGCCGTCATCGAGGGGCCCAATGGTATTGCGCGAGTCTTGACCGAAAACGGTATCACCATCGCATTGCTCGGGTCGCGAAGTGGCGCATCAAAACGGTTGAAAAAAGCCTTTGGAGAAAGCGGCGAATCTTTGCCTCTCTTCTTGGCTCCGCGCCAACTTCATCAGTTCATCACGCCCGACCTCTTGGATGGGCCCCTCAAGCCAATAGATTACTGGGATGGCACGCGCGTAGTTCGTGGCTACGACGCATCGATTCTCCCTGCATCCTGCAACATTTGGCTTCAGGCCCGTGAAAGGGGGGCCCTACAAGATCAGCAATTGGCAAAGGCCCAAAAGGCTGAGATTTTGACTCGGGCCCTCGCAGAAACGGGCATTGTTGCACTAGTAGACGAAGCAACCGGCTACCAGCATGTGAGGCCCCAGAACGCGCTACAGGAATACCTAAAGCAAGTTATTCGTGAGCAATTGGCCGCTTGGGTAAAAAAGTTCCCGGACGAGTTTTTCGAGAACATTTACAAATTGCGAGGCTGGACATGGCCGGGAATGAAGAAAAACCGCTACTCAATCGTTGGGCATTACATCCGAGACTTGGTCTATGACCGATTGGGTCCAGGGGTACTGGCCGAGTTGGAGCGAAAAAGCCCGAAAGACGACAAGGGCAACAGGGGTAGTAAACTGCACCAATGGCTCACCGATGATATCGGCGATCCCATGCTCGCGCAGCACCTCTACACACTAATCATGTTTCAGAGACTTGCTATCAAGAACGGATATGGTTGGCAGCGGTTCGTACAAATGGTGGATCAGGTTCTGCCAAAGAAGGGGTCTACTTTAGAGCTTCCCTTGAACGATCCCAGCGAGCCTTAGCCCCCTTCCGAGCGATCTCCGACCGCTCCTCCGGCGTCAACGCCTCGGCTCTGGCCTTCCCGCCCTTACGGCCCCGCTACGCCGCCGCCAGCAGCTTCGGCGCGGGCTCGGCCGTCATAGCTTCCGGTTCCTCCCCGGTCGTAATGTCCAGAACCAGCTTCGCTAGCTGGTTCACGTCCCAGGGGCGCTTAGGCTTCGTGATGCCCCGATTGTTCCCCGGCAGGGCTGACCGCTCAAGGAAGGGGGGATTTCAAACTGAGACACTACCTTTCCGCGCCTACCGCTGACGCCACGCCCCCGTCCTGTCATCCTTGCGCGATGACTACGACACCCTCCCACGACACCCCCACCACCGCCGTCCTGCTCGTCAACCTGGGCACCCCCGATGCGCCCACGGCGCCGGCGGTGCGGCGGTATCTGGCCGAATTCCTGCACGACCACCGGGTGGTGGCGTTGACGCGGTGGATCTGGTGCCCGCTGCTGCATTTCATCATCCTGCCGCTGCGCGGGCCCAAGGTGGCGGCGAAGTACGCGCAGATCTGGATGGAGGGCGGGTCGCCGCTGGCGGTGCATACGCGCGATCTCGCCGCTGCGGTGCAGGCGCGGATGCCGGAGCTGCGGGTGGACTGGGCGATGCGCTACGGCCGGCCGTCGATGGCCGCGACCGCGCAGGCGCTGCGCGAGGCGGGTGTGGACCGGCTGCTGGTGCTGCCGCTGTATCCGCAGTATTCGACCACCACCACCGCGTCGGTGGAGGATGTGGCGCAGCGCATCGCGCGCGATGCCGGGCCGGCGCTGCGGGTGGACACGGTGCGCGAATACCACGTGGACCCGGCGTGGGTGGCGGCGGTGGCCGACAGCATCCGCGCGCACTGGGCGACGCACGGGCAGGCCGACCGGCTGCTGTGCTCGTTCCACGGCATCCCGCAGCGCCTGGCGAAGGCGGGCGACCCGTATCCCCTGCACTGCGAGGCCGGGTTCGCGGCGATCGTGCAGGCGCTCGGCCTGCCGCGCGAACGCGCGCTGATGACGTATCAATCGCGGTTCGGGCGCGAGCCCTGGCTGCAGCCCTACACCGACGACACCCTGCAGGCGCTGGCGCGCGAGGGCGTGAAGACGGTGGATGTGGTGTGTCCTGGCTTCGCGGTGGACTGCCTGGAGACGCTGGAGGAAATCTCGGTGGAGAACGCACATCTGTTCCGCGAGGCCGGCGGCGAGGCGCTGCGCTACATCCCCTGCCTCAACGCCTCGGATGCGCATGCCGATGCGCTGGCGGCGCTGGCGCGGCGGCACCTGCAGGCGCAAGAGGGCTTGGCATGAGTGTTCTGCAGGGCGCCGCACCCGCGGCGATGCGCGAACGCGACCTGCCCACCGCGCGCGGGCGCTTCGCCGCGCTCGACAATGGCACGTTCGATAACGGTATCGACGACAACAACGACGGCCGCCCGCCGCTGCTGGCCCTGCACGGCTGGCTGGACAATGCCGCCAGCTTCGCGCCGATGGCGCCGCTGCTCGCGCATTACCGACTGGTCGCGCTGGACATGCCCGGCCACGGCCGCAGTTTCCATTACCCGGACGATGCGGAATACAGCCTGTTCAGCACGATTCTGGACATCCTGGCCGCGGCCGATGCGCTGGGCTGGGAGCGTTTCGCACTGCTCGGGCATTCGATGGGCGGCGCGATCTCCAGCCTGGTCGCTGCCGCAGCGCCGGAACGGGTGAGCGCGCTGCATCTGATCGAAGCACTCGGCCCGCTGTCGGCCGACGCGCCGTCCACGGCCGAACGCCTGCAGGACGCGGTGACACGCCGTCGCGCGCTGGATGTGACCCGCAAGCGGGTGTTCAACGACCTCGATCTCGCGGTGCAGGCGCGCATGCTCACGCCGGTGGCGGCCGTGGACGAACCCACGGCGCGGCTGCTGGTCGCGCGCGGCGTGCGCGAGGTGGAGGGCGGCTACCTGTGGAGCAGCGATGCGCGGCTGACGCTCCCCACCGCGGTGCGCATGACCGAGGAACAGGTGCAGGCTTGCCTGCGTGCGATCCGCTGCCCGGTGCGGCTGCTGGTGGCGGACCCACCGCCGCCCTACTTCACGCCAGATCTGCGCGATGCGCGCGTCGCCTGTGTGCCCGGACTGCAGCTCACGGTGCTGCCCGGCGGGCACCATCTGCACATGACCCATCCTGCGGAGACGGTGGCGGCACTGGGCTTGTCGCCCCCGCCCTGACCCGGTCTGCCCTGCGCTGCGTTCAGCGCCCCGGCGCCTGCGGCGGCGCGGCGAGTTCGCGTGCATCCAGACTGCCGTCGCTGTTGCTGTCCTGCCGCCGGAAGGTCTCGGCCACGCGTGCGCGGTGCGCTTCGAGCGTGAGCACGCCGCCGCGCCCGCCGGGTTGCTCCTCGGGGGTCAATACGCCGTCGCGGTTGGCATCCATGCGGTCGAAGGCATAGCTCAGCCACACCTGATATTCGATCAGCGAGACCTTGCCGTTGCGGTCGGTATCCATGCGTGCGAGGTAATCGCCGCTGCGGGTGATGCCGGGGTCGGATGGCTCGACGCCTCCGGAGGAGGCCGCACCAGGTTCGATCGCAGGCTCGGCCTGCTGCGCCGACGCCGGCGGCCGGGCCGGCCCCGGCCGCGGCGCATCGGGATTGGACGACTGCCATTTGAGCGAACCGGCTGTCGCGCCCGGCGCAAGGCCGATGAAAAGCGCGACACAAAGCGCCACAGAAAGCGCGGCAGAAACCATGCGCGCGGCGGGCAGGGACGTGCGGAGGCGGGTCATCGGCGGCATCGTGTCATCGGGGGCGACAGCGCCCTAGCCTGCTCCGGCCGATCGCTGCACGCAAGCTGCACGCAAGCCGGTCAGGCCCGCACGGCCTCGGCGCGCTGCGGGCGTTCAGTCGTCCTGCGGGTCCGTGCCTGCGGCCGGCACCGCAGCCTGATCGGCAGGGGGTGTCGGGCAAGTCGGCGGCCGACGCAGGAACAGCCACGCGAACACCAGCATCGCCGCTGCGGCCAGATA
>ERZ1066122.924-NODE-924-length-26954-cov-32.927841_pt1 | contig 26954 bp, 27 predicted proteins | sample MGYA00382769_ERZ1066122 | MGnify/ENA primary metagenome ERZ1066122 (study PRJEB33369, sample SAMEA5778352) | biofilm metagenome | biome: Industrial cooling water; feature: Water cooling tower basin; material: Biofilm | place: United Arab Emirates | collected... | reverse complement strand
GGGCATCCGTGGATCGAGGAATATTTCAACGGCCCGCGCGGCCGCAGCGCCCATGACGCCCACCTCAGGGGTGAGCCGGCATGAGCGAGAGAATATTGGACAAGCCGCCCGCACGGGCCGCATAGGGAACGCGCATGGAAACCAGAGCCAATCATCTGTGGGTCGGTGCGGTGACGCTGGTGCTGCTGGCGGCGCTGGCGGCGTTCATCGTCTGGATCGCGCGGCTCAACGAGGGCGCGCAGGACGAATACGACATCTTCTACAACCAGTCGGTCTCGGGTCTCGCGCAGGGCAGCCAGGTTACTTTCGCGGGCGTGCCAGTCGGCCAGGTGACCGAGATCGCGCTCGCCAAGGACAATCCCGAATTCGTGCGGGTGCGCGTCAAGGTGAAGGACGACGTGCCGATCCTAGTGGGCACCCAGGCGACCATCCAGGCGAGCTTCACGGGCGTGTCGACGATCCTCCTTGACGGTGCGCGCAAGGACAACCCGCCGATCACCTGCGAGACCACGGCCTGCCCCGAAGGCCGCCCGGTGATCCCCCCGGGGCGCGGCGGCTTCGGCGAGATCGTCGCCAACGCGCCGCTGCTGCTGGAGCGGCTGGCGACGCTGACCGAGCAGTTGAACCAGATCCTCGGGCCGGAGAACCAGGAGGAGCTGGCGGGCATCCTCAGGAACTCCAACCGCCTGACGGGCGGGCTCGCCGACGCGACCCCCGAACTGACCCAGAACCTCAAGGAATTCCGCACCACGATGCAGGAATTCAACCAGACCCTCGATGCGGTCGAGAAGCTGGCGCTGAGCACCGACGGTCTCCTCAACAAGCAGGGCGAGCCGCTGGCGCAGGAACTGCGCGCGACGCTCAAGAGCGCCAATGCCGCGCTCGCCTCGCTCGCTGCCACGCTCGAGGACACGCGCCCGGCCGCGCGCCAGCTGCGCACCACCACGCTGCCCAACGCCGAAGCCACGCTTGAGGACCTGCGCGCCACGAGCCGCGCGCTGCGCTCGGTCACCGAGAAGCTCGAAAGCGAGGGCGCGGGCGCGCTGGTGGGCGGCAAGTCGCTGCCCGATTACAAGCCCGAATGATCCGGCCCGCGTAGAAGGACCCATGCCATGACCCTCCGCCTCAGGCCCCTCCTTGTCGCCGCGCCGCTCCTGCTGGCGCTCCCCGGCTGCATCAGCCTGGGCGGCGAGCCGCCCGAGAGCCTGCTGACCCTGAGCGCCGAAGCGCGCGCCCCGGCAGGCCCCGGAGCCGGCGGGGGCGGCAGCGAACAGCCGGTGATCGCGGTGCTGAGTTTCGACACCCCCGCCAAGCTCGACGTGCTGCGCGTGCCGGTGGCGGTGTCGAACACCGAACTGGCCTATCTTCAGGAAGCCTTCTGGGTCGAAAAGCCCGCGCGCCTGTTCCGGCGGCTGGTGGGCGAGACGATCCGCGCGCGCGGCGGCGCCATGGTGGTCGACGGTGACGACACCGCAACCCTCGCCACGGTGACGATGCGCGGGACGCTGATCGACATGGGCTACGAAGTCGCGACGAGGTCGGCGGTGGTGCGCTTCGATGCGGTGCGGATCGACCGCGAGGGCAAGGTCACGACCCGCCGCTTCGAGGCGCGCGAGGAAGGCATCCCGGCAGAGGCCCGCGCGGTCGGCGCAGGGCTCAACACGGCGGCGAACCGGGTGGCGGCGGATGTCGCCGCGTGGGTGACGGGGGGCTAGGCGCCCCGCGCCAGCCGCGCGAAAGCACAGGCGCGCAGGAAATCCGCCTCACGCCGCGCCCGGCGCTCCTCGGCCTCCTCGTCGCGGCCCCATAGTTCCGCCTGCCATTCCTCCTCCAGACACACCGCCCGCCACAGCGCGAGCGGCTCGTCCTCATGCGCGGCATCGAGTGCGGCGAGGGCGGTGACGAGCGAGGCGGCGAGCTTCGTCATCGCCTCCACCCCGGCGAGAGTGAAGGGATCGAGCGAGAGCAGCCGCGCCTTCAGCACGGCGAGCGTCTCGGGCGGTTGCGGGCGGTGGAGCACGCCGCTCACCCTTGTGAAGGTGATGCCATGCGCGGCCTCGAAGGCGGCGAGCAGCGGCTCCCATTCGGCCTGCTGGCGCGCATGGAGCGGCTCGTCCGGGTCGGCGCGGTAGCACAGGGTGTCGGTCTCGGCATAGGCGAGGAGACCCTGCGCCACGGCGGCCGGATCGGCGGCGACCACGTCGATCGCGTAATCGGCCATGTCGCGAAGAGGGAGGCTGGCGGGATCGATCCGCTCGCCCTGCCGCGCCCATTCCGCCGCCAGCGCCTCGCCGAGCGCCTCGGTCGGCACGATCTGGGGCGCGCCGCCCACGGTCTTCACCCCGCGCGCGTCGAGCATGACCTGCGACCCGCCCGGTTGCTGCGCGAGCGTGACATCCTTGTAGAAGCGCCGGATCATCTCTCGCGTCCGTCTCCGGCCTTGAAGCGGCGAGCGATGAAGCGCGGCAGGAAGAACATCTCGATGAAGCCCGCCACGGCGATCACCGCGCCCACCGCATAGGGCAGGTCGATGATGCCGCGCACGATGGCAAAGCCGAGCATCACCATTGCCACCCCGCCGAACCGGACGGCGGTGATGATGATGAAGCCGGTGCGCGCGCGTGCGTGCTCCAGTTCCCGCTGCGAACGGCTCATGGCAGGGTCTCCTCCAGTGCGACGGCAAGCGCGGCGGCGGTCTCGACCACCTGCGCAGCCCCGCTCGCGAGCAGTTCGGCAGCGCCGTGATAGCCCCAGCCAACCCCGATCGCGGCGACCCCGATGCTGCGCGCCATGACCATGTCGAAGCTGGTGTCGCCGATCATCACCGTCTCCTCGCGCGCCGCGCCGGCCTCGAACAGGGCGGCCTCGAGCATCGCCGGATGGGGCTTGGAGGGGTGGCGGTCGGCGGTCTGGAGCGAGATGAAGAGGTCGGCGATGCCGTGGCCCGCAAGGCAGGCGGCAAGCCCGCGGTCGGACTTGCCGGTGGCGACGGCGAGCTGCCAGCCGCCCGCGTGCAGATCGCGCAGCAGGTCGGCGATGCCCTCGTAGAGCGGTTCGTCGAGCAGGCCTTCCTCGCGCCGGGCGCGAAAGCTCGATCGGTAGAATTCGGTGACGGCGCGGTTCTCGTCCTCGCTCAGGGCCGGTGCGAGGGCGCGGACAGCGGCGGGCAGGCTCAGGCCGACGATGCGGCGCACGGCGTGATTGTCGGGCGCTTCAAGGCCGGCGCGAGTGAAGGCGCGCTCCATTGCCCAGCACACGTCCGCCTGCCCGTCGACCAGCGTGCCGTCGCAATCGAACACGGCCAAGCGCTTGGGGAGCCGGGTCATTCGGGCAGCTCCCGCACGAGATGGGCGAGGGCGGCATGGCCGGCAGCCTCCAGCCCCTCGGCGATCCGGGCGCGTTCATCGGCCGACTTGTTCTGCGAGAGCTTGAGTGTGGGGCGCCAGGCCAGCACCTCCATCTCGAAGCCTGTGATCCCCCGGAACAGGCCGGACCAGACCTTCTCGGACGATTCCTCCGCGCGCCACGGCTCGCCCTCCAGCCGCCCTTCGTGTTTGGCGATGGCGGCGTGAAGGAAGGCCTCCAGCCCCTCGTCCGCCATGCGCCGCACCCGGCCCTCGAGCTCGAGCGCGACGTAGTTCCAGGTCGGCACCGTGTCGCGGTTGTCGTACCAGCGGGGGGAGACATAGGCGTCGGGCCCGTTGACCACGATCAGTGCCGTTCCGCCGTCGAGGTGCCGCGTCAGGGCGTTGCCCCGGGCGAGGTGGAACTGCACTGCGCCGTCCGCGGTCGAGAGCAGCGGCGTGTGCGCCACGCGCGGCCCGTCGGGGGTCTGGGCGAAGACCATGCCGAAGCCGATCTCGGCGATCAGGCTTTCGAGGAGCGCATGGTCGTCGCTGCGGAAAAGCGGGTTGGGGTGCATCAGCGGCGCGGGCTCTTGCCGGGCCCCTTGGGCTTGGCCGGTCTGGCGGGCTTGCCCTTGCCCTTGGGCTTGGGTTTCGCCTTGGCGTTGGCGCTCCCGCGCGCACGGCGGGGGGCGCGCTCTTCCTTGCGCGCCTGCTTGAAGTGGCGGCGGGCGGCCTGCTTCTTTTCCTCAGGCGTCTTCTCGGGCACCTCCTCGCGCAAGGGGGCGGCATCGGAAAGGGCCGGGTCGAAGCCGAGCACCTCCATGCTGGCGGCGAAGTGCGGGGGTAGTTCGGCGGTGACGTCGAGCTTGCCGCCGCTGCCTTCACCCGCTTTGGGCTCGGTGATGATGAGGCGGCGGGCGTGGAGGTGCATCTTGCGGCTCACCGCGCCGGTCAGGAAGGCGTCCTGCCCGCCATACTTGCCATCGCCCACGATCGGGTGCCCGATCGCGGCCATGTGGACGCGCAGCTGGTGGGTGCGGCCGGTGAGCGGTTCGAGCTCGACCCACGCCGCGCGCTGGCCCGCCCGGTCGACCACGCGGTAACGGGTCTTGGCCGCCGCGCCGTTCTCCTCGTCGATATGCATCTTCTCGCCGCCCGTGCCCGGCTGCTTGCCGAGCGGGGCGTCGATCACGCCTTCGGCAAGCTGCGGCACGCCGACCACCAGCGCCCAGTAGACCTTGCGCGCCGAGCGGCTGGCGAACCGCTTGGAGAAGCTCGCGGCGCTGCCCGGGGTGCGGGCGATCAGGAGGACGCCCGAGGTGTCCTTGTCGAGCCGGTGGACGAGGCGCGGGCGCGGCGCGTTCCCTTCCACGAAGGCATCGAGCAGCCCGTCGACATGCTTGGTCGTCTTGCTCCCGCCCTGCGTGGCGAGGCCGGGAGGCTTGTTGAGGACGATCGCGGTGGGTGTCTCGCGGATCACCATCTCGCGCGCCTCGGCGATCTGTTCGGGGCTGAGCGGGCGGGCGCGGGGCTTGGCTGCCTCGCGCGCGGGTTCTTCCCCGCCCGGCGGCACGCGCAGGACCTGCCCTGCCGTGAGGCGATCCTCGGGCTTGGCGCGCTTGCCGTCGACCCGGATCTGCCCGGTCCGCGCCCAGCGCGACACCGTGGCGAAGCCGACCTGCGGCAGGTTGCGCTTGAACCAGCGGTCGAGCCGGATGCCGTCGTCGTCCGGGCCGACGGTGAACTGGCGGACGTTGTCGTTGGTCGGGGCAGCGGTCATCGGACGTTCTGCGCTGCGACGAGGCCGACGATCATCGCCGCCATTCCGGCGATAAGCGAGGCGGCGGCATAGCCTGCCGCAAGCCCGGCCTGTCCGCGATGGAGCATGGTGACCAGCTCGGACGAAAAGGCGCTGAAGGTGGTGAAGCCGCCCAGCAGGCCGACGCCCAGCAGCAGGCGCGCGACCTCGGCGGTTTGCTCGCCGGGAGCCGAGCGGGCGAACCACCCGACCAGCGCGCCCATCGCAAGGCTGCCGAGGATATTGACCGCCAGCGTCCCCCACGGGAAGGCGTTGCCCGCTCCGGCAAGATCGCGGACCCAGCGCCCCGCATGATAGCGCAGCACCGAGCCCGCCGCGCCGCCGGCGGCGACGAACAGGCTGGCCTTGAGAGGGGAGATGACACCGTCCATGGGGAGCCTTTAGCGGGCGACTGGCGCTCTGCCTAGCTCGGCTCGGCACGCGAATCCGTTCTGGCGGCTTGCCATTTTGCCGGTGTTGGACTATCGGGGCGCGGTTTGGAGGGCGGCTCCCCTTGGGAATCGTCCGCATTTCATTGGAAATTCACCGCGCAACCCCGCGCAGAATCACATGCGGGGCTCTGGGCGTTTGGACATGAGGTAGTCGTCGTTTATGCAAATCATGGTTCGCGATAACAATGTCGATCAGGCCCTGCGCGCGCTCAAGAAGAAGCTGCAGCGCGAAGGCGTTTATCGCGAAATGAAGCTGCGTCGCCACTACGAGAAGCCGTCGGAAAAGCGCGCCCGCGAAAAGGCCGCCGCCGTGCGCCGCGCCCGCAAGATGGAGCGCAAGCGGATGGAGCGCGACGGGAGCAAGTAATTCCCGTCGTCAGGCGCGCTTCGGCAACCGGAACCGCTTGAAACCCCCTTTCCGATCAGCCATCAGGGCGCGGCTTATCCCCGCGCCCTTTTGCCGTCGTCACGCGGCGCGAAGGTGCCGCTCATCAGGATCGTTACAATGACCGAGATTACGCGCGTTCCGATCAAGCCGCTCGCCAAGGGCTCGCTGACCAAGCTGTGGATCGGGGTGATCCTTGCGGTGCTGGTGGGCGCAGGCCTCGCCTGGGCCGCCGTGCCGCGCGGCCTCAACGTCGACACCGAGGTGGCGGGCACCGGCCCCAATCCCAAGGTCGGCGAGGTCGTGTGGGTCAAGTACAAGGGCAAGCTCGCCTCGGACGGCACGGTGTTCGACGAATCGCAGGACATCCCCCTCCCGGTGCAGGGCCTGTTCCCCGAGGGCACGCCCTTCCCGCTCGAGGACGGGGCGACCGTTCCGGGCTTCTTCCAGGGCCTCCAGCAGATGCAGAAGGGGGGCAAGTACACGCTCTTCATCCCCGCCGACCTGGCTTATGGCGCGACCCCGCCCCCGGGCGCCCCGATCCCGCCGAACGCCGACCTGATCTTCGAGATCGAGGTGATCGACATCATGAGCCGCGCGACCTTCGACCGCAATCTCCAGATCCTGCAGCAGACCATGCAGCAGCAGATGGGCGGCGCGGCTCCGGGCGGTCCGGGCGGGGCGCCGCAGGGTGCGCCCCAGGGCACTCCGGGCCAGTAAGGGCGGGGGCGCGCATGTCGGTCGACAAGGCAACCGTCGCCAAGATCGCCAGCCTCGCGCGCATCCGCATGGATGACGCGGCGCTCGAGCGGATGGTCCCGGAACTCAACGGCATCCTCCAGTGGGTCGAACAGCTCGGCGAGGTGGATGTCACGGGAATCGAGCCGATGGCGGCGGTGATCCCCAACACGCTGCGCCTGCGCGAGGACGTGGTCGATGCCGATCCGCTGACCGGCGGCGGCAAGCGCGACGACGTGCTCGCCAATGCGCCCGCGGCCGAGCACGGCTTTTTCGGGGTTCCGAAGGTGATCGAGTAGGGAAGGGGTTACGCCCATTTCCGTTCGGGCTGAGCTTGTCGAAGCCCCGCTTTTCTTTTCATTCCCTGCGCCTCAAGAAGGACAGCCCTTCGACAGGCTCAGGGCGAACGGTTGGAAACAATGACTGACCTCACCTCTCTCGGCGTAAAGGACATCCGCGACGGCGTGGCAAATGGCGACTTCACCGCGCGTGAAGTGGCCGAAGCCTTCAACGCCGCCGTGGCCGAGGCCGCCAGCCTCAACGCCTTCATCGTCACCACTCCCGACCACGCGCTCGCCGCCGCCGACAAGGTCGATGCTGCGCGCGCCGCGGGCGAGGAACTGGGCAAGATGGCCGGCGTGCCGATCGGCATGAAGGACCTCTTCGCCACCCACGGTGTGCAGACCACCGCTGCCAGCCACATCCTCGAAGGTTTCACGCCTCGCTACGAAAGCACCGTCTCGCAGAAGCTGTGGGACGCGGGCGCGGGGATGCTCGGCAAGCTCAATCTCGACCAGTTCGCGATGGGCTCGTCCAACGAGACCTCCTATTTCGGCAACGTGTCCTCGCCGTGGCGCAAGGCTGGGTCGAACCAGCCGATGAGCCCCGGCGGCTCCTCGGGCGGCTCCTCCGCCGCCGTCGCCGCGCGCATCGCGCCTGCCGCGACCGGCACCGACACCGGCGGCTCTATCCGCCAGCCCGCCGCCTTCACCGGCATCTGCGGGATCAAGCCGACCTATGGCCGTTGCTCGCGCTGGGGCATCGTCGCCTTCGCCTCGAGCCTCGATCAGGCCGGCCCGATGGCCCGCTCGGTCGAGGATTGCGCGATCATGCTCGGCGCGATGGCCGGCTTCGATCCCAAGGACGCGACCAGCCTCCAGATGGACGTGCCCGACTGGGAAGCGGCGCTGAACAGCGACCTCAGGGGCAAGAAGGTCGGCATCCCGCGCGAATACCGGATGGAGGGCACCGATCAGGCGATCCTCGACAGCTGGGAGCAGGGCAAGGCGTGGCTGAAGGACGCGGGCGCCGAGATCGTCGACGTCTCGCTGCCGCACACCAAATATGCGCTGCCCGCCTATTACATCGTTGCCCCCGCCGAAGCCTCCTCCAACCTCGCCCGCTATGACGGGGTGCGCTACGGGTTGCGCGACCTGCCGGACGGCGTGGGCCTTCAGGACATGTACGCCGCCACCCGCGCCGCCGGGTTCGGCGACGAGGTCAAGCGCCGCATCCTGATCGGCACCTACGTGCTCTCGGCCGGCTTCTACGACGCCTATTACACCCAGGCGCAGAAGGTCCGCGCGTTGGTCGCCCGCGACTTCGAGCGCGCCTTCGCCGAATGCGACGTGATCCTCGCGCCGACCACGCCGACCGCGAGCTTCCCGCTGGGTTCGATGACCGACGACCCGCTGACGATGTATCTCAACGACGTCTTCGCCGTCCCCGCCAGCCTCGCCGGCCTGCCCGCGATGAGCGTCCCCGCGACGATCAACGCCGACGGCCTGCCGCTCGGCCTCCAGCTGGTTGGCAAGCCCTTCGACGAGCAGGGCGTGCTGAACGCCGGCCTCGCGATCCAGCAGCGCGCGGGCTTCACTGCGAAGCCGGAGAAGTGGTGGTGACCCCCGACCTTCCGCTGTGGCTTGCCGGGATCGGCATCGCCCTAGCGGTGCCGGTGACGTTCATGGTCGCCAACTGGGTAAGAAAGAACGTCGATCACGGCGAGATGCGCTTCGGGCCGGATGGCAAGGTGATCGAGGACGAGGACAGGAAATGAGCAACTACCGCATTCAGGGCGCAACCGGCGAATGGGAGGTCGTGATCGGCCTCGAGGTCCACGCGCAGGTCACCTCCCACGCCAAGCTGTTCAGCGGCGCCGCGACCGCCTTCGGCGCGGAGCCGAATGCGCAGGTCTCCCTCGTTGACGCGGCGATGCCGGGGATGCTGCCCGTGCCCAACAAGGAATGCATCCGGCAGGCGGTGCGCACCGGCATGGCGATCGAGGCTGAGATCAACGCGTGGAGCCGGTTCGACCGCAAGAACTACTTCTATGCCGACCTCCCGCAGGGCTACCAGATCAGCCAGCTTTATCATCCGATTGTGGGCGAAGGTTCACTCCTGATCGAGGCGGACGAGAAGGCCGGTATTGCGGAAGACAAGATCATCGGCATCGAGCGCATCCACATCGAGCAGGATGCGGGCAAGCTGATGCACGACCAGCACCCGACCATGTCCTATGTCGACTTGAACCGCAGCGGCGTGGCGCTGATGGAGATCGTCTCCAAGCCCGACATGCGTTCGCCAGCCGAAGCAGGGGCTTACCTCAGGAAGCTGCGGGCGATCCTGCGCTATGTCGGCTCGTGCGACGGGAACATGGAAGAAGGCTCGATGCGCGCCGACGTCAACGTCAGCGTGCGCAAGGTGGGCGAGCCCTTCGGCACCCGTACCGAGACCAAGAACGTCAACTCCGTGCGCTTCGTCATGCAGGCGATCGAGCACGAGGCGATGCGCCAGGTCGATGTGCTGGAAGCAGGCGGCACGGTCGTGCAGGAAACCCGCCTGTTCGATCCCGGCACCGGCACCACGCGCACGATGCGCAGCAAGGAAGACGCGCACGATTACCGCTACTTCCCCGATCCCGACCTGCTGCCGCTGGTGCTGGAGGACGACTTCCTCGCCGAATGCCGCGCCTCGCTGCCCGAGCTGCCGGATGCCAAGCGCAAGCGTTATGTCGAGGTGCTGGGCCTCACCCCCTACAACGCGCGCGAGCTGACTGCCGAGGTCGAGACCTTCGCGCGCTTCGAAACCCTGCTGGCCGAAACCGCCCGGGCGATCGGCAAGGATGAACCCGCGGTCGCCACGCAGGTCGCCAACTGGTCGCTGTCGGTCGCGCCGGGGGTGATGAAGGCGCTGGGCGACGAGGCCGATCCCGCCAACGCCACGGCGAGCGCACAGGCGAGCATCCTCGCCATGCAGGACAAGGGCGAGATCAGCGGCGGGCAGGCCAAGGAAATCTTCGAGATCGTCCTCAAGACCGGCCGCGATCCCGCTGAAATCGCTGAAGCCGAGGGGCTGAAGCAGGTCTCCGACACCGGCGCCATCGAGGCTGCCGTGGACGCGATCATCGCCGCCAATGCCGACAAGGTCGAACAATACCGCGCCGGCAAGGAAGCGCTGTTCGGCTTCTTCGTCGGCCAGACGATGAAGGCGATGCAGGGCAAGGCCAATCCGCAGCTGGTGAACCAGCTTCTGAAGAGCAAGCTGGGCTGACGAACCGCAAGATCAGTCGGGCGCACAGCCGTTTGGCATCTTAACCATCCCCTGCCACGGAGGATGGAATGAACGAAGCTGCCGCCACCAACTACCACAGGCGCATGGCGCGGGTGCTGGATCATATCGACCGGCACCCCGTCGGCGACCTGCGGCTGGAGGCACTTGCCAGGGTGGCTGCGTTCAGCAAGTTTCATTTCCATCGCCAGTTCGCCGCCAGCTTCGGCATCTCGGTGCAAGCCTATGTGAACCTCTCGCGCCTCAAGCGCGCGGCGTTCCAACTTGGCTGCCGCCCCGAGATGACGGTAATCGCGGTGGCGTTGGAGGCGGGGTATCAAACCCCGGACTCCTTCGCACGGAGCTTCCGCAAGGCCTTCGGCGTGAGCCCTTCGGCCTTTCGCAAGAACCCGAACTGGAGCGCGTGGCACGCGGCGATCCTGCCGCAGACCCAAGCAAGGAAACATGCCATGACGCTATATACTCACGATCAGGTCGACATCGTCGATATCGCCGCCACCCCGGTTGTCACCCTGCGCCACGATGGCCCGCCGCATATGCTGAGCGCCAGCATCGGGCGCTTCATCGCTTGGCGCAAAGCGAATGGCGCGGGGCCGCAGCGCACCCGCACCTTCACCATCTTTCACGCGGATGGAGAGGGTGAGCCGCAGGTCGAGCTTGCCTGCTCGCGCCTCCCCGGCCTTGCCCTCGAAGAGGGAATGGGCGAGGCCACCATCCCCGCCGGACGCTGCGCCCGCTTGCAGATCATCGGCCCGGGCGACGATCTCAATGACCCCGCCAATTGGCTCTACCGGCAATGGCTCCCCGCGAGCGGCGAGGCCTTGCGCGATTTCCCGCTGTTCTGCGAGCGGAGCAATTTCGGCCCAGGCATCCCGGAGGGCGAGATGGTGACCGATCTCTACCTGCCTCTGGCCTAAGCGGGCGCCCGGGACTAGGGCGGGGGCGATGTCCATCTCCATCGTCCTCGTCCAGCCCGAGATCCCCGGCAACACCGGGGCGGTGGGGCGCACCTGCGTGGCGCTGCACATGGAGCTGATCCTGATCCACCCCTTGGGCTTCGAGATCACCGACAAGCGGGTCAAGCGTTCAGGCCTCGATTACTGGCCGCATGTGCGGCTGACCGAATATGCCAGCTGGGATGCCTTTCTGGAGGCGCGCAGTCCCCGCGCAGACCAGCTGTTCCTGTTCGAGGAATTCGGCGCGCGGTCCTTCTACGAACCCGATTATCCGGAGGATGCCTTCCTCGTCTTCGGGCAGGAGACGAAGGGCATCCCAAAGGCGATCATCGACCGGCACGCGGATCGTCTGTTCAAGCTGCCGATGCGCTCGCAGGTGATCCGCTCGCTGAATCTCGCCAACACCGTCTCGGCGGCGGCGTATCAGGCTTTGCGCGGTCGTATCTGACCCCCCGCTACTCCAGTCCCAGCGCCTTCAGGTTCATCGTCGCCGCGTTGTAGCTGGCCTCGGCGAGGCGGCCGGCGAGGTCGGCGCGGATGGCGCTCACCTGGGCGTTGGCGGCGTCCTCCTCGCGCTGGTTGACCAGGAAGAACTCGCCCGCCCCGAGCCGGAAGCGCGTGCGCTCGGCCTGGACCATCGCGTTGGCCTGCTTGACCTCGGCCTCGGCCAGATCGGCGATCTTGAGCGCGGCGGTAAGGTTCTCGATGATGTTGCCGAGCTCCATCGTGATCTGGTCGGCGATGCGACGCTGGCGCAGCTCGGTCTCGCGCAGTTCGGCCTCGGCGCGCTGGAGGCGTCCGCGCGCTTCGCGGCGCTGGAGCGGCACCGAAAAGGTCAGGCCGACCACCGTGTCGGTCGAATCGAACCCCGGTCCGCCCGGCCCGAGCTGGCCGAAATCGCGCGAGAGTTCGACGCTGGCGTTGAGCGAGGGTTGCAGGTCGTTGCGGCGCAGCGCGATGCGGTTGTTGGCGCGCTCGATCGCGACCTTGAAGACCGTGAGTTCGGGCCGGCTCTGGATCACCTCGCTCATCGGATTGGCCACCAGCGTATCGACCGGGGCGATACCGTTCATCCGCGACAGGTCCGGCAGCTGCTCGCGGGTCGGAACGATCATCTGCCCGTCCGACCCGCGCAGGTAGAAAGCAAGGCTGTTGGCGGCGGTCGCGAAGTTGCGCTTGGCCTCCTCCAGCCGCGCGCGGCGGTTGAGCAGGTTGCGCTCGTTCTCGGTCAGGGCGATGCGCGCCCGCGCGCCCTCGCCGACTTCGCGGGCGAGGCCGATCTGGCGTGCCTCGGCGATCTCGAGCAGCTCCTCGAAAACGCGGATCTCCTCGCCCGCCGCGACCCAGCGCCAATAGGCGCGCAGCGCCTCGTGCTGGACGTTGAGGCGCACCAGCATCACGTCGATCTGCGCCTGGGCGGCGGCGAGGCGGGTGTCCTCGATCGCGAAGCGGCGGCTGTCGATGTCGCGGTTGCGCAGCAGCGAGAACAGCGCGCCGACCTTCGCCTCGCCGAGCGCGTTGGTGTAGTTGTAGTTCTCGTAGGTCGGGAAATCGCCGTTGGAGACGCGGTAGGAGCCGTAGACTTCCGCGCCATAGGGCCTGAGCGGCTGGCGCGCCTCGACCTTGCCGAAGCCGCCGGAATAGAAGCCGGTCAGGCGGTCGTAATACTCGCCTTTCAGCATCAGGTCGAAGGCCCCGTCGGCGGCCAGCTGGTCGGAGCGGGCCGCGGCCTCGCGCTCGAAGGCCTCGAGGATCGATGGGAAGGTCAGCGCCGAAGAGCGCAGCACTTCCTCGGGCAGCAGCGGTCCGGTGGTGATTGCCACCTCGATCGGATCGTCGACGGGCGCGATATCCTGCGCGGTAACCGGCACAGGGACAAGCGCGAGCGCCAGCGCCAGCGCCGCCGCGCCGATCAATCGGGGGCCGGGCAGCGCGCCCGGCCGCGGCAAGGCGGGACTTCGCACCATCGTCAGTTCGCCGACCCCCCGCTCGACGGCGGTGCCGTCAGTTCGGGCGGGAAGTTGTTGAGCTGGCGCCAGATCTCGTAGCCCACCGGCACGGTCTCGAGCAGCACCCAGGCCTGCACCGCCGCGCCGAAGCGGACGTAGCGTTCCTCGGGCCAACCATAGCCGTCGAGCTTGTCCTCGGCGATCAGCACGCGGAAGCGGCCGTTGGACTGGGCCGACTGGTCGACAGTGATCACGCGGCCCCCGAAGGTGCCGGCTGCGACCGAGGGCCAGCCGGAGAACTGCACCGCGGGCCAGCCTTCGAACTGGATGCGGGTCTTGTCGCCCGGGCGCACCAGCGCGACGTCGCGCCCGTCGATGAAGATCTCGATCACGCGCACCGCGCCGTCGGGCACGAAGGTGGCGAGCACGTCGCCCGCCTTCACCACCGTCGCCGCATCGCCCGCGTTGAGGCTCTGGATGAAGCCGTCGCGCGGGGCGCGCACGATCTGCACCGACTGGCGCGAGATGTTGACATCGGCGCGGTTGAGATCGGCCTGGGCGGCGGCGACGCGGCCCTGCATGTCGGCCACCTTGATCTGCGCCAGTTCGTAATCGCGCCGCGCCGCAAGCCCGGCCTGGAACAGCTCGCGCGAGCGCCGCTCGTCGATCTGGGCGGTCGCGAGCGCCGACTGGGCGGCGGCCAGCTGCAGCTCGATCTGGCGGCGTTCGGCCTGGAGGCGCTCGATCAGGTTGGGGTCGATGTCGGCGATGCGGACGATCGGATCGCCCTTCTTCACCGACGAGCCGTCACGCACATACCATTCCTCGATCCGGCCCGGCACCAGCGCGTTGATGTCCTGCTTGCGCTCGTTGGGGCTGAGCGTCGTCACCACCCCGCGGCCCGAGGTGGTCTGCACCCAGGGGACGTAGATCAGGAAGGCGACGGTGATCACCAGCGCCGCCAGCAGCATGAAGAACACCACACGCATGACCCGCGGCGTGCGGATCGATTCGAGCGTGGTGAAGTGCGCCATGTCCTCCTTGAGCGTCGCCATGGTCACGCGTCTCCCTTGCTGAGCGGCTCGCCCGGCGGCGGCGCGGAGCGGGTCTTGGCCGCGGTGAATTCCTCGAAGCTGCCGAAATAGCGCTGCTGCCTCGCCTCGAGATAGAGGAAGCGGTCGAAACCGAGATCGATGCGGCGGCCCGAGAAGTAGATCACGGTCGAATAGGCCTGCGACCGCAGTTCGGCGACGGCACGGGCGATGGGTTCGGGCTCGAGCAGGTCGAACAACCGGCTGAGCACAAGGATGCGCGGGCGTTCGAGCAGGGCGTTGGCGAGCTTCAGCTGCTGGAGTTCGACCGCCGAGAGCGGAAAGCCGGTTGCCGCGAGCGGGGTGTCGAGGCCCTTTTCCAGCGTCGCGATGGTGCCGGCGAGACCCACCGTCTCGAGCGCGCCGAGCATCCGCTGCGGCGCGGTGTCGGGGCAGGACAGGGCGAGATATTCGCGGATCGTCATCTCGACGATGCTGGGCCGGTCAAGCACGTGGACGTTCTTGCGCAGGTGGTGCGCCTCGATCGCCTTCATGTCGATGCCGCCGAGCGTCGCGATCCCGCCCTTCGGCAGTTCGTGCATCTTCAGCAGGTTGGTGAACAGCCGCTGCACCCCGTGATGGCTGGCCGAGGCCATGATGATCGCGCCCGAGGGAATCTCGAGGTCGAACTGCACTTCCTCGTGCCGCGCCTTTCCGCGCACGCCGTTCATGACGATGGTGTGGTCCGGCCCGTCGAAGGGATCGGCGCCCTTGGGCTGTTCCTGCTCGACATCGTAGAAGTGCGAGATTTCCTCGACCGCGGCGAAGAGGTCGTAGAAATAGCCGAGATAGCTGCCGAGCTGCGAGACGCCCAGGAAGGCGGCCGAGAGCACCAGCTCGGCGGCAACCAGCTGGCCGAGGGTCAGTTCGTTCTCGATCACCAGCCAGCCGCCCAGTCCGAGCAGTGCCGCGCTCGCCGCGGCATACATCACCAGGAAGGCGATGGTCTGCGAGAACAGGTGGCGGAAGTGGCGCTTGCGCTGGACGATGTAGTCGCGGGTGTGATCGTCGGTCTTGTCGAGCGCGTAGTCGATGCGGCGCTGCGACTTGAAGAAGCCGTTGGAGCCGCCGATGCTCTCCAGCCAGGCGGCGGTGGCGTGCTTGGCGTGGCTGACATCCACCCCGGTGCGCAGCGCGCGGGCACCCCAGGCCAGCCAGACGATCCAGATCAGCGCGATCATCACCAGCGTGAAGCCGAGGAAATAGGGGTGGTAGAGGCTCACCAGCACGAAGCCGACCGCGATCTGCAGCAGCGTGGTGAAGCCGCCGATGAACAGGATCGGGATCGCGGTCTGGACATAGACCACGTCGAAATAGCGGTTGAACAGCGGGCCCTTCTTCACGTCGGAGAAGAAGGGGTTCTGGGCATAGACCGAGATCAGCGAGATCTCGGCCACCATCCGCGCATAGAAGCGGCGGGCGAAGATCTCCATCAGGTGGACGCGCAGGGCATAGAGCAAGCTCGAGATCAGCAGCAGGCCGAACAGCGTCAGCGTCAGCACCACCAGCGGCGCGCGCATGGCGGTGTTGGCGATGGTGTTGATCAGCATCTGCACCGAGATCGGGGTCGCCAGCGAAAGCAGGCTGATGCCAATCCCGTAGACGGCGGCGAGCCAGTAGAAGTTCGCCTCGGGCTTCAGGATATCGAGGAAGATCCTGAAGAACTTCACCAGCGATAGCTTGGAGCCGTAACTTTGGCCTTCACCTGCCATGGCAGCCTTTCCGTCCGAAACCTGTGTTCAAGCGATCCGATGCCCGGCCGGATGGCGCGTGCAGGAGCAATTTTGCGTCTATTGCAACCACGCCGCGCCGCAAGCGATCAATCGTCGAGCGCGCCCGCGGTTCCGCTGCGGGGATAATGTTCAAATTCCTGAAGATATATGTCTGCAAGAAGCGATGAGAGGTAATAAAGTATCAGTCACGCCCGTTAGCGCGCAAAGCTTGCGGGTTGCTGAACCACGGGCAATGAGACGCAGGTGATGGCAGGAAAACAGGCAGGCGAGGCAGGCACGGTGCTGCTGGTGGGCGGGGGCCATGCCCATGTCGCGGTGCTGGCCGACTGGGTCCGCCGCGGCCCGCCCGCCGCGGCGCGCCGGGTGCTGCTCACCCCGGAGCCGGCCTTGCGCTATTCGGGGATGGTCCCCGGCTGGCTTGCGGGCCAGCACGCGGAGGACGAGGGGGTGGTCGACCTTGGCGCGCTCGCGGCGCGCGCCGGGGCGGAGCTGGTGCTCGATCGCTGCGCGGCGCTTGATCCCGACGCGCGGGTGGTGACCACGGCGGCGGGCGGGCGGATCGCCTTCGATATCGCCTCCTTCGACACCGGCGGCGAGGGGCAGGGGGCGGCGCTGCTCGGCGCGGACCCGCGCCTTCTGGAGGTGCGCCCTATCGGTGCCTTCGTGCAGCGCCTCGCCGACCTGCGCGCCTCGGGGCAGATCCCTGCCCGCATCATCGTGGCGGGTGGCGGGGCGGGGGGCGTGGAGATCGCCTTCGGGCTGCGCAACATGGCTGACGCCGACCTCCGGCCCGACGTGGTGCTGGTGACCGGCGCGGGCGGGCTGCTCCCCGGCTTTGCCGACAGGGTCCGCAGGCGGGTCGCCACCGCCCTTGCACGCCAGGAGATCACGGTGATCGCCGCCGAGGCGCGCTTTACGGACGGGGCGCTGGTCGCGGACGGGCAATCGCTCGAACCAGCGCAGCTCGTCATCGCTGCCACCGGCAGCGCCGCGCCCGCCTGGGTGCGCGCGAGCGGTATCGCCACAGATGGAAGCGGCTTCATCGCGGTCGACGCCCACCAGCGATCAACCTCGCACTCGCACATTCTCGCCGCCGGGGACGCCGCCGCGCGCACCGACCGGCCGCTTGCCCGATCGGGCGTCCATGCCGTCTTCGCCGGACCCGTGATCGCCGCCAACCTGCGAAGCCTCCTCGCAGGCGAGCCGCCGCGCGCCGCCTACCGCCCGCGCCGCCACAGCCTCTACCTCATGAACACCGGCGACGGGCGCGCGATTGCGAGCTACGGTCCTCTCGTTGCCGAGGGGCGCTGGGTGCTCGCCTGGAAGCACAGGATAGATAAAGGCTGGATCGCGGAATACGCCGCCCTCGCAAGAGGCGTGTAACCGGCGCGGGAAGGGCCGCGAACCGGGCCGAAAGGGGACCAAGTGAAGAAGCTTGCCATCATCGCCGTTCTGGCCGCGCTTGCCGCCGCCTATTTCGCCTTCGACCTCAAGCAATACCTGACGCTCGAGGGCGTGAAGGCGCTTGCTGCCGACACGGCCGCCTTCCAGCGCGACAATCCGCTGGTGGTGGTCGCCGGGTTCTTCCTCGCCTATGTCGTCGTCACCGCCGCGTCCTTCCCCGGCGCGGCGATCATGACGCTGGCGGCGGGCGCCCTGTTCGGCGTGGTGTGGGGCACGGTGATCGTCTCCTTCGCCTCGACCATCGGGGCGACGCTCGCCTTCCTGTCCTCGCGCTACGTGCTGCGCGACAGCATCGAGGCGCGCTTCGGCGAGCGGCTCAAGGCGATCAACGCCGGGCTGGAGCGCGACGGGGCCTTCTACCTTTTCTCCCTGCGGATGATCCCGGTCTTCCCCTTCTTCATGGTCAACCTCGTCATGGGCCTGACCCGCATCCGCACGCTTACCTTCATGTGGGTGAGCCAGATCGGCATGCTGCTCGGCACCATCGTCTACGTCAACGCGGGCACCCAGCTGGCGCGGATCGACAGCCTGTCGGGCATCGCCTCGCCGGCGGTGCTGGGGAGCTTCGTGTTGCTCGGCATCGTGCCGTGGATCGCCAAGGGGATCATCGGGCTGATCAAGCGGCGCAAGGTCTATGCCGGGTTCCGGCGCCCCAGGAAATTCGACCGCAATCTGGTGGTGATCGGCGCGGGTTCGGCGGGCCTCGTCTCGGCCTATATCGCCGCGACGGTGAAGGCCAAGGTGACGCTGGTCGAGGCGCACGAAATGGGCGGGGACTGCCTCAACACCGGATGCGTGCCGTCGAAGGCGATCATCAAGAGCGCCAAGGTCGCCGCCACGATGCGCCATGCCGACCGCTACGGGCTGGCGGCGGTGGAGCCGGAGGTGCCCTTCAAGGCGGTGATCGCGCGGGTGCTGGACACCATCAAGGCGATCGAGCCGCACGACAGCGTCGAACGCTACACCGGTCTCGGGGTCGACGTGGTCAAGGGCTATGCGAAGATCATAGACCCGTGGACGGTCGAGGTCGCGCTCAATGACGGCGGCACGCAAAGGCTGACGACGCGCAGCATCATCATCGCCAGCGGGGCCGAGCCGGTCGTGCCGCCGATCCCGGGGATCGAGGAGAGCGGATACCTCACCAGCGAGACCATGTGGCAGGCCTTCGCGCAAATGGACGCGGCACCGCAGCGGGTCGCGGTGCTGGGCGGCGGGCCGATCGGGTGCGAATTGTCGCAGGCGCTGGCGCGGCTCGGCTCCGAGGTGACGCAGGTCGAGATGGCCGACAGCCTGCTCGGGCGCGAGGATGCCGACGTTTCGGCGCTCGCGCGCGAGGTGCTGGAGGCGGACGGGGTCCGCGTCCTCACCGGCCACAAGGCGGTGCGGATCGAGCAGCGGGAGCTGGTCGCGGAGCATGACGGGGGCGAGGTTCGGATCGCTTTCGACGCGCTGATCGTCGCCATCGGCAGAAAGGCGCGGCTGACCGGCTTCGGGCTCGAGGACATCGGCGTCGAAACGGGCAAGACCGTGACCACCGACGAATTCCTCGCGACCAAATTCCCCAACATCTTCGCTGCCGGCGATGTGGCGGGCCCCTACCAGTTCACCCACACCGCCAGCCACCAGGCATGGTATGCCAGCGTCAACGCGCTGTTCGGCACCTTCCGCAAGTTCAAGGCCGATTACCGCGTGATCCCCGCCGTCACCTTCCTCGACCCCGAGGTCGCGCGCGTCGGGCTGAACGAGCGCGAGGCGGCAGAGCAGGGCATCGCGGTCGAGGTGACGCGCTACGAACTCGACGATCTCGACCGCGCCATCGCCGAGAGCGAGACCAAGGGCTTCGTCAAGGTGCTCACCCCGGCAGGCGGCAAGGACAAGATCCTCGGCGCCACCATCGTCGGCGCCCACGCGGGCGAATTGCTGGCCGAATACGTCCTGGCGATGAAGCACGGGATCGGCCTCAACAAGATCCTCGGCACGATCCACTCCTACCCGACCATGGCCGAGGCCAACAAGTTCGCCGCCGGCAACTGGAAGCGCGCCAACAAGCCCGAGGGCCTGCTGAGGTGGGTCGAGAAGTACCACACCTGGATGCGCGGCTGACCGGCGGGCTGCGCCGGGCAGGCTGGCGTTGGGCCGCGTCTTCGGCAAGAAGGGCGGGGCTGACCGCATGAGGGGGATGTCTTGGAACTGTTCGACCAGCTGCGCGGGATCATCGGCCTTGCCGCGCTGATGGGCCTTGCCTGGGCTTTCAGCGAGAACCGCGCGCGCCTGCCCGGCTGGCGCTGGATGGCGGGCGCGCTGGCGCTTCAGGGCGTGTTGGCGGTGCTGATCGTGCGCGTGCCGGCGGTCTGGGCGGCGGTCGGCCTCGCCAACGATGCGGTCGCCGCGGTGGAGCAGGCGACGCTCAAGGGTTCGTCCTACATGTTCGGCTATCTCGGCGGGGCGGAGCTGCCCTTCGCCCTCAGGGAGGGCGCGCAGCCGCCGCTGGTGATCGCCTTCCAGATCCTGCCGCTGGTGATCGTCTTCTCCGCGCTCGCCGCGCTGCTGTGGCACTGGGGGGTGCTGCGCTGGATCGTGAACGGCCTCTCCTTCCTGCTGCGCCGCTCGCTCGGCGTATCGGGCGTGGTCGGCCTGTCGGGCGGGGCGAGCGTCTTTCTCGGCGTGGTCGAGGCGCCGCTCGTCACCCGCGCGTGGTTCGGCAGGGTCAGCCGCGCCGAGCTGTTCCAGATCATGACCCTGACGATGGCGACCATCTCGGGCGCGATCCTGGTGCTCTATGCCACCACCCTGCGCGCCGTGGTGCCCGATGCGACCGGGCACATGATCGCCGCCTCGCTGATCTCGCTGCCGGCGGCGCTGCTCGTCGCCCGGCTGATGGTGCCGGGCACCCCCGATGAGAGCGCGACCGAGGTCGACGGCGAGGCTTCGGACCTCGGCTATGCGAGCAGCATCGATGCGGTCATCAAGGGCACGATGGACGGGATGCAGCTGTTCCTCGCGGTGATCGCCGTCATCATCACCGTCTTCGCCCTCGTCGCGCTGGTCGACATGGCGCTGGCGTTGCTGCCGCTGGTCGAGGGCGAGGCTCTGACGCTGAAGCGCATCTTCGGCTGGGCGCTGGCCCCGCTGATGTGGCTGATCGGCGTCCCCTGGGCCGAGGCGCAGGCGGCAGGCGCATTGATGGGGACCAAGGCGGTGCTCAACGAATATGTCGCCTATCTCGAACTTGCGGCCCTGCCGGCAGGAACGCTGGGGCCGCGCAGTCAGCTGATCGTCACCTATGCCCTGTGCGGCGTCGCCAACCTCGCCAGCGTCGGCCTGCTGGTCTCGACCATCGGCACGCTCTGCCCGGAGCGCCGCGCCGAGGCGGCGGGGCTGGGCATGAAGAGCTGGATCGGCGGCAACCTCGCCACCGCCATGACCGGCGCGTGGATCGGGCTGGTGACGTGGTGAGGGGGACGCGATGTTCGACGCGAAGCTCCGCCCGCTGATCGACCCGCCCCTCAACGCCGCCGGGCGTGCGCTGGCGGCGGCGGGCGTCACCGCCAACGGGCTGACCTTTACCGGTCTCGCGCTGGGGCTCGCGGGCGCGGCGGCCATCGCCTTCGGCCAGATCGGCTGGGGCCTTGCGCTGATCCTCGCCAACCGCCTCGCCGACGGGCTCGACGGGGCGGTGGCCCGGGCGCGCGGGCCGAGCGATCTCGGCGGCTATTTTGACATCGTCGCTGATTTCGCCTTCTACGTGAGCGTGCCGGTCGGCTTCGGGGTGCTGGCGCCCGCCAATGTCGTGCCCGCGCTGGTCTTGGTCGCAAGCTTCGTGCTGACGGGGGTGAGCTTCCTCGCCTTTGCGGTCATCGCCGCCAAGCGCGGGGCCGAGACCGAGGCGCACGGGAAGAAGAGCTTCTTCTATTCGACCGGCCTTGCCGAAGGGGCCGAGACCATCGCGGTGTTCATCGCCATGTGCCTCGCGCCCGCGTGGTTCCCGGTGCTGGCGCTCGGCTATGCGGGGCTTTGCGCCCTCACCGTCGTGCAGCGCAGCGCGATGGCGGTGCGGGCCTTCGTGGATTAGCGGCTCGCCGCGCCCAGCAGCGCCTCGGTGCGCTGGCGCAGTTCGGCGATGCGCGCGGTGTTGGCGCCGAGATCGCTGATCCCGACCCGGCTGACCGAGCGGAAATCGATCTGCGCATCGCCCACGCGCGCCACGACATCGTCCTTGAAGCCGAACCAGAAGCTTTCCGCCACGCCCTCGACCGTGCCGGTGGCGGCGTCCTGGCGGATCTCGGTCAGCCCCATCGCCGCCATCGCCGCCGCAACCGCCGCCGTGCCTTCCGCCTTGCTCGCGCCGCCCAGCGGCAGCGGGGCGGGGCGGTCGGGACGGGCGGTGATGATCTGCGCGTGGCTCTTGACCGCCAGTTCGGGCGGGGTGCGCTCGGCATAGAGCGGCAGCTGGCTGAGCGGCACCTGGTAGTCGCTCAGCGGATTGGCCCCCGCCGCCTCGCGCGCGGCCATCGTGCTTTCGGAAAAGGCCGGCGGGTTGCCGGTGTCGGTGGAAATGTCGTGGATCGGGTTGCCGGCCGCCTTGCCGCCCATGCCGAGGAACACCGCCAGCGCGGCGGCGGGCACCAGCAGGCCGATGATCGCCGCCGCCAGCACCCCGTTGCGCCGCGGCTTGGCGCGCACGCCCAGGACCAGCGAGACCAGCGCCGCCAGCGCAGCGATCCCTAGGAGGATCATCCCGCCGCCCAGCGTCAGGGTCATCAGCCCGAGCTTCCAGTCCCATATCCCGATCTTGGTGCCGAGCGCGGCGATCATGAAATAGAGCGGGACGAACGCCATGAGGGCGAGGACGAGCTTGGTGTGCCAGGGCAGGTTTTTCATGCGCGCGAACATAGCGCCCCCGGAGCCCAAGGCAACTTTCCCGCAACGCGGCGGGAAACCCTTTGCCCGGCCGTGCGTTGGGGTCTTTGCGGTGTCTGGGGAGAGGGCCTTGTGCGCAGGTGAAGTCCCGCTTTCCATGCCCGAAATTCTGGGTTAAGCCCCGCTGGGATGCGGGAGGAACATCTTGTTCAGAGGACAAACGACCATGAAGCGTAATTTCCTGATGGGCGCGGCCGCGCTGGCGAGCCTTGCCACCCTTTCGGCTTGCGGCGGCAAGCAGGCCGAGGAAGCCGAAGCTCCGGCAGCGACCGAGATGGCTCCGGCCGAGACTCCGGCTGCGACCGAAACCCCGGCCGATGCCGCCGCTGCGGCGCCTGCCGGCGGCGCGGTGACCTATGCCAGCTTCACCGGCGATCCGGCTTCGGGCGAGAAGGTCTTCGCCGCGTGCCGCACCTGCCACGTGTTCGACGAAGGCGTGAACCGCGTGGGCCCGTCGCTGCACAAGGTCGTGGGCCGCAAGGCCGGCACGGTCGCCGGCTTCTCCTACTCGGACGCCAACAAGAACAGCGGCATCACCTGGACGCCGGACGTGCTGTTCGACTACCTCAAGGACCCGAAGGCCTACGTGCCGGGCACCAAGATGGCCTTCCCGGGCGTCAAGGACGACCAGAAGCGCGCGGACCTCGTCGCCTACCTCGAGCAGCAGTCGAAGTAATCGGCGGGCCCTCGCGGCCACAGGAAAAACGGGCGGTGCAGGTGTCTGCGCCGCCCTTTTTCTTTGCCTGCCCGGTGCGCGGCGTCACGCCGCCAGAAGGCTCGCGTCGGCGGGGCAGTGGCGCGCGAGATATTCCTCGTGGGTCGGCAGCGTACCGACGGCGCGGGCGATCAGCATCCTGAGGTTGGCGAGGAACTCAGCGAGCTGCGCTTCGCTCAGCTGGTCGGCCATCGGATCGTAATCCGCCGGCACGATCTCCTGGCCGAGCATCACCTGCACCCAGCTCGCATCGCGGAACAGATCGTCCACGTCGCGCCCTACCCGGCCCGAGGAGGCGAACAGCGCGATCTTGTGGGTGAGGCTGTCGGGCACATCCATGTGCTTGCAAAAGCGCCAGAACTCCGTGTCCTCGCGGTCGGTCCGGTGGTAGTGCAGGATCAGGAAATCGCGGATCTGCGCGAATTCCTCCTCGCAGCGCCGGTTGTATTCGGCGCGCATCGCGGACGGGTCGCCGGCGCGGGGGAAGAGCTGGATCAGCCGGCTGACATGCGACTGGATCAGGTGAATCGAGGTCGATTCGAGCGGTTCGAGGAAGCCGCTCGACAGGCCGATCGCGGCGCAGTTGTGCGCCCAGAAGGCCTCGCGCCGTCCGGTGGTGAAGCGGATCGGGCGCGGATCGCCGAGCGCCCGGGTGTCGAGCCCTGCCATCAGCAGGTCGGCCGCCGCATCGTCGGTGGTGAAGCCCGAGGAATAAACGTGCCCGTTGCCGGTGCGGTGCTGCAAGGGGATGCGCCACTGCCAGCCCGCGTCCCTCGCGGTCGCGCGGGTATAGGGCACCAGCACCGGCAACCGTTCTGACGGCACGGCGAGCGCGCGGTCGCAGGGGAGCCATTTCGACCAGTCGCGGTAGCCCACCCCCAGCGTCTCGCCCAAGAGCAGCGCTCGGAAGCCGGTGCAGTCGATGAAGAAGTCGCCCGCGACCTCCTTGCCGCCCTTCAGCGTGATCGAGCGGATGTCGCCGCTCTCCCCGTCGCGCGCGACGCTCTCGACGATGCTCTCGGTGCGGGTCACGCCGCGCCCTTCGGCATAGTCGCGCAGGAACAGGGCATAGCGGCTGGCATCGAAGTGGTAGGCATAGGCAAGGCCGGTCATCGCGGTGTTGCCGACCCGGTCGAGCTTCCCGAAGCGCGCCTGGTCCGCCGCCAGCTGGTGGAGCGAGAAGTCCCACAGCCCCTTCGGATCGGGGGCGGTCCCGGCGCTGCGGCGCCAGTGGTGGTGGAAGGCGACATTGGCGAGGGTCATCCCCGTGTCGCCGAAGGTGTGGAGATAGCGGCTGCCCTTGCGGCCCCAGTCGACGAACTCGATCCCGAGCTTGAAGGTGCCCGATGTGGCGGAGAGAAAGGCGTTCTCGTCGAGCCCGAGGATCGCGTTCAGCCGGATGATCTGCGGGATCGTCGCCTCGCCCACGCCCACCGTGCCGATCGCCTCGCTCTCGACCAGCTCGATCTGCAAACGCTGGCCCAGCAGCCGCGCGAAGGCCGCCGCGGTGATCCACCCGGCGGTGCCCCCGCCGACGATCACCAGTTTCCTCACCTCGGGCCGGTCCATGGCATTCATCCCGTTGCTTGTGCCTCTCGGCCCGGAACAGGGCGGAAGAAGGCGTTGATCGTCAGCCGGCCCTCGCGGGGGTCGGCGCTCAGGGGGGCGGCGTTGTCGATCACCCCGCTGTGGAGGATGTTGCCGCGATAGAAGATCGCGCTGTTGAAGGTCCCCTCGGCGACATGGATGCGCTCGAAATTGGGGGCACCGTCGGTCGGGTAGGCGGCGGACGGCAGGCCCGCGCGCGCCACCTCGTCCTGCACCGCGGCGGCATAGCGCAGATAGGTTTCGGCGGTGAGCGACTCGAAGCCCGTCGCCCGGTGGCGGAAGAAGGCCGTCCCCCCGTGCCCGGTGCGGTGGAGGTAGAGCATCATCGCGATCTGCTGCGGATCGGTGCCGTCGACATGGGGCAGGCGCTGGATCGGGGCGAGGGCGGCGGGCGGGGTCGTCACCAGCGAATACCACGCCTGCATCGCCCAGGGCCGCCCGTCGCCGCCAAACCACTGATCGAGCAGGGGAGAGAGCACCCCGAGCCAAGCCCGGCACACCGCCGGATCGAGCGCGGCGCGCACGCCCGGGTACTGGGGCGTGATTTTTGCAAATTTTTGCAAACAGGCCTGCAAGATCGCGTGCTCCGGGTTCTCCAGAAAGTTCTCGACGCTGATAAGTGGTTGATTGCCGGATGCAAAAACGCCGACCTGCGGCACGGCAGGTGCGATTGCCCATCCTTGCGGGGGTCTATGCCGGGGCGGGGCGGGCTGTGTGGCCATGTCGCGGAGCCTAACAAAGTCGGGACGTCACTCCAAGGTTGTTGCACAAGCATCTGTTAATGTGAGGGAAAATGCGGGTTCAGAAGGCAGGTGCCTCCACCGCCGCCTGGCGCGGGCGCTCCGGAAATCATGCTGCGATGCGGCAAATGCGAAAACTGTGTCCATAGGGCAACATTTGCGCTCGCTCAAACGCGGCCACGGCCAGAAGTCGTGCGGGCAGGCGCAGACAAGCACTTGAAATAAAATTATAAATAGGCCAATCCACGGCCGAGTCACACTACTGCCATTTGGCGATTTACCTGCGCTCCGGCATGGGCTATGAAAAAACCTGCAAAAGCGCACGAACAGCGGCGCTAGCGGGAGGGGACTTCTGATGAGAATGAACGGGATCAATCGTAGCGCGCGCCTGCTTTGCGGGGCCGCGACCTTTCTTGCGCTGACCGCCACCGGTGCGCCGGTGATGGCGCAGGAGACCGACGAGGAAAAGGCGGCCGTCGCCGAGGGCCAGGGTGAAGACGCGATCGTCGTCACCGGTATCCGCGGGTCGATCCAGTCCTCGCTCGATGCCAAGCGCAACGCCACCTCGATCGTCGAAGTGATCGCGGCCGAAGACATCGGCCTGCTACCCGACCAGTCGATCGCCGACACCCTCGCCCGCCTGCCCGGCGTGACCGCCCAGCGCGTGCGCGGCCGCTCGCAGCAGATCTCGATCCGCGGCCTCGGCCCGGACTTCTCGCTCTCGCTTCTCAACGGCCGCGAGATTGTCTCGGCGGGCAACAACCGCGGCATCGAATTCGACCAGTTCCCCTCGGAACTGATCGGCCAGGGCGTGGTCTACAAGACCGGTGACGCCCAGCTCGCCGCGATCGGCATCGCCGGCGCGGTCGACCTGCGCACCATCCGTCCGCTGGATTCGAACAAGCGCCAGATCACCGTGTCGGGCACCTACACGATCAACGACAGCGGCTCGCTCAACCCCGATTTCGCCTCGGACGGCTACCGCTTCTTCGGCAGCTACATCGACCAGAACGCCGACGGCACCATCGGCTGGTCGCTGGGTGCCACGATCCAGTCGATCCCGACCCAGTTCATCAGCCGCGAGCTGAAGACCAACCAGTTCCAGATCGCCCGCACCCCGGGCGGCGTGATCTACCCCGCCGACAACCCGCGTCAGGGTGTCGTCAGCCGCAACTTCGAACGCACCTCGGTCGCGGGCAGCCTGCAGTTCGAGCCGAGCGACAGCTTCTCGCTGACCCTCGACGGCTTCTACACCAACACCACCGACAGCGGCATCTTCCGCGGGACCGAAACCCCGATCGCCTCGTGGAGCGGCGCGAGCTTCGTCGGCGCGCAGGGCAGCGGGCCCTTCGCCGACAGCGCCACCTACAGCGCGGTCGTGCCGATCCTGCGCACCGACACCGAGGGTGCCGACAGCGAGATCTTCGCGCTGGGCGGCAACATGGAGTGGAAGGCGACCGACAACCTCGGCTTCGTGCTCGACTACGGCTA
>ERZ1066122.916-NODE-916-length-27163-cov-37.097130_pt1 | contig 27163 bp, 26 predicted proteins | sample MGYA00382769_ERZ1066122 | MGnify/ENA primary metagenome ERZ1066122 (study PRJEB33369, sample SAMEA5778352) | biofilm metagenome | biome: Industrial cooling water; feature: Water cooling tower basin; material: Biofilm | place: United Arab Emirates | collected... | reverse complement strand
CTCGCTGAAGCTCTTCGCCTAAAGGCGAAGGCTTCGAACCTGGTGTATGGAAGTGAAGGCGATCAGGCTGACGCCGGCGATCACCAGCGCGTCGCTGCGCTGGCCGACGACCATCGCCACGCCCGCGGGCAGCAGGAAGGCGCTGGCGAACATGACGGTCTTGCGGGCGCGGTCCACGCTCCAGCCCCTGCGGATGAGCAGGCTGGAGGCGCCGCCGCCGGTCAGGTTGCCCAGGTCGGCCCAGAGGAACGGGATCCAGGCGAGCAGCCCGATGAGCGCGAGGCTGAAGCCGCGCTCGTTCTTCAGGTAGCTGGGCAGCCAGGAGATGAGGAACCACCAGATCGGGTCGGTGAAGAAGCGCGCCGCGATGAGCCCCCACACCTGGCGGTGGCGGAAGAGCGAGAGCCAGGGCCGGCGCGCGGCGCTGGCGGTGAGGCCGACGTCGCCGGAGGCGATGTGCGCGCGCTCGGCCGCCGGGCCTGGCAGCTCGAAGCCGACCTCGCTGACGCGCGGGCGGTGCTCGCGCTCGCCGACGCCGCCGAGGCCGCGACCGGCGGCGTCGACGTCCTGGTCAACAACGCCGGCACCATCCGCCGCCACCCCGCCGCCGACTACCCGCTGGAGGACTGGGACGCGGTGCTCGCCACCAACCTGCGCTCCGTCTTCCTGCTCTCGCAGCGGCTGGGGCGCGCGATGATCGCGCGCGGCCACGGCAAGATCATCAACGTCGCCTCGCTGCTCTCCTTCTCCGGCGGCGTCACCGTGCCGGCCTACACGGCCAGCAAGCACGCGGTCGCCGGGCTGACGCGCGCGCTCGCCAACGAGTGGGCGCGGCACAACCTGCAGGTCAACGCCCTCGCGCCCGGCTACTTCCGCACCGACAACACGCGGCGGCTGCAGGACGACCCCGAGCGCGAGAGAGAGATCGGCGCGCGCATCCCGGCCGGCCGCTGGGGCGAGCCGGAGGACCTCGCCGGCGCCGTCGTCTTCCTGGCGTCCGACGCCAGCCGCTACGTCAACGGCCACGTCCTCGTCGTCGACGGCGGCTGGATGGCGCGCTGACCCGGCCCCGACCCCGACCCCGGAGAGCACCCGATGCGCTATCTCCCCAGCCCCGACGCGGTGCGCGACATGAGCACCGACGAGCTGCGCGCCCACTTCCTGGTCACCGACCTCTTCCAACCCGAGCGGCTGACGCTGCGCCTGTTCGACCTGGACCGCGTGGTGCTCGGCGGCGCGGTGCCCGCCGGCCGGCCGCTGGCGCTGGAGGCGCCGCCGGAGCTGGCCGCCGCGTACTTCTGCGAGCGGCGCGAGCTGGGCGTGCTCAACATCGGCGGGCCCGGGCGCGTGCACGTGGACGGCAGCAGCCACGCGCTGCGCGCCCGCGACGCGCTCTACGTCGGGCGCGGCAGCCGCGAGGTGCGCTTCGAGAGCGAGGCCGCCGACGCGCCCGCCCGCTTCTACCTGGTGAGCTACCCCGCACACGCCGCGCACCCCGCCGAGCACGTGACAGCGAAGGCGGCGGACGCCGCCGAGCTGGGCTCCGCCGAGCAGGCCAACCGCCGCCGCCTCGCCCGCTACTTCCACCCCGGCGCCCTGCCGACCGCGCAGTTGGTGATGGGCGTTACCGAGCTGAGGCCCGGCAGCGTTTGGAACACCATGCCCTGCCACACGCACCCGCGGCGCAGCGAAGTCTACCTCTACTTCGATCTGCCGGCGGACGCCGTGGTCGTCCACCTGATGGGCGAGCCGCGGCAGACGCGCAGCCTGGTGGTGCGCAACGAGCAGGTCGTGCTCTCGCCGGGCTGGTCGGTGCACTGCGGCTGCGGCACGCAGGCGTACCGCTTCTGCTGGGCGATGGGCGGTGAGAACCAGGAGTTCGCCGACATGCAGGCCGTCGCGATGGCCGAGCTGCGCTGAGGCGGCGATGCGGACCACCCGCCCGACTACGCTCGCGCGCCGGAGCGCACTGCTGGCCGCCGCGCTGCTGACGGCCACGCCGCTGGCGGCGCAGCGCGTGCGCGCCGCCAGCGGCGTGGCCGTGCGCGCCGAGAACCCACTCGCCGTGGAGCGGCCGGACGAGACGCTCTCGCTCTCCTGGCGCGAGCTGCAGCGGCGGCTGCCGGGGCTGCGCGCCGGGGCGGTGCGTGTGCTGGACGCCGGCAGCCGCGCCGAGCTGCCGGCGCAGGTGCTCGACGCCGACGGCGACCAGGCGCCCGCGAGCGCACCGGCCGCCCGCGCGCACGCGCACCACGACGCACGCCGCGACGACCTGGCGTGGGAGAACGACCGCGTCGCCTTCCGCACCTACGGTCAGGGGCTGTGGGCGCTGGAAGACCTGGTGAGCAGTGGGCTGGACGTGTGGCTGAAGCGCACGCGCGCGCTCGTGCTCGCGCGCTGGTACGCCGACGGCCACTACCACACCGACAGCGGCGAGGGCGCGGACTTCTACAGCGTCGGCCCCACGCTCGGCGCCGGCGGCAGCGCCGTCTGGCGCGACGGCGCGCTGCGGCGCGCGCGCAACTTCTCCTCGTACCGCATCCTCGCCGACGGCCCCATCCGCGCGCTCGTCGAGCTGGAGTACGCGCCGTGGGACTCGGCCGGCACCGCCGTCGCAGAGACGAAGCGCATCAGCCTCGACGCCGGGCAGAACCTCTTCCGGCAGGAGAGCCTCCTGCGCTTCGCGGGCGTGCCGCAGCTCACCTACGCCGTGGGCCCGGTGAAGCGCGAGGGGCTGGTCGGCTCCTCGCGCCGGGCGGGCGCGTGGGCGTGGCTCGCCACCTGGGGCCCCGTCGAGCGCAAGAACGGCGGGCACGGCGCGCTGGGCACCGCCGTGCTGATGGACTCCGCGCACGGCCCCGACGCGCGCGAGCTGAGCGACCACTACGTCCTGCTCGCCACGGCCCGCCCGGGCGTGCCCACGGTGCAGTACGTCGGCGCGGCATGGACGGCCAGCGGCGACTTCCCCTCGGCGGAGGCGTGGTGGCGCTACCTGGACGCCTTCGCGCAGCGGCTCGCCCACCCGATCCGGGTCACGATCCTGCCCTCCTGAGCGGGGAGCAGGGGTCGGAGGTCGGAGAACTGCGCCACCCTCTCCCAGTGCAGCATCAAGTGAGGTGTTCGGCAGGCCGATTCCGCGGTATGAGACCCGAATCGCCACCCGATCCAGCACGGGTCGGTCGAGCTCATCGCGGCGTTTCCCCCAACGCACCCCGCCCCTCCCCGGCACCGTGGCCGGGGAGGGGCGGTTGCGGTTCGCTGGCAGCCGGCAGCGGGTAGCTGGCAGCCGGAGCGGCCGGGCGGCGGCGGGGCTACCTCAGCAGCCCGAAGAAGCTCTCCGCCGCCGGCGGGAAGAGCGAGGCGACGCTGCGCTGCGCGGCGTCGAGCACGGGCGCGGGGAAGAAGAAGAGCACCAGCACGGCGACCGCCGCGAAGGCGATCGCCGCCTGCGCCGGCCCCGAGAGGCGGAGGCCACGGTGCGCGTCCTCGCTCGGCGCCGGGCGCATGTACATCACGATCACCACGCGCAGGTAGTAGAAGTACGAGATCAGCGAGGCCAGCACCAGCAGCACGGCGAGCAGCACGTCCTGCGCGTCGAGCGCGGCGCGCAGGATGTAGAGCTTGCCGATGAAGCCGCCGGTCAGCGGGAAGCCGGCGAGCGAGAGCAGGAAGACGCTGAGCGCGAAGCCGAGCAGCGGCTGCTGCCAGCCGAGGCCGGCGTAGTCGCTGAGCGAGACGCGCTCGCGGTCGCCCTTGGCGTTGGCGACCACCACGCCGAACGCGCCCACGGTGGTCAGCGTGTAGACGAGCAGGTAGAAGAGGAACGCCGCGGCGCCGGCGCCGTTGGCCGCCACCAGCGCCACCAGCAGGTAGCCGGCGTGCGCGATGGAGGAGTACGCCAGCATGCGCTTGACGCTGCCCTGCGTCAGCGCCACCAGGTTGGCGCCGAACATGGTGAACGCGGCCAGCCACCAGACGACGTGGTCCCACGCCTCGTAGACCGAGCCGAACGCGACCGGGAAGACGCGGATGAACGCGGCGAACGCCGCGGCCTTCACCGCGGTGGACATGAACGCGGTGACCGGCGTGGGCGCGCCGTCGTAGGCGTCGGGCGTCCAGACGTGGAACGGCATCGCCGCCACCTTGAAGGCGAAGCCGACCGCGGTCAGCGCCATGCCGGCGACGAGCATCGCGCCCAGCGGCGCGCCGCCGCTGACGGCCTGCGCGATCTCGCTCAGGTGCGTGCTGCCGGTGGCGCCCCAGACGAGCGCGATGCCGTAGAGGAAGAACGCGCTGCTGAAGGCGCCCAGCAGGAAGTACTTCATCGCGCCCTCGCTGGAGCGCGGATCCGCCCGGTCGAAGCCGACCAGCACGTAGATGCTGACCGACATCAGCTCCAGCGCCAGGAAGATCAGGATCAGCTCGCGTGCCGCCGCCATCAGCATCATGCCGATGGTGGCGGTGAGGATCAGCACGAAGAACTCGCCGCGGTTGATGCGGTTGCGGTCCAAGTAGCCGGTGGAGATGAGCGTCGCCAGCGCGGCGGCGAGCAGGAAGACGAAGTTGATGAAGATGCGGAAGCCGTCGACCGCCACCAGCCCGTCCGCCGCGGCGTCGGTGAAGCGCAGCAGGTAGGCGTTGGCGAGCGCCGTCAGGCCCAGGCCGGCCAGCGTCAGCCAGGCGATCATCGGCCGCGAGGGCTCGCTGCGGCTGCCCTTCTGGAAGACGTCCACCAGCAGCACGAGCATCGCCCAGGCGGAGAGCACGATCTCCGGCAGCAGCGCCCAGAGCAGGTGGGTCGGAGTGCTGAAGTCCAGTTGCATGGCCGGTCAGCGGTTCGGCGCGGGGGCGGTGGCGGCCAGCGCGTCGCCGCCCGGCGCCGCGGCGACGACGGAGGTCTGCATGCGGCCCAGCAACTGCTCGGCCGCCGGCTGCATCCGCTCCAGGAACGGCTTCGGGTAGACGCCCAGCAGCACGATCAGCAGCACCAGCGGCAGCAGGATCGCCACCTCGCGCCGGTTCAGGTCTGGGATGCTGCGGTTCGCCGGCTGGCTGAGCGCGTTGAAGAGCGTCTTCTGCACCATCGGCAGCATGTAGTAGGCGGCGAAGATGACGCCCGTCGCCGCCAGGAAGGCGATGATCGGCTGGGTGCGGAAGGTGCCCAGCAGCACCAGGAACTCGGCGACGAAGCCGCTGGTGCCCGGCAGCCCCACGGTCGCCAGCGCCGCGAAGACCAGCATGCTGGCGAAGACGGGCACCGAGGCGGCGAGCCCGCCGAAGTCCGCGATCTCGTAGCTGTGCCGCCGCTCGTAGAGCATGCCCAGCAGGAAGAAGAGCATGGGCGTGGAGAGGCCGTGCGCGATCATCAGCAGCAGCGCGCCCTGCAGGCCCTGCAGGTTGAAGGCGAAGATGCCGAGCATCGCGAAGCCCAGGTGCGCCACCGAGGTGTAGGCGACCAGCTTCTTGGCGTTCGGCTGCACCGCGGCGACCAGCGCCGTGTAGATGATGCCGATCAGGCCCAGCACCATGAAGAGCAGCACCGCCGCGTCGCTGGTGGCCGCGCCGGGGAAGAGCGGCAGCGCGAAGCGCAGGAAGCCGTAGGTGCCCATCTTCAGCAGCACGCCGGCCAGCACCACGGAGCCGGCGGTCGGCGCCTGCACGTGCGCCGCGGGCAGCCAGGTGTGCAGCGGGAAGACCGGCACCTTCACCGCGAACGCCAGCGCGAACGCGCCGAAGAGCCACCACTGCTCGCCGGCGGTCAGCGGCAGTTGCAGGAAGTCGAAGTAGTTGAAGCTCGGCACGCCCGCGAGCGCGCGGAAGCGGAAGAACAGGTAGAGGATCGCCACCAGCATCAGCAGCGAGCCGGCCGCGGTGTAGAGGAAGAACTTCACCGCCGCGTAGATGCGCTCCTTGCCGCCCCAGACGCCGATCAGGAAGTACATCGGGATCAGCATCATCTCCCAGAACACGTAGAACAGGAACATGTCCAGGGCGACGAAGACGCCGACGACGCCGGTCGTCAGCGCCAGCAGCATGGCGTAGAACGCGCGCTGCCGCTGCTGGATGTACGTCCAGGAGCCGAGCACCATCAGCGGCAGCAGCAGCGTGGTCAGCAGCACCATGAAGAGGCTGATGCCGTCCAGCCCGAGCCGGTAGTAGATGCCCCACTCCTTCAGCCAGGGCGCGGCGACCTGGTTCTGCATGCCCGCGCCGCCCTCGAACGTCCAGAAGAGCGGGAGCGAGACCAGGAACTCGAGCAGCCCCACCGCCAGCGCCACGTGCTTGGCCCGCGCCTCGCCCGCCGCCAGCACCGCGACGACGCCGACGAGCGGGAAGAAGATCAGGAAGGTGAGGATCCAGTGACTGCCGTAGAAGTCCATTGCGGTCCCGGCGTCAGAGGCCGAAGAGGCGGTTGAAGAACCCGGCGAAACCGGCGAGCACGCCGAGCACGCCCAGCACGAGAATGAACGCGTAGGTGTTGAGCTGCCCCGTCTGCGCGCGGCCGGCCAGCAGCCCCAGCGACTGCGCCACCCGCCCGGCGCCGTCGATGATGCCGTCGATCACGCCGCGGTCGACCACCGAGCTGAACAGGCGCGACACGCCCGCCAGCGGCCGCACCACCAGGCCGTCGTACAGCTCGTCGATGTACCACTTGCGGTAGAGCACGCGCTCCAGGCCGCTGCGGTAGGCCGGCTGCGTCTGCTCGTCGCCCAGGCGCGCGGGCTTCAGCAGCACCCAGGCGAGCGCGAGGCCGCCGAGCCCGAGGGCGATCGCCAGCACGATCGGCCAGGCGGCGTGGTGCGCCGCCTCGGTGGCGAGGCCCGCGCCCTCCACGATCTGCTCGTGGCCGGTGATCACCGGGTGCAGCCAGTGGTGCAGTGCCGCGCCCTGCCCGAAGTCGAAGACGTTGACGATCGGCACGTCCTCCACGTTCAGGAACCCGCCCAGCAGCGAGAGCGCCGCCAGCGCGAGGAGCGGGACGGTCATCGTCGGCCCCACCTCGTGCAGGTGCCGCCGCTCCGTCTCGCCGGTGCGGTTGGGGCCGAAGAAGGTGTAGAGCATCATGCGGCCCATGTAGAACGCCGTCATCAGCGCCGTGATGCTCAGCGTCCCCCAGATGAAGCCCATCCAGACGCGGCCCGAGACGCCGAACAGGCGGGCGCCCGAGAGCCAGGAGTGGCCCTCCGCGCCGGAGAGCGCGGCGCCGATGATCTCGTCCTTGGAGAAGAAGCCGGCGAACGGCGGCACGCCCGCGATCGCCAGCGTCGCCACGAGCATCGTCAGGAAGGTCACCGGCAGGTACTTCCGCAGCCCGCCCATGTTGCGCATGTCCTGCGCGTCGGCGTGGCTGTGCGTGGCGTGCAGCGCCTCGTGCATGGCGTGGATCACCGCGCCGCTGCCCAGGAAGAGGCAGGCCTTGAAGAAGGCGTGCGTCATCAGGTGGAAGACGCCGGCCACGTAGGCGCCCATGCCGACGGCGGCGAACATGAAGCCGAGCTGGCTGACCGTGGAGTACGCCAGCACCTTCTTGATGTCCCACTGCTTGAGGCCGATCGTCGCCGCGAAGATCGCGGTCAGCGCGCCGACCAGCGCCACCACCAGCGAGCTGGCGGGCGCCAGCGTGAAGAGCACGTTGCTGCGCGCCACCATGTAGACGCCGGCGGTGACCATCGTCGCCGCGTGGATCAGCGCGCTGACCGGCGTGGGGCCGGCCATCGCGTCCGGCAGCCAGACGTAGAGCGGGATCTGCGCGCTCTTGCCCGTGGCGCCCAGGAAGAGGAAGAGCGTGATCGCGGTGACCACCACGCCACCCAGCGCGAACTGCCCCGGCGCCAGCGCGAAGACCTCGGTGAAGCTGAGCGTGCCCAGGTGCGCGAAGAGCAGGAACATCGCGATCAGGAAGCCGAAGTCGCCGATGCGGTTGACGATGAACGCCTTCTTGCCCGCGTCCGCGTTGGCCTTCTCGCTGAACCAGAAGCCGATGAGCAGGTAGGAGCAGAGCCCCACGCCCTCCCAGCCGACGAACATCACCGGGTAGCTGGCGCCCAGCACCAGCACCAGCATGAAGAAGACGAAGAGGTTCAGGTACGCCATGTACCGGGGATAGCCCGGGTCGTGGCTCATGTACCCGACGGAGAAGACGTGGATCAGGCTGCCGACGCCGGTGACGACGAGCAGCATCAGCATGGAGAGCGCGTCGAGCTGCAGCGCGGCGTCGAGCTGCAGCTCGCCGACGGGCATCCAGCTCCAGTAGCGCCGCACGATCGGCTCGTGCAGCTCGGCGCCGAGCATGCCGAAGAGGTTGACCAGCGCCAGCGCGAAGCTCGCCAGCAGCACGCCGGGCGCGATCAGCGAGGGCAGCCGGTGGGTGAACGGCCGCGCCGCGCCGTTCTCCGGCTCCGGCTCGTGGAAGACGTGCGCGTCGTGGGCGTGCTCGTCGGTGGGCGTCGCCGGGTGAGCCGCGTGCGCGTCGGCGTGCTGCTCCTGCTCGCTGGCGCCGCCGTGGGCGTGCGCGGCCGGCGGGCGGGCCGCAGTGCGCTGCAGCGCGGCGTAGAGCGCGAGCGCGCCGTTGGCCAGGAAGCCGAGCAGCGGCAGCAGCACGATCCAGCCGAGCAGCACCGGCTCGAAGCCGCCGTGCCCGGCCGCCTCTGCGGCGGTCGCCGCGTCGTGGGCTTGGAGGAACATTACCAGCGCAGCAGGCTGAGGTTCTTCGCGTCCACCGACTCCAGGTGCCGGAAGACGGAGATGATGAGCGCCAGCCCCACCGCGGCCTCGGCGGCCGCGACGGCGATGACGAAGAAGACGAAGACCTGCCCCTCGATCCCCACGCGCGGCGAGAGCGAGACGAACGCCAGGTTCACCGCGTTGAGCATCAGCTCCACGCACATGAACAGGATGATGGCGTTGCGCCGCACCAGCACGCCCGCCACGCCCACGGAGAAGAGGATGGCGCTGAGCGCGAGCGACCAGCTCAGCGGAATCAGTGGCGCCGTATTCGTCACGTTCAGCTCTCCCTCAGACGTTGCGCTTGGCGAGCACCACCGCGCCGACGACCGCCACCAGCAGCAGCAGCCCGGCGACCTGCAGGTGCACCGCGAAGTCCGTGAACATCGGGATGCCGATGGCGCCCACCGCGCCGTGCTCGGCCACCTGCTCGGCCACGCGCGCGCCGCGCTCGTCCAGCCCCGGCGTCAGCCCGCCGCCGACGACGCGGCCCAGCAGCGCCAGCAGGATCAGCGAGCACCCTGCCGCCACCGCCTTCCAGGTGTCGCTGCGCAGGTCCGGCTGGTACTGGTTGCCCAGGTTCAGCAGCATGATCACGAAGAGGAAGAGCACCATGATGGCGCCGGCGTAGACCAGGATCTGGATGACGCCGATGAAGTACGCGCCCAGCAGCGTGTAGATCGCCGCGAGCGCGAAGAAGGTGCCGATCAGCCACAGCGCGCTGGAGACCGGGTTCCTGCGGCTCACCATCATCATCGCCGAGCCGACGGCGACGAGCGCGAAGAGCCAGAAGAGGATTTGCGTCAGCATGAGAACCGGCCGTGCGTCATGGTCACGAGCTTCTCGTCCGTTCAGGATTCGGGATTCAGGATTCGGGATTCAGGATTCGGGATTCAGGGGAACGTCAACAGCAACCCCAACCGCAGTGCAGTGGACGTTGAAGTTGCAGTTCCCTGAATCCCGAATCCTGAATCCTGAATCCTCTCAACTACTCGCTCGCCGGGTCGGACGGGTCCCAGAGCAACGTGGAGGGGTGCGTCTGGTTCATCAGCCGCTCCAGGTCGTAGACGAAGCGCTCGCGGCTGTACTCGCCGTTCTCGTAGTGCTGCCCCACATGGATCGCCTCCACGGGGCAGACCTCCTGGCACATGCCGCAGAAGATGCAGCGGAACTCGTCGATCTCGTAGACGATCGGGTAGCGGTTGCCCTGGTCGTCCTCGCCCGGCACCAGGCGGATGCAGTTGGCCGGGCAGATGGTGGGGCAGAGCCCGCAGGCCACGCACTTCGGGCGGCCGTCCTCGTGGCGCTCCATGACGTGCGTGCCGCGCCAGCGCGGCGAGAGCTGCCACTTCTCCTCCGGGTACTGCATGGTGGCGTCGTCGCCGCTCACCGTCTTGACCAGGTGGCGGAACGTCAGCGCCATGCCCTTCATCGTCGCGCGCAGGTACGACGTCTCGCGCGTCGGGCGGCGCATCACTCGTACGGTGGCGGCCATCTCAGCCCTCCTGCCGGGCGTACTTGCGGTTGGCGGCGGCCACGGCGAACTCCTCGTCGTGGAAGCGCTTGGTGGTGCGGGCGCGCAGCCGCCGCTGCTGCAGCGCGGTGCTGCCGGAGAGGATGCGGCCGCGGTCCAGCAGCGCCAGCACCAGGAAGAGCAGCGTCAGGTTCACGGCGGTCAGCACCAGGCCGTAGACCAGGCCGTACTCGACGCCGGCCGCGTCCAGCGCCAGGATCGTCCCCGCCGTCACCACGATGGTGACCAGCGCGGCGGGCAGCATGAACTTCCAGCCCAGGTCCATGATCTGGTCGTAGCGGAAGCGCGGCACCGTCCAGCGCACCAGCATGAAGACGAGCACGAAGAAGAACGCCTTGGTCAGGAAGGCACCGAAGGTCAGCAGCGTCTTCCACCAGGCGGGCTCCGCGCCGATGACGGTGCCGTCCGGCAGCGCCAGCATGTCGTCGCCCTGCCAGAGCGGGATGTCCCAGCCGCCGAGGAAGAGCGTCGCCATCAGCATGGAGACGGTGAAGACGTGCGCGTACTCGGCGATGAAGAACATGGCGAACTTCATCGACGAGTACTCGGTGTGGTAGCCGGCGACCAGCTCGCTCTCGGCCTCCGGCATGTCGAACGGCAGGCGGTTGGTCTCGGCGAAGGCACTGATCCAGAAGAAGAGGAAGCTGACCGCCAGCGGCAGCGCGAACCACAGGTTCATGCGCTGCTGCCCCCAGACGACCTCCGGCAGCGTGACGTTGCCCACCAGGAAGAAGATGCTCAGCAGGCTCATGCCCATGGCGATCTCGTAGGAGATCATCTGCGCGCCGGCGCGCAGCCCGCCCAGCAGCGAGTACTTGTTGGCGCTCGCCCAGCCGGCGATGACGATGCCGTAGACGCCCAGGCTGCTGAACGCCAGCAGGAAGAGCACGCCCACGGGCACGTTCGCCACCACCATCTCCACCACGCCCCAGGGCGTCGGCAGCGGCGCCGCCCACGGGATCACCGCGAACGTCACCAGCGCCGGAATGAAGGAGAGCATCGGCGCCAGGGTGAAGAAGAAACCGTGCCGCTCGCCTCCGGACGTCTCTTCCTTGAGGAAGTTCTTCAGCCCGTCGGCCAGCGGCTGCAGCAGCCCGCCGGGCCCCACGCGGTTGGGCCCCAGCCGGTCCTGCATCCACGCCGCGATCTTGCGCTCCACCAGCGTCAGCAGCGCGACGATGGAGAAGACGATGGCGAAGAAGACGACGATCTTCAGCAGCGAGACCACGACGAACGCCGTGCCGCCGAGCTGGCCGACCTGATGAACGGGAAGGTTGTCCATTGTCCAGTCCGATGTGAGCCGCGCCGCCCGTCAGTCGCCCGCCGCTTCGGCCAGCGCGCGCGCCCCGGGCAGCACCCGTCCCCAGGAGCCCAGCTCGCCGTAGCCGAAGGCGCCGAACTCGCTGCGCAGCTCGGCGAGCAGCGCGTAGGCGTCGGCCGGCGTGGCCGGCGCGGTGCCGCCGGTCAGCCCGGCGTGCAGCACGCCCAGGATCTGCCAGGCGGGGCGCGCCATGCTCGGCACCTGCAGCGCCGGCCAGAAGCGCTGCACGCGGTTCTGCACGTTGGTGAAGGTGCCCTCCATCTCGGCGAACGTCGTGGCCGGCAGCACCACGTGCGCGTTGCGCGCCGCCGGGCTGAGGTGCGTGCCGACGTAGACGAAGAGCCGGGCGTCGCGGCCGAAGCCCTCGTCCTGGTCCGCCAGCTCGTCGCCGAGCACCAGCAGCGTGCCGGCGTGCGCGGCCAGCGCCTGCAGGCCGCCCTTCCCCGCTCCGTCGCCGGTGCGCGTGTAGCCCAGCAGCTCCGCGCCGCGCACGTTGGCCGCGCGGTCCTGCCGCAGCGCCAGCGTCGGGAAGCCGGGGCACGGCACCTCGTCGCCCGTCTCGCAGCGGAAGACGCCCTCGCCGTCGCCCAGCGCCGCCATGATGCGGCGCAGCGCGCCCAGGTCCTCGTTGGCCAGGAACGGCGAGACGACCGCGCGCACGCCGGCGGCGGTGCCACGGGCCAGCTCCAGCAGGCGTGTCATCGCGTCGCTCCAGGAGGCCGGCACGTAGCGCTCGCCCTCGCGCAGCAGCGGCGCCTCGATGCGCCCGCTGCGGTTGATCCACTGGTAGTTCAGGCGGCCGTAGTCGCACATCCAGTGGCTGTTGACCTCCATGTTCGGCCGCGGCTTCAGGCGCATCACCTCGTTGTCGCGCGTCTGCAGCGTGACGTTGCAGCCCTGCGAGCAGTTGGGGCAGACGGCGGGGACGCGGTCCAGGTCCCAGGCGCGGGCCTTGTGCAGGAAGTCCTTGCTGAGCAGCGCGCCGACCGGGCAGATGTCCACCACGTTGCCCGCCCAGAGGTTGCCCTCCAGCCCCTCGTCGTAGAAGGTGTCGATGACGTTGCGGTGGCCGCGCTGCACGATGGCGAGCCGCTCGTCCTGCGCCACCTCGCGCATGAAGCGCACGCAGCGCGTGCACATGATGCAGCGGTCGCCCTCGTAGAGCACGTCGCCGCCGAAGTCGTCGCGCCCGAAGATGCGCTTGGGCTCGTGGAGCCGGCCCATGTCGCGGCCCTCGGCGGCGGTGTAGTCTTGCAGCGCGCACTCGCCGCTCTGGTCGCAGACCGGGCAGTCCAGCGGGTGGTTGACCAGGTAGAACTCGAGCGTGCCCTCGCGCGATTTCAGCGCCTTCTCGCTGTTCGTCCAGATGACGTTGCCGTCGGCGACGGTGGTGACGCAGGCGGGCACCAGCTTGGGCGCCTTCTCCAGCTCCACCAGGCACATGCGGCACTGCGCCGGCGCGGAGAGCTCGGGGTGGTAGCAGTAGTGCAGCACCTCGACGCCCGCGCGCGCCGCGGCGTCGAGGATGCGCGTGCCCTTGGGCACCTGCAGCTCGATGCCGTCGATGGTGACGCGCACGGTCTCGGGAGCGGGGGTATGTTGCTCGGCCAACGCAGGCCTCCTCGGTCTTGGCTTCCGGCTGCCAGCTACCAGCTGCCAGCGAATAACTGATTACAGCACGATCACACGATGCCAGGCGCGGCCCGGCTGGCAGCCGGAAGCCGGTAGCTGGCAGCCCGTTACGCTCCCGCCAGCGCCGGCACGGGGTGCGGCGCGCGCAGCTCGGAGGAACCGCGGCGGATCTGCACCAGGTACTCGTCGCGGAACTTCTGGATCGACGAGGTGATCGGCGCGGCGCAGGCGTCGCTGAGCACGCAGATCGTCTTGCCCGCCATGTTGTCGCTGAGGTCGAGCAGCGTCTGCAGGTCGTCCTCGCGGCCGCCGCCCTGCTCGATGCGGCGCAGGATCTTCGCGGCCCACGCCGTGCCCTCGCGGCAGGGCGTGCACTGGCCGCAGCTCTCGTGCGCGTAGAAGTCCACCATGCGGCGCGTGGCGGCGATGATGTCGGTCGTCTCGTCCATGACGATGACGCTGCCGGCGCCCAGCATGGTGCCCGCGGCGGCGAAGCCCTCGTAGTCCATGCCGACGTCGATCTCCTCGGCGCGCATGATGGGCACCGAGCTGCCGCCGGGGATCACCGCCTTGAGCTGCTTCCCGTTCGGGATGCCGCCGCAGACGTCGTAGAGGAACTCCCTGAAGTTGAAGCCCATCGGCATCTCGTAGTTGCCCGGCCGCGCGATGTGCCCGCTGACGCAGAAGAGCTTGGTGCCGGTGGACTTCTCGCTGCCCCACTGCCGGTACCAGGCCGCGCCGTGCTCCACGATGTGCGGCACGGCGGCCAGCGTCTCCACGTTGTTGATCGTGGAGGGCTTGCCGAACGCGCCGGCGACCGCCGGGAACGGCGGCTTGGTGCGCGGCTCGCCGCGGCGGCCCTCCAGCGAGTTCATCAGCCCGGTCTCCTCGCCGCAGATGTAGGCGCCCGCGCCCAGGTGCAGCGTCACCTCGATGCCGACGCCGCTGCCCAGGATGTCCGGGCCGACGTAGCCCGCGGTGTACGCCTCTTCGATCGCTTTCGCCAGGATCTGCGCCGGCTCGAAGAACTCACCGCGAATGTAGATGTAGACGTGCTGCGCCTGGATCGCGTAGGCGCCGATGAGGCAGCCCTCGAGGAGCTGGTGCGGCGTCCAGCGGATCAGCTCGCGGTCCTTGAAGGTGCCCGGCTCACTCTCGTCGGCGTTGCAGAGCAGGTAGTGCGGGCGGCCGGAGTCCTTGGGCATGAAGCTCCACTTCAGGCCCGTGGGGAAGCCCGCGCCGCCGCGGCCGCGCAGCCCCGAGGTCTTGACCTCGTGGATGACCTGGTCGCGCGCCATGCCCAGCGCCTTGCGCAGCGCCCGGTAGCCGCCGCGCGCCTCCCAGCCCTTCAGCGTCCGCGCCTCGGGCTCGCCGAAGTACTGTGAGAGGACGCGCACCTCGCTCGGGTGACTGTATGGATACGCCATTGCTCGCTTCGCTCGCAGTCGTCAGTCGTCGGTCGTCGGTCGTCGGCGAGCTGCCGACACCAGCGGGAAACGCGCCGGATCCTCGATCGACGCCACGTCCAGATCCACGTCCAGCTCCGGCCAGTGGAGGTGCCACGGCTGGGGCCGATCCACCTTGAAGACCGCCTCCAGAGGTGCCCGGCGGAACCACGGGAACTCCGCGAACCCGAGGAACAGCTCCCGCCCGTCGAGCAGCAGCCAGAGCCCGTGGGGGGAGACGTTCGTCACCTCAACCGCCGAAGTGCCGCTTCCAAGCGCGTCGGATCTCATCGGCCCGCTCCTCGATCAGCCGCTCTGCCTGCTGCACGTCCTGTGCGCTCAGGCGATACACCTGCGCCAGCTCGATCTCCGGCTCCAGCCAGAACTTCGCTTCGCCCTGTGCCGACTGCACGTGGACGTGCATGCGCGGCTCTTCGCGCGAGAAGAAAAAGAACCTGAGCCCTCCGGCGCGAAAGACGGTGGGGCTCATCTCGGTTCACGTCAGTTGCGCCAGGATCGTCGGGACGTCGGCGACGGTGACGTTCTCATAGAACTTCTCGTTGATCTGCACCACCGTCGGGAAGCCGCAGGCGCCCAGGCACTCGACCTCCATCACCGTGAAGCGCCCGTCCGCGGAGATCATGCCCGGCTCGGTGCCCGTCTGCTGCAGGAAGGCGTGGAAGACGTCCTGCCCGCCGCAGAGGTGGCAACTGATGTTCGTGCAGACCTGCACCAGGTACTTCCCGACCGGCTGCAGGTTGTACATGGTGTAGAACGTCGCCACGCTGCGCACGTAGGCGGGCGGCAGCGCCAGCCGTTCGGCGACCTCGGCCATCGTCTCGGGCGAGAGGTAGCCGCGCACCTCCTGCGCCAGGTGCAGCAGCGGCAGCAGCGCGGCCTGCCGGTCGACGTAGCGGGTGAGGATCTTCTCCACGCGCTCGGCGTACGGCCCCACGAAGAGCGGCGCCTCCGGGCGCTTCTCGGCGATCATCGAGGGCAGCGTGCCCGCCACTGACGGGTGCCCGCCGTCCTTCGGCCGCTCGCCGACGTAGGCGCTGCCGCGGATATCGGCTTCGCTCAGGTGCGCGAACTCGCCCGTGTCGCCGGCGAAGCCGGGGTTGCGTATCTGATTGGTCATGAACCGCTCTGTGCGTTGTCCGAGCCCTGCCCTGCCGCTCCACCCCGGGGGTCAGGGGTCAGGGGTCGGGGGCCAGGGGAACTTCAACACCAGCGGGAAGCGGAGTCGCAGTTCCCTGACCCCTGACCCCCGATCCCTGGCCCCTGCCGTTACCGATCGATCTCGCCCAGCACGATGTCGAGCGACGCGTTGACGGTGATCACGTCCGAGAGCAGCGCGCCCTCGATCATATAGGGCAGCGACGCGATGTTGATGAAGCTGGGGCCGCGCACCCGCCAGCGCACCGGCTTCGATCCGCCGTCGCTGACCACGTACATGCCCAGCTCGCCCTTGCTGCTCTCCACGCCGAACCACGATTCGCCGACCGGCGCGCGCACGCCCTCCATGACCACCTTGAAGTGGTGGATCATGGACTCCATGTCGTTCATCGCGGCGGTCTTCGGCGGCAGGATCAGCCGCGGGTTGTCGACGTTGATCGGGCCACCCGGCAGCCGCTCGATCGCCTGCTGCAGGATGCGCAGGCTCTGGCGCATCTCCTCCATGCGGCAGAGGTAGCGGTCGTAGACGTCGCCGTGCTCGCCGACGGGGACCTCGAAGTCGTAGGTCTCGTAGTCGTAGTACGGCTTGTCCTTGCGCACGTCGTAGGGCACGCCGCTGGCACGCAGGTTGGGGCCGGAGAGCCCGAAGTTCACGGCGTCCTCGGCGGTGATGACGCCCACGTCCTGCGTGCGGCCGATCCAGATGCCGTTGTTCGCCAGCAGCGAGTCGACCTCGTCGAGCGTGCGCGGCAGCGTGTGGACGAAGTCCTGCAGCGCCTCGATCCAGCCGGCGGGCAGGTCGGCCATCATGCCGCCGATGCGCGTGCTGCTGGTGGTCACCCGCGCGCCCGTGTAGGCCTCGTGCAGGTTGTAGACGCGCTCGCGCTCCTGGAAGGTGTAGAGGAAGACGGTCATCGCGCCCAGGTCCAGCGCGGTCGTCCCGATCCAGAGCAGGTGGCTGAAGATGCGGTCCATCTCCATGAGGATGACGCGCACCACCTGGCAGCGCTCGGTGACCTCGACGCCCATCATCTTCTCGACCGCCATGGCGTAGGCGCAGTTGTAGATCAGCGGCGCCAGGTAGTCCATGCGGTCGGTCAGCGGCACCACCTGGTTCCAGGTGCGGTACTCGCCGAGCTTCTCGAAGCTGCTGTGCAGATAGCCGATGTGCGGCGTGCACTTGACGACCGTCTCGCCGTCGAGCTCCAGCACCAGCCGCAGCACGCCGTGCGTGGCGGGGTGCTGCGGCCCGATGTTGATGAGCATGTGCTCGCCGTGGATCTCGCCGTCCAGCGCCGGCAGCGCCTCGCCCTCGACGGGCACGATCGGCGCGTGCACGAGCGCGCCGCCCGCGCCCAGCTCCGGGTTGCGGCTGACTTGGTAGACGACCTTGCGCATCTCAGCCTCCTCCCATCCCGGTCATGCCCGGCATCTCGGTGGGCGCGCCGGGGCCACCCTCCACCGTCACGTTCGGCAGCTCCTGGCCGAGCCGGCGGGCGACCTCCAGCTCGTAGGGCGAGTAGTGGTCCTCGGTCTTCATCGCCAGCGCGCGGCGCACCTGCTCGGCGCGGCTGAAGCGGCCGCGCAGCGGGAAGTCCTTCCGCAGCGGGTGGCCCTCGGCGTAGTTGTACGGCATGAGGATGCGGCGCAGGTCCGGATGGCCCCGGAAGACGACGCCGAACATGTCGTACGTCTCGCGCTCCAGCCAGTCGGCGGCGCGCCAGAGGTAGTAGACCGACTGCAGCTCCAGCCCGTCGAGCGGCAGCTCCACCTTCAGGCGCAGCTCCAGCTTCTTCTGCATCGACCAGAGCTGGTAGATGACCTGCAGGAAGAGCCCGTGCCCGTAGTCGACGCCGGTGATGTCCTTGAGGAAGTCGTAGCCCTGCTCGTCGCGCAGCCAGGTGAGGACTTCCAGGTTGCGCGCGCCGGGGATGTAGACGACGTGCTCGTCGCCGGCGACGACCTCGTGGCGCAGCCCCGCGTCCGGGAAGCGCTCCTTCAGCGCCTCCACCGTGGGGTGCACCGGCATCACCGCCGGCTGCTCCGGGCGCGCCTGCTCCTCGCCCGGCGTGCGGCCCGGCCCGGTGTCGAGCCCGGCGAGGCCCTGCTTGAATGCGTCGCTCATCAGAAGCTGTCGGTCGAGAGCTACCGGCTACCGGCGAACACCGGGGATCGCCGGAAGCCGGCAGCCGGAAGCCGGCAGCCGCAGTTCACGGCTGCCGGTCGTTCGGGCGCATCACGGCGCCGGTGGAGACCAGGCCGCTGCTGCGGTTCTGCAGCGTCGAGTTGCCGAAGGGCCGCGTGATGTGGTTGACGACCTCGTCCGGCAGGTAGGAGCGACCCTCGGGCAGGCGCTCGTCGTGCACCCAGTCCTCCGGCCGGGTCAGCGGGCTGGAGGCCCGCACCTTCTGCTGGATCATCATCAGCCCGTAGATCAGCCCCTCGGGCCGCGGCGGGCAGCCGGGCACGTAGACGTCCACCGGGACCAGCGTGTCGATGCCCTGCACCATGCTGTAGACGTCGAAGACGCCGCCGGTACTGGCGCAGGCGCCCATGGAGACGCACCACTTCGGCTGCGGCATCTGCTCCCAGATGCGGCGGATGACCGCGGCCATCTTGTAGGTCAGCCGGCCGGCGCAGATGAGCACGTCCGCCTGGCGCGGGCTGAAGCTCATGCGCTCCATGCCGAAGCGCGCCAGGTCGTAGCGGGTGGCGAAGGCGGCCATCATCTCGATCGCGCAGCAGGCGGTGCCGAACGGCATCGGCCACAGCGAGTTCTCGCGCGACCAGTTCACCACCGCGTCCAGCCGCGTGGTCAGGAAGCCCGGCGCTCCGGAGAACAAACCGCCGGCCGGCAGACCGGGTGCCTGGCCGGCGCGCACCACCTGGTTGTAGACGGGCCCGTCGCGCTCCACCGCCTCCCGCGGCGGCGTCTTCGCGGCGATCGGCAGGGCGCGGTCGTTGTCGTTCAATCCCATTCGAGCGCTCCCTTCTTCCACTCGTAGAGCAGCCCCACCGTGAGGATCACGATGAAGATCATCGCCGTCACGAAGCCCTCCAGCCCCAGCTCGCGCATCACCACCGCCCACGGCACCAGGAACACCGCCTCCACGTCGAAGACGATGAACAGGATCGCCACCACGTAGAACTTCACCGAGAAGCGCTCGCGCGCACCCACCAGCGGCGTGATGCCCGACTCGTAGGGCAACTGCTTGACCCGGGTCCGCGCCGTCGGGCTCAGCAGGCGCGACGCGACCACGATGCCGACCGCGGTGAGCACGGCGACAGCCAGCAGGATCAGCAGCGGCAGGTAGGAGCGCAGCATCGCAGCCGGGGAGGAGCCAAGTTCGTGAAATCGTTCACTTGAAGTCCGGGGATAATACGCCGCGGCCGACGCAAGTGTCAAGCCGAGAAACCCGGTCTCCGGGACCGGGGCGCGCGCACCGACGGGTACACTGCTTGCGCGGGCGCGGCGCGAGTACCCGGCCGCGGCCCGTGCGTTCCTCGGGGTTTGTTCGGCACTCCTCCCACCCTCGGCCTCCCCGCTCATGAGCATCAAGCCCGACCGCTGGATCCGCGAGATGGCGCTCGCCCACGGCATGATCGACCCCTTCGAGGACCGGCAGGTGCGCCGCGGCACCATCTCCTACGGCCTCTCGTCCTACGGCTACGACATGCGCGTGGCGCACGAGTTCAAGATCTTCACCAACGTCAACAACGCCATCGTGGACCCGAAGGCGTTCGACGAGAAGAGCTTCGTGCCGTTCGAGGGCGAGGTCTGCATCGTGCCGCCGAACAGCTTCGCGCTGGCGCGCTCGGTGGAGTACTTCCGCATCCCGCGTGACGTGCTGTGCGTTTGCCTGGGGAAGTCGACGTACGCCCGATGTTTCCGGGGCGATACCCGCGTGGCCCTGGTGGATGGCACGGCGCCGACGCTCGAGGAGATGGCGCGGCGGGCGGCAGACGGCGAGTGGTTCTGGGGCTACAGCTTGAACACGCATGGGCGCATTGAAGTGGCACTGCTGGAAGCGCCGCGCTGGATCGCGCGGGACGCGCTGCTGGAGATCGTGCTCGACAATGGCGAGCCGATCCGCTGCACTTCCGACCACGTCTTCGTCCGGCGCGATGGTCGTACGGCGCAGGCGCACGAGCTTCGGCCTGGCGACGCCCTCATGCCCCTGTACCGGCAGCTGGTGCGCGGCTACGAGGCAGTGTACCAGCCGCTGAATGGCCACCTCGATCCGACGCATCGGCTCGCAGACGAGTGGAACCTGCGCCACAGGATCTACCCGGAGCAGCCAGGCACGCACCGCCACCATCGGGACCACGACCGTCGCAACAACGCGCCCCCGAACATCGAGCGGATGCTCGCCGGCGAGCACATCCGGCACCACAACGCAGAGAGCTACGGCGAGGACTTCGACCCCGCCGAACACAGCGCTGCGGTCAAGGCGGCGCTTGCGCGCCTCTCAGCCGATCCTACGTGGAACGAGAACTACTCACGCGTTCAGCGCGAGCGGGCTCTCCACTTCTGGAACGAGGAGAGCTACGCTGAGGCCCGGGAGCGCTTGCTTGCACTCCGAGCCGAGAGCTGGACGGACGCGCGCCGTCAACTGCAGAGCGAGGCCATGCAGCGTCGCTTCGCTGCGCCCGAGGCGCGTGAGGCGCAGGGTACCGCGTCGCGCCAGGCATGGGCGCGAGCAAGCGCGGAGCGGCGCGAGCGGCAGCGTGAGATCGCGCGCGGCATACGGCTCCGCCCGGAGATCGACGCGCGGGCTGTGCGCCGCGCCCTCGACGAAACCGGCTCCATCCGTGGCGCAGCCCGCGTGCTCGGCTGCGACCGCTCCGTCTTCCGTCGCTTCCCCGAGGTCGTGGCGGCGGCAAAGGGGCGCCCATACCGCAACCACAAGATCGTCTCCATCCGCGAGCTCCCGGGCGAGGACGACGTCTACTGTCTCACGGTTCCTGCAGCGGGTAATTTCGCCCTGGCCGCCGGGGTCTTCACCCACAATTGCGGCATCATCACGAACGTTACGCCCTTCGAGCCGGAGTGGGAGGGCTTCGTTACGCTGGAGATCAGCAACACCACGCCGCTGCCGGCGAAGATCTACGCGGGCGAAGGGATCGCGCAGGTGCTCTTCTTCGAGTCCGACGAGGCGTGCGAGGTGAGCTACAAGGACCGGCTGGGCAAGTACCAGGGCCAGGTGGGGGTGACGCCGCCGCGGCTGTGAGCGGGCCAGCGGCGTCAGCGGGTCGGGCACAGGCGCGCCGCGTCGGGCGGCTGAAGCCGCGGCGACGACTGCGCGAAGCCGCCCTGCGGCGGCTGGTCCGTGCGGGGTTCAGCTCGCGCAGGTGAGCTTCGCGCCTCTGTTGCCACGGCTTCAGCCGCCCGAGTGCAGAGTACCCAGCCGCTGCAGCTCGGCGTTCTCCACCACGCGCACGCCCGGCCGCCGCTCCTGCGCCAGCCGCAGCATCGCGGCGGCGACGGCGCGCGCGGGGATGGGGCGGTAGGCGCGCAGCGGCCCGCGCATCAGCGGCCGCAGGGGCCGGAGCACCGCCTCGGCGACGCGCTCGCCGGCCCGGAACTCCGCGCGCTCGCCCAGCAGCAGCGACGGCCGCACCATCACCAGAGCGGGATAGCCGAGGCGCTGAAGGTCGGCCTCGGTCTCGCCCTTGACGCGGTTGTAGAAGACGCGCGAGCCGGCGGCGGCGCCCAGCGCGGAGACGAGCAGGAACTGCGCGGCGCCGCGCGCGCGCGCCCAGCGCGCCACCGCCAGCACGTGGTCGTGGTCTACCTGGCGGAAGGCGTCCTGCGAGCCGGCCCTGGCGATGGTGGTGCCGAGCGCGCAGAACACGTCGGCGACCTGCACACCGTCGGTGAGCGCGTCCAGCCGCGTGAAGTCCACCACGTGCGCGCGCAGCTTCGGGTGCTCGCGCCCGAGCGGCCGGCGCGCCAGTACCTCTACGCGGCCGTAGCCGGGCGCCTGCAGCAGCAGCTCCAGCAGGTGCCCGCCGACGAGGCCGGTGGCGCCCACGAGCAGGGCGGTGTTCATCGGGATTCCAGGGAAGAGGCTGTCGGCTGTCGGTCGTCGGCTGTCGGTCGTCGGCTACCGGCTACCGGCTGTCGGTCGTCGGCTACCGGCTGCCGGTAGCCGACGACCGACAGCCGACCACCCCGCCCTACCGCGCCATCACCTCTTCCTCGCGGTGCTTCTTGTAGGCGGCGATCAGCTTCTGCTGCTCGGCCTCGGGGACCTCCTCGTAGCCGTAGAACCTGCGCGTGTGCATGGCGCGGCCCTGCGACATGCTGCGCAGCGTGGTGGCGTACTTGTACAGCTCGGCCTGCGGCACCAGCGCGCGCACCTGCTGGTTGCGGCCCACGCTGTCCAGCCCGAGGATGCGGCCGCGCCGCTGGTTGAGGTCACCGATCACGTCGCCCATGAACTCCTCGGGCGTGACGACCTCCACCTCCAGGATCGGCTCCAGGATGGTGGGCGCCGCACCCTCGGCGGCCTTCTGGAACGCGAGGATACCGGCCATCTTGAACGCCATCTCGGAGCTGTCCACGGCGTGGTAGCTGCCGAAGAAGCACTCGGCCTGGAAGTCGACGACCGGGTAGCCGGCGAGGATGCCGCGCGCCGACGCCTCCTGGATGCCCTTGTCCACCGCCGGGATGTACTTGCCGGGGATGACGCCGCCGACGATGGCGTCCACGAAGTTGTAGCCCTCGCCGCGCGGCAGCGGCTTCAGCCGCACGTGCGCGTCGCCGAACTGGCCACGCCCGCCCGTCTGCTTCTTGTGCCGGCCCTGCGCCTCGGACGGCTTGCGGATCGTCTCGCGGTAGGCGATCCTCGGCTCGCTGGTGACCACCTCCACGTTGAACTTGCGCTTCAGCCGCTCCAACTGCACCTCCAGGTGCAGCTCGCCGCAGCCGCGCGCGATCGTCTGGCCCAGCTCTGCGTCGTACTCGGCGCGGAAGGTGGGGTCCTCCTCGTGCAGCTTGTTGAAGCCCATCGCCACCTTGTCCTCCTCGCCGCGGGTGGCGGGCGCGACGGCGACCGCGATGTCCGGCTCGGGGAACGCCACGCCGCGCAGCTTCAGCGGGAAGCTGGCCGCGGCGAGCGTGTCGTTGGTGTGCGTGTCCTTGAGCTTGGCGACGACGCCGATGTCGCCGGCGCGCAGCTCCTCGACCTCCAGGCGCTCCTTGCCCAGCGCGACGCTGAGGTGCGCCAGCTTCTCCGGCTTCTCGCGGCTGGCGTTGAAGACTTCCTGCCCGTTCTTCACCGAGCCGCCGAAGACGCGGAAGAACGACAGCTCGCCGACGTGCGGCTCGCTGGTGGTCTTGAAGACGAGCGCGGCGAACGGGTCGCTGTTGAGGTTGCGCAGCTCCACCTCGCCGGCGCGGCCCTCGGCCACCTGCGCGGGGCGCTCCTGCGGCGAGGGCAGCAGCTCGACGATCTCGTTGAGCAGCACCTGCGCGCCCCAGGTCAGGTTCGGCGCACCGACGAAGACGGGCACCAGGTCGCCGTTGAGCATCGCCTGCTTCAGCGCGTGCACCGCCTCGTCGCGGCTGATGGTGTCGCCCTCCAGGTAGTGCTCGAGCAGCGCGTCGTCGGTGGCGGCGATCGTCTCGATCAGCTCCTGATAGTAGCGTTCGACCGTCGCCTGCATCTCGGCGGGCACGTCCGCCTCCTCCGTCTGGCCGACGTGCGCGGTCTCGTGGTAGAAGTGCACGCGGTCGTGGAAGAGGTTGACGATGCCCTTGAAGCCCTCGCCGCTGCCGATCGGCACCTCCACCGGGATGGCTTTGGGCGTCAGGCTGTCCTTGATGTCCTGGAAGACCTTCTCGAAGTCGGCGTTCTGCCGGTCCATCATGGAGACGAAGACGATCGTCGGCAGGTGGCGCTCCTGCAGCCAGTGCCAGACGCGCTCGCTGCCGACCTCCACGCCGTTGACCGCCGAGACGACGAGCACCGCACCGTCGGCGACGCGGATGCCGGCGCGCGTCTCGCCCGCGAAGTCGAGGTAGCCGGGCGTGTCGATGAAGTTGATCTTGTTCCCCTGGTGCTCGGCGTAGGCGACGGAGACGTTCATGGAGACGCCGTGCGCGACCTCCTCCGGCGCGAACATCGTCAGCGCCGTGCCCTCCGTGGTGACGCCGTGGCGGCGCGTGGTGCCGGCGGTGAAGCAGCAGGCGTCGATCAGCGTGCTCTTGCCGGAGCCACCGTGACCGACGACCACCACGTTGCGGATGCGATCCGTTGTGAAAGAGGGGGCTGACGCCATACAGCACCTCCGGGCTGACGGGGGAGACAGGGGTAGACCGTCGGGCCCTCCAGCGCGCAGCCCGGACGGCGGGGTCTGGCAACCTACCCGCCCGCGCGAGCGGAAGTCAAGGCGGAGAACTCCCCGCCGCTGTCAGGCGTTTCGCGTCGGGAGCGTGCAACGGAACCGCCCCGCGACCGGGCGGGTCGCGGGGCGGGAGGATGAGGGTGGTTGCTCGGGTGCTCAGAAGGCGCACCGTCGCCGACGCACCGCGCCCGCCACGCCGGCCAGCCCGGTGCCCAGCAGCAGCAGGGAGGCGGGCTCCGGCACCACCGAGGGCTGCCGGCCCTCGATGCGGAAGCGCGCGGTCAACCGGCCGTAGTTGTCGTCGTAGAAGCCGGGGTTTCCGGTAAAGGCGCCAGCGTCGGCGACGCCGAGGTAGAGGAACTGGGCGGCGTCGGGCACGAAGAACTGCTGCAGCGTGGTGCCGTCATTGCGCCGGCCGTCGCCGATGAAGAACGTCTGGCCGATCCCGGGGTTGATCGAGGAGAAGTCCTTGGAGAGGAAGTTCAGGAAGGCGGGCGCCGGGCCGCTGGGCGGGAGCGCGGCCAGGAAGAGGCCCACCAGCGCCATGTTGCCGCTGGTGATCTGGATCCCCGAAATGCCGTTCAACGGGTTGATGCTGGTGTTGCTCCCGGCGCAGAAGCCGCCGTCCGGGCCGGTGTCGTCAGGGTTGGCGTAGCAGCGCCAGACGGGGCCCACCACTCCGGTGTTCGGGTCGGGGGTGCCATTGATGGAGACGCCGCCGAAGGTCAGCACCCGGCCACTGCCGGGGGCGATGCTGAACTGACCGGGGGCGTTGCCTCCGCCAAAGGGGAAATCGCCCGCCGCCGCGTTGCCGCCGGCGCGGAAGATGTTGTCCCTGGCATCGACGGTCGCGGAGAACGACTGAGCGCCCAGCGGGGTGGCGAGGACGGCGAGGCAGGCGGTCAACAGCAGTCTTAGGGACATGGGAGGCTCCGGGCTCGGGGAGGGAGCGAGATGGAACGGGATGGGCACGAGGCGCAGCAAGCGAAGGACCGCGCGCCATCCGCTCCCGCCCGTAGGCGCAATCCATTGCTCCTGGCCCGCTTACCACCATGTCACCACACGGCGGCCAGGCCGGCTGCGGCTCGTGGGCGTGGCGCCGTCGCCGCGGCACGGAGCGCCCGCGCAACACCAGCCCCAGCCGCCACTTACACTCAGCCGGCCGGCCGCCGCGCCCCTCCCGTCGCCGAGCCGTCCCGCCGCTTGCGCGGCTTACGGCAGGCCCGTATGTTCGCCGCGTAAGCCGCCAGGGGTACCCCGCCATCGCGGAGTTGAGACAGTCCCTTGGAACCTGATCCGGTTCGGACCGGCGGAGGGAGCGCGGCGCGGGGCACCCGGAGGCAGAGCCCTCCCGTCTGCAGCGCCGCCCGCACCCGCGGGGGGCGCTTTTCTGTTGGCCCCCGCCTGCCGCCCGGCCGGAGACCCCCGCCCACAGGAGGTGCAGGATGCTGGCGAGCTTTTCCGTCGTGCCGCTGGGAGTCGGCGAGGAGGTGGCGAAGGAGATCGCGGCGGTGCTGGAGCTGGTGGAGCGCTCCGGGCTGGACTACCGGCTGGGCGCGATGCAGACGACCGTCGAGGGCGAGCCCGAGGCGGTGATGGCGCTGATCCTGGCGTGTCACCGCCACCTGCGCACGCGGGCGCCGCGCGTGCTCACGCACATCACGCTGGACGACCGCGCGGGCGCCGTCGGGCGGCTGGAGGGCAAGGTGCGCGACGTGGAGGCCGTGCTCGGCCGGGAGCTGCGGCATGAGTGAGCCGCGCACGGGCAAGCCGTCGCCCTCGCGGCTGGCGGCGATCCTGGCGGGCGGCCACGGCGCGCCGTCGCCGCGGGTGCTGCTCGGGCCGGGCGCCGGGCTCGACGCCGCCGTGCTCGACCTCGGCGGCCGGGTGATGGCCGTCGCGGAGGACCCGATCTTCCCCGCGCCGGGGCTGCCGCTGGAGATGATGGGCCGCTTCACCGTGCACATCGGCGCGAGCGACGTGGCGGTCACCGGCGTGCGCCCGGAGTTCATGACCTACACGCTGCTGCTGCCCGACGGCGCGCCGGAGGCCGACGCGGCGCTGCTGGTGCGCGCGATCTCCGCGAGCGCGGCCGAGCTGGGCATCAGCATCGTCGGCGGGCACACCGGCTGGTACGGCGCGGTGAACGTGCCCCTCGTCGGCGGGGTGACGGTGTGGGGGTTCGCCGCGCCGGACGCCTGGATCTCGCCCGGCGGCGCGCGCGACGGCGACGTGCTGCTGCTGACCAAGGGCCCGGCGATCGAGGCGGCCGCGCTGCTGGGCGTGCTCTACGAGCCGCGCCTGCAGACGGCGCTGCCGGCCGAGCACCTGCGCCGGCTGCGTGCGCGCGTGGAGCAGATCAGCGTGGTGGACGACGCGCTGACGGCGTTCGCGGCCGGCGGCGTGCACGCGATGCACGACGCCACCGAGGGCGGCGTGCTGGGCGGCGTCTGGGAGATGCACGTCGCCAGCGGCGTACCGGTGCAGGTGGACCTGGACGCCGTCCCGGTGCCGGCCGACATCCAGGGCCTCGCGGATGCGCTCGGCTTCGACGCCTGGCAGGCGATCAGCGAAGGCACGCTGCTGGCGGCGGTGGAGCCGGCGGCGGTGGAGCAGGTACGCGCGGCCTGGGCGGAGCGCGGCATCGAGAGCCACGTACTCGGCCGCTTCCGCGCCGATCTCGACGAGAGCCGCGTGCGCCGCGGCGGCGTGCAGCGCCCGCTCGCCGAGCCGGGCGAGGACCCGTTCTGGGCCCTCTTCTTCGCGGGGCTGGCGTAGCCACCCGTCCCCGCCCTTTCCCGGCTGTCGGTAACGGCTGCCGGCTGCCGGCTGCCGGCTACCGGCAACGGCGCCCTCACCCCCCGGCCCCCTCTCCCGGGCTTGGGCTATGCATTACCCACATTTCAGAGGAGCGGAACGCTCCGCGCCAGGCGGCTGAAGCCGCGGCTGGAACTGCACGAAGCCCGCCTGCGCGGGCTG
>ERZ1066122.914-NODE-914-length-27259-cov-13.340244_pt1 | contig 27259 bp, 22 predicted proteins | sample MGYA00382769_ERZ1066122 | MGnify/ENA primary metagenome ERZ1066122 (study PRJEB33369, sample SAMEA5778352) | biofilm metagenome | biome: Industrial cooling water; feature: Water cooling tower basin; material: Biofilm | place: United Arab Emirates | collected... | reverse complement strand
CACCCTCGCCTCCCCCGTGCCCCACCCGCATCGCCGGCGGACGGTGCGCCGAAGCGCACCCTGCGGGCCGACGGGACCGCACCGCACTGCCCCAACCGGCCGCAGGGCGGGCTTCAGCCCGCCATGGCGCAACGTGGCGGGCCGAAGCCTGCCCTACGGAGAGGCGCTGGCGTAGGGTGCGCATCCATTGCGCACCTTGCCCCGCCCCCCTGTCAGGGTGCGCATTCAATGCGCACCCTGCAGCCTCCCCCGCGGTTGCGCCGCCCCGCCATTTCCGGCATCAACCCCAGATGACCCCGCGCCTGCAGGCCCTTGCCGTCCACCTCTTCACCGCCACGGGCGCGGTGCTCGCCATGCTCGCGATGCTGGCCGCCGTGGACGGGCGGTGGGACATGATGTTCCTCTGGCTGGTCGTGGCGCTCATCGTCGACGGGATCGACGGGCCGCTGGCCCGCCGCTACGACGTGAAGCACCGGTGGCCGACCTACGACGGCCAGCTGATGGACCTCATCATCGACTACATGACCTACGTCTTCATCCCCGCCTTCGCCCTGTTCCGGTCGGGGCTGCTGCCGGGGTGGACGGGGTGGATCGCGATCATCGTGATCGTCTACGGCTCGGTCATCTACTTTTGCGACACGCGGATGAAGACCAAGGACTGGTCCTTCGCGGGCTTCCCGGCCTGCTGGAACATGGTCGTCCTCGTGATCTTCGCGCTGCAGCCGCCGCAGTGGATCACGCTGTCTGTGGTGATCCTGCTGACCGTCGCGATGTTCACGAACCTGAAGTTCATCCACCCCACGCGCACCCCGCGGTGGACCGCGCTGAACATCGGCATGTCGCTCGGCTGGACGGTCTTCGCGGGCTGGGCGGCCTGGGTCGACTTCTACCCCAACAGCTGGGCGCACTGGGGGCTTGTGGTGACGTCCGTGTACCTCACGCTCGCCGGGATCGCGCAGCAGATCGTGCCGGAGCGGCCGGCGCGGCGCTAGGCCCCGCCCGCGGGCGCGGCCTCAGGCCAGCGAGAGGCGGATCGGACCCTTCGCGGCCACGGGATCGACCGGAGCGCCGCCCTGCGTCGCCCGCAGCGCCCCTTCGGCCTGCATCGCCCCGGCTATGCGCCGCACCTCGGGCATCAGCGGGCGCCAGTCCTCCGCCAGCGCCCGCGCGGCCTCCGAGGGGCAGAAGCTCGCCCCCCGGCCCCGCCGGCGCGCGAGGTCCCCCAGAACAGCGCGGATCGCGCCGTCAGTCGCCACGCGCCGCCAGCACCGCGTCGCAACGCGCGCAGGTCGCCGGGTGCGCGTGGGCGCCGACGTCGGGCAGCACCTTCCAGCAGCGCTCGCATTTGCGGCCGGGGGCGGGGCGGAAGACCACCGCCACCTCGGGCACGTCGCCCAGCGCGAAGGCCCCGGCGGGGGGCGCATCCGCCCGCACCTCGATCCCGCTGGTGATGCAGAGGTCGGCGAAGTCCACGCCCCCCAGCAGGGCCGCCATGGCGGGCGAGACGAAGACCTGCGGCGCCGCCTCCAGCGAGGCGCCGATGACCTTCGCCGTCCGCTCCACCTCCAGCGCGCCCGTCACCACGCGGCGGGCGGCGCGGATGCCCTCCCACCGCCGGGCCAGGGCCTCGTCGCGCCAGGCCGCCGGCGTCCCGGGCATGTCCGCCAGATGGACCGAGGACCCCTCGCCGGGGAACCGCTCCAGCCAGACCTCCTCCATCGTGAACACCAGCACCGGCGCGAGCCAGGTGACCAGCCGGTGGAACGCGAGGTCCAGCACCGTCCGCGCCGACCGCCGCCGCAGGGAATCCGCCCCGTCGCAGTAGAGCGCGTCCTTGCGGACATCGAAGTAGAAGGCGGACAGGTCCGTGGTGGCGAAGGCGAACAGCCGCTGGAACACCCCCTGGAAGTCGTAAGATCCGTAGCCCTCGCGCACCTGCGCGTCCAGCTCGGCCAGACGGTGCAGCACCCAGCGCTCCAGCTCGGGCATCTGCGCCGGCTCCACGCGCTCGGCCTCGTCGAAGCCCGCAAGGTTGCCCAGCAGGAAGCGCAGCGTGTTGCGCAGCCGGCGGTAGCCGTCGGCGGTGCCCTTCAGGATCTCCTTCCCGATCCGCAGGTCCTGCGTGTAGTCCGACTGCGCCACCCAGAGCCGCAGGATGTCCGCGCCGTAGTCGTCGATCACCTGCTGGGGCGCGACGGTGTTGCCCAGCGACTTCGACATCTTCAGCCCCTTCTCGTCGAGCGTGAAGCCGTGGGTCAGCACGCCGCGGTAGGGCGCGCGCCCCAGCGTGCCGCAGGCCTGGAGAAGCGAGGAATGGAACCACCCCCGGTGCTGGTCGGTCCCCTCGAGATAGAGGTCCGCGATCCCGTCCGCCGCCCCGTCCGCGCGGTCGCGCAGCACGAAGGCGTGGGTCGAGCCCGAGTCGAACCACACGTCGAGCACGTCGGTGACCTGGTCGTAGTCGGCCGCGTCCGCCAGCCCGGACAGGACCGCCTCCTTGAAGCCGGGGCGATACCAGACATCCGCCCCCTCCGCCTCGAAGGCGGAGAGGATGCGGGCGTTGACCGCCTCGTTGCGCAGCAGGAAGTCGGGGTCGGTGGGCTTCGCGCCCTTCCGCACGAAGCAGGTCATCGGCACGCCCCAGGCGCGCTGGCGGCTCAGCACCCAGTCGGGGCGCGCCTCGATCATCGAATGCAGCCGGTTGCGCCCGTTCTCGGGCGTCCACTGCACCAGCGTGTCAATCGAGGCGAGCGCCCGCTCGCGGATCGTCGCCTTGCCCGTGGGGCCGTCGAGCCCGTCCTCCAGCGCCCGGTCGATCGCCACGAACCACTGCGGCGTGTTGCGGTAGATGAGCGGGGCCTTGGAGCGCCAGGAATGCGGGTACGAATGGCGCAGCCTGCCCTTGGCGAACAGCGCGCCCAAGGCCGCGAGCGCTTGGATGACCGCAACATTGGCCCCCCCGTCCTTACCGTCGGGCCCGATTACGCTGACAGGCTCGAGCCCAGCTTCCCTCCGTGCATCTGCGCCGAAGACCGGCAAGTCGACCCGGAAGGAGCTGTCCTCCATGATGTTGTGCGTCATTCTGAGTTCCGGATGCTGATCCCTGAACCTCAGATAAAGCTGGTAGTCGTCGTCGCCGTGGCTGGGGGCCGTGTGGACGAAGCCGGTGCCCGCGTCGTCGGTGACGTGCTCGCCGGGGAGGAGGGGGACGGGGTAGTCCCATTCGCCGTTGGCGCCATCCATCCGGTCGAACGGATGCGCGAGCGTGAGCGCGCCCAACTCGTCCGCCGATACGCCACGCAGACGGCGCACCATGCTGCCGTCGAGCTTCGCCTGCGCGAAGACGGCCTCGGCCAGCTTGTCGGCGACGAGGTAGCGCGCGCCGATGGTGGCGTTGCTTTCGACCGGACGCCCCGTGACCTCATACAGGCCATAGGCAATTGAAGGGTTGAAGGCGACCGCGCGGTTCTGAGGGATGGTCCAAGGCGTCGTCGTCCAGATGAGGACGCGCGCACCTCGGAAATCTTTAAAGTATTGGGTAAAGACGCCGGTCTCGCTAGTGCCGGAGAAAGTCGGGATGTCTCGCGCCGGCTGAACCCATTCGGCTCGACCTCCTCGAACTACCTTGAACGCCACCCACACCTGATGGCTCTGGTGCTCGTGATACTCCACCTCCGCCTCGGCCAGCGCGGTCTTCTCTACCGGCGACCACATCACGGGCTTGCTGCCCTGATAGAGCGAGCCGTTCATCAGGAAGCGCATGAACTCCGCGGCGATCACGGCCTCGGCGTGGTAGTCCATCGTCAGGTAGGGATCGGCCCAGTCGCCCGTCACGCCCAGGCGCTTGAACTCCTCGCGCTGGATGTCGACCCAGCCTTCGGCGAACCTGCGGCACTCCTGGCGGAAGGCCACGGTGTCCACCGCGTCCTTGTCCAGCCCCTTGGCGCGGTACTGCTCCTCGATCTTCCACTCGATCGGCAGGCCGTGACAGTCCCAGCCGGGGACGTAGCGGGCGTCGAAGCCCATCATCTGGCGGGACCGCACCACCATGTCCTTCAGCACCTTGTTCAGCGCGTGCCCGATGTGCAGGTGGCCGTTGGCGTAGGGCGGGCCGTCGTGCAGGATGAAGGGGGGCCGGCCCGCCGCACGCTCGCGCAGGCGGTCGTAGACCCCGATCGCCTCCCACCGCGCGAGCCAGCCGGGCTCGCGCTGGGGAAGCCCTGCGCGCATCGGGAACTCGGTCCGGGGCAGGAAGACGGTGCCCGAGTAGTCGGGGGCGGCGTCGGGCGTGGGCGTCGTCTCGGTCGGCGTGGCGGTGTCGGCGCTCATCGGCGGCGGTCCTTCGGGATGGGGAACGGGATGCACGAATGGCCCGGCGCCCCTGTCAGGACGCCGGGCCGCTAATTCGGAAGGACCCGCGCGCGATCATCGCCGGGGCTTATACGGGCCCTGCCCGCCTGCGGCAACCTACCCGTTCAGGTGCCGCCAGACCTCGGAGATGACGACCGACCCCTCGCCCACGCCCGAGGCCACGCGCTTCACCGACCCCGACCGCACGTCGCCCACCGCGAAGATGCCGGGGCAGGAGGTGGCGTAGCGGCCCCGGTCGCCCGCCCCCGCCGCGTCGCCCGTCAGCACGAAGCCCCGGTTGTCGAGCCGCACGCGCCCGTCCAGCCAGCCCGTGTTGGGCACGGCCCCCACCATCACGAAGACCGCGCGGGCGTCGAGATGCCAGTCCATCCCCGTCTCGCGGTCGTGGATCGTCACCCGCTCCAGCGCGGCGTCGCCCTCCAGCGCGGCGACCTCGGTGCGGTAGTGGATCGTGACGTTGGGCGCGCCCCTGAGACGCTCGATCAGGTAGGACGACATGCTCTCGGCCAGGCTGGCACCCCGCACCAGCACATGCACGTGCCGCGCGCTGCGGCTCAGGAACATCGCCGCCTGCCCGGCCGAGTTGCCGCCGCCGATCACCACGCATTCGGTGGCGCGCGCATAGCGCGCCTCCACCTCGGTGGCGGCGTAGTAGACGCCCGCGCCCTCGAAGTCCTCCAGCCGCGGCAGGGGCAGGCGGCGGTATTCGACCCCCGTCGCCACCACCACGGCGCGGGCGAGCACGCGCTGCCCGTCGTCGAGGCCGAGGCACCAGGCGCCCTCCTCGGGGGCGATGGCGGTCACGCGGTGGGGGATGGCGAAGCGCGTGCCGAACTTCATCGCCTGAACCTCGCCACGCCAGCAGAGATCCGCGCCGGAGATGCCGGTGGGAAAGCCCATGTAGTTCTCGATGCGGCTGGAGGTCCCGGCCTGCCCGCCGATCGCCAGATCCTCGACCACCAGAGCCTGCATTCCCTCAGCCCCCGCATAGACCGCCGCCGACACGCCCGCCGGGCCGCCGCCCACGATCACGACGTCGAAGGTGCCCGCGGCGCCGGCGTCGAAGGCGAGGCCCAGCCGGCGGGCCAGGGCCGCGGGCGTCGCCTCGGGCAGGACCTCGGACTGGCCGACGATCACGCGGGGGCCGTCGGCCGGATCGAACGAGCAGCTTTCGCCCCAGTCGCGCGCAGGCTCGCTTCCGGGGTCGTGGAAGGCGACCGGCAGGCGGTTGCGCGCGGCGAAGGCGGCGATCCGGCGGACGGCGCGGTCGTCCTCCGGCCCCACCACGATGACCGAGGCGGTCTCGCGCTCCAGCATGGCGCGGCGGCGGGCGGCGAGAACGCTCACCACGATGTCGGACATCTCGGGGTTCACGGTCATCAGCGCGAGCATCGCCTCGCGGGGCACGCACAGGATCTCGCCCGCCGTGACCGCGCGGTAGCAGCCGAGCAGCACGCCGCCCGACAGGAAGCCGATCTCGCCGATGAACTGCCCGGCGCGCAGCGTGGCATCGCCGACACGCGCGTCGGTCCGCGGATCGTAAAGCTCGAACTCGCCCTCGGTCACGTAGATGAACCGGTCGTGCGGCTGACCCGCCTCGGCCACCACCTGACCCGCCGCCACGCGCTCCGGCACCCCTTCGCGGCGCATCAGCGCCACGTGCCGGGGCGTCAGCGGGCGGCGCGTCATCGTCGCAAGGTCTTCGGCCAGGCTTTCCATCAGCGCGCGCCCCTGTCGTCGCGATCCCCGAACAGGCCGGCGAGGCCCCGGCTCACCAGGTTCGTGACCTTCGGGCGCGGCAGGGCGGCGAAGGGCATGGGCCGGCACAGCTCCATCGCCGCCAGCCCCACGCGCGCGGTCAGCGCGCCGTTGACCACCCCCTCGCCGAAGCGGCGCGAGACCCTGGACAGGATCCCGCCCCCCGCGAAGGATCCGACCAGGTCGTCGCCGATCGCCACCGCCCCCGTCGCGATCAGGTAGGCGAAGACCCGTCGCATCAGCCCCCAGCTGCCCAGCGCGCCCGACCGGCCGCCGTAGAGCTCGGCCAGCCTGCGCACCATCCGCAGGTTCGCATAGAGCGCCATCGCCACGTCGGCGAGCGCGAGCGGCACCAGCGCCGTCACCATCGCCACCTGCCGCGCGGCCGCCTCGATCTCGCGCCGCGCGGCCTGGTCGAGCGCGCCCAGAAGCTCCGTCTCGGCCATGTCCAGAAGGGCGTCGGCGTCGAACAGGTCGCCCCGCCCCTCGGCCAGCCGCGACCGGCCCCAGCGCAGGTCGGGCCGGTTCGCATAGAGCGCCTCCATGGCGGCGACGACCCGGCGCGCCTCGCCAAGGTCCGCCGTCTCGCGCGCCGCGACGGCGCCCGCGCGGATATGCTCCAGCCGGCCGAGCCGCAGGTAGGCGGTCCATTCGCGCAAGGCGAGCGCCGCCGCGAGCACGGCCGCAAGCCCGATCAGGACGAAGGCGATCCAGCCGATCAGGCTGTCCCTCGCCAGAAGCCCCGTCACGAAGTCGTAGGCCGCGACCGACAGGACGAAGCCCAGAAGGGTGGCGAAGACCCAGCGCGCCGCACGCCCCAGGGCGGTGCCGCGCGGCCGCGCCACGCGGTCCATCGCGGCGAGCATCCGGCCGTCGGCCGACATCGCGCCCGGGCCATCGGGCACGGGGGGCGCGGCGGCGGGGTCGGCCGGCTCCTCCCAGTCGATGACGACGGGACGCCTCGTCACAGCCGGTCCCCCAGCAGGAAGGCCGCGGCGCGGTCCATGCGGACATGGGGCAGCCCCTCGCCCGGCCGCCGGGTGATCGTGGCGGGCAGGAAGGTCATCAGCGCGTAGTCGGCCCCGAGCCAGGCCTCCGCCCCCTCGCGCGCGGGCGCCAGAAGCCGCGCCGGGTCCTCGGGCAGGTCGCCCGGATACATCGCGGCCTGCCGCCCGGAGGAGGCGAGCCGCCCGCGCACCATCGGCAGCGTCTCTCCGCCCTGCTCCACCTCCTCTTCCACGGTGGCGCGCAGCGCGGCCAGCGCCAGCGCCTGCACCTGGGCCCCGGCGAAGGCCGCGCGGTCGCGCGCCTCGCGCACCATGGCCTCGAGGATCGCGGTCAGGCGGGGGTGCTGGACATGGTGCAGGTGGTCGGCCTTGGTGGCCGCGAACAGGATGCGGTCCGCCCGCCGCCCGTTCACGAGCCGCGAGAGCCAGCCGTTCCGGCCGGGGCGGAACGCGGCCAGCACCTCGGCCATCGTGCGGCGCAGGTCCTCCAGCGCCCGCGGGCCGCGGTGGATCGCCTCGAGCACGTCCACCAGCACCACCTGCCGGTCGATGCGGCTGAAATGCGCGCGGAAGAAGGGCCGGACCACGCGGTCGACATAGGCGTCGTAGCGCCGCGCCATCTCGCGCCAGAGGCTGCCGCGCGGGGTATGCGCCGGCATCGGCAAGGGCGCGAAGGTCAGCACGGGCGAACCTTCGAGTTCGCCCGGCAGCAGGAAACGGCCCGGCGTGCAGTCCGACCGCCCCTCGTCCCGCGCCGCCGCGAGATAGCGCTTGAAGGCGTCGGCCAGGGCCAGCGCGCGCCCCTCGTCCAGCCGCAGCGCGCCGTCCTCGGCCCGCGCGGTCGCGAGGTAGTCGGCCGCCTCGGCCCGCCGCTCCATCCGTTCGAGCGTCCCTTCCGACCAGGCGGCATAGTCCTGTTCCAGAAGCGACAGGTCCAGCAGCCACTCGCCCGGGTAGTCCACGATGTCGAGGTGAACCGTGCGCGGCCCGCCGAACCCGGCAAGCATCCCCTCGGGCCGGACCCGGAACGACAGGCGCAGCTCCGACACGGCGCGGGTCGACTGCGGCCAGCGCGGGTCGCCGCCCGTCATCGCCGCGAGATGCGTCTCGTAGTCGAAGCGCGGCAGCGTCATGTCGGGCTGGGGCTGCAGGAACGCCGCCTCGATCCGCCGGGCGGCCGCGAACTGCGGCATCCGCCCCCGGTCCAGGAGGTTCGACACGAGGCTCGTGATGAAGACGGTCTTGCCCGCGCGGCTGAGGCCCGTCACGCCCAGACGCACCACCGTGTCGCCGAACGGATCGGTGACAGCGGCATAGGCATCGCCGAGGGAACGCGCGATGCCGTCCGCGATGCTGCCGATCCCCACCTGCGTCACCCCTCCGGCCGTCCGGCGGCAAAGATAGGCGCGGCGCCCGCGGAAGGACAGGGGGCGCCGTTGCCCCGGCCCGCCGCCTGCGCTAACCCCGCGCCATGCCGCGCTTCGCCCTGCTCATCGAATACGACGGTGCGCCCTTCCACGGCTGGCAGGCCCAGGCGGCGGGCCGGCCGTCGGTCCAGGGCGCGGTCGAGCGGGCGCTGGCGCGGATCGACCCCTTTGCCCCGCGGATCGCCGCCGCCGGCCGGACCGACGCCGGCGTCCACGCGACGGGGCAGGTCGCCCATGTCGACCTCGCCCGCGACTGGGACCCGTTCCGGCTTGCCGGGGCCGTCAACGCCCACCTGCGCCCCCTGCCGGTCGCGGTGCTGGCCGCCGCTCGGGCGGCGGAGGGGTTCCACGCGCGCTTCACCGCCGTCCAGCGCCGCTACACCTTCCGCCTGATGACCCGCCGCGCGCCCGAGGCGCTGGAGGCGGGCCGTGTCTGGCGCGTGGGCCACGCGCTCGACGTGGCGGCGATGCGCGAGGCCGCAGCCCATCTGGCCGGGCGGCACGACTTCACCACCTTCCGCTCGGCGCAGTGCCAGGCGGCCAGCCCGGTCCGGACGCTGGACCGGATCGCCATCGAGGCGCTGCCCTGCCCCGGCGGGCACGAGATCCGCTTCCACCTCGCCGCGCGATCCTTCCTGCACAACCAGGTCCGCTCCATCGTCGGCACGCTGGAACGGGTGGGCGCGGGCGCTTGGCCGCCGGGCCGCGTGGCCGAGGCGCTTGCCGCGCGCGACCGCGCCGCCTGCGGGCCGGTCAGCCCGCCGCAGGGGCTTTGCCTGACCGGGGTCGGCTATCCCGCCGATCCCTTCGCCGCCTGATCCGCGTCCGGCGCCGGTGCGCAGGCCGCGGCCTGCGCGGGATCGTCCGGGGGCGCGGCGCCCCATCCCGAGGCCCCGGACAGCGTCCCGTCGGGCGCAAGCGCCGTCCCCTCCACCAGGAGAGCCTGCCGGCCCGACCGGCAGTCGAAGGCAAGCGGCAGCCGCCGCGTGCCGACCCAGCGCTCCACGATCATGACCTCGGCCCGCCGGATCGCGGCATCCGCCGCCGAGACGGCGACCCCCGCCCGGTCCATCGCGAGAAACCGCGTGGTGACCGGCACGAGGTAGGTCCAGGGCCGCAGGCCGCTCCGGTCGGCCGGGGCGGAGAGGATCGCGACGCCGGCCGGAAGCGCCGCCGTCGTCCGCGCGAACCAGGAGTACTCGTTCCAGGCCGAGAAGAGCAGCATCCCCGCCCCGGCGGCAACCGGCACCAGCCAGCGCGACCCCTCGCCCCGCCGCGGGAGTTGCCGCGCCAGCATGGCGACCCCCGCGAGCCCGGCCCCCGCCGTGACCGTGGCGACGAGATCGAGGAGCATCCGGATCCTTCCTTCCCGATGGCGGAACGGAAACGGCGCGCCCGCGACAGGCGCGCCGTCCCGAGTTTCACGGCGCGGTCAGTGCGCCTGCGCCGCCCCGGCCCCGCGCGGGACGCGGATCGACTCGACCAGGTCCACCACCTCGCGCGGCGGGGCCTTGGTGATCATCGACACGGCGTAGGCCGCCACCACGTTCAGCAGCGCGCCGACCGGCCCGAAGCCCGCGGGCGAGATCCCGAACCAGAACGCGTCCGGCGTGTTGGGCAGCCAGTTGGTGCCCGGCACGAAGAACCAGCCGAGGTACATGAAGATGTAGAGGGCGGTCGAGACCAGGCCCACCAGCATCCCCACGATCGCGCCTTCCTTCGTCACGCGCTTGGAGAAGATGCCCATCATCAGCGCCGGGAACAGCGTCGCCGCCGCCAGCCCGAAGGCGAGCGCCACCACCTGCGCCGCGAAGCCCGGCGGGTTGATCCCGAGCCAGGTGGCCAGCGCGATCGCCAGCGCCATCGAGATGCGCGCCCAGAGAAGCTCCCCCTTCTCGGAGATGTTGGGGTTGAGCGCGCCCTTGATCAGGTCGTGGCTGATCGCCGACGAAATGGCGAGCAGAAGCCCCGCCGCCGTCGACAGCGCCGCGGCCAGGGCACCCGCCGCGACGAGCGCGATGACCCAGCCCGGCAGGTTCGCGATCTCGGGGTTGGCGAGCACCATGATGTCGTTGTTCACGGTGGTCAGCTCGTTCCCGACCCAGCCGCGCTCGGCGAGCGTCTGCCCGCCGATCGTCGCCTCGGCCAGCGCCGCGTCGCGCGCGGCGAGGGCCCCGGTGTAGGCGGCCTGAAGCGCCTGGAGATCGGCGTTCGCCGCCCCCCCGACCGTCACCGCGGCGGGCGAGGCGAGGTCCACCCCCTCCGTCGCGACGCCGGCGGCGCTCATGGCGTCGGTCAGGGCCTTGCGCGCGGCCGCGAGCGCGGTGTTGGCGGCCGCGAGCGGCGCCGGCTCGTTGAAGTACTGGATCTGGCCGTCGCCGTTCTTGTCCTCCATCACCAGCAGCCCGGTTTCCTCCCAGTTGCGGATCCACTCGAGCCGCGGCTCGCTGTCGATCGCGGCGCGGGTGATCGCGGGCCCGTCGAGCGCGTTGCCCTCGATGGCGTTGGGCCAGAAGGTCGTGGTCAGGTTCAGCCGCGCCATCGAGCCCACCGCCGGCGCCACCGTGTAGAGCAGGGCGATGAAGACCAGGGCCCAGCCGGCCGAGCGACGCGCATCGGCCACCTTGGGAACGGTGAAGAAGCGAATGATCACGTGCGGCAGGCCCGCGGTACCGACCATCAGCGACATGGTCACGAGGAACATGTTGAGCATGTTCGTCGTCTGCGCGGTGTAGGCCGTGAAGCCGAGCTCGGTCACCACCTGGTCGAGCTTGGCCATGAAGGCGACGTCGCCCCCGCCCGGCGCGTAGCCGCCCACGAGGCCCAGCTGCGGCAGGAAGTTCCCCGTCAGCGACAGGCTGATGAACAGCGCGGGGATCGTGTAGGCGATGATCAGGACGATGTACTGCGCCACCTGCGTGTAGGTGATGCCCTTCATCCCCCCGAGCACCGCGTAGATGAACACGAGCGCCGAGCCGATGTAGAGGCCCGTCGTCGCCGACACCTCGAGGAAGCGCGCGAAGGTCACGCCCACGCCCACCATCTGTCCGATCACGTAGGTGATCGAGATGACCAGCAGGCAGACCACCGCCACCAGACGCGCCGACTTCGAGTAGAACCGGTCGCCGATGAACTCGGGCACGGTGAACTTGCCGAACTTGCGCAGGTAGGGGGCGAGCAGCAGCGCCAGAAGCACGTAGCCCCCCGTCCAGCCCATCAGGAAGGTGGAGTTGTTGTAGCCCCCGAAGGCGATCAGCCCCGCCATCGAGATGAAGGACGCGGCCGACATCCAGTCGGCGGCCGTGGCCATCCCGTTCACGACGGGACCGACGCCCTGGCCCGCCGCGTAGAACTCGGCCGTCGTGCCGGCCCGCGCCCAGACCGCGATCCCGACATAGAGCGCGAACGACGCGCCGACGATGAGGAGGTTGAGGGTGAACTGGTCCATGCCTATTCCTCCACCCCGTGCTCGCGGTCGATCCTGTTCATGCGCGCGGCATAGAAGAAGATCAGGGCGATGAAGGTGTAGATCGAGCCCTGCTGCGCGAACCAGAAGCCCAGATCGACGCCGCCGATCATGATGCCCGACAGCGCGGGGCGCAGCAGGATGCCCAGCCCGAAGGACACGGCGAACCAGATCGCAAGGCAGAACGCGATCAGGCGTATGTTCGCGGACCAGTAGGCGTTCGCGGACGCCTCCCGGGCCGGGCGGGCACTTGTCGATGCCGGGGTTGCCATGGGTCTTCCGTCCTCCCTCGTTGGTATCGCCCGTCCGGTTCGTCCGGCCGGGTCGTCGTTCCGCCGCCGGCGCCCGCTCGTCGAGCGGGCGCGGCGGATGTCGCGCCGGGGCCCTAGCCCCGGTTCATCCGGTTCTCGATCAGGTCGTCGACCACGCCCGGATCGGCCAGGGTCGAGATGTCGCCGAGGCTGCCGAAGTCGTTCTCGGCGATCTTGCGCAGGATCCGCCGCATGATCTTGCCCGACCGGGTCTTCGGCAGGCCGGGCGCCCACTGGATCAGGTCGGGGCAGGCGATGGCCCCGATCTCGGTCCGCACCCACTTCACCAGGTCGCGGCGCAGCTCCTCGGTCGGCTCGGTGCCGCGCATCAGCGTGACGTAGGCGTAGATGCCCTGCCCCTTGATGTCGTGCGGGTAGCCCACCACCGCCGCCTCGGCGACATCGGCGTGCGCGACGAGCGCGCTCTCGATCTCGGCGGTCCCCATCCGGTGGCCCGAGACGTTGAGCACGTCGTCCACGCGGCCCGTGATCCAGTAGTAGCCGTCGGCGTCGCGCCGGCAGCCGTCGCCGGTGAAGTAGTGGCCCGGGTACTGGCTGAAGTAGGCCTCCTCGAACCGCTTGTGGTCGCCCCAGAGCGTGCGCATCTGCCCGGGCCAGCTGTCGGCGATGCAGAGGACGCCCTCGCACTCCACCGCCTCCTGAACCTGTGCGGTGGCCGGATCGAGCACGACCGGCTTCACGCCGAAGAACGGCAGCGTCGCCGACCCGGGCTTCGTCGGGATCGCGTGCGGCAGGGGCGTGATGATGTGCCCGCCCGTCTCGGTCTGCCAGAAGGTGTCGACGATCGGGCAGCGGCCCCTGCCGACGTTGGCGTGGTACCAGTTCCAGGCCTCGGGGTTGATCGGCTCGCCCACCGTGCCGAGGATGCGCAGCGAGGACAGGTCGTGCCCCTCCACCCACTGCGTCCCCAGACCCATCAGCGCGCGGATCGCGGTGGGCGCGGTGTAGAACTGGTTCACGCGGTGCTTCGACACCACCGACCAGAAGCGCCCCGCGTCGGGCCAGGTCGGCACCCCCTCGAACATCAGCGTGGTCGCCCCGTTCGCGAGCGGGCCGTAGACGATGTAGCTGTGCCCCGTGACCCAGCCCACGTCCGCCGTGCACCAGTAGACGTCGCCGTCGCGGTAGTCGAAGACATGGCTGTGGGTCATCGACGCGTAGACCAGATAGCCGCCCGTCGTGTGGACCACGCCCTTCGGCCGCCCCGTCGACCCCGAGGTGTAGAGGATGAAGAGCGGATCCTCCGCCCCCATCGCCTCGGCCGGGCAGTCGGGGCTCGCGTCCGCCATCGCCGCCAGCAGGTCGACGTCGCGCCCCCCGATCCAGGTCGTCTGGTCGCCGGTGTGCTTGACCACCAGGCACTTCACGTGGTCGTCGCAGTGCAGAAGCGCGGCATCGGTGTTCGACTTCAGCGGCGTCCGCTTGCCCCCGCGCGGGCCGCTGTCCGCGGTGATGACCACCTTGGCGGCGCAGTCGTTGATCCGGTTGGCCAGCGCGTCGGGGCTGAAGCCCCCGAACACCACCGAATGGACCGCCCCGATCCGCGCGCAGGCGAGCATCGCGAAGGCCGCCTCGGGGATCATCGGCATGTAGAGGACGACGCGGTCGCCCCGCGCGACGCCCTGCGCCTTCAGCACGTTCGCGAGACGGCCGACGCGGTCGTGAAGCTCGGCGTAGGTGATGCGGCGCGCCGGGGTCGCGGGATCGTCCGGCTCCCACAGGATCGCGGTCTGGCCGGCGCGGGCGGGCAGATGGCGGTCGACGCAGTTCGCCGCGACGTTCAGCGCGCCGTCCGCGAACCAGCGGATGCTGACCGCGCCGGGGGCGAAGGACGTGTCCTTGACCCGGGTGTAGGGCCGGATCCAGTCCAGCCGCCGCCCCTCGCGCGCCCAGAAACCCTCGGGGTCGGCGATCGACTCGGCGTAGGCGCGCGCGTAGCCCGCGGCGTCAAGCCCCGTCCCGACCGGCCTGTCGGTCGATGCCCGGCCGACGACCTCGGCTTCGGTCATGGTATGCCCCCCGGTTGTCTCTCCCCGGCCGCCTCCCCTCCCGGATGACGGTCTTGGAGGGCAGAATACCGAATTGGGGCCGTCCAACAAGGATAACCTTCCATTGACAATTGTAATCGCCGCGTCATGCCGTGGGGCGGTGCCAGGCCGCCACAGGACGGGTCCAGCGATGCCCACCGCCCGCGATCCCTTCCACCCCGCCGACGACGGGGCGCGCCGCGCCGCGCGCGCGCTGCTGACGGGGGCGCGGCACGGGGCGCTGGCGGTGCTGACCCCGGGCACGGGCGCGCCGGGCATCAGCCGGGTGGCGCTGGCCCCGGGCCCGGACGGGGGACCGCTGACGCTGGTGTCCTCGCTCGCGCCGCACCACGCGGCGCTGGCTGCCGACCCGCGCGCGGCGCTGATGGTGGGCGAGCCCGGTCCGAAGGGCGACCCGCTCGCGCATCCGCGCCTGATGATCGAGGTGACGGCCCGGCCTGTCCCGCGCGCCGATCCGGGCCATGCCGCGCTGCGCGCGGCGTTCCTCGCGCACCAGCCCAAGGCCGCGCTCTACATCGACTTCGCCGACTTCGGGCTGATGCGGCTGGAACCGGTCGCCGCCGTTCTCAACGCGGGGTTCGGCCGGGCCTTCCGCCTGACACCGGCCGACCTGCGGACCCCGGCCGCGGACTGAACGGGGCACCCCGCCGGGTGCCCGTCCCCGTCGCCCGCGCCGGCCGGCTCAGCTCGGGTTGTCGCAGCGCAGCGTCACCTGCATCCGGCCCTTGACCGCCACCGGCCAGCGCAGCGCGACGCGGTCGCGCCCGGCCCCCTGCTCTGCCAGCGCGTGCGGCGCATCCCAGCGGGGGGCGTCGGCGGCGGTCAGGACCGGGCCCTCGGGCAGCGCGGCCGGCACCGTCCGCGCCCAGGCCCCGAAGGGAAGGAACCCCGCGCCGTTGACCGTCCAGGTGTCCGACGCGGTGTTCTGCTGGTGCGTGACCGTCACCGGGTTGATCGTCGGCTGGGTCACGCCGTTGAAGGTGTTCCCCTCGAACACGACGTTGCGCATCCGCCCGAAGTCGAGCGTGGCCGTCGTCGCGTCCAGCCCCTCGATCCGGTCGACGGTGGCGTTGACGGTGCGGAAGATGTTGCCCGTGACGGTCAGCCCGTTGACGAAATGCCCGGCCCCGCGCGGCTTCAGCACGATCCAGCGGAAGGCCGAGGAGACGTCGCTGCACAGGAACAGGTTGCCCGTCATCGTCAGGGCCCCGAACGACAGCTCGTTGCTGAAGGCGGGCTCGGCGTCGTGCTCGTTCGTCCACTCGACGAAGCAGTTGTCGACGTAGTTGCCCGTCATCACCGCGCGGGGGTTGGTCTGCGTGAACACCACGCCCGCCTGCCGCACGCCGTTCGCCTGCTCGTCGCCCTGGAAGAAGTGGTTGCCGACGAAGAGCGCGTTGCCCCCGCCCATCACCGCGAAATGCGCGAAGCGCACCACGCGGTTGTCGCGGATCTTGCAGTCGTTGGCGTTGGCGTTCAGCGCGATCGTGGTGCGGTCCTGCGCGGGCAGGGCCTGCTCGTCCGACAGGAACTGGCAGCGGTCGACGAACATCCCCTGGCACCCCAGCCCGGTCGAGGTCACCCCGCGGTCGCGCGGGCGGTTGACGACGCAGCCCTCCAGCCGGAAGGTCAGCCCCTCGGGTGCGAGCAGGATGCCCGAGGCGAGGCCGTTGCACTGCAGCTCCACCCCCGTGACCTCGAACCGGCTCAGGGCCTCGAAGCCGCCGAAGTCCAGAAGGTACCTGTAGCGGCGGAAGGTGAAGGTCCGGGTGCCCCCCGCCCCCCACAGGGGCCGCGACAGCGTGACCGTGGCCGCGCCGACGTTCTTCGCGGTCACGTAGACCTCGCGCCCGACGCCGGTGCCGCTGACCCGCGCGCCCACCGGGATCGCCGCGATGCCGGCCACCCCGGTCAGGCGGTTCGGGTCGGCTGCGGCGTAGGTCGCGGTGGCGGTCACCGTCTCGGTGTCCCAGGCGGCCGAGGCCACCGCGTTGAGCTGACCGTTCGCCAGCACCCGGCGCTGGGCGAACGAGGTCAGGCCCGCCAGCGACGCCACGTTCACCGGGCCGGTCAGGTCGACGCGGCGCCCGCTCAGGTCGAAGGTGACATGGTCGGTGAAGTAGAACAGCGCCTGAAGCCCGCGCCGGAACCCCTCGGCCTCGGACCCGAAGGCGGCGGCGTAGGTGTCGAGGTCGTAGTTGCGGGTGCAGACCAGCCGGTTCGCCGGGGGCATCGTCACGCGGCCGTCGAAGCGCACCGCGCTCTGCAGCGTGACGTTGGCGGCGAGGTTGTAGAGCCCGTCCGACACCAGCACCGTGCGCCCGTCGGCGGCGGCGTCGGCGGCAAGGAAGGCCGCCGCGTCGTCGGCGATGCCGTTCCCGATCGCGCCGTAGTCGCGCACGTCGACGATGTCCATCATCGTGCGGTGGAAGACGGACGTGACATCCTCGATGACGAGATCGTCGATGCGGACCACCCCGCCGTTCGGCCCGGTCAGGTCCAGCCCGAAGTGCCCGTAGGTGGGGGCCGTGCCCCAGACCATGTCGACGCCCTGCCGGTTGCCCGACCCGACGATCGCGGTCACCGTCACGACCTGCCCGTAGGCGGTGAGCTGGACCGACGGCCCGGTCTGCGGACCGCCCGCGTTCGTCCCGTTGGACAGCGCGGCGTAGCCGGCGATCCGCACGGCCGGCAGCGCGCCCGACACCGCCTTCACCCGCGCCGTCACGCGCAGGTAGAGCCCCGGCTCGACCGGCGTCTGGCCCTTGTAGCGCAGGCGCTGCGTCGCCTCCTGCTTCTGCAGCTCGAGGCAGCCGCCGAAATCCTGGTCGGCGGGCACCAGCGCGGCGTTGGCCTGCCCCTGGTAGGACAGCGAGCCGGGCGTCCCGTCCTCGCGCGACCACTGCGCGAGACCGGCCGCGAAGGGCGGCGGCATCAGGGCCAGGCCGTCGGTGATCGCCTTGTTCATCGTGAAACCCCCGTGCGTTGCATCGGGGGCATCGGTGCGGGATCGGAGGTTAAGGCGCGCTCAGCCGGCCGCGCGCCGCAGGCTCCGGGGACGCAACGCTCATGCCCCCACCCCGGCGCGGGGCAGGATCTGGACGCCGTCGATCTGCCAGCCCTCGGGGGTCTCGATCATCCGGTAGTCGAGGACATGCGTGGCCCCCGCCCGGTCCGTGACCATCACGCGCTGCCAGAGCGCGCCGCCCACCTCGCGCAGCTCAAGCATCCGCACGGTGCCCGGGTCCCAGACCATCGGGTAGCCCTGCCGCACCATCTGCCCGAAGTTCTCCGCCGAGCCGAAGAGCCGCTTGATCGCGGGCGAGGCGAAGCCGAAGGCGGTGCCCACGTCCTGCGCGCGGAAGGCCTCCATCTGGCGGTTGATCGTGGCTTCGATCCCCGGGTTCCCCGCCTCCTGCGCGGGCAGGGCCGGGGCCATCATCGCGATGGCCATGGCAAGGACGACACTGCGCATGATCCCTCCCTCGTGCATGGGAAGGACGTAGGCCCGCGGCCCGCTTCGTCAAACGCCTAGGCCGCGAGGTCCCCCGCCAGCGCCCGGTCGATCAGCGCCACCGTCTCCGCCACGCCGTAAAGCGCCACGAACCCCCCGAAGCGCGGCCCCTCGCTGGTGCCCAGCAGCACCTCGTAGAGCGCGCGGAACCAGTCGCGCAGCGGCTCGAACCCGTGGTCCTTGCCGACGGCATAGACCAGGGTCTGCAAGGCTTCCGCGTCGAGCCCCCCGTCCCAGCCGGCGAGCCGGTCGCGCAGGTCCGCCATCGCCGCCCGTTCCCGCGGGTCGGGCAGCCGGAAGGCGCGGGTGGGCAGCACGAAGTCCTCGAAGTAGCGGAGCGCGAATCCCGCCGCCGCGTCGAGGTCGGGGTTGGCCTCGGGGCTCGCCCCGGGCGCATACCGCCGGATGAAGCCCCACAGGCCCGCCTTGTCCCTGGCCCCCGCCACGCTTGCCAGGTTCAGAAGCATCGCGAAGGGCACGACCATCCGGCTCTCGGGCGGGCTTCCCCCGTGGATGTGCCAGACCGGGTTGCCCAGCCGGCCCGACGCGTCCTGCGCGGGATAGGCGCGGAGCTGCTGGTGGTACTCGTCGACCGCCTTCGGGATCACGTCGAAGTGCATCCGCTTCGCCGTCTTCGGCTTCTGGTACATGAAGTAGGACAGGCTCTCGGTCGCGGCATAGGTCAGCCACTCGTCGATCGTCAGCCCGTTGCCCTTCGACTTGGAGATCTTCTGGCCCTGCTCGTCGAGGAACAGCTCGTAGGTCATGTGCTCGGGCGCGCGGCCCCCCAGGATCTCGCAGATCCGGTCGTAGATCGGCGTGTTGGTCGAATGGTCCTTGCCGTACATCTCGAAGTCGACGTCGAGCGCCGCCCAGCGCGCGCCGAAGTCGGGCTTCCACTGGAGCTTGCACCGGCCCCCCGTCACGGGCAGCGTCCATTCGCGCCCGCCCTCGTCGTCGAAGGTGACCGTGGCCTCCCTCGCGTCGACGTGCCTGATGGGCACGTAGAGCACCCGCCCCGTCTCGGGGTGGATCGGCAGGAAGCAGGAATAGGTCTGCTGCCGCTCCTCGCGCAAGGATGCCAGCATCACCGCCATGATCGCGTCGTAGCGCTCCGCGGCCCGCCGCAGCGTGTCGTCGAACCGGCCCGAGCGGTAGAAGTCGGTGGCGCTGACGAATTCGTACTCGAACCCGAAGGTGTCGAGGAAGCGCCGCAGCATCGCGTTGTTGTGGTGGCCGAAGCTCTCGTACTGCCCGAAGGGATCGGGCACCGACGTCAGGGGGCGCTGCAGGTGCTCCTTCAGCATCGCGGGGTCGGGCACGTTGTCGGGCACCTTCCGCATTCCGTCCAGGTCGTCGGAAAAGACGATCAGCCGCGTGGGAATGTCGCTCAGCGCCTCGAACGCGCGGCGGACCATCGTCGTGCGCGCGACCTCGCCGAAGGTGCCGATGTGGGGCAGCCCGCTCGGCCCGTAGCCGGTCTCGAACAGGACGTGGCCCTTGGCCGGAACCTTGCCGCCGATCCGCTTCAGGATGGCCCGCGCCTCCTCGAAGGGCCAGGCTTTCGATTGCATCGCGGCATCGCGGAGCGCGGTCATCGGCGGGATCCTCGGGCTTCGGCGACACCCCGTCGCCGCAGGGGGCCGTCCTATTGCCGCGCGCTTGCGGCGTCAATAAAGTCGCGGCCGCAAACGCAGGAAGGACAGCCCGTGCAGGAAACGCCCCCGTCGCTCACGCTCCAGGATGCGCTCGTCGCGGTGATGATCGCGGTCTCGGCCAGCGACGAGCAGGTCCGCGCCACCGAGCTGGTGGCGATCCAGCGCATCGTGAACCACCTGCCGATCTTCGCAGGCTACGACGGCGACCGGCTGCGGCCGGTGGCGCAGATCGTGTTCGATCTGTTCGAGGACGAGGACGGGCTCGCCGCGCTGTTCGGCATGGTCCGCGACGCCCTGCCCGAGCGGTTTCACGAGACGGCCTACGCGCTCGCCTGCGACGTGGCCTCCGCCGACAAGTCCCTTCGCGAGAGCGAGCTCCGGATGCTCGAGGAGATCCGCGACGAGCTGTCCATCGACCGCCTGCACGCGGCCGCGATCGAATGGGGCGCGCGGGTCCGCCACCTGAAGCCCGAGCCTCAGGCGTAGAGCGCGGCCCAGCGCGCGACCAGCCCGCCCTGCAGGGCGCGCGACCGCTTCAGCCAGGCCTTCCCGCCGGGCGGGTCCTCGCGGTCCTCCATCGCCAGCGCGTCGCGCCGCGCCCGGTCGGCGGCGAAGATCGCGAAGGCCATCTCGCGTCCCCCGGGCGGCCGGATGTAGCCCGCCAGCGCCGAGACGAAGTTGAGCGTCCCGGTCTTCGCCGGCACCCGCACCGCGCCTGCCCCCACCGGGGCCCCCCCTCGGTCCTTCAGCCCGGCGTCGCGCATCAGGCCCGGCAGCGGCCCGTCGCGCACCGCGACCAGCAGGCGCACCATGTCGGCCGCCGAGACGCGCGACCCGGTGCCGAGGCCCGAATGGTTGCCGAAGCGCGCGGCCAGCCCCCGGGTGGCGCCGATCCAGTCCGACATCGCGCCCGCCGACACGGCGAGGGGATCGGCCCCCGGCGCGGCCCCGGCGCGGGCCGAGGCCGCGAGGCCCACCGCCTCGGCCGTGGCATTGGTGGAGTAGCGCAGCATGTCGCGGAGGATCCGCGCGAGAGGCTCGCCCTCGTGCCGCGCGAGAACCGCGCCCTCGCGCCGCCGGCCGGGCCCGGGCGCGGGCAGCGCCACGCCCTGCGCGGCCGCGAGCCAGCGGAACACCTCGCCCGCGTGGGCGCCCGGCCGCCGCACGGGCAGCCAGCGGCGGCCGCCGGTCCCCAGCCTCGCCGCGGCCACCGTCCAGTCCTCGGTCGCGGGTCCGGCGGCATGGGTGAAGAGCGGTGCCTCGCGCGGAACGACGGCCATGCGGATTCCGGTCACGGGCGGCACCATGCGGTCGGACCGCGCGTCCAGCGCGGTGCGCCACCCCGCTCCCTCGCGCGCCCACTCGAAGTGGACGCGGTTGAAGTTGAGGTTCAGCCCGCCCACCGCCGGGTTGTAGCCCACGAAGTCGGGCTGGTCCGCCGCGATCCGCTCCACGAAGGGCAGCGCCGCGTCCCAGGTCAGGAACCGCCCAGCGACCCCCCGCACCCCCGCCGCCGCGAGCCCGGCGGCAAGGCCGGCCAGACCGTCCGCGGTCAGCGCCGGATCGCCCGACCCGGCAAGGATCAGGTCGCCCCGGACGATCCCGCCCTCCACCGGCCCGGTCGCCAGCACCTCGGTCGCGAAGCGGTGCGCCCCGCCCAGCCGGTCGAGCGCGTAGAGCGCGGTCGCCACCTTGGCGACGCTGGCGGGGGGCTGCGCGCGATCCGCGTCCCGGGCCTCCAGCATCCGGCCCGTCGCCGCGTCCGCCACCGCATAGCCCAGCGTGCCCCCCAGGGCGGCGCGAGCCACGATCTCGCCGGCCGCGCGGACCGGCGCCGCGGCGGCGGCCCCGTCGCCGCGCCGGCGAGGCCGGACGCCGTTCTCCGGCCCCGCCCCCAGCGCGGGCGAGGCCAGCCCCGCCGCGATCCCCCCCAGAACCCCGCGCCGCGTGACCGTCATCGCCGCCAGTCCCCCCTTGCCCGGATCGCGGTGGACGAGCTCGGGTCCATCGGCAGGTTGACGAAGCACCAGGCCGGGGGCCGGCGGCCGCCCAGGCCCTCGCCCCGCGCCACGCGGTCGACCCGGAAGGCCCGCGCGGCCACGGACAGCCGCGCGGCCACCCCCGAGCCGGGGCGCGCGAGCACCCCCACGGGCACGGCGCGCAGGATGTCGCGCCACCGCTCCCACCGGTGGAACTGCACGAGGTTGTCGGCCCCCATCAGCCACACGAACCGCACCCCCGGATAGCGCGCCTGCAGCGCCTCGATCGTCTCCGCCGTATACCGCGTGCCCAGCCGCCGCTCCAGGTCGGTGACGGCCACGCGCGGATGGCGCATCACCCCCCGGGCGCGGGCCAGCCGCGCCTCCATCGGCGCGGGGACGTCGGGCTTGAGCGGATTGCCCGGGCTCACCAGCCACCAGACCCGATCGAGACCCATGCGCGCCAGCGCCGCGCGCGTGATGCGGACGTGGCCCGCGTGCGCCGGATCGAACGACCCGCCCAGAAGCCCGACCGTCATCCCCCGACGCGCCACCGGCCAGCCCTGCACCCGCGTTGCCCTTCCCCCGACGAACGCATAGATACACCCGCGAACCCACCCGTCCGCAAGCCCGCGAGGTCGCCATGGCATCCTACCAGTACGTCTACCACATGGACGGCGTCTCGAAGACCTACCCCGGCGGCAAGAAGTGCTTCGAGAACATCAGCCTCAACTTCCTGCCCGGCGTGAAGATCGGCGTGGTGGGCGTCAACGGCTCGGGCAAGTCCACGCTCCTGCGCATCATGGCGGGCCAGGACCGCGACTTCAAGGGCGAGGCCTGGGCCGCCAAGGGCGCGCGCGTGGGCTACCTGCCGCAGGAGCCGCAGCTCGACCCCACGCTCGACGTGAAGGGCAACGTCATGCTGGGCGTCGCGGCCAAGCAGGCGATCCTCGACCGCTACAACGAGCTTGCCATGAACTACTCCGACGAGACGGCGGAGGAGATGGCCCAGCTTCAGGACCAGATCGACGCCCAGAACCTGTGGGAGCTGGAGGCGGCGGTGGGCGTCGCGATGGACGCGCTGCGCTGCCCGCCCGACGACGCCGACGTGGAGACGCTCTCGGGCGGGGAACGCCGGCGCGTCGCGCTCACCCGCCTGCTGCTGGAAGCCCCCGACATGCTGCTTCTGGACGAGCCCACGAACCACCTCGACGCCGAGTCGATCGCCTGGCTCCAGAAGCACCTCATCGACTACAGGGGCACGATCCTGATCGTCACCCACGACCGCTACTTCCTCGACGACATCACCTCGTGGATCCTCGAACTGGACCGCGGCCGGGGCATCCCCTACGAGGGCAACTACTCCGCCTGGCTGGAGCAGAAGGCCAAGCGGATGCAGCAGGAGGCGCGCGAGGACAAGTCGAAGCAGAAGGTGCTGGAGAAGGAGCTGGAATGGATCCGCGCCGGCGCCAAGGCCCGCCAGGCGAAATCGAAGGCCCGCATCCAGAAGTACAACGAGATGGCCGGCCAGACCGTGCGCGAGCGCGCGAGCGTCTCCCAGATCATCATCCCGAACGGCGAGCGGCTGGGGTCGAAGGTGATCGACGTCCAGAACCTCAAGAAGCACATGGGCGACAAGCTCCTGATCGAGGACCTGTCCTTCACCGTCCCCCCCGGCGCGATCGTGGGCGTCATCGGCCCCAACGGCGCGGGCAAGTCCACGCTCTTCCGCATGATCGTGGGGGCCGAGCAGCCCGACGAGGGCACGATCACCCTGGGCGACACGGTGCAGCTGGCCTACGTCGACCAGTCCCGCGACGCGCTCGACCCCGCCAAGACCGCGTGGGAGGAGATCTCGGGCGGGTCGGAGATCATCCAGCTCGGCGATCTGGAAATGAACTCCCGCGTCTACGCCGGGGCCTTCAACTTCAAGGGCACCGACCAGCAGAAGAAGGTGGGCCTGCTGTCGGGCGGGGAGCGCAACCGCGTCCACATGGCGAAGCTCCTGCGGTCGGGCGGCAACGTCCTCCTTCTCGACGAGCCCACCAACGACCTCGACGTGGAGACCCTGCAGGCGCTGGAGAGCGCCATCGAGGACTTCGCCGGCTGCGCCATCATCATCAGCCACGACCGCTTCTTCCTCGACCGCCTCTGCACGCATATCCTCGCGTTCGAGGGGGACGCGCATGTGGAGTGGTTCGAGGGGAACTTCGAGGCGTATGAGGCCGACAAGGTGCGGCGGCTGGGGCCGGACGCGGTGGAGCCGAAGCGGGTGAAGTACAAGCGGTTCAGCCGGTAGCTCGACAATTGGACAAGACATCTAGAGACATTGATCTGGTCACCACCCTTCTTGCCCGCGGCAGGGAGCTAGAGTGGCTTGAGTTCAAAGAAAACAACGACGATCCTGAATTGATAGGAAAACTAAGCTCCGCTCTTTCAAACGCTGCAGCTTATCACAACGAACCTCATGCATACATAATTTGGGGAGTTCGAAACTCTGACCGCGATGTAGTGGGAACAACTGTAGATTTACGATCAAAACGAGTTAGTAATCAGCCTTTTGAGCTTTGGTTAGCTAACCAACTTGCGCCCAGTGTTCCCTTTGAAGTTTTTGAAGTTATACATGCAGGAAAACGGCTATTTGCACTTAAGTTGCATTCGCCTGTCGCTGCACCTGTGGCCTTCAATGCCATCAGCTATATCAGAATTGGTGACGCCACTCCTCGTTTGACTGACCATCCAGAAAGATATCAGCAACTTATCGAGAGACTCCGACCTTACAATTGGGAGAAAGGCATTGCCAGTCAGTATATTGATGCTGATACTGTCCTCACTCTCTTGGATCATTCGCAATATTTTCGCCTGTTAAAGCGTCCCCTGCCAGATGGCAAACTTGCAATTTTAGAACAGCTTGAGGCGGATAGTCTCGTATGCAAGGACGTAGGCGATAAATGGAGCATTACCAATTTGGGTGCAATCCTTTTTGCGTATGATTTAAGTAGGTTTGACGCTAGTTTGGCGCGTAAAGCAGTTCGCTTGGTTGTTTATTCTGGCAGTAATAAGGCTTCATCAGTGATCAACCGTAGAGACGGTCGGCGAGGATATGCGGCCGGCTTTGAAGGTCTTGTAGAATTCATAAATACACTTCTTCCCAATAACGAACATATTGGCGAGGCCTTCCGCACTGAACATCGCTTGTTCCCAGAAATTGCTATTCGCGAGCTGATTGCGAATGCCTTGATCCATCAGGATATGACTATCTCGGGTGCTGGACCTCAAATAGAAATCTTTCCCGATAGAATTGAGGTCGTCAATCCTGGTCAGCCGTTAATGCAGGTTGATCGAATGATCGATTTACCGCCAAGGTCGCGCAACGAAGCCATGGCCTCCTTGATGCGTCGCATGGCAATATGCGAGGAGCAAGGCAGCGGGCTTGATAAGGTTATATCCGCGGTAGAATTTTTTCAACTTCCTCCACCTGCATTTCGTGCCTCGGAAGCTTCGATGCAAGTCGTGCTGTATGGGCCAAGAAGTTTCGCTGAAATGACCGTCGAGGAGCGAGTCCGTGCTTGCTATCACCACGCGGTGCTTAAATTTTTGAGTGGCGACAAAATGCGTAACTCTACTCTCTGCGATAGATTCGGAATTGAAAAACGAAATGCTGCACAGGCCTCTACTGTTATCAAGCAGGCGCAGGATGCTTGCCACATCAAGCCTGCTGATCCGGATCATCCGCGTGCAGGGTATGTGCCTATCTGGGCTTGACTTCTTGAGTGTGTTTTGATCATGAGCCGGCCCAGACTTGGACAGGATGTTGTGGAGCCAACGTTATCAACAGCTTACAAGACAGGCGGAGGGAGATGCTTCTTGATCGGGTTTTGATCGGGCAAGCAAGTCCCTACTTGTCAAGCGAAAAATTTGCCTGATCAACCTTCATCCTGTTCCACCACCCCGCATAGACCGTCCCCGCCACCATCCGCCGGTTCAGGTCCGGCGCCCCATCGTCCCACCAGACCGGACCCCGCTCCCCCAGCCCGCGCTTCGCGGCATCCACCCGCGCCCGCGCCTCGGCGAGCCGCTCCGGGTTCCCCTTGGCGTCCCGCACCGCCCGGCGCGCGGCCATCAGGTCGCGGACCAGCCGCGCCCGCTCCGCCTCCGCCAGATGCGGGTTCGCCGCGCGCCAGAGGCGTCCGCGCACGACGATGTAGCGGCCGTCGGGGGTGCGCGGGGGCGTATCGGTCATGGGGCGGCCTCGGGTGCCCGGCGGAACGGCGCGCCCGGCCGGGGGTTCCCCCGGAACCGTCCGCTTCGACCCGGCGTTCGCCCGTCGACCCAACGGAAAGGACCATCCCATGAAGGGCGCGCTCGCCTGGCTGATCGGCATCCCGATCCCCGTCATCATCATCCTCTACCTGCTTGATCCTCTACCTGCTTGACGTCTTCTAGGCGAATCCCTCCCACATCAGCCGCAGCGACACGAGCAGCAGCGCCCAGGTCACCAGCCGGAAGAACAGCGCCTCGGGCAGCCATTTCACCAGCCGGTACCCTGCGAAGACCGCGAGCGAGGCGGGCACGGCCAGGACCGCCGCGATCTTCAGGTTGCCGAGGTTGATCTGCCCCAGCGCCCAGTAGGGCACCAGCTTGATCGCGTTCACGTAGGCGAAGGCGATCGTCGCCGTGCCCGCGAAGACCGCCTTCTCCATCCGCAGGGGCAGCGTGTAGATCTGGTAGGGCGGCGCGCCCGCGTGGCTCACGAAGCTCGTGAAGCCTGCGACGGCGCCCCAGAACAGCCCCGGCGCCACGCGCGCGGGCCTCGGCGCCGGCTCCGCCCCGCGCCGCAGGATCAGGAACAGCGCGAAGGCCGCCCCGATCAGCCCCACCAGACCCGTCACCAGCCATTCCGGCGTCACGCTCGCCGTGGCCCAGCCAAGGCCCACCCCCGCCGTCATCCCCGGCACGAAGATGGCGAGGACGCGGGCATCGAACGCCCGCCGGTAGGCGTAAAGCCCGAACAGGTCCGACACGACGTAGATCGGCAGCAGCAGGCCCGCCGCCGCGACCGGCGGGATCACCAGCGACAGGATCGGCACCGACAGCAGGCCCACCATCGGCAGGCCTCCCTTGGCCATGCCCACCAGCACCGCCGCCACGGTCGCCGCCGTCCAGAACGCCCAGCCCTCCACCCGCGACCCCCTTCCGACGCGCCACGCCCCCGGCCTTGCACGGGCGGGGCCGAAGGTCTACCCATGCGCGCGAAATCCGCATCCCGAAGGACAGAACGATGGCTCGACCCAAGATCGCCCTGATCGGCGCCGGACAGATCGGCGGCACGCTCGCGCACCTCGTGGCGCTGAAGGAACTGGGCGACGTGATCCTCTTCGACATCGCCGAGGGCACGCCGCAGGGAAAGGCGCTCGACATCGCGCAGTCGGGGCCGTCCGAAGGCTTCGACGCGACGCTTCGGGGCACGAACGACTACGAGGGCATCGCGGGGGCCGACGTCTGCATCGTCACCGCCGGCGTGCCGAGGAAGCCGGGGATGAGCCGCGACGACCTTCTGGGGATCAACCTCAAGGTCATGAAGGCGGTGGGCGAGGGGCTGAAGGCGCACGCGCCCGGCGCCTTCGTCATCTGCATCACCAACCCGCTCGACGCGATGGTCTGGGCGCTGCGCGAGTTCTCGGGGCTGCCGCACCACC
>ERZ1066122.913-NODE-913-length-27267-cov-8.959393_pt1 | contig 27267 bp, 34 predicted proteins | sample MGYA00382769_ERZ1066122 | MGnify/ENA primary metagenome ERZ1066122 (study PRJEB33369, sample SAMEA5778352) | biofilm metagenome | biome: Industrial cooling water; feature: Water cooling tower basin; material: Biofilm | place: United Arab Emirates | collected... | reverse complement strand
GACCAGTGCACCACACCTTGCCGATTTGCCGGTCGGGCAGGACAGCGCCATTCTCATCGCGGATTTCGATAGTCATGTCCTTGGCGGCCTTGCCGCAATTGACGATGGCGCGATAGCGGGTCGGGCGGTCCGGGCTTCCGGCCATACCGGTAAGCTCGCTTTCCTCGACCAGTTCGACATTAATCCCTTCGCCCGGAGGCATGATCGACACAGCCAGCGTCGCTTCGGCCAGGCCATAGCTCGGCAGGAAGGCGCTTGCCTTGAACCCTGCATCGCCAAAGGCATCGACAAAGGCCTGCATGACATCGGGACGAATCATGTCCGCACCATTGCCCGCGAGCCGCCAATGGCCGAGCTTGAAACGCTCGGACACATGGCTTTGGCTGGAAATGCGCCGCGCGCAAATATCATAGCCAAAGGTCGGCGAGTAACTGATCACCGTGCCATCGGCCCTGCTGATAATGTCGAGCCAGGCCAGCGGGCGGCGGGCGAAATCCTCTGTCTTCATATAGTCAGTCGACACCTGGTTGGCGACGACCGAGAGGAAGCAGCCGACCAGCCCCATATCATGATACCAGGGTAGCCAGGATACGCAGCGGTCCGACTCCTGCACCTGCATCCCGTGCGAATGCGCCGAGAGATTGTTGAGCAGCGCATGGTGCGTCACCGCGACGCCGTGCGGAAAGCGGGTCGAGCCACTCGAATATTGCAGATAGCAAATCTCGTCGGTGCGTGCCTGCGGCAGGTCGGTGCGGAGCGCAATCCGGTCGGCAAAACTCTCCCAATCCAGCCCCTCGACAATGTTTTGCTGCGCGGCAACGCCCGCCGTTTCGGCCAATTCAGCCGGGAAAAACAGCATCTTGGGATCGCAGCTTTTCAGCTGGACCGCGATCTGCTCGATATAGCTTTCCTTGCCCCCAAAGCTGGTCGGCAGCGGCAGCGGCACCGGCCACGCGCCAGCATAGACGCAGCCAAAGAAGAGCGCGGCAAAATCGGGGCCGGTTTCCGCGATCAGCGCAATCCGGTCCTGCGGCTTTACGCCATGGCTGATCAAGCGATAGGCCATGTCGAGCGCATCCGAACGCAATTCGGAGAAAGGATAAGCCCGCGCAAGGCTGCCGCGCATGTCGTGGAAATTGAGACCCCTTTTCCCCGTCGCGGCATAATCCAGCGCCTCGCCCAAGGTGGCGAAATCGGAAAAGCGACGCGGCAAATCATCCTTGGTCGGCGTCGGGGTCAACTCGGTCATATGCGATCCTGTTACATTTTTATGTCAGCGTCGGCTGTAGCGCTGCTTTGGAGTTCAAAATTCGACCCGACTATGGCACAAATGCGGCGTGTCGCGCAGCAGCAAACCCAAACGTCCACCTAAACCGCTCGACCCGACGCGATTACGCGATCTGGCACTGCATTATGTCGGCAAATATGCGACCAGCAGAGCGAAACTTGCCACCTATCTGAACCGCAAAATCCGCGAGCGCGGCTGGGCAGAAGGCCATCCGCCATCCGACATCGCTGCTTTGGTCGAGGATTTCAGCAGGCTTGGCTATGTCGATGACGCCGCCTTCGCCGCAAGCCGCGCGCGTTCTCTCACCCAGCGCGGCTATGGGCTGCGCCGTGTCAACGAGGATTTGCGCGCCAAAGGCATCGAAGAACCCGACGCCGCCCCGGCGCGCGAGGAAAGCGAAGCTGCCAAATGGAACTCCGCCGACCGCTTCGCCCGCCGCAAACGCATAGGCCCCTATGCGCCGGACACCGCACCGCCCGAGCTCAGGCAAAAACAGCTGCAAGCCTTCCTGCGTGCAGGCCATGGGTTTGACCTTGCCAGAGCTTTTGTAAACGCTGCGCCGGGAGAGGTCGTCGAGCCTGACGCGTGACCTCAAACAAAACCGCAGATTTCTGGGCAAGTTCACACTGAAATCGCATGATTTGGAGGGGATGAAAGTCCCGATGCCATTAACACCGGACCGCACCCAAAAAACTCCCGGATATGCAGAAAGTAGAGGCCACCCATGGTGACGCCGACCCCTTACGGTCGCCCTAAATTGACAAAAATTACGCTTACTGCACCCCCTTGGTGTCCACTTTGTCACTTTAACGAAAGGCAGTCCCTATGCTGCCGAATATTCAGTGCCGGGATGTCGCCACGGCTGTCAAAGAGCAGAGGAACATTAGCAGAACATTCTTGACAAGTCAATGTAAGCCATGCGAGGGAAACGAGGTGCGATAGTAGGTATTTGCGCATGTAGGGAGCCGGAAAACGATGCGTGAGCATGAAGGAAGCTGTCACTGCGGCGAAATTCGGCTGACGTTGCGCGACCAGCCTACCGAGGCAAGCGAATGCAATTGTTCGATCTGCCGCCGGACCGCAGCACTCTGGCATTATGTCTCGCCGGGATCGGTGTCGGTCGACGGTAAGGGCGTCGCGTACCGACAAGGCGATTGCGCACTCGACCTGTGGCACTGCCCGACCTGCGGCTGCACCACGCACTGGACGCCCACCGACCCCGCCTACCCGCGCATGGGCATCAATCTGCGCATGTTCGAACTCGATTTATGGCGCGACCTGCCGCGTAAGTTGGTTGATGGCGCGTCTTTTTGAAGATTGGGCGGATGGCGTCCACTCACGACAAGATTTCGGACGTTCGCAAGGCATTTGACGCCATACGAAAGCTGCCATAAGATGGCGACGAGGCGGGCAATAGCTGCGATCTCGGCCCAAGCGTGTGCGCTAGTCAATTCGAGCCGCGTTTGAACCGGTCCATGAAGTAATCGGCAGTAAGCACCGACATGGCATAGCGATAGATGGCCGTGCCTTGCGAGCTCACTCCGGCGTGAACGCCTTCGGTGCCCATCAAACTGCTCAGTTTGAAGACGAACTCTGCCTCGGGTGAGCCTCTCTTTTCCTGCTTTGAAGGTGTGAAAAAGCCTAAATCCTCCAGCTTCTTGCGTGCATCGCTCTCCTCGCGGGCTTGGCTGGCCTGCTCAGCGACTTGGCAGATTGCCACGAATAGAGCGGCCAAGAAGCCCCGTCCTATACCATTGGCAGCTTCCCAACTCCCCGCATCAAGTGCCATCTCATATTGATCGAGGCGGCGTAACGCCTCCTTGAACATGGGATCTGCTAAGTTATGATAGAGGCGCGATCGCTGATCCTGCAGGGGCAGCGGCGCGGTAGGCAAGAGGGAGCCCTCTTCGACCACCCAACCATCGACAGCGAGGCTGTTTCTCAGCGCAGCGAAGATCGGCAGCTCCTCGGCAGGTTCGGCGCTAAACACGCTTTTGCGTCTAGTGGGCAGCTTCCTCGCGGCATCGCGGACGAGGACGTCGAATACTAGCTCGCCCTCGGTATCTCTGCGATCCATGTCGCGTCGGATAGTAGCCGTCAGAAGGTTGCGGAGTTTGGGCGTGGTTAGGCTGTAGCCCGCCCCCGCATCTAGTTCGTCGCCCAACCCGTGTTCTTCGAAAAGCCGGGCGAACTCGGCATTGGTGCAGCGCATTTCGAGAACGTCGAGTGCGCGGCAGAAGGTAATCCAGCGAAACCGAGCCATGATGTCAGCCTAAATCTCAATTTTGTTGAGCGCGCGGATGGCCTTGTCAGCCAGTTCATAGAAGCGCAGCGCATCGGTGGTTGTCACCTCGCGCTGGTGCGCAGCGGCATTCCGGATGCCACGCAAATCTCTGAGCATTTCAAACACTGCAGGGGTGATGTGCTGCTGATGAAGGAGGCTGTTGCCAATGACGATTGGGCTACGCATCTCTTTGGAGCCGAGGTTCATGTCGTTGCCAAGCTGGTAGAGCAGCCGTTCAATAGTGCCCCAGCTATCTAGGATTGCAGCGCTCGGTGAAATAGCGATCAGCTGCTGGAACCGCACGTCAGGCAACGTCAGGTCTACAGCCGGATCGCCAGGAACCTCGCGGCTCTTGTCCTCGACCCTATCTAGCTGCTCAGACAATTCCACGGAAGCGTCGCCCCAATTAAGCTTGCGTATCTTGGCGAGCAAGTCGGCAATCTGCTTGTGGAAGAGTGCTGCGATGATTACGGCGGCAACAGGCCACGCCAGCGAACCGATGGCGGACGCTGTGAACTCTAGTCCACTCATGCCTGCATCGGCCTTTTCGGGCTTGCCGACGACCAACTGAACCACCTGAGGCGTCTCCATTTTACCGGGCGGCGATGCTACAGATTTGACCGGCGCAGGCTGGGCAATGGGTGCTGCTAATTGTTGTTTAGACACATTTCCCCCCGCCTATTGACGCGAGCATAGCACAAAGACGGCTGGCGGGAAGTCAGTCCTTGCTGATGTCGCGGACGTCCCACTCGGCGAGCGGCGCCTCGGATGGGCTAACGGCAGCAATTGTCCGTCGATCATGTGAAAGCTGCCTGTCAGCACTCCCCAACAAACCCATTCCCCTCAAAGCTTCTCCGCCACCACAAATTCCGGCGCTTCGGCAAAACCCATGAATTGGCCCATGATCGCCTGCACCGTGTCGCCAGCCATGTCCTCTCGGGCGAAGCCGTCCAGATCGTCTATCTCGAAAATCTCGAAATAGCTTTGTGACGGCGCGCCTTCGCCCATCAGCAGGCCGGTGACCTTATAGGTGTCGAATTGCAGCACGCGCTTCAGCGAGCGCATGGTGGGCTGGTCGGTGTCGCGGACCCAGTTTTCGAATTCGGCGGCATCGACGCCGTCTTTCAGCGTGTAACGGATCATCAGATAGGCCAAGGTTGGTTCCCTTCTAGTTGCGCGGAGCTTGCCTTCGATAAGACAGTGCCTCCGCAATATGAATGCGACCCACGCCCGTGCTTCCTGCCAGATCGGCAATGGTACGGGCAACCCGCAAAATCCGTGTATAGCCGCGCGCCGACAGCCGCATTGCTTCGGCGGCTTGCGCCAGGAGGCGCTGCCCCGGCTCGTCAGGGGTGGCGTGCGCCTCAAGCACGTCGCCATCGAGGTCGGCGTTAGTGCGCATCGCGGTGCCTTCGAGCCTTTCAGTTTGCACTTCGCGCGCGGCGAGGACGCGGGCGGCGACCTCGGCCGAACCTTCGGCTGGCGGCGGCAGGACGAGGTCGGCGGCGCTGACACTTTCGACCTCGACATGCAAATCGATGCGATCAAGAAGAGGCCCCGAAACCTTGGTCTGATAATCGGCGGCGCAGCGGGGGGCGCGGCTGCAGGCAAGCGCAGCATCGCCTAAATGGCCGCAGCGGCAGGGATTCATTGCCGCGATCAGCTGCACCCGCGCCGGAAAGGTCACATGGCTGTTGGCCCGCGCCACGGAAACCACGCCGGTTTCCAGCGGCTGGCGCAAACTGTCCAGCACGGAGCGTTGGAATTCGGGCAGTTCATCCAGGAAGAGCACGCCAAGATGCGCAAGGCTGACTTCGCCGGGGCGCACCTTCAGCCCGCCGCCGACCAGCGCGGGCATCGAGGCGCTATGGTGCGGCGAGCGGAATGGGCGCACGCGCGACATACGCCCGCCCTCCAGCGTGCCTGCGACCGATGCGACCATCGACACCTCGAGCGCTTCGGCAGGGGTCAGGTCGGGTAATATTCCGGGTAGGCATGCGGCGAGTAGCGATTTGCCGGCACCGGGCGGGCCGATCATCAAAAGATTATGGCCGCCAGCCGCAGCAATCTCCAGCGCACGCTTCGCGGTCTCCTGCCCCTTCACCTGTTTGAGATCTGGCCCCGATTTTACCTGCTCGACTGGCCCCGGCTTTGGCGGCGCGAGTATACCCTGTCCCTTCAAATGATTGAGCAGGCCAAGCAGGTCGGGCGCAGCGACGACATCGACTTCGCCTGCCCAAGCGGCTTCCGGGCCTTGGCTCGCAGGACAGATCAGCCCCATCTGCCGCGAGGACGCGTGGAGCGCGGCGAGCAGAACGCCGGGTGTCGGCGCAATCCGGCCATCGAGCGCCAGTTCGCCGACGACGATATAATGCGCAAGCGCCTCTGCGTCGGCGAGGCCCATGGCCGACAGCAACGCCAATGCGATGGGCAGATCATAATGAGAGCCTTCCTTTGGCAGGTCGGCAGGCGAGAGGTTGACGGTAATCCGTTTTGGGGGAAGCGAAAGGCCAAGCGCGGCGATGGCAGCATGCACACGCTCGCGGCTTTCGGCAACTGCCTTGTCAGGAAGGCCGACGACGATGAATTTTGGAACGCCCGGCGCTATCTGGCACTGCACCTCGACGGCGCGCGCCTCCAGCCCCAGATAGGCAGTTGTCGAAACTATCGCGACCATTGGCGCTCCCCCACATCCAAATCGGCTGTTTCGGGGTCATCCGCTCGATTGTCTATAGTTCACAAATGCCTAGGCAATAAATGCCCGCCCGCAAATATGCACAATCGGCCGTTAACTCTGGGTGATCACCTGTCTGTAAGCTCCTACCGTCATTAGCGGTGCATGAGGTCGCTTATTGCCGTTACCTTGCTCACCTGCGCTGCACCCGTTGCGGCGCAGGTGACGACGACCATAGAGATTGAAGAGATCGCCTATGAGGATGTCGGCACGCAGCGCCTTCTCGCCGACGGCTTTCACCAGCCCGCACGAAGCGGCCCTGTCCTCGCCAGCTTTGGCCCATTCCACATGGTCAGCCCCACGCGCGCTGAATTGATCGGCAGCATCGAAAGCGAGACGCCTGCCCAGTTCGCGGCGCTGCTCCGCGCTTTTCCCGCGCTCAAGCAGATCGACATGGTCGATTGCCCCGGCACCGGCGATGATGAAGCCAATCTGGCGCTCGCGCGCATGGTGCGCGCGGCAGGCGTCGCAACGCATGTGCCCGAGGGCGGCTCGGTGCGGTCGGGCGGGGTTGAGCTGTTTCTCGCTGGCGCAAAGCGCAGCGCCGCTCCCACGGCGGAATTCGCCGTCCACAGCTGGATCGATGAAAACGGGCTGCAGGCCAATGACTATCCAGCGGGCGATCCGGCACACACCGAATATCTCGCCTTTTACCGCGAAATGGGGATGGCCGAGCGTGAGGCGCGCGCCTTTTACACGCTGACCAACAGCGTGTCGCATGACGATGCGCTATACCTGAAGCCAACCGAACTCGCCCACTATATGAGGCTCGATTAGGCGAAGCTGCCGCAGGGTTGAAAGCGGCACGCCTTTCGTCTTATTTGCCGCAATGGGTGCGGGGCACAATCACTATCGCGATGACTGGCAGAGCGGCGATGACCGCTTGATCGTCGAACTTCACCGGCAAGGATACGCGCCTGAGGGAGAGCGGTTCGGCGAGGCGTTTTGCGCCTTTGTCGCCGAAACCGTTGCCGAGGCGCAGCTCGATCGTCCGGGACGAAGCAAGGTCTGGTTCGCGATGCGCGGCAGCGAAGCTGTGGGTTGCGCAGCGCTGATTGATCGCGGCGAGGTTGGCCAGTTGCGCTGGGTCGTGTTACTCAATGCTGCACGCAGGCAAGGCGTCGGGCAAAGACTGGTCGATCTGGCACTCGGCCACGCGCGCCACTGCGGACATACAAGCGTCTTCCTGGAAACCACTGACGGGCTCGATGCCTCGATGGCGATCTACCGCAAGCTGGGCTTCGTCGTCAGCGACGAACATGTCGAGCAGTTGTGGCACGGCGACGGCGTCCATATCACGATGACGCTGCCGCTGTAGACGCACGCAAAACCCACATAAGTGACATCAAAAAGGCAACGGTCACAGGAGACATAGACAAAAGGCTTGCTAAACATACCAACTGGTCGGTACTGTTTTCTCATGTCGAGTCGCCCTGCCTCCGCACCACGCCCATCTGCCCGCTCCGGCTTGATCGATGCGGCCCATGCGCTGGTACGCAAACAGGGTTATGCGGCAACTTCAGTTGATCAAATCTGCGCTGCAGCAGGCGTGTCCAAGGGCAGCTTTTTCCACCATTTTGCATCCAAAGAAGCGCTTGCCGCTGCTGCTGCGGATGAGTGGACAGCGCGTGCCGACGCGATGATCTTCACCGACGCCCCCTGGATGCAGCACGCAGACCCGCTTGACCGCCTGCTTGCCCATATCGATTTCCGCGCGAGGTTAATGGACGGTCCAGCCGAGGCCTTCACCTGCTATGTCGGCACTTTGGTGCAGGAGAGTTTTGCAACAAGCGAAAGTCTGCGCATCGCCGCCAATGCCAGCCTCACCGCCTATGCCGAGCGGCTGGCCGAGGATGTCGCCGCCGCCATTGATAAATATGGCGCGCCCGCTGGCATCACCGCTATCGGCCTCGCCTATCATATTCAGGCGGTGCTGCAGGGAGCATTCATCCTTGCCAAGGCCAAGGCCGACCCAGCCATTGCGCGTGAAAGCGCCGCGCACTTGAAGCGCTATATCGAATTGCTGTTCAAGAGGAGTGATTTGCCGTGACCAAAATGATTTTCGTGAATTTGCCGGTGTCGGACCTGCCAAAATCCATGGCCTTTTACGAGGCGCTAGGTTTCAGCAATAACCCACATTTCACCGACGAGACGGCAGCCTGCATGGTCTGGAGCGAGGCGATCTATGTCATGCTGCTGACGCACGACAGGTGGAAGACCTTCACCGACAGGCCAATCCCCGATGCCGGGTCCAGCGAGGTGATGCTGTGCATCACTTGCGACAATCGCGACGAAGTAAACGCGTTTGTCGAGACGGGGGCATCAAGCGGCGGGACCGCCGACCTCCAACCTCCGCAGGACCATGGCTTTATGTATCAGCGAACGCTCGTCGATCCCGATGGCCATGTCTGGGAACCGATGTGGATGGACCCCGCCGCAATCCCGCCAAGCGCATAAGAGGAGAGAGACAATGAGTTATATCGATGGTTTCGTGATCGCCGTTCCAAAGGCGAACAAGGACAAATTCATCCACCACGCCAACACCGCTGACAGCCTGTTTGTCGAAATGGGCGCGGTACGGGTGATCGAATGCTGGGCCGATGATGTGCCCGACGGCACGTTGACCGATTTCCGCATGGCAGTGAAAGCCACAGAGGACGAAGATGTCGTTTTCAGCTGGATCGAGTGGCCCGACAAGGAGACGCGCGACAAATGCTATGCCGTGATGATGGACCCGGACAACAAGGATCCGCGCATGGACATGGAAAAGAACCCAATGCCTTTTGACGGCAAGCGAATGATCTGGGGCGGGTTCAGGCCGGTTGTGGATATGAAGTAAATAAGCCCCTCCCTTTCAGGCGTGGAGTGATCGATCCCCCGGATCGATCCGAGAGGCTCCACGGGGTTGGGGTGGGGACTATTAGCATGGACGATAGGTTCAAGTCTCACTGCCCCTCCCCTAAAGGGGCGGGGCTAACATGGAGGAGAGAAACAATGACCAACCAGCATGGCGATTTCATCTGGTATGAACTTTTGACTAGCGACGCAGACGCGGCGGCCGATTTCTACGGCCAGGTTATCGGCTGGAGTTCGCAGGACTCGGGGCAGAAGGACATGGACTATCGCTTTTTCTCGTCAGGCGATGGTAGCGACACAAAGGACGGCGTCGGCGGCTATATGGCGATCACGCCCGAAATGGCCGAGGGTGGCGCGCGACCGGCATGGATCGGATATATTGCGGTCGACGATGTGGACAAGAGCGCCGCTGCAATCGTTTCGGCAGGTGGCAGCATCCTGATGCCTGCCATGGACATTGACGGCGTGGGCCGGATGGCGATGGTCGCCGATCCTCAAGGCGCAGTGTTCTACATCATGAAGGGCGCTTCTGACGAAACCAGCTATAGCTTTGCGGCGACCGAACCCAAGGTCGGCCATTGTGCGTGGAATGAGCTGGCAACCAGCGATCCCGAAGCGGCAAAAACCTTCTACGCCAATCAATTCGGCTGGGTGCAGGAAGGCGATATGGATATGGGTCCGATGGGCAAATATCAGTTCTGGTGGGCCGCGGGAAAGCGTTTCATGCTTGGCGCGGTCATGCCGAAATTGCCGGAAATGCCGATGTCAGCCTGGGGGTTTTATTTCCGTGTGCCCGACATCGACGCTGCGGTCGACGCGGTAAATGCCAATGGCGGCACCATGCTGATGGAGCCCGTGGAGATTCCCGGCGGCGATTACAGCTTCAACGCGCTTGATCCGCAGGGCGCCTCGTTCGGGCTGGTTGGGCCACGCCGATAGCGACAAAGGGCAAGGAGAGGACAATGGACACAACAATTACAGCCAGGCCGAAATGGCTGCTTTTGGCAGGCATCGCCTCACTGGTCTGGAACCTGTTTGGCGTCGCTGCCTTCATCATGCAGGCAAACATGTCAGCAGAAGCCTTGTCGAGCCTGCCGCCCGAACAGCAGGAGCTGTGGCGCGACATGGGCGTCTTAACATGGGTCGCCTATGCGGTTGCGGTGGGATCGGGAACGCTCGGGGCAATAGGCCTGCTCCTCGCCCGCAAATGGGCGGTCTGGGCATTCGTCATCAGCCTTGTCGCAATCATCGCGCAATTCAGTCATCCGCTGGGCTACGCACTTGGTGCTGACCTGATGCATCTGATGATCTTTCCGGCTTTTGTATTTGTTGTGGCACTTGCGCAATGGCTGTTGGCGCGCCGCTGGCAGCTCAAGGGCTGGCTTGCATGACCGATCAGGCGACACCCAACCTGCCCTCGCGCGATTTTGCGGCGACCGCCGTATTTTATGCAAAACTCGGTTTTACCGAAAGCTGGCGCGATGCAGGCTGGATGATCTTGCGCCGTGGCAATCTGACGCTGGAATTTTTCCCCTATCCCGATCTCGATCCCTACCAAAGTTCATTCGGATCGTGCCTGCGGCTCGATGATGCCGACGATTTCTACGCGGTCTGCAAGGCGGCGGGGATCGAGGAAAAACCACGGACTTCCCGCGCCTCCACCCCATAAAGACCGAACATTGGGGTGGCCGTGTCGGCGCATTGATCGATTCCGACGGCAGCCTTTTGCGATTGATACAGAATTAAGGAGAGTAGAAATGACCGTCGCCAAAAACACCATCTGTCTCTGGTATGACGGCACAGCCGAAGAGGCCGCCCGCTTTTATGCCGAAACCTTTCCCGACAGCGAAGTCGGCAAAATCTGGATTTCGCCGCTCGACAATCCGGGAAACAAGGCTGGCGATGTGATTGTGGTGGAATTCACCGTCTGTGGCACGCCATGCATTGGCCTGAACGGCGGACCGCGCTTTCCACATAGCGAAGCATTCTCCTTTCAGATCGCGACCGACAGCCAGGAAGAAACCGACCATTATTGGAACGCGATTGTCGGCAATGGCGGCGCGGAAAGCGAATGCGGGTGGTGCAAGGACAAATGGGGCGTCAATTGGCAAATCACGCCGCGTGTGCTGACCGAAGCGATGCGTGAGGGCGGCATCGTGGCGAATAGGGCGTTTGAGGCGATGATGACGATGCGCAAGATCGACGTCGCGGTGATCAAGGCGGCGGTGGCGGGGGCCAGAGAATGATCCTCTACGGCCATCCCTTTTCCAGCTACACATGGAAAGCGCTGATTGCGCTTTACGAAAAAGGTATCGATTTCGAATTCCGCGGTCTCGATACGGCAGATGATCCCGCACATTGGGACGAGCTGAGAGTCATCTTGCCCACCGGCCAGTTTCCGGTTCTCGACGACGGCGGCCATATCGTTCCGGAAAGCACCATCATCATTGAGTATCTGGACCAGCGCTTCCCTGAAACGCAACCCTTGGTTCCGCTCGACGCGAAGTGTGCGCTCGACGTGCGGTTGTTGGATCGCATGTTCGACAGCCATTTTGAGGCTCGGTTTCAGGCAGTTGTTGGCGAATATCTGCCGTTCATTACCGAAAAGCCCGATCCAAAACGGATCGAGCGGGCAATGAACGGATTGCTGTCCATGTATCCGTGGTTTGAGGCGCGGTTACCCGATGCGGGCTGGGCGTGCGGTGACTTGTTCACCATGGCGGATTGCTCGGGCGCGCCTGCGCTGTTTTATGCCGATTGGACGCAGCCTATTCCGGAACAATATCCAAAGCTGAGGGCCTATCGCGCCCGTTTGCTGGCGCGCCCGTCGGTATCGCGCTGCGTGGAAGATGCACGACCGTATCGTCATTATTTCCCGCTGGGCGCGCCCAACAAAGACTAAAGGAGAATTTGCATGGCCGCCACCGCAGACAATGGTTGGGAACTGAAAATCACCCGCCGCATTGCCGCGCCGCCCGAGAAGGTGTGGGACATAATGACTGACCGGATCGGCGAATGGTGGTGTCCCAAGCCCTGGCGCGCCGAATTCAGCCAGCTGGAACGCCGTGCGGGCGGGGCATCGATTTGCACCATGTATGGCCCCGATGGCGAAGTGCATCCGCACCCAGGCTTTGTCCTTGCTTGGGATGAGGGTCGACGCTTTGCCTTCACCGACGCCATATTCCCCGACCTTATGCCGGCAGGCCCCTTCATGATCGGCATATGGGAGATTGCCGTTGACGGCGACGGCACAATCTACACCGCCACCTGCCGCCATTGGACCGAGGGCGATTGCAAGCGGCACGAGGATATGGGTTTTACCGAAGGCTGGGGTGCCTGTGCCGATCAGCTAGTTGCCTTGTGCGAGGCAGCGGGCTGAACTGTCATCGCCCTGCCTTGTAACGCGGGCATCGGCCATCCACATAAATGACGATGCAGCGCACCAGATCGAAAAAAATATCCGACAACCGCGCCTGGCAGGTCGCGATGATCGGGCTGGGCTGGTGTTTTATCATTTCCGCGCCGCTGATCAGCTGGCTACCCGGGCCCGGCGGCCTTTTGTTTTTCATCATCGGCTTTGGCCTGATCCTCAAAAATTCAAAATGGGCGAAACGGCATTATGCGCGGGCGAGCAAACGGCATCCCGAATATGGCGAGTGGGCGAATTGGGCGCTGCGGCGCAAACGCTTTCGGGTGCGCCCGCCCTTTCCGCCGGTGAAGCGCGATTTTCTTCGCCTGTTCCGCCGCGATGACCTCGGCACCAAATTTTGAGCGCTCAGGTTGACTTTTACCGGCAGCAATCATAATGGCCAGCGCAACACAGGCGGTCGCCGGATGGATTCGGCGGCTGTTTGTTTTTTAACTGCATGTATTTCCAAGGATTACGCCCATGAAGCGCACCTTTCAGCCCAGCAACCTCGTCCGCGCTCGCCGTCATGGTTTTCGCCTGCGCATGTCGACCTCCAAGGGTCGCGCGATCCTGAATGCGCGCCGTGCTCGCGGTCGCAAGAAGCTGTCGGCCTGATTTCCGGCCGCCGCGTCATGCGCGGTTACACAGTGATGAAAAAGCGGTCCGATTTTCTGGCCGCCAACCGGGGGAAGCGTTATGCAGCTCCCGGTTTTGTTTTGCTTGTGCATGACCGGCGCGACGATGACCCGGCCAAGCGACTGGGCATCACCATTACCAAAAAGGTCGGCAATGCCGTGGTGCGCAACCGGATGCGGCGGCGCTTTCGCGCGCTGGCGGCGGAGATGCTAGAGACACTAGGAAAATCTGGCGCAGATCATGTCCTGATCGGCCGCGATGGCGGAATCGAGCGCGATTTTGGGCTGCTACGCGCCGAGATGGCGAAGGCATTGAGGAAGTTGGGGGGATGAGGGATCGACCAACCCAATCCTCCCCGGAACGGGGAGGTGCCCTGAAGGGGCGGAGGGGCCGCTCACATCTTGGCACTGATCTTGAAGTTTGCGCGCGGTTTCAACCGACCCCTCCGTCAGCGCTGCGCGCTGCCACCTCCCCGTTCCGGGGAGGAATTAGATGATTGCCCGCCTCCTCATCCTCATCGCGCGCGGATGGCAGCTAGGGCCTTCGCGCATCCTGCCGCCAACCTGTCGCTACAGCCCGAGCTGCTCGGCCTATGCGATTACCGCGCTGCAAAAATATGGCGCGATTAAGGGTGGCTGGCTCGCGATGAAACGGCTAATGCGCTGCCAACCTTGGGGCGGGCACGGGCATGATCCGGTGCCTTAGCGGCAAAATAGTGCAGCCTCATACAGTAAAGAGACAGGGAATTGGGTAGTGGAAGACCGGCGTAATATTATCATGGCAGTGCTGCTGACGGGAATTATCCTGTTCGGCTGGCCCACTATCGCCAATTATTTCTTCCCTGCCCCGCCGCCCGCAAAGACTGCAACGGCGCCTGCCAAGCCGTCGGCAGTAAGCACGGATGCAGGTGAAATCGGCCCCGCACAGGTCGCGGCGCGCAATGTCCCGCTGGCAACGGCGCTCGGCGCAAATCCCAGGGTGCTGGTCGAAACACCGAAGCTGAAAGGCTCTATCAATCTGGAGGGCGCGCGGATTGACGATCTGGTGCTTTTGACCCACCGGCAGGAACTCGACAAGAAATCACCGCCCGTGCGGCTCTTTTCTCCCTCGGGCACGGCAAAGGCCTATTTCGCACGTTTTGGCTGGACCGGCACCGGCGCAACGCTTCCGACCGACAAGACCGTTTGGACGCCTAGCGGTGGCAAGCTGACGCCAACGACGCCGGTGACACTCAGCTGGACAAATCCCGAAGGCCAGCGGTTCGAAATCAAGCTGTCGATCGACGAACATTATATGTTCACCGCCGAGCAGCGCTTCACCAACGCCGCCGGGCTTGCCACTGCCAATGTCGCGCCGCTCGGGCTGATCACGCGCCGCGGAAAGCCTGCGGATGCCACCACTGGCGGTTCGATCTTCACACAAATCCACATCGGACCCATCGGGGTGTTCAATAACCAGCCCAATTATGACTGGGGCTATGACCAGGTTGCGGAAAATGCCGATAACAAGGTCAGCTTCGCGACCACCGGCGGCTGGAACGGGCTCACCGATAAATATTGGCTGGCAGCCTTGATCCCCGATCAGAAGAAGCCGGTGAAGGCCGAGTTCATCTCGATGCCCGACGATTATCATTATGCCCGGATCATGAATGCAAAGCTGACCCCGGTTGATGCGGGTGCAAGCGCTACGCAGACATCGCGGCTGTTCGCGGGCGCGAAAGAGTTTCAGGAGCTGCGCGACTATACCGAGAAGCTTGGCATTCCCTATCTCGACTATTCGATCGACTGGGGTTGGTTCTGGTTCATCGCCATCCCCTTCCTGTGGATCCTGCTCTGGCTGTTCGGGCTGGTCGGCAATTTCGGCGTCGCGATTATCGGCCTGACGATCATCGTGCGCGGTTTCATGTTCCCGATTGCGCAAAGGCAGTTCGCCTCGATGGCGCAAATGCGCGCGGTGCAGCCCAAGATGAAGGCGCTGCAGGAACGCTACAAGGACGACAAGCAGAAATTCCAGCAGGAAATGATGAAGCTGTATCAGGAGGAAAAGGTCAATCCGCTGGCTGGATGCCTGCCGATCCTGCTGCAGATTCCGATCTTCTTTGCGCTGTACAAAATTCTGATGCTGACCGTGGAAATGCGGCACCAGCCCTTTGTGCTTTGGCTAAAGGACCTGTCCGCGCCTGACCCGCTGACGCCGATCAACCTGTTCGGCCTCTTGCCCTTCACCCCACCCGCCTTCATCGCCATCGGCATATTGCCAATCCTGCTCGGCATCACCATGTGGCTGATGCAGCGCTTGAACCCTGCGCCGATGGACGAGGTGCAGAAGCAGGTTTTCGCGATCATGCCCTGGTTCCTGATGTTCATCATGGCACCCTTTGCGGCAGGGTTGCAGCTGTACTGGGTCGTCTCCAACGTGATTTCGATCGCGCAGCAAAGCTGGCTCTATTCCAGACACCCGATTTTGAAGCAGCAAGCGGAGAAAGAGGCGGCGGAGAAGGCAAAGGCCTGAGGCGTCCGCCGGTTTCGTCATCCCGAACTTGTTTCGGGATAACGCGCGGTGTTGATTTGTTATCCCGAAACAAGTTCGGGATGACGGAGGGCTGGATAGGACATCATGGACCACAAAATTTTCTCCGGCCCCGTCGCCTTTCTGAAATCCGCACCTGGCCTTGAATTTCTGCCCGATGCCGATGTGCCCGAAATCGCCTTTGCCGGTCGCTCCAATGTCGGCAAATCCAGCCTGCTCAACGCGCTGGTCAATCGCAACGGCCTTGCCCGCGCATCCAATACGCCGGGGCGGACGCAGGAGCTGAACTTTTTCGATGTCGGCACGCCGCCGATCTTCCGGCTGTGCGACATGCCGGGCTATGGCTATGCCAAGGCACCGCCCAAAATGGTGCAGAAATGGCGCTATCTGGTTAATGATTATCTGCGCGGGCGGCAGGTGCTAAAGCGCACCTTCCTGCTGATCGACAGCCGCCACGGCATCAAGGATGTCGACCGCGAGATCATGAAAATGCTCGATAGCGCAGCGGTCAGCTACCGCGTCGTGCTGACCAAGGCCGACAAGGTGAAGGCCAGCGAACTGGCGGCGATCGAGGCAGCAACGCTGGAGGAATTGCGCAAGCATAGCGCTGCCTTTCCGGTCATAAGCGCGACCTCGGCGGAAAAGCGCGGCGGGCTGGATGCCTTGCGCCAGGCGGTGTTGGAAGCTGTAATGGGCTAGGGCCTGTAGGGATTCAATCAAATCACAAGCTTCGTCATTCCCGCGCAGGCGGGAATCCATCACCCGCCGATGAAATTTCCTCCGCCGGTGATGGACCCCCGCCTTCGCGGGGGTGACGAGATTGATATATTGGTCGCGGTCTCTCGACACTGCACCGAAATCTCGCCATTGGAGCAATCATGACCCTAAAACTCATCATCGGAAACAAGGCCTATTCCAGCTGGTCGATGCGCGGCTGGCTGGCGGTCAAGCAGTCAGGCCTTCCGTTCGACGAAGTCATCGTACCGCTGTTCGATGAGAGCTGGGACGAGCGCAAACGCGAAGAGGACCTTGCACCCTCATCAGGCAAGGTGCCTGCCTTATGGGACGGCCAGTCAGTGATTTGGGACAGTCTCGCTATCCTCGAATATCTTGCCGACAAGGTGGGGCGCGACCGGTTTTGGCCACGCGATGATGCGCCGCGCGGGCTTGCCCGGTCGATGGTTGCGGAAATGCATTCGGGTTTCCTGCCGTTGCGCCGCGAATGCCCGATGAACCTGCGCAAGGTTTTCGAAGGCGTGACGATCAGCGACGATTGCCGCAAGGACGCGTTGCGTATCCTGCAATTATGGGCAGAGGCGCGGGCGCGGTTCGGCAAGGAGGGGCCCTATCTGTTCGGCACCTTCAGCGCAGCGGACATCATGTTCGCGCCCGTAGTGACACGCTTTGTGACCTATGGCTTCACCCTGCCCGGCTTTGCCGCAACCTATGTCGATGCAATGCGCGCACACCCCTGGATGGAGGAGTGGCATCAGGCCGCGAGCAATGAGCCTTGGGTCATTGCGAAGTACGAAAGTTTGCCGGCTAAATAAGCCGCGTCGTTGGATAAGGCGTGCCATCCTTGTGATAATAGCCAGCCTCATCGAATGTCATGTCGATGTCGGAATAGGCCCCACCCTTTGATCGGTCGCCGGTGCCCACGCAGATGAAGCTGCAATCGGCATCGCTGCGGTTAATTAGATGATGTCCGTTTTCGACCCCTGCCGCCCAGGCAAGCACGTCGCCGGGACGCACGATGCTTTCACCCTCGTCTTCAACCAACACCGCCTCTCCGGTCAGCATGATAAGCAGCTCATCCTCGCCCGCATGCCAGTGGCGCTGCGACGACCATGCGCCGGGTTTCAGCACAACATGGCTTGCCCCCATTTGTGTGAGCCCCGTGGCAGGTGCCAGCCTGCGCCACCAGCGGCCCTGAACCTCTTTGTTAAAGGGGGCGGGATAGCCAGTGGCATTGGATTGCGGGATGGATTCGATGTCGATTTTGGGCATGGCGCTTCCAAGAGTAACGATAGACAATCAATGGCAGATTCGTCATTCCCGCAAAAGCGGGGAGTCGGAGACGTCCAGGGACAATCCATCCCCTGCGAGTTCGTTATCAAACGATATCTGTTTAGAAATCAAGAGCGGGAGATGGATTCCCGCATTCACGGGAATGACGAAATTTGAGTGTGAAGTTTGCTTTGGACTATGCCCAACGGCTGATCGCCTGCGAAAGCATCACACCTGCACGCGGCCCGGTGTTCGACGCGCTGGAGACAATGCTGGTGCCGCTCGGCTTTACCGTCGAACGGTTCATTGCAGGCGCGGACGATCCCGACCCGGCGCATGGCGGGCCGGTAGAGAATCTGTTCGCCATGCGCGGCACTGGCGGTCGGCATTTTGCCTTTGCAGGGCATCTGGATGTGGTTCCACCGGGTGCCGGTTGGACGAGCGATCCTTTCACGCCAGAAATTCGCGGCGACCTGCTGCACGGGCGCGGCGCGGTTGACATGAAGGGCAGCATTGCGGCCTTCGTGGCGGCTCTGCATGACATTCCGGCCGATGCAGGCACGATCAGCCTGATTATCACCGGCGATGAGGAAGGCCCCGCGATCCACGGCACCCGTGCGCTGATCGAGCATATGCACACGCGAGGGACCATCCCTGACCTCTGCCTTGTGGGTGAACCGACCAGCGTCAACCGGCTGGGCGACATGATGAAGGTCGGGAGGCGCGGCTCGGTCAATATGTGGATCACGGTCGAAGGCGCACAGGGCCATGTCGCCTATCCGCATCTCGCCAACAATCCGATCCCCAAACTTGTCGCGATCCTGGCGGAAATCGATGCCATCGTACTCGATGAAGGCACCGAATTTTTCCAGCCGAGCAATATCGAGGTCACCACCATCGATGTCGGCAACCCCGCCACAAATGTGATCCCGGCGAAGGCCGAGGCGCGGCTGTCGATCCGTTTCAACGACCTGCACAGCGGGGAAGAACTGGTGGAACGTATCCGCGCAATCGTCGAACCGCGTGGGGCTCTGCGCAGCATGATTTCGGGCGAAGCCTTTCTGACCCCGCCGGGCGAATTGAGCGCAACGCTGGCCGATGTAGTTACCGAAGTGACTGGCATTACCCCCGAAGCATCGACCACAGGCGGTACATCCGACGCGAGGTTTTTGTCCAAGATATGTCCGGTAGTGGAGTTCGGCCTGTGCAACGCGACGATGCACAAGCTGGATGAGGCGGTGGCGGTCGCTGATCTGGACACCCTGGCGGAGATTTACCGGCGGGTGGTTGTGCGGTTATTGGCCTAACCCGCCTTGCTCAGCCACTAAAGACCATCTCCGTCACCCCGTGCTTGACACGGGGTCCCGCTTTTTTCGCACGGTGTCGAGTTCAGCGGGACCCCGCATCAAGTGCGGGGTGACGATAAAAATGGTTGGGCGCGAATTTTACCGCTTCAAAACAATATACAGCGCCCCCTCGCCTCCATGCCGTGGATGCGCTTGCCTTACAGCAGAAATATGCGCGGCATGGCGCGATGCGGCGAGCCAGTCGCGCACCACAGCGGCAATCGCGCCCCTACCCTGCCCGCTCGCCCGGTCATGCCCGCGCGGTTTGCCAGTCACCAGCAGGACTACGCGCAGCTTGTGGTGGATGGCATGGTCCAGAGTGCGGTCCAGCCGGGCGTAGGCCCCGGAAAGTGTTGTTTCGTGCAGATCGACGCTGACATCGGGGACAATAGCGCCCTTGTGGATGCGGCGGTCCCAAGTGCCGTCGAGCTGGCCTACGCTCTTATCGTCATCCCCGCGCAGGCGGGGATCCATCCCCGAAACTTGATTTTTACTCGGTACTTTTGAAGGAGACGACGGCTCAGGGGATGGGCCCCCGCTTGCGCGGGGGTGACGAAGGTTGGAGGGGGGAATCAGCTTCGATGCAGCACTGCCACCCAAAGGCTTCACCGTCGCGACAACCCGGCCCCACAGCGCCTTTTCCTCAGGACCCAGCTTGCGGGCCATCAGGGCGTGGAGAGCAGGCGCGCCACCGTTTCCTTGGGCAGAAAGAGGAGGGCGCTGCCACGCGCAGACATGCCGCCCGCGATCGCCACCGCGCGGTCACCAGCGCCCCAAAATGTATCGACGCGGTTCGGCCCGCGAATAGCTCCGCCGGTATCCTGTGCAATCCACAGGCCATTGGGCTCGGCGCGATCCATCGACAGCCAGACAGGCGCGCCCAAGGGAATAAACTTCGGATCGGCGGCGACGCTCGATTCCGCGATAACGGTATAGCCCATCGCGCCCAGCGGCCCGCGCGGCTCTTCGCGGAAGAAGATGAAGCTCTTATTCTCGCGCATGATCTTTTCCCCCTCGGCGGGGTTGGCGCGCAGAAAGCGCATGATGCCCTGCATCGAACCATCGGTGATCAGGCCGCGATCCTTCATCAGCTTGCCAATGCCGGTATAGGGGTGGCCGTTCTGGTTATCATAGCCGATGCGCGCGACCGATCCGTCGGGGAAGCGCAATCGGCCCGATCCCTGGATTTGCAGGAAGAAAAATTCGGGCGCATCCTTCGCCCAGGCGATTTCCAGCCCGCGTCCGGCAAGTCTGCCTTCCTCAATGGCGGTACGGTCGGCATAAAGAACCAGATTGCCGCCCTTCACCTCGCCGCGGATTTTGCGCCCTTTAAGGTCGCTAGCGAAGGTGCCGAGATCGACCTCGACCAATTCGGGAGGGCGTTTGTAGATTGGCGTTTCATAACCCGGCTGCCGGGTGCGCGAGGCAAGGATTTCGGGTTCATAATAGCCGGTCGCATGCGCCTTGCCATCGCCGACCTGCACGGAATCAAGATAGGTTGCAAAAAAGGACAGCCCGTCGCCGCTCCATGTCTTCACCGCATCGCAGGCGGGCTGCCAGTCGGCACCTTTGGTCAGGCCGGAGAGATCCTCGCGCCGGACAAGGCCGGGGCAGCTTGTGCGGAATGCGGCCATCGCTGCATCGGCATCGGCGCCGGTGATGCCGAGTTCGGTGATCGCCGGACCGCGCACGACGCCCAATGAAGCGGCGTTGCTGCCGTCACCCACCGGCACTGCTGCGGGGAGCTGCGCTACTGGAGTTGAGGGCACAGGCTTTGCCGCCTGACCGTGATGTTGCGTCGAGACGACATCGCCTGCCGTTGTCGGCCCGGCATTGGGAATGATCCCGCTGGAACAGGCGGAAAGCGCGAAGGCCGCGATTAAGGCGGTATAGGTGGCGACGGACGAGAGGGAGCGTTTCATGCTCCGGCGTGAATCAGACCTCGTCGGTCTCGTCAAGCTTCCAGTTGCGGTCGGCAGATTTCACGTCGCGGAAGAATGTCCAAACATCATGCGCCTCGACCGCATCGGTCATAGAGCCGCCGATGACATTGCCGTCGCTGTCCCTGACAAGCGCCGCGATATCGGAATCGAACCGGACCGTGACGCGCGCCATGGGATGGTCGTAGGTCGCATCGACAATGCGTGCTTCCTCGATCCGTACCAGCCGGTTGTCGAGCGTTTCGCCGCGGGCCTCACGCGCATCGATGGCTTCGACAAAGCTATCATAGACATCATCGTCGCACAGAAAGCGCAGAGCCTCCTTGTCGCCTTTCCAAAAGGCTTCGAGAACAAGCCGATAGGCCGACTTTGCACCCTCGAGGAACAGGGCAGCGTCGAACTGCCGGTCGGCATTGGCGATGGCGCGTAGGCCGCTATTGGCCGCCATATCGACGCCAACGGGCGCCGAGGCAATCGGCCCCTCGCTCTGGCCGATCGGCGCGCGAACGATGGCTGGCTGCCGTTCTTCGGCAACGGCGCGAGGCAACGGCTCCTGCTCATGCCCGGTGCGCTTGCCCAGCACCGAATAAAGCCGCAGGCCCAGAAAGGCAGCAACCATGGCAAGCAGGACAATCTCGAACATCACAAACATTTTGCCTTTTCCAATCGCAACCGCATCAACCGGTAGCCAATTCAAACAAATTCCGGGTTAACGGACTTTGAACTGCAACTCCGCCCCGAAATGCCCGACCAGACATAGGTGGTTTGCCGCCTCTTTTCAAATGCCTTGGTTAAAAAAACGGGATAGAGCTTTTTGCGCGGCTGGCAATGCAGGCATTGCCCTTTGTCGAGGCCGCTGCTAGGCGCGACGCCAGTTTCGCGAGGGGCCCCGCCGCCCGCTCTGCCAGCAACAGGAAAGCAAGAAAATCATGGCCGAAGACACAGGCAATATCACCTCTGAATCGCTCAAGGCAAATGGCGAGGACACCGCGCCTGCAATCGGCATGTTGAGCCAATATATCAAGGATTTGTCGGTCGAAAATCCCAATGCGCCGCAAAGCTACAGCTGGGATAGCGCACCGCAGATCGATGTGCAGGTGAATATCCAGGTCAACCCCGCCAGCGAAGAAGTCCAAGAGGTCACCTTGACCCTGTCGACCAAGGCGACGAGCGATGAGGGCGTGCGCTTCAATGTCGAGCTGGAATATGCAACCTTGTTCGGCCTGCGCAACGTTCCGCCCGAACAGGCGCACCAGTTTCTCTTTGGTGAAGCACCGCGGCTAATGTTCCCCTTTGCCCGCCGCGTCATTGCCGATGCAATCCGGGATGCAGGCTACCCGCCGCTGGTGCTCGACCCCATCGACTTCAATTCGCTTTACCTGCACCAGCTTGCCCAGGCACAGGCAACCGCAGAGGCGGAACCTGCGGGAACAGCGTAAAGCGCGATGAACCTGACCAAGGCATTGGGAACGGTTGGCGGGTTAACGCTCGTCAGCCGCATTCTCGGCCTGCTTCGCGATAATCTGTTCGCCCGTTTTGTCGGCGCGAGTTTCGCGTCCGATGCTTTCCTTATCGCCTTCAAGCTGCCCAATATGTTCCGGGCGCTGTTTGCCGAGGGCGCCTTCTCCTCCGCCTTCATCCCCATGTTCAACAAGAAGGTCGCCGAGGGCGGCGAGGAAGGGCTGAAAGCCGGGATCAGCTTTGCCGAACAGGCGCTTGCCGTACTGTTGCCGGTGCTGCTGGTAATGACGCTCATCCTTCAGGCCGGGGCCTGGTATGTCACGCTGGTTCTGTCGGGCGGCTTCAACGGCGTGGGCGAGACCGAATTTGCCTATGCGGTGGAGCTTGCGCGCTGGACCATCCCCTATCTGATGCTGATCAGCCTGGTGTCGCTTTTCGGCGGCATATTGAATTCGCTGGGCAAATTCTGGGTCAATGCGGCAGCGCCGATCCTGCTGAATGTCTGCCTGATCACTGCACTGTTGCTGTTTCAGGGTAGCAGCCCGATGGAAACCGCGCGCTATCAGGCCATCGCGGTTAGCGTTGCCGGACTTCTCCAGCTGCTCTGGCTCGCTTGGGCGTGCAAGCGCAACAATGTCAGCCTGAAATGGCGCAAGCCCGAGTTCAATCCCGATGTCAAAAAGCTGCTCTCGCTGATCTGGCCTGCGGCGGCCGGTGCGGGCGCGGTGCAGATCAATCTGGTCGTTTCGACCGCGCTGGCCGCCTCGCTGCTGCCGCATGGTTCTGTTACCTACATCTATATGGCGGACCGACTGAACCAACTGCCGCTCGGCCTGATCGGTATCGGTCTAGGCACCGTGCTCCTCCCTACCATCTCGCGGCAATTGGGTGCAGGCGAACATGCCCAGGCCGCCAACACGCAAAATCGCGGGATGGAACTGGCACTGCTATTGACCCTCCCCGCAACGGTCGCGCTGATCGTCTGCGGAGAGCCGATTACCAGCGCGCTGTTCGGCTATGGCCGCTTCACAGCAGAGGACGTGACGGCGACCAGCTACGCCCTCGCTGCCTTCTCGATCGGGCTTCCGGCCTATATTCTCGTTAAGGTGCTGACCCCTGGCTATTATGCCCGGCACGACACCAAGACGCCGGTGCGTTTTGCGCTGATCTCTATGGTCGTCAACCTCGTGCTCAACCTCGCATTGATCCCCACCATTGGCCATATCGGCCCGCCATTGGCCACAGCGGCGGCCGCGACAGTCAATGTCGCTCTCCTCTATTACACCCTGAAAAAACGCGGCCATTTTGTCGCCGATGACCAGCTCAAACGCCGCGCGTTGCGACTGGCAATCGCTGCGCTGCTGATGGGCGCGGCCCTATGGCCGATGATGGCACTGTTCGACGCTTATGTGCATGGCGAGTGGTGGGTGCGGGCAATCACCATGGCGGTGCTCGTCGGCACTGGAGCGCTTGTCTATGCCGTCGCCACGCTGCTATCGGGCGCCTTTACTTTGACCGAGCTCAAGGCCCAACTCACCCGCAAGAAAGCGAAATAATGCGCGTCGTTTCAGGTATCCAGCCCACCGGCAATCTCCACCTCGGCAATTATTTGGGGGCAATCCGCAATTGGGTCGCGATGCAGGACAGGATGGCAAGCGAAGGCGGGGAATGCCTTTTCTTTCTAGCCGACTTGCACGCCATTTCGATGCCGCACGATCCCGCCGAATTGACTGCCAACACGCGCGAGATGGCAGCGGCTTTGATTGCGTGCGGCATCGACAGCGACAAATCGATACTGTTCAACCAGACGCAGGTCCCCGCGCACGCGCAGCTGCAATGGCTATTGAATGGCACCGCGCGGATGGGCTGGCTCAACCGTATGACGCAGTGGAAGGACAAGGCGGGCAAGAACCGCGAGGGTGCGAGCATCGCACTGTTCACCTATCCGGTGCTGCAGGCTGCCGATGTGCTGCTCTATCAGGCAACGCATGTGCCCGTTGGCGATGACCAGAAACAGCATCTGGAACTAGCGCGCGACATTGCGCAGAAATTCAATTCGGACTTTGGCAAAGGAGAAGACATCTTCACCCTGCCCGAACCGATCATCCCGGCGGGCGCGGCGCGGATCATGTCGCTGCGCAATGGTGCGGCCAAGATGAGCAAATCCGATCCATCGGATATGAGCCGGATCAATCTGACCGACGATGCCGACACGATCATGGTCAAGATCAGGAAAGCCAAAACCGACGCCGAACCCTTGCCCGGCGACAAGGACGGGCTGGTCGGTCGGCCCGAGGCCGAAAATCTTGTCGGAATTTTTGCAGCGCTGGCGGGCAGCGATGTGAACGCGGTGCTCGCTCAATTCGGCGGCCAAGGCTTTGGTGCATTTAAGCCCGCTCTGGGCGAATTGCTGGTCGCAAAGCTGGCCCCCATCAACGAACGTTTCAATGCGTTGCGCAACGATACTGCAGCGATTGACGCCGCGCTGCGCAAGGGGGCCGAGCGCGCCACGGCCTTGGCCACTCCCACACTGGATGCTGCCTATGCGGCGCTTGGCCTGTTGCGCTGACATATTGCCAATTTGGACATCAACACCATTTCCCATTAAAGCACAGTTCAGCCGCATTTTTCTAACGGTTGGTCATGTGCTGACCGAATCGGTCATGTTGGAGAAATGAATATGTCCCGCGTTTCCACTGTCGCAAAATTGCTGGCCCCCGCGCTGCTTTTGTCGCTGGGTGCCTGCGCCACGCCCTTCCGCGCCGATGTGTCGCGCTTTCAGGCTCTGCCTGCGCCGCAAGGGCAGACCTTCACCGTCAAGGCTGCCGATCCTGCCAAGCAGGGCGGGCTCGAATTTGCCCAATATGCTAATCTCGTCGCTGGGGAAATGAGCCGCGTCGGCTATGTGCCCGCAGCGCCCGGCGCAGCTGCGGACCTGACCGTTACCCTCGACTATGGTGTCGATGACGGCAAAGAACGGACGATCGTCGAGCGTGATCCGTTCTACGATCCATGGTGGGGCTATGGCCGCTTTGGCGGATTTTATTCGCGGCCCTATGTCGTGCGTACCCGGCATGGCTATCGCTATATCCATGGCTGGAATGACCCCTTCCTTTATGGCGGCGCAGGTTTTGGCGGCCGTTATGACGTGCGCAGCTTCACCGTCTATACCAGCGGTATCGACATGAAGATTTCGCGGACCGAAACGGGCGAACGGCTGTTCGAGGGCAAGGCAGAAGCCAAGTCACGTTCGAACAAATTGCCTTATCTGGTCCCCAATCTGGTCGAGGCCATGTTCACCGGATTTCCCGGCAACAGCGGGGAAACTGTGCGCATCTCGGTCGCACCTGAAAAGAAATAAGGCGAAGCAAGATGCTTGTCCCTGATTCCGACTAATCGGGGACAAGCGAATTTTGCTTAAGCGTGCCGCATCGCTGCCGTTCCTGCTTGTAACAGGAGTGAAACGATGCGGCCTTTCCGCCAGCCCGACGCGCAAGCGCGTCATTTTTCCGATCATAGCGCACCTATCCTTGCTGGAAATAGTGTGTCGGCGCACAGCCTGCGCCAGTTGGTGGCGCTGGTTGCCGATGCGCATGATCCATTGTTGCTGACCGGCCCTACCGGTTCAGGCAAACTCGCTCTGGCGCGGGCCGTCCACGCAATGTCACCGCTGGCGGGCGCAAGCTTTGCTGCAACCAAAGGGGAATTTTTCAACGCCGACATACTGTCCGCGCGGTGGGATGGCGTCCTATATGTCGACGACATTGAGCTGATGCCTGTCAACACGCAGCTCGGCCTGCTGCGCTGGCTGGACACCGAACAGGCGCGCAGGGTGCGGCTGATCGCGGCAAGCAGCGCAGCGACGCCGCAGGAAAATGTTATCGCTCCGCTGCAACAAATCCTCTGGCGGTTGCGCATTCCCTGCACCCCGCTGTCGCGTCGGCGCGAGGATGTGCCTGTCATCGTCCGCCAAATGTGGATGAACGAACCCGACCGGCTTGCACCCATTCTCGATCAGGAGTGCTGGGCTTTGCTCTCGGGCCATCGCCGCGCCGCCAGCTTTCGCGAGCTGGAAACTCTGGCCCATCGTCTGCAACATTTGTTCGGCGGGCGCATGGTTTCGCCAGAGCAGCTACGCAATTTCCTCGATGGCCGCGACGAAAAATGGCTTGAGAGCGAGCGGTTCGATCTCAAGCAGCATCTTGCGCAAGAGGAGCGCCGCTTTCTGGTCGAGGCCCTGCTGCGCAGCGACGGCGTAGTTGCCAGCGCCGCGACGCTTGCAGGGCTTAAACGCACGACATTTCTTGCCAAAATGAAACGCCACGGGCTGGCGCGAATTTAGAAAGGCGATTCTGTACGGATAAAATGGAACCGTAGCCCTGAGCCTGTCGAAGGGCGCGTAGCTGACACACGCCCTTCGACAGGCTCAGGGCTACGGTGAAGTTTCAACGCGAGCAGGTCCTGACCCTAGACGCCGCAGCTCAGCTCGGTTTTGCCGAATTTGCGACCCGCGCCAACGGTTGCACCGATGCCGGCGTAAATTTCGGTGTTGGTAAATTGCCCGTCGCGGCCAATCTTGTGACCCGCGGCGCGGAATACCGACAGCACCCGGTCTGGTGTGTCAGCGAAATAGACCGACTGCGACTCATAATGTTGCGCGATGCCGGTGATCGAAAGCCCGTTATAGGAGCGTTCGAGCCGTTGATAATAGGATTTGCCCTCAAAGGCGACCAACGCCCTGTCGCGGGCTTCGTCTGACGCGAATTCTGTCTGGTCG
>ERZ1066122.911-NODE-911-length-27332-cov-15.314551_pt1 | contig 27332 bp, 24 predicted proteins | sample MGYA00382769_ERZ1066122 | MGnify/ENA primary metagenome ERZ1066122 (study PRJEB33369, sample SAMEA5778352) | biofilm metagenome | biome: Industrial cooling water; feature: Water cooling tower basin; material: Biofilm | place: United Arab Emirates | collected... | reverse complement strand
TTTTGAGTCAGGTAAAAATGATTCTAATACGTTATAATATATAGCTATTTCTTAATATCTCTGCGCTAGTGTGCTAATCAATGTGCTAATCTGATGGCAAAAAATCCCCGCAATTTCGCCCTCAAAATGCACATTTGGAGGTGATTTGGCCCTTAGCGGCTCTACCCCGGCAAATCGCGCTCAGCGCCCTTCTGCTGGGCCTTGGCTCTTCTGTCCACTTCCCGCCTCAACAGGACAAGGAAAGCCGCCATGCGGACGCGATTGGCGTTGCTCTGATCGGGATTGTTCTGCGCACGGTCAAGCAACTTGTCGATGATCTCGGCGGGGTGGCGGTCGAGTTCGTCCATCACTTGACGGTCATGGCTCGACATGCCGATCACCGCACCGGACGGCCACCGCTCGATCATGGCGTCCATTACGCTCGCGTTGATAATGTCATCAGGCAAGGCACTGGTCGGCTTGCTGACATAATAGGTCCGCGTGGCGATTTCGGCGATGGTCGCCAGCGCCTCGTTCACTTGGACGCGATGCGCCGCAGCTTCGGTTTCCATCACATCGACGCGCGCGGACAGCGCCGCCATCCCTTCGGCAATATCGGTCAGCAACGCCAATAGCGGATCGTCGTGGGTGTCGCTCATCGTCCTGGCCCTCCCCGGTCGCGATCCTTCGAGCGGTCACGATCCCGTTCATCTTCCTTGCGCACCTGCTTGCCCAGTTCGGCCATGCGAGCGCGGAGACGGTTCGCGGCGGTGTCGGTGCCGCGATCCTGCCCTGGCTCCTTGGCAGCCTCGCGCGCCGCGTCTGGCACGGCTGATGGCTCACGCCCCAGCGCCTTGTCGAGACGGCCTCGCAATTCTGCAATGCGGTCAGGGTCGGCGAACAGGCCGCGCGCCTTGGAAACCATATCGCGGGTCATTTCCCCAAACCGGAACTCGCGCCGCTCGGCGAAATTACGAGCTGACACCTCAGGGAGCGGATAATCGCTCGCCATATCCTTGCTCCGCTCGCGCGACAGGGTGCGGACAAGTTTGCTCTGATCGGCAAAGTCGTCGCGGCCATAATGAAGCTGCACCCCGTCACGGTGACGCGTGAGGCCGACATAGGCCGAATGCCGGTCCATCCCCGGCGTCGCCAGTATATGCGCCTGATCGACCGTCACGCCCTGCGATTTGTGGAACGTCGCGGCATAGCCATGGTCGAAATGGGCATAGTCCTTGATGTCGAACGCCACACTGCGCCCGTCATCGGTGCGGACAGCCATCTGTCCGGGCATCACCTGCTCGACCGTGCCAAGCGTTCCGTTCTTGACCCCTAGCCCACGCTCGTTGCGCAGGAACATCATCCGGTCGCCACTGGCAAACTGGCGCGTCCCTCGTTCAGTTTTCACATCCACATCGCCGCCTAGCTCGCCCTGATCGCGCAGCTTGTCGCGGGCTGCCACATTGAGGTCACGCACCTCGGCATTGGTATGGGTAAGGATGATCCGGCTTTTCCCCGGATCGTTAATGCGGGATTGGCTCCACCTTGCCACAAGTTCCGTCCGAGCATCGTCGCGCGTCTCGGCGCTGTGAACCTTGCCATGCTCACCATAGGCATTGATCGCCTCGCCCGTGCGCCCGGTCGCCAGCGCACGGGTTGCGCCGCGCTGCCAGTCATCGCGCTGCCGCCTGATCTCGGTGATCTCGACCGCGCCGTGGCTTTCTGCAAGCGACCGGAATGCCGCCCCGGCCTCGATAGCTTGCAACTGCTCGGGATCGCCGACAAGCACCACCTTCGCGCCCGCGTCGCGCGCTGCCGACAGCACCCGCTCCATCTGGCGAGTTCCGGTCAGCCCCGCCTCGTCGATGACCAGCACGTCGCGGTTCCCAAGCAACTCGCGTCCCTGCTTCCACTGGTATTCCAAACTGGCGATAGTCCGCGAGCTGATCCCCGAACCGGCTTCCAGATTCTCGGCGGCGATGCCCGAGAGCGATGCGCCGCGCACAGTATAGCCCTCACGCTCCCAGGCATCGCGCGCAACCCCCAGCATGGCCGACTTGCCGCTCCCGGCATAACCAACGACCGAGGCAAGATCGCGCTGGCCGGTGACATGATCGAAGGCGTTGCGCTGTTCACCGGACAGGATCAGCCCGCGCGTCGCTGCACCGTCAAGCGCAGCATCGCGGTGCCGGTCGGCAACACCGTGACGCTCGCTGGTCGCCAGCATCGATGCGGATAGGCCAAGCCGTTCCTCAACGGCAATCATATCACGGCTGGTAAACCGATCCTGATCCTTCCCGTCCTTGCCCAATGCGACAAGCTCGGGCGAACTGCGCACCGAGGCCATGACGGAATCGAACTGATCCTTGCCGTCGCTGTGCCGGAACGCGAACTGGGCAAGATCGCGCATGGTGAAGGTCGCTTGGCTGTGGGTGATGGCGTTCAACGCAATCGCAGGGTCGGCAATGATCCTGTCGCCATTCTCGCGCGCGATCCGCATGTGATCTTCGGCGCGTTCGGCATCCTCGCCGTTCATCTCGCGCCGCGATCCAGCCGCCCCGATCTTGTGCTGCGGTTCGAGCGGGATGCCTTGGGCTTCCAGTGTCCGGTGATCGACCCGCGCCTCAAGGCCAAGCTCGGCCATACGGGTGTTCACATGATCGGCCCAGTTCACCCGCCATTCCTGCAATAGTTCCTTGCTGTTCCAGTCGCGCTCCTTCTGGCCAAAGCCCTCCGGGCCGACCTCCCGCATTGACAGCATGACATGAGCGTGGGGCTTGGGACTGCCATCGGCAGCCTTGTCCCAATGAACATTGAGGTCGGCGATCATGCCGCGCGCAACGAACTGGCGGGCGACAAAATCGCGCGCCAGCGCGATGCCGTCGGCCTCATTCATCTCCCGTGGAATCGCAAACTCGACATCGCGGGCAAGCTGCGCGTCCTTCCTGACCTCGCCCGCCTCGACTGCATTCCACAGGGTCTCGCGGTCGGCGAAACGCGCGGGCGCACCTGTGGGCAACATGATCTCGGAATGCACGACACCGGCCTTGCTGGTGAAGTCATGGTCGCGGCCAAGCCGGTTATCGGTCAGCCGCTCGGCGGCACGGTAGGCAGCCGATGCCACCGCACTCGACCCATTGGCGCGGCTGACGACTTTGGCGGAGAAATGGTAGATCGCCATGACGCTGCGTAGCCTCTCACTTTCAAGCGACGTTGGCAACAACGTATAAGCGCGCACTCAAAATTGCCTTCGCCATTTTTGGCGTGACTTGCTTCGCTTGTTTGAAGACTCAGTTGTCTGATACGCGATTCGCGCTTACGCTGCATGAATCGATGCAATTGAACGGAGGTGCGCCATGCGCAAAGTCCGGGATTACGATGCGGAACTGAACGCGCTTCGCGACAAAGCGAAGGCGATCAAGGCGCGCAAGGTCGAGCAGCTTGGCGCGCTCGTCGTGGCGACCGGAGCCGATGCGCTCGATCTCGAAGTTCTCGCCGGGATGCTCCGACACGGGGTCACGGAAGCCCAGGTCAATGCGACAAAGGAGAGCTGGCGCACCGATGGTGCCACGTTTCTCAAAGGGCGCGGGCGCAAAGGTAGTGGCTCTGCTGGTGGCGACGGAACAGGCACTGGCTAGAAACACGGCGGCGCGGCGGCGGGCTGAAGCCGGACAGCGCCGCACCGATACAAGGGAGTGGGTGGTGGAACGACGCGAGCGGACAAGGCACCTGATCGAACTGGGCGGACTCGTCCAGAAGTCGGGTCTTGTCGAACTCGCGGGCGATGATCGCGCCACGCTCTACGGCGCTCTGCTTGATCTCGCTGGCCGTGCCGGGGATGACGATGGCGCGAAGGCGCTGGCGCTGTGGAAGCGGCGGGGCAAGCGGGCGTTCGATGCCGAAGCGGAAGCTGCAGCGAACCCCGCTGGCGGCGAGGATTGATCGGTGAAGGATCGGCTCCTCGGCTGCGCGTTGCTGATCTTCGCCGGGGTGCTGCTCATTGCGTGGTGGCTGCCAAAGACACACACCGCATTCTGGCTGATCCTGATTGGCGGCATCGCCGCATGGATCGGGGCCATCTATCTCAAGGTGCGGTTCGCCCGCCCAGAAACCACGCTTGGCTCGGCGCAGTTCGGATCCCGCACCGATGTGAACAAGCTGGCGAAGAACGCAGGCGATCTGCTGATCGGGCGCGATACCTTTGGCCGGTTGCTCCGTTATGACGGCCCTGCCCATCTCCTGACCATTGCCCCGACCCGCTCGGGCAAAGGCGTCGGCACGATCATCCCCAATCTGCTGACCGCCAATCGCTCGGTAGTCTGCATCGACCCCAAGGGTGAGAATGCCCGCGTGACGATTCGCCAGCGCGAGGCGTTCGGGCCGGTCTATTGCCTCGATCCGTTCGGCATCTCGGGACGGCCAACTTCGCGATACAATCCGCTCGACCGGCTCGATGCGGACAGTCTCGATCTCGCCGAAGATGCAATGACGCTCGCCGATGCGCTGGTGTTCGACGAAGTTGAGGCCGAAGCGCACTGGAACGAGGAAGCCAAAGCCCTGATCTCGGGAATCATCCTCTATGTTGTCTGCCATGACGATGCCGCGCACCGCAACCTGTCCAGCGTTCGCGACTACCTGACGCTTGCCCCTGACGAATTCACGGCACTGCTGACGGTGATGCAGGCGAGCGAAGCAGCGGGCGGATTGATCGCGCGCGCCGCCAATCGCTATCTGAGCAAATCGCACCGCGAAGCAGCAGGCGTGCTGTCGGGCGCGCAGCGGCACACCCATTTTCTCGACAGCCCGCGCTTAGCCCAAGTCGTGGGCGGTTCCGATTTCGCCTTTGCCGATCTCAAGGACAGCGTGGCGACGGTGTTCTTGATCCTGCCGCCCGACCGGCTCGACACCTATTCACGCTGGCTGCGCCTGCTGGTGGCGCAAGCCATCGGCGAAATGGCGCGGTCGTCGGCCAAGCCGCCGCGCCCGGTGCTGTTCCTGCTCGACGAATTTGCCGCGCTCGGGCGGCTGCAACCAATAGAGCGAGCAATGGGCCTGATGGCCGGATATGGGCTGCAACTCTGGCCGATCTTGCAGGACATCCACCAGCTCCGCAGCCTCTACGGAACCAGCGCAGGGACGTTCCTGTCCAACGCCGGAGTCCTGCAAGCCTTCGGGGTCAATGATTACGACACCGCCGACATGCTGTCGAAAACGATGGGCCGCGAAACCATCGCCTATGAGACGGACGGGCAGAGCGAGAAGGACGTGATGCTGCAAGACAAAGGGCGCACGATCAGCACGACGCAACACCTCGCGGCCCGGAACCTGATGGACCCCAATGAAATCATGAAACTCGCCCCCGACACGCTGCTGCTGATGCGGGTTGGCGAGAACCCGCTGATCGTCAGGAAACTGCGCTACTTTGCCGACAAGGAGTTTGCAGGGATGTTTGATTCTGCGTAAAGTAGTCTGCCCGCTTGCCCTTCATTCCAGACTTTCAGATTCCAATTTGACATACTCAGAACCGGCTATTCCGCTCGGCTTGACGGACTGGCTCCTAAGCTAAGCGCGGAACCGACCAATTCAAATCTCCCTGCGCTTAGAAAGTGTGATCGCGTCGTCGAGGTGGGCACCGAAACGGAGGGGAATGTCGCCGACAATGGCTTAAACTAAAGCCAGAAATCATCCGTCGTCAATTTCGTCGTCGATGCGGCGCGTCTCTCCAGTTGCGACGATGGTTCTGTCAGCATCAACCGAACCGTAGACCCACAAGATGCGCAATCTGTCAGTCAACGACCGATTGCGAAAACAATGTGCAATTCCGGCCGGAATGAAGGTGGAATCGCCCGCATCCACCGCATCTTCGAAATCGCCAATAGTTACAGCCGCTTCACCTTCGAGAACCGTCACGCACTCATCGCAATTGTGGAAGTGGAGCGGCACTGCGCAGCCGGGATCGAACTCGGTTATCCCGGTGAGAAAGCTGGTGGCTCCGATGGATTTGCGGACCAAAGGATAGCTACGGACGCCGCCGCCGCGTTCTTTTGGGGCGATTTGCGAAAGCCGCAACAGCGCTGGCGCGGGCTGTTTTTTGTCGTTCATGTCGATGACCGCATCTGTCGACCAGCGCCAAGCTCACGGACCGCGTCGCAAACCGCGCGGGCGAATGCATCTGTGCTTTGCGTCCCTCCCAGATCGCGGGTGCGCTGCGCTGGATCGTCGAGAACCTGATCAATTGCAGATTCGATTAGTCTGGCGGCATCAACAAGTCTGGCCTTTCCATCACGCTGACCTCTCCAATCGAGCAGCATGGCGGCCGACACGATCAGCGATGTAGGATTTGCAATGTTCAAGCCCTGGATGTCTGGTGCAGAACCGTGCTGGGCCTGTGCGACGCAAATCGCATCGCCGGCATTGATCGAACCGCCCAGTCCCAGGCTGCCACTCAGCTCGGATGCCTCATCGGAGAGAATGTCGCCGAACATGTTAGTGGTGACAATGACATCAAACCGCTCGGGAGTGCGGATCAGCAGCGCTGCGGCTGCATCGACGATCAGCTCTTCCATCTCCACTTCCGGATAGTCCGCCGCAACCTCACGCACGACACGCAGGAAAAGCCCGTCCGACAGCTTGAGGACATTGGCCTTGTGAACGGCGGTAACCTTGTTGCGCCGTCCCTGCGCAAGCTGAAAGGCGGCATGGGCAACTCGGCGGCAGGCGTTCGCGCTGATTTTGCGCACCGACATTGCAGTTTCGGGGTCGGGCATGAATTCCGGAATCCCGGCAAACATGTTGCGGTCGGAATAAAAGCCCTCGGTGCATTCGCGAACAATGATCAAATCCATCGGCTTGCGAAGCACGCTGAGATGGGGTCGGGACCGGCAGGGACGGATGTTTGCACCCAACTCGAACTTTGTCCGGAGCTCTCCTGAAGGATTGATTCCACCCTGCTCGCGCGGAGGGTAGGCATATGTCGAAACAGGGCCGAGGATGACACCATCGACGTGTGGAATACGGGCCAGCACTGCATCCGGGCAGGTGGATCCGGTTTGGTCAAGCGCCGCAAAACCGACTTGCATTTCTTCGAATTGCAGGGCCAGGTCCAGCGCTTGATCAGCTGCACGCAGGACCTTTAGTGTGGCCTCGGTGATCTCCGGGCCGATCCCGTCGCCGGGAAGAACAAGAATTTTCATCCACGGACATCCATATTGGCGCGACTGTTGCTCAGATCGAACCTCCGTACGAAGGGGCGGAACCTGGTCGATTCCGCCCCCCGCCCCCATTCACTCGATTCGACCCGATACAAATAGCTCAGTCAGTCCACATCTCAGAACTTCGCCTTGATCGATGCAAAGAAAGTCCGACCGATAACGTCGTAAGTCGCCGCATCGGTCGTCAGCGGTGCTGCGCTGATAAACGGCGGCGTCTTGTCGGTCAGGTTCGATACGCCAAAACCAAGCGTGAATCGCTCCGCAATCGTGAACTGCGCGTTCAAATCGAGATAGTTATAGGCACCAATGCTCGGTGTCGTGGATGCTGGATTTGAGAGCAGGTCCGAGTGAATCTGGCGCGAAATATGGCGCCAGGTGAATGTCCCGCTGAACGGTCCATTCTCATATGTCAGGCTGGTATTTGTTTTCCATCTTGGATGGGAAATACCACCCCCGACACCGCCAAATCCCGCTGTTCCGGCGTAGTTGAAGGTCGGCGAACCGAGCAAACCGGCAACCTTGTACTGGCGAAGGTAGGATGTCGTGTTGTTTATCGTCAAAGACCCCGCATCCGCCGATAGCCCGAACGCTTCCATCGCGATCCGCCAGTTGATCTGGGCATCGATTCCGCTGACCGTGAAGGTCGCGAAGTTGAACAGACCCTGCCGACCCAGCGATATTTCACCCGTGGTCGTGTTCCGCGTAATGCGGTCGCAGAACGGATTGTTCAGCGAATAGCTCGGATTGCTCACCCCATCGGAGTTGAAACAGCGCGGCAGAATGTCGGTCAATTGCAGCGTCCCGATCGCATCCTTGAGCTGGATGTTGTAATAATCGACCGAGATCTGCAGCCTGTCGAACCAAGGGCTGCTGATCCGAGGAGTCAACACTGCCCCGAAGGAATAGGTGGTGGCCTTTTCCGGCGTCAGGTTGGGGTTGCTGCCATCCTGACCGGCGACCGTGGGGCTGCCCAGCGTATAGGTCGGGTAAAGTGCGGACGGAACACCCTGGGCAATGCACAGGGCCTGGACTTGACTGGCTGCCGATCCGGTACGGAACCCACTGCCAACTGCGCAGGGATCGCCGGCGGTCGGGCCAACGCCGATTGGCAACTGCGACACGGAAGTCGGTCCGAACAGGTTGCCAAGGCTCGGTGCCCGGATTGCAACCGAATAGCTGCCACGCAACAGCAACGGTTCGGCGGGGCGCCAGATCAGATCGGCTTTGTAAGTATGCTGGCCACCGAACAGGCTGTAGTCCGAATAGCGATAGCCGAGATTGGCCGTCACTTCGTTCAGAAACGGCTTGTCCTTGAAAATCGGAACAAGCAACTCGGCGAAAACCTCGCTGACCTTCTGCTCGCCAGAAGCGGCTCCGCTAAAACCAAATCCGATGGAATCGTTTAGCCGCAGGCCTGAATCGGGCAGATAATCGAACGATGTTCTCCGGTGGCCGACGCCAGCGGCAAATTTGAGATCGCCAGCCGGAAGCGCGAACAACGGACCCTGGATTGTCGCTTCAACCAGTTTCTGAGTCTGGTCGTTGGTGTTCTTGTGAGTGCGGGTCATGAATTCCCGGCAGCCTGGGCTCAACGCGTCGTTACCGAACGGATTGAACGCGAAGCCAATGCAATTGCCGGCCTGTCCGCGATAATTTGCCGTCCCGTTCAGCACCGCATTGGTTGCAGATATGCTGAGATCACCTTCAAGTGTGTTGAGATATTGAGACTTTCCGTAAGAGCCATGGATGTTCCAGTCGAGGCTGGTGCCGGGAATGGTGCCCTTCAATCCCAGCTGCGCTTGCCAGACATCGTAGTCGAACGACACGACCCTGGTGCCGACCACGTCGAACAACTTGATCAGGGTGAGGTTTCCGGTCGTGGCTGGGCTCGACGCCAAAATCTGTTGCAGGGCCGCATTGCCGGTGACAAACGGACTGGTCCGGGGAACCTGCAACAGGGTCCCGCGAGACGATGTCGGGCCGTTCTGGCTCACCGCTTCGGAATGAAGGTAGCTGAACTGGCTGTAGAGCGAAATGTCGTCACTGAGGTCATAATCGACCTTTGCGAAAGCCGTGTAGCGCTTCAGCGGCACCTGAACGGCAAAATAGTTGCCCAGAGCGACCTGCACCTGTCGGCAGTTCGCGCTGATGTTGAGGCCGAGCACGCCATTGTTCAGACCACGGTAGTTCTGAACACAATTGGTGCCGGCAAGCGTGGTGAACACGGTTCCGTCGCCGTTGAGGCCAATCGCGCCGGGATAAGCACCAGATCCAGCAATCGGCGTTGTCCCCGGATAGGTGGCCAAGACTGCATTGACGGCTGCGATAGTCGGTGCCGGTCCGCCGAAGCCGCCGGCGGCGATATAGCCTTCCGGCGGACGGGCAAGCTGGCGGATATTGGCAAAGAAGGGGCGATCCGCCCCGTTTACGGTATTGCGGTTGGCAAATTCCAACGCCATTACGAACCGTCCGCGGTCGTCGGCAAAGCCGGAACCGAAGGCCCCGCTGATGCTGTAGGTCGCGCCATCGCCTTCATCGGTGATGCTGCCCTTGGTCGATAGCTCGAACCCGTCAAGGCGGTTGCGCAGTCTGAAATTGACCACCCCGGCCACTGCGTCAGAGCCGTAGGTCGCTGACGCACCACCAGTGATAACCTCGACCGATCCGATCAGTGCCGATGGGATCGTGTTGAGGTCAATCGCTCCGTCAGGCGAGGAAGACATGAGCCGCCGACCGTCGAGGAGCACCAGCGAGCGGTTGGGTCCCAGCCCGCGAAGATCGCTGAAAGACTGTCCGCCGGTAAAGCCGACATTTGCTTGGGAGTCTCCAACTTCAGCGGCACCCTGAGCGCCGGAGAACTGCGGAAGCTGGCCGATCACGCGATCAAGCGAGGGAGATGCCGTGTTGGCCAAGGCGTCAGCGCCGACTGTTGAAATGGGGCTGGAAGAGGTGGCGTCGCGGCGCGAGATGAGCGATCCGGTGACGACGATTTCGCCTGCGAGCTCGCCATCCGAACCGGCGGCCTGTTCGGCTGACTCGGATTGAGCTTCCTGAGCCATGGCAGGAGCCGAAAGAGCCAGGGCCAGAATGCCCACTGGCACCGATGCCAGCATCCTTGTTGAAACAGTAAAGGTCATCAAATCATCCTCCCCTCGGTTGACACCCTTTGCGCTGCCGATTGCGGCAGTGCCGGATTTCATTGTTCAGTGGAGCCAGCGGCCATTGTTGGCGACTGGCATCGCGATCATCTGGTTACGCGCCATATCTGTCACTAAGCTGTCATGGGAAATGCCGCGCAAAGCATGGCAACCACACCAATCAGCAGGCAGATCAGACACGCCCATTTGATCGTGAAGCGCTGATGGTCGCCAAACTCCACCCCGGCCAAGCCAACCAGCAAATAGGTTGAAGGAACCAAGGGGCTGAGCAAATGCACCGGTTGCCCGACCAGCGACGCTCTGGCCATTTCAGCCGGGCTGATGCCATAATGGCCTGCAGCTTCGGAAATGATCGGTAGTGCGCCAAAATAGAATGCGTCATTGGACATGAAGAACGTGAAGGGCATGCTGGCCAAAGCGGTTATCGGGGCCAAATATGGGCCCCAAGCCTCGGGAATTGCCGCCAGGAAGCCTTTTGACATGGCTTCGACCATCCCGGTTCCGTTCAGAATTCCGGTGAAGATGCCAGCTGCAAAAATGATCGAGACCACAGAAACGACATTGCCTGCGTGGCTGGCCACGCGGCGGCGCTGTTCTTCCATCGTCGGATAGTTGATCAGCAGCGCAATCGCGAAGCCGAGCATGAACAAGATCGCGATCGGCAGAAATTCGCTCACCAATGCGACCATCAGCGTTAAAGTGAGCGCTGCGTTGATCCAAAGCAGCTTGGGCCGTGCGCTCTCGCGCTGGGTCTCGGCATCGCCGATCAGCGCTACACCTTCCATCAAGCCATCGTCGACAAAACCGTCGCGCTGATCGCCGGGTGCGGTCAAGCTGCCCAGTCGGCGACGTTCCTGCAGGCCAAGGATATAGGCCAGAGCAAACACGCCTGCGATCCCCGCTGTCATTGCAGGCAGCATCGGAACGAAGATTTCGTTGGGCTCTACCTGCAATGCACTGGCCGCGCGCGCCAGAGGTCCGCCCCACGGTGTCATGTTCATCACGCCACCTGCCAGCATGGTAACGCAGGTGAGGTTGAGCGCGCTCATACCCAGGCGTTGATAGAGCGGTAACATCGCAGCAACGGTGATCATGTAGGTTGTCGACCCATCGCCGTCGAGCGAGACGAAGGCGGCGAGAATCGCGGTTCCCATTACCACCTTCAAGGGATCATTCCCGACCAGTTTGACGATCAGCCGGACCGCTGGATCGAACAGTCCAGCGTCAATCATCACCCCGAAATAGAGGATTGCGAACATCAGCATCACGCCGGTCGGGGCCAGCTTTTTGACGCCATCGATCATCATTTCGCCAATCGCATCGTGCGAAAATCCTGCGATTAGCGCGAAGATGACCGGAACCAGCGCGAGCGCGACCATCGGAGACAGCCGCTTGGTCATGATCAAGACCATGAACGTCACGATCATGGAATATCCGAAGACCATCAGCAATGTGCATCCTCCCCCAAGCCTCACCGCGCGTTTCGCTGCAAGTCTGCTGAATCCGACACATAGGGTCGAATGCTGTCACCGGGCTGTCATTAATCTTCCAAGTGGCATTACTGCGCCAAGGGCAAGCGGGTATCCGAGCCTATCATCGCCTGCCAATTGGCAATGAACCGTTCCTGCTTCTGGTGGTCAAGATAGGTCATGAGTCCTGGACCAAGCGGAATTGGACGCAAGGGACCTACCGCAGCACCTGTAAGTCCAATCCTCCCATAAGCACCGCTCGCCCCGCTCCTCGATGCCGAAAGAAAGCTGTTCTGGGCGAGGGTATTCTGTCCGCGCAGCGAAAGCAGGTATTCAAGAAAGGCATGGGCAGAGCGGGGATTGGGGGCGCGCTTGGGAATGATTGCGGTCCGGACGATCGCCAAAGTATAGTCCTGCGGGTAGATGATTTTCAGGTTCCCGCCCGCAGCAATCCGCCGTTTGGCGTAGGAACCCAACACGTTGTAGCCGAGTGCAATCCGGCCTTGCTCAATGTCCGCAATCAGTTCGCTGGTCTTTGCATATGTTCGCACCGCGCGGCTACCCATGGCCTTGCCAAGCGCGCCGAACTCACTGCTTTGTCGCGCGTCCTGAGTTGCCAGCAGGTAGCCAACGCTGCTTTGCGAAATGTCATAGGTGCCTACGCGTCCTTGCCAGAAGTCGGGGTCAGCCGTCAGCATCTGGGTCAGCTCGTTACGCGACTGCGGCACTGGCCTGCCTTGCAACACATCCGGGTTATACAGCATGACGACTGGTTCGAATGTCAATCCGAATGCCTCATGGCGCCACTGCGCCCAGTCTGGAAGGTCGCCAGCGTTGGATGATTGATGGCGAGCAGCCAGACCGTCATTTACCAGCTTCACCTGCATGTCCATCGCCGCGCTGAAAACGATGTCTGACTTCACATTGCCGTTGCGATGCTCGCTCAGAACCAGATCGTAGAGTGGGGCAGAATCGCGTTCAACATAGGTAATTGAAATCTGCGGATGGAGCTTGTTGAAGTCCACGATAACCGGCCGGAACACTTCGGTATCGGTGGTGCTGTAAATCACGAGTTTGCCGATTTCATCGGGTCGGAGTTGCTCAGCCTTCTGCCCGTCGCTGCACCCGGTAACAACGGCAGCCATAAGACAAATCCAGGCTAGCTTTCGGATCATGGCAATGGAAGCTCGATCACGACACATGTGCCGCCGCCGTCGCGGTTGCTGATCGTCACGCTGCCGTGCTGTTGCGCCACCGCTTGGCGGACAATGGCCAAGCCAAGCCCGGCCCCACCGGTTTTCCCGCTGCCGCTTTTGAACCGTTCGAACACCGTTCCCAATAAATCGGGGTCGATGCCGACACCTCGGTCCATGACCGAGATTTCATAAGCCGTTGCGCGTTTTGCCAGCACAATTTCCACGGCCTGGCTGTCATGATGACCGTGGGTCAGCGCGTTGTGAATGACGTTTTTCATGGCCTCTTCAAGGATCACCTGATCGCCTTCAAACATTGCATCCTTCAAGGAACAGGAAAATCGGATGTCATGGTCGTCCATCATCGAAGCCGAAGCGCGCACGACCCGGGCAATCATCCGCTTCAGATCAAATACCTCGCTCCGCTGCACATGCGACCGGTGACCGATCAGCGCATCGCCGAGCAGTTGATCAATCAAGCGGCCAAGCTTCCTCGCGCTGCGGTTGGCGACTTTCAGACCATGGCTGCGGTCATCGGGAGAACCGCGCTCAACCAGTTGCAACTGCACAATCAATGCCGATAGCGGCGTTCGCAGTTGGTGCGCGGTATTCGCGATAAAGTCCTGCAGAACGCTGATACTGCCTTCGAGCCGCGCCATGAAGCTGTTCATGCCTTCGACCAATGGCACCACCTCGTCGGGCACGCGGGCTGCGATCGGGGATAGATCGGAGGGATCCTTTGCGACCAGCGCCGAGCGCAATTGATCCAAAGGGCGCAGTGCCCGGCCGATACTGAACCACAATACAAACAGAGCCAGGATTGTCATCAATCCTATTGGCACCAGGGCCTGGATCAGCAATTCGCGGGTCAAGGCTGAACGGGCATTGCGGGTCTGCCCCAGTTGAACCCAGGTCCAGCCTTTCTGTGCGAGATTGGCTGACTCCCTCCCAATTACGACGAAGCGCACGGTTTCACCGCGATAAACAGCATCGAAATATTCCTCGCTGTCGATACCCTGATTGCCAGTTCCACGAACGATTGAATTGAACGATGGAAGATCGGCATAGCCTGTGACGGTGCCGCCATCAGGTGCCACCACGCGGTAAAACACGCGGTCATCGGGAGCGGCTGCCAGCATATCGAGTGCCGAATAGGGAATATCGACCCTGACCCCTTCAGCAGTAACGGTCAGCGATTCCGCAATCGAAAGTGCCGATCCGGCCAGAAGGCGGTCAAACGATCGATCCGCAGCAATCGATGCGTAGCTGCTGGCTGCCCAATACAACACTGCCATACCGGCAAGGAATAGCCCGCCCATTTGCCGCAACAGGCTGCCACGCAATGAACTGGGCCGGACAAGAATGTTCATTGGTGCTTTGGCACCTCCGTCAGATATCCCATCCCCCGAACCGTCTGGATGGTCAACGCATCGCCAAGTTTCCGGCGCAGCCGCCCAACATAGACTTCGATGGCATTGGGGCCAGCTTCGTCGTCAAAATCGAAAAGCTGCTCGGCAATCTGTTCCTTGCTGACGACGCGGCCGACGCTGCCGAGCAAGATTTCTAGCAACCGGAACTCGCGGTTTGGCAGGGTGATCTGCACGTCATCGATGCGCACCAGCATTGCCGCACCGTCGAAATGGACCTTGCCGACTTCAAAACTGCTAGAGACACTTCCGGTTGAGCGGCGCAGCAAGGCCCGGCATCGCGCATCGAATTCGCGAACGTCAAACGGTTTGGAAAGATAGTCGTCAGCACCGATGTCGAGCGCATCGACCCGATCGTCCATTCTTGACCGCGCCGTCAGCATCATCACCGGTGTCGCATCACCGCGCCGTCGCAATGCGCGAAGCAAGGTTATGCCGTCCATCGATGGCAATTCAATGTCGAGGATTATTGCATCATATTTCTGGAATTGGAGGATGTCGTTCGCTGCTTCACCGTCCTGCTCCCAGTCGACGGCATAGCCGTCCTGCTTGAGACGCCTGCACAGCGCATCGCCAAGATCAGAGTCATCTTCGACTATGAACAGGCGCATCGTACGCCATGCGCATTTGCCGTAGTTCTCGCCCGCCGGACTGGCTCAGCAATGCCGCGAGGATTATCAGTTGAATTCATCGCCATCCCAAATGTTTTCCTGTGTACATCAACTTAGCGCATGGTCCTGCGAATGACATCATCTATGCGCTGTGTCTGATTGTATCGAAACAGCCTGACGTCCACCTGTCACGATCACGCGATGAGGCACATCTGGGTTTTGAAGCTTTGCCGCGATAGCGAGAAACGTTTCGAGCAGAACAGCGTGATCGCAATTGGCCAGTTCGATCAGCCCAGCCTTTTGGGCCAGCCCACCGCTTTCGGCCCCGTGTAAATGGCCCAGCGAAACGAAGGGTTGCTCAACCTGCACCAGACGGGTCGCTGTCGAGCCCGCTGGTTGAGGGCAGCAAGCGGCCAAATCATCAACTAAACCGTCAATCCTGTCGTAAGGCGACGCAGGTGTCCCGAACAAATTTCGGAATGACAGCTTTGCCCGACTCATCATCCAGAAACCACCAACCCGCTCACCACCCACATTCAGTCATAACTCATCTTCCAAATTGGGCGGGGCGGAATTGCCGCCCCGCCTGATTGTCAATCGCTCGGCCTTTCGTCGGGTTTGAAGTCATCCGCATTGCGTCTGGCTTTGGCGAGGATCGCGAAGCCATCGGCGATGAGATCGACCGAGTAGTTCGTTCTGCCATCGGCTTGGTAGCTCGACTGGCCGATGCGCCCGGTGATGCGGACAAGATCGCCAACGGTCGCCTTTTCGAGCCGCTCGCGCATTTTGCCGAACAGGGTGATGCGATGCCACTGTGGATCGGACTTCCACGTTTCGCCTTCGCGGCGATTGTAGTTGGTGGCAACCGAGATGTGGGTGACGTTCTTGCCGGGGTCGATCCTGCCTAGCCGCCCGATGATGTGAAATTCAACGATGTTCTGCACGGTTTTTCTCCTGATCGTGTCAGGCGAAATGTCCTGACGGACACTTTCAGGGCCGCGCATCGCCTGCGCGCCAGCCAAAAAACGGAGGCTCCATTGATGAAATCCATGGAAACCGTAGGCTGCAAGCCGGTTTTTTGCTTGCGCGCATGAAGGCGGGGCCAAGCGGCCAGTTTCCGTCAACCAAGGACAAAGGCTGACACGCAGTCGGGGTGATGTGCAGAATGCGCTTTGGGGAATTGTGGCTGGCGGGCCGATGCCGTCAGATGCTCCAGTCCTCGACCTTGAGAATGTCGATCATCGAAAGCGCCTGATCGGCGCTGACCAGCGTGGCATCGATCGCCAGCGCATGGGCCGCAATCATCAAATCAAGCGGGGCGATGGTGACGCCCTTGGCTTCGAGCGCGGCGCGCAGCGTTCCGTAGTGCGGGGCGATGGTATCGCTCCAGGGCAGAATATCGGTGTAGCGCAGAAATTCGCGAACCAGCTTGGCAAGCGTCGTCGCCTGCGGGCGCTTGGCCAGACCATAGTGCATCTCGCCCGCCGTTACCGAGGAAATCGCCAGCGAAGAAAGCGGCACCGATGCGGCGCGCGCGCAAACCGGCTCCTGCTGCCGCAGAATCGCGCTGGCCGCATTGGTGTCGAGCAAATAGCGTATGGTCACGAGTCTTCGTGGCCCGCAAAGGGGTCGCGATCCTGCGGCGCAGTTCGCCGCTCATCCTCCCCGAGAAAGTCACCGGGTATGTCAGCCTTCAGTTTTCGCGCAAACGCGAAAAACTGGGCAAGGCTCTCGGGCTTGCGCGACAGGATGACATCGCCGGTCTGCTCATCGCGCCGGATGTTCACTTCGCTGCCCTCGAAGCGGCAGCTCAATGGCAGGCGCACGGCCTGACTCTTGCCGTTCTGAAATAGCTTGGCGGTCTGTCCCATGATGCAAACTCCTTGGTATAGACTTTAGTCTATTATAACTTGACGATGGGTGAAAGGCAATATCTTCTGCCTGTCCATTTCGCGTAGCGGCGCGGCGGCCATAAGCCGCCGCGCCGATGATGGCCGGATGCCAAAGCAACCGGCCTTGGCCCGTCCCGAGGGACGGGCCGCGAAATTTGCAGAGCGAGCTATCGAGAAGCGGTCAGAACATCTCAAGCTGGTTCCGCATCGGATTCCAGAAACCGATGTCGAGCGGGCGCTGTGCGCGGAGCGGCTGCATCGGCTGATTGGCCAGCCAGCCAAGCCGCTCGCCGATGCTGACGGGCGCAACGCCCGCCAGCATGATCTGATCGGGATCGGGCGGCGTGATCTGCGGCAAGGTCGTGCGCTTGGCCATCGTCCGCCCCCTCAATATTCTTGCGCCAGCATGATGGTCAGCACCCGCCGCGTGACGGCGGGGTTAGCAGGGTCTTCGCTGCCGGAGCGCAAATCGCGGTCGTAGTAGTCCAGTTTCCAGAACACCCGTTCGCGCTCGTCGGCGCGCACCCTCGGGCGCTCGGTCGTCCAGCGGCCATCGCCTAGCTGATAGACCGCCCCGAAATCGCGCTCGCCATGCGGATCGCTGTCCTCATCGAAGGCGTCATAGGATTCGATCAGCTCGCGAACGCGGGACTGATCCGCGTCGGGCAACGACCGAAACCCGACTGTTGCGAAAGCGGTGCAGGCCAGCCCCATCGCCTGCCGCGCCCGATCATTCAATCGGGCAATCCGCGCCGTCCGCTCGCGCTGGCTGATAGGGGTCGCGCTCATTGGCCGCGCCCCCGTGACTGATTGACGCTGCGCGCTGCGCGCGTTTCGCAAATCAGGATCAACGCCCCGAAATCCTCGCGCTCGCCAAGCCGGTCGGCGATCTTGCGGACACAGGCAATCGGCAAACCGTTCTCATTGGCAATGCCGCGCAAATAATCGTCACGGGTCTCCGCACCGCACTGACGATACATCAACTGCAAATCACACATTTTCTGCCTCCTCTTGGGCTGAAAGCCGCATCGCTCTGCGACCTGCGGCTCTGCCTTCCGGCGAGGATGGGAGGGGGAAGGAAAGCCGAATCGACGCCCTGGCGCGGGCCAGCGGGCGCAACGCGACCGCCACACGGGGGCGGCTATTCTGCTTCGGGAAATGAGAGGGCAAAGCCCTTGGCGTTCCCGCCTATCAGGAAACGGAGGCGATCAGCCTCCCCTCCGCCGCAGCGCGGCACAGGAACGGCACCCTTGCACGGCGCGACGCCAGCCGGACGCCCTGCGCGCGGGCCTGTGGGCCAGCGGGCGTCCGGTCAGTCGAGAGGCGAGAGAGCCAGCGGGTCAGCTCAAAAGCGCCGCACCCTCAGGAGCGCGCAGCGCGGGACAGAGTGCGTCCCTAACGAATCCCGCTCATTTGCCCACACTCCCGATCGTCACCCGAAGGGCCAAGACTACAGGCTTGGTCCGCGCCAGCGGATAGAGCGGGTTGCCGTTAGGCAGTGACCAACCCGATAGCACTGCCATTTGATGGATTACTGAAAATCTGCTTTCGATTGCAGAGTTGGGTGCCTCACAAAGCCTGATATTGCCGAATAGAATCAGTGTGTCGTCGTTTGTTCAACTTGCGCGCCGTGGTCTCGTTACCGTCTTGCGCATTAGCAAACCGACCGGTTGACGAAGGACATTTGACTTTCACACCCGCCAAGAGCATTTCGATACCTATATGAAAACCCTGTTTCGCCACTTTCTGTTGCTTGCGGCCGTGCTTGGCATAGTCGGGCAAGGTGCGGCGTTCGCGGGCGTGCCCTGCCCCGTAATGCAAATGGGATAGTCGGCGGCAATGGTCGGGCAGATGGCTGGAATGCCCGATTGCGATGTGGGCCAGCTCAAAGCCGACCCGATCAAGTCCAACGGCAACTCGACCCCGCAACTGGACATGATACCGGGATGCCAGACCATGGCTGATCAGGCGCTGGACCAGACCCTAGAGAACCGCATCCTGCTTATACCAATGAGCATTGATCAGAACCCATGTGCCCACTGGCGCCTACTTTGGCAGGGCACCAGCCATCATCAAACAGCGCGAAAGGATCAAGCGACAGACCATCGAACATCGGCGCTTGCAACACCGCAAGCTCGCCGCCTAACGTCAACCCCCAGACGAAGCCGATTTCTTCGTTCGATCACGCCGCCCAAAGCGCCAAATCATCTGACGACGGACAAGGAATATTCACCTTCCAGCGCCGCCATAACCAACCGGTGAGCCGAGGGGACGGGTCGTCGACACCGCCCCCTTGCTGATCAAAAACGCTGGCCTAGCCGCAGTCCAAAAAATTGCGGCCTGATCGGGAAGCTGCGCGACGAATCTGAGCAGAGCGATATCGCGCAGAAAGTGTTGGTGGTGAGAATGCCACGCCGGTCGAATGCATTCTGGATGAACAAGTCCACGCTCCACTTCTCATTCTTGATCCCAGCCGAAAAATCGAACGAAACAAAACCTGATGTGTTGCCGAGCAGAGAATTCAACGACACATTGAGATCCTGGGTCGCGCCGGTTTGGTAAAGCGCCGCCGCCTGCACATAGGCGTCCAAATTCCGGAACTGCGTATCGAACCGCACCGCGGTCGTGCCCTTGAACTTGGGCTGGCGTGGCAGGCGAGTGCCATCTGCGGCGGCCACTTCGGGTGTCGGTGGGTTGCCTGGCACGAACTCACCCACCTGACAGTCCGGCAGCCGGGCGACGGAAAGCGTGGCGGGATCGGCGGCGAAGTTACAGAAATTCCCCTTCAGCTTGCCGTCATTATAGGCCCCCGCTGATGTGATGGTGAACTTGCCCAGTCGAAGCTCGGCATCGAATTCGATTCCTCGCACCTCGGCGTTGCCAGCATTTCCAGTGATGCCCGAACCCTGAGTGCCCGCGACCACCACGGAATATTGCAGGTCGTTCCACTTTTCCAGATAGACGGCCGCATTCAGGCGGAAAATCCCGCTCCACGTCGTTTTGAAGCCGATTTCATAGTTGATCAGATCTTCGGAGCGGAAAGGATCGACTGTGTAAATCTGCCCGCCGATACGCAGCGGTCGGGTCTGCCCGCCCGGCCGGAAGCCGGTTGAATAGTTGACGTAGAGCATCTTGTCAGGTGCAAACTGCCAATCCAACGCCACCTTCTGGGTGCTGCCTTGCTCGCGGTAGCGCAGATACTGATCCGGCGCCGCAAAATTGGAGTTCAGGCATTGCAGGCGCTCGTTGGGGGGCAGCGGCGTTGGACAGCCGGCGCCGCCGGTTGGCACGAATAAGCTACGCGAATTGCGCGCCGAAGCAGCCACTCCGCTGAAAGCGACATAGTCCAGCTCGGTCCAGAAGTAGCGGAAGCCGCCGGTGATCTTGAGTTCCGGCGTGATGTTATAATTGCCTTCGATGAACAGCGCCGTATCGCGCGTCGTCCTGTCGTTCTCGAACAGATAGAAGGCGTCTCGCACAACGGCAGGGGTCCCCCGGATCATGCTGCCGCCCTGATCGACCGGCACGCCGAACGACGTAGCGAAGTCGGCACGGTCGCCGCCGCCCGACTCCGTGTAGCCGGCCACCTGACTTAGCCCGCGGACGACATAGTCGTTATTGGTCGACGACTTCTGCCACTGATAGAAGCCGCCGAACGTGACATCGACCGGCCAGCTGCTCGGCGTCTTGAACCGCAATTCCTGGGTAAAGATGCGTTGCTTTGGCTTGCCGAGATAATATTGCACCGGATTGATTAGGGTGGTGCAGCGAAGCGACGGCCCGGTACCAGTGCAACCCGCTTGGTCAAAGAACTGCAAGTAGGATTCGTAGCCCGGCCCGAAACTGTCATAAGTGACGGAGTAATAGGTATAGTCATTCTGCAGCTTGATGTTGCGGTTAAAATAGCCGGTGGCGCTCACCACGTCGAAATCGCCGATTTGGCCGCGGATGGTCGCCTGCGCCTGAAACCACTTGTCGTCGTTGCGCGTGTCTACATAATCCCGCACCTGCAGATCGCCCACCCGCGGATCGAAGCCGAAATAGCCAAGCGAAATCTGCCGTTGCGCGGTGATCTGTGGATTGATCGACCAGTTGTCCGCCGGTTCCCAAAGCAACGAAAGCCGACCGCCGACTTCCTCGATACTGTTGTAATTGTTCCGGGCGATGCTGGAATTGTCGAGCGCGAAACTGGTTAACGGGTTACTGTCGCCCAGTTGCAGGACTGACGGACGACCGTCACTGAAGCGCCCGTTGTTGGGCACATTGTCGATATAGCCGCCTTCCTTGCGATAATACGCCATGGCGCGGAGCGCGAGCCGCTCGGCCACCGGCACGTTGAGGAAGCCTTGCGCCTGGCCGCCGAAATCTCCGCTCCCGAACTTGTTGACCTCCAGATCCATGCCGCCGGAAAACTCGCCCAACCTGGGCTTGTTGGTGATCACGCGCAGCGTGCCGGCCAGCGAGCCGGCGCCGAACAGTGTGCCCTGCGGGCCGGACAGCGCCTCAATCCGTTCGATGTCGTAGATATGGACATCGGGCAGGTCGGCCACGTTGATCGAGATGTCATCCAGATAATATCCGGTGGCCGGGTAAGCGCCGCCAGCTGGAACGATACCCCGGAAATACACTTCGGTTCGGCCCGGCCCGACGCCGGCGAATGACACGGACGGCAGCAACGTGGCGAAATCGGTAAGACCTTTAACCTGGCGCTCGGTCAACGCATCGGCCGTAAGCGCCTGCATGGAAATCGGCACTTTCTGAATCGACTGCTCGTTGCGCGTGGCGGTAACGATGATTTCTTCAAACGTCGAGGAATCTGCCTGTGCTTCCTCCGATTGTCCGGCCGCTGCGGGTTGATCGGCAAAGGCTGGTGACGCCACCCCGGAGAGGATGGTGGTCAGAGCCAAGGCGCGAAGAAATTGCGGCTTGCGGCTATATTGCGAAATCATCAGTCATATCCCCCAAACAAAACGACGTATGCAGCCTGCTCAAAAGGCAAAACGACACGGAGATCCCCCGAGCAACCGATACAACGATCTAGCACCACCTTTCAGGTGACGCGACCGCGCCGATTGTGGCGCGCTACACCATTCAACTCAGCCGGCTTTTTCTGGCTTCAGCGTGCTGTCATGCCTAACAAGATTACAAGACTCGACCCCTGAAGTCAACATTCTTAGCATTGGACGCGTCTAGATTCGGTAACCTAGGACATTAGCAGTTGCCGGTCGAATCAGAATTTGCAAGCGTACGTTGATTCCTTTGGCGCATGTCCGGCAGGACCAGGCGCACAGATCAGACGGGTGAACATCAAGATGACAACAGCCAGCCGGGCCGACAGCGAAGCGGCGCATGACGTGGCCATCGCTGCTCGCCTACTCGAAGAAGATCCCGCCGCCGCGCTGGCGCGGGCCGAGGCGGTCCTGCGCGTTCAGCCCGAAATGCCCCAGGCCGAACTTCTGGCGGGGCAGGCGCTGCGCCGACTGGATCAGTCGCAGTTGGCGTTCACCCGCCTGAGCGCGCTGGCGCAGCAGCATCCGCAGGTGCCCGCAGTGACTTGGGAACTGGCGCAGTCAGCGAGTGCCATCGGCGCCACTGACGCGGCGATTACCGCGCTGGAACGGCTCACGCGGCAGTTGCCGGCAGTGCCCGACGCTTGGTTCCTGCTTGGCACACAGTATCGCGCAGCCGGACGCAGCGAGGCGGCGTGGCGGGCCGATCTGTCGGGCGTGAACGCTGCGGCTGCCGATCCGCTGTTGTTGCAGGCCGCAGTAGCGATGAACGAAGGCCGGCTCGACGACGCGGCCGCCCAACTGGCGTCGCGGCTGGAGGCCGTGCCCGACGATGCACCGGCGACGCGTCTGATGGGCGAGATCCAATGGCGGCGCGGCGACATGGGTCGGGCGCTGCCGTTGGTGGAACGCGCTGTGACCCTAGCGCCAGGCTTTGACCTCGCCCGCGAATTCCTCATCCGGCTGTTACTTCAGAGCAATCGTCTGACCGAAGCGCTGAGCCACGCCGAAATCCTCAATAAGTCTCCGGTGAAAAATCCCGGCTATCAGCTACTCAAGGCAACGGTGCTGGTTCGGTTGGGCCAGCAGGAAGAGGCGCGTGCTATCTATGAGACGCTCCTTGCCCGCTCGCCAGCGCAGCCGCTGCTGTGGCAGAATCTTGGTCATGTGCTCAAGACCCTGGGAAGACAGGCCGAAGCCATCGACGCCTATCGCCAAGCGGTCACCCATCAGCCAACGCAAGGGGAGGCGTGGTGGAGCCTCGCAAACCTGAAGACGGTCAAGCTGAACGCGGACGACATCGCGGCCATGCAGGTAGCGCTGGCATCGCTGGCCAAAGACTCCGACACACGGCAGGAGGACGTCTTTCACCTACATTTCGCGTTGGGCAAGGCCCATGAGGATGCCGGTGTGTTTGCCACCGCCTTTGATCACTATGAGCGCGGTAACTGCCTGCGCCGCACGCTGATCCGCCACGATGCCGATGCGTTTTCCGCAGATGTTTCAGCTACGATCACCGCCCTTGCGGCTCCATTTCTCGCGTCGCGCCGCGATGGCGGCTGCCAGGCGGCTGATCCGATCTTCATCGTTGGCCTGCCACGGTCGGGCTCCACGCTGGTTGAGCAGATTTTGGCCAGCCACAGCCAGATCGAAGGCACTATGGAACTGCCGGAGATGATGGCGATAGGCAGCCGCCTGCAATCGCGCGTCGACGAAGGCGAGTTCGCCGATTACGCGGCCATGCTGTCGTCGCTATCGGCGGCAGACCGCACCCGTTTGGGCGAGGAATATCTCGATCGCACCCGCGTGCATCGTCAATCTGCCAAAGCGCGGTTCATCGACAAGATGCCCAACAATTGGCAGCACAGCGGGCTTATCCGGCTGATCCTGCCCAATGCCACAATTATCGACGCCCGCCGCCATCCGTTGGGCTGCTGCTTTTCGGCGTGGAAGCAGCATTTCGCGCGCGGCCAAACCTTTTCCTATGATCTGATCGAGCTGGGACGCTATTATCGCGACTATGTGCGGATGATGGCGCACATCGATACGGTGGCGCCTGGCGCTGTCCACCGCGTGATCTATGAACGCATGGTCGCCGATACCGAGGCTGAGGTGACCCGGCTGCTGGCGTATGTCGGCGTGCCGTTCGAAGCGGCGTGCCTGGCGTTCTGGGAGAACGACCGAGCGGTGCGTACCGCCAGTTCGGAACAGGTGCGGCAGCCGATTTTCACCGACGGCGTGGATCATTGGAAGAAGTTTGCGCCGTGGCTCGCGCCATTGTCCGACGCACTGGGAGATGTGGTTCTGGCCTATCCAGACGTGCCGAACAGTTTGTACCCCACTGTTTGACCAAGTCTTCGCCGACCTTTATAGTACGCACCGCGGTTGGTCACCCGTGAGTGGTCGAGCAGGTGCTTTGCTGATCGTTAGAGTATCCGTGATGGGCAAGCGAGGGATTTGACCCTCAATCGGTCTGCCTTGAGCAAGGCGTTTGCGGTGACGATGAGCTTTCGCATGACGGTTGTGATGGCGATCTTTGCTGGTTTTCCGGTTTCGATGAGTTGCCGGTATTTGGCGTTGAGTTCGGGAATGAAGCGTGCTGCGACGAGTGCTGGCATGTAGAGCACCTGGCGCACGTTGGCTCTTCCACCGCGGATGAAGCTCTTGCCTGTCCGCTGGCCGGATTGGCGTGCGACCGGCTCCAGGCCGGCGAGCGATGCGGCTTGCTTGATTTCGAGGCTTCCTAGTTCGGGCATGTTGGCGATGAGCTGTTTCGCGGTGAGCACGCCGACTCCGTCGATGCTGGTGAGGATTTGGTGACGCCGGACGAGCGCTGGATCGGCGGCGATGATCCCGGCGATCTCAGCATCGAGGGCCTCGATATGGCGGGCGATCTGGTCGAGGCGCTGCTTGCAGTGCCGTTTGAGGATGGCCAAGGTGAGGTTCTTCTCCCGTTTCTTGAGCGCGGTGCGATCATGCACGAGGCCGTCGCGCGCGTTGACCAGTTCGGCCAGCAAGGCGTGGCTTGCACTTCTCGCGGGCCGGACCGGCGGTTGCAGCGTGGCGGCCAGCCGTGGCGCAGCTGTGCGAAGGCTACCAGTTCGGCCATGTCGATCTCGCCGAACTGCTTTATGCCGAGCGCCAGGCCAAGGACGCCATGCTCGCCGAGTCGATGGCCCGCGCCGATGCACTGCGCGCCGAAGCCAAATTGCGGATCGACGCACATGAACTGTGGCTGCGGTGCAGCCATATGGGAGGGAGTTAAAACATTGTCGGTGCAGTGCGCGGGGTGTCGCGCAGCGCCGCGATGGTGGCATCGACCTTGCCATCGGGCGCGACGGCGATATGGACATGCCCGCGTTGGAGGACTCCATCGGTAATGTCGGAACGGTTGGTAATGCGGCTGCGCAGCGGTTTGAGCGTTGTCTCGTTCCGGTCAAACGCGGCGAGAAATTGATACGGAAATTCGGCAGCATCGAACGGCTGCTGAAACAGTTCAGATACCGCTTGATCGATTTCTACTCCATTCATTCGTCTATATTTTCCAGCACCTCTCGGGATGCCATTGATTGGTGATTTCCGGGTGACGCAGTGGTGCTCCCAGAGATTTCTTGGGACTAGCGGACGGCGAGCCGATTGTCACCGAGTTCCGAAGCTCCACGGACACTTATCTGGATGGTGCCGGTTCTGATCGGGAGGCATTGCAAATCGGGCTGCGCGGGTTTGGTTGGCAGGCGATGGCCGAATCCCGTCCGGGATTCTGACGGCCAGCATGACAGGCGTTCGGCTGTCATTTCGCGAGCTTGGGGGTGATGCCCGTTCGGTGCATTTCACCCCGGCAAAGCAAGAGCCAAAGCCCAGTTCTGGGCCGATTTCCGGGTCGTTTGACGATGGTGCCCCTGGCCCGACTCGAACGGGCACATCCGAAGATAACGCATTTTGAGTGCGTCGCGTCTACCAATTCCACCACAGGGGCACGCCGTCGAAGCCCATAGACGGCGAATTGATTTTAGCCAACTGATTTGATGGACTATTGCAATAAAAATGGTCGAGTCCGCGAATGCTTGCCTTATCTGGCGCGGCGCACGTTGATCGCCGAAGCATCCAGCATGTTCTTGATGTGCGAGGCATAGTATTTCTCGATCATCTCGACACTGGTGCGGCAGTTCTTCGCAACTTGATAAATGTCGGCCCCCTCCATCAACCGGAAGCAGATATAGGTGTGCCGCAGGCTGTAACTGGTGCGGGGGTTGCCTTCACGGTCATGCTTCATGCCGAGTTCGTCGAGCAGCGTGTTGAACAGTTCCCTCTGGATTTTCGGGAACAGGAGTTGGTTCGCTTCGAGGCTGTGCCGCGCCTGCATCCGTTTGAACGGCAGCACGGCTCCGGGCATGGTCTTGCAATAGCCGACGCCGCGCTTGCCGCGAACGGCGATGTGCAGGATTTCCTCGTTGCCCGGTCCATCGGCAACGATGTCGATGTCGCGTATCTCGATCCGCTTGGCCTCGTCGGGGCGAAGACCGCTGTTGACCATGAACAGCACATAGTCGTGCAGGTCTTCGCAGGCCGAGCGCCAGCGTTCCTTCTTCGGATTTTTGGCGCGCTCGCCGGTCGCCTTGTAGAATGCCTTATACTCGTCGGGCGAGAACCAAGCCCGATGGGCGATCTTGCCTGACATTTTATATGGAGCCGAAATATCCGGCAGATAGGGTAGCCAGCCGTGGCGGTTGGCGGTCTTGAGGACATGTCGCAGCGCGATGATCTCGTGGTGCATCGTTGACCGCGATGGCCGCTTGGGCAGGCCGGTTTTCTTGTCGATCCGCGATGTCATGCGGTGGACGCGATATTCCTGGACGAGTCCGGGGGTGATGTCCGTCACCACGCGGTCGCCCATGAAGGGCAGCAAATGGACATTGAGCGAAATCGAGAGGCTCTTGATATATTCCTTGTTGCGCTCGCCCTCGGTGATGACCTCGAACTCCTTGACGAAATGCTCCGCCGCAGTCCGGAAGGTCACCCCTTCCTTCAATTCCCCGGCGCGGTATTTTCCCATCAGGCCAAGATACCAGTCGCGCGCAACATCCTTGGCGCGGGACAGGCTTTCCTCCTTGGTCGAAGTGCGGCGCTGCTTTCCGGCAATCGAACAGGCACATTGCCAGTGCGGGCTGTTGGGCCGCATGTAGAGCTGAACCTTGTTGTCCAGCAGGGAGTGCCGTGTTGCCATCGCGCCATCCAATGCCATTTTGTGCTAGCAGTGCGCTAGATCATCTGGCGAAAAATATGGCTAAAAACTGGCGTATTTGCAAGGTTTTTCTGGATTTCAAAAGTTTTTGAATCCCGCGCGTCTACCAGTTTCACCACACCCGCGCAGGGCCTCGCCTAT
>ERZ1066122.909-NODE-909-length-27415-cov-9.477522_pt1 | contig 27415 bp, 20 predicted proteins | sample MGYA00382769_ERZ1066122 | MGnify/ENA primary metagenome ERZ1066122 (study PRJEB33369, sample SAMEA5778352) | biofilm metagenome | biome: Industrial cooling water; feature: Water cooling tower basin; material: Biofilm | place: United Arab Emirates | collected... | reverse complement strand
CCTTTTCCGTTCCTTCCGGTTTGCCTGTCTCCGCCGCGCCGTCGCCGTTGCCAACCCGCGCCAAGCTCCGGTTTGGGCTACTCTCGTTGGTGGTGAGTGTCGGCCTGGTGGCGCTCAAATTCTGGGCGTGGCGCCTGACCGGCTCGCAGGTAGTGCTGAGTGACGCGCTCGAATCCATCGTCAACATCGCCACGTCGGCATTTGCGCTCTGGAGCGTGTGGCTGGCGGGGCTGCCGCGCGATGAGAATCATCCGTACGGCCACGGCAAGGTCGAACACCTGTCGGTGGGGCTGGAGGGAGCGCTGATTTTCGGGGCCGGTTTTTTCATCGTCGTGGGCGCGGCCTCGGCGTTGGTGCATCCGCACCCGGTGGGGCGTCTCGATTGGGGAATCGGCCTGCTGGCGGCCACGGCGCTCGTCAACCTGGCCACGGGCTGGTGGCTGGTGCGCGCGGGGCGGCGGCTGCGCTCACTGGCGCTCGAAGGCGATGGGCGGCATCTGTACCTTGATGCGTTGACCAGCATCGTCGCCATCGCGTCGTTGGCGGGGGTGCGCGCCACCGGCTGGCTCTGGCTCGACGGCGCGGCGGCGCTCGGGCTGGGCGCCTTCATCACGTGGCAGGGCGGCCGGATGCTGCGCCGCGCCGTCGGCGGCTTGCTCGACGAGACTGACCCCGGTGCCGTGGCTGACGTAGTGGCCGCCCTGCAAGCCCACCGCCGCCCCACCTGGATTGATGTCCACAACCTGCGCGTACAGACTTACGGCGCCGACCTGCACATCGATTGCCACGTCTCGCTGCCGTATTACCAGACGCTCTACGCCACCCACGAAGAGGTGGACGCCATCGAGCGCGTGGTGCGCGAAAGCGGCCCCGGCCAGCAGGTCGAACTGTTCATCCACGCCGACCCGTGCCGGCCGCCGCGCCAGTGCCCAACGTGCCAAGTGCTCGACTGCCCCGTGCGCCAGCGCCCCTTCGTGGAACTGATCGAGTGGACGCCCGCCAACGTGATGCGGAACGAGCGCCACAGTTTTGGCGCGGAGGCGGCCTAGGATGTGAGGGCAATTGACCTAGAGGCCCCGGAGGGGCTACCTATCGGTAGCTATCCAATGACGCAAGTACAGCGCGGCCCCGGAAGGGCTACCTATCAGTAACTCACTCCAACCGTCCACAGCAGACAACGTGATTTACCGATAGGAGCCCCTCCGGGGCCGCGCACTAATTGTCCACACGCCGTAAGCGGTGTTTCACGCCGCGTAACCCCTTCACTGTGCTTGCGTTAGTGCCAGGCGCGGCTTGTGCGTGTTCCACGCCCGCGCCGCGCCATCACTCCACCTTTTCAGCCGGCACTCCAATGAGTAAGCACAAGGACAAGGACAAAGACGACGACCGCGACAAAAAAGCCGACGCCAAAGCCGCCAACAAGGAGGCGGCCAAGTCGGGCGATGACACCAGCGGCAAGCGTGGCAAAAAAGGCGACGCCGACGCCGACGCGGCCCCCGACCTACGCGCCGAAGCCGAAGCACTGCCCGGCCTGATGGCCGACGCTGCCGCCGGTGCCGTAGGCAAGCTGGCCGAAAAAGCCACCCGCAAGGCTCTCTCGACGCTCGGCGACAAAGCCGAAAAAGCGGTCGATAAAGTGGTGGATTTCGTGGAAGGCACCGGCAAGAAAACCGCCCGAAAGGCTGAGGCCACGGCTAAGGCGGCTAAGCCCACGACCCGCAAAGCTACCGGGGCCGCCAAAGCTGCTGCCAAGCCCAATGCGGCAACCGCGCGCAAGCCGGCCGCGAAGGCCGCTGCGGGCGGCAAAGGGGACGGTAAAAGAGCGCCGGCCGCCAAGCGTACCGCGCCGCGCGAGAGAAAAAGCGAGTAGGGCGGTTCGGCCGTCGCCGTACGTGGTAGAGGCGGAGTGGTCTGCCAACCGCTCCGCAGTCTCGTCCGACCACTCTTGGTGGTCGGACGAGTTTCCGCCGAATACCCTAAAATTTCCGGCCGCCCACTTACAGCCCACTTACAGCGGTTTTCGGGTCTATATTCCATCAACGTAGAGACGCATCTTTGCGTCTCCGGCGGTTACGCCAAGCCGCGGCGCCTGGCAGCGGAGACGCAAGGATGTGTCTCTACACGGCCGCCACGGTGCAGAGCAGCCCGCCAACCAGCTGCAGCGGAGACACAAGGATGCGTTTCTACTCCGTACACTGACCCCTGAATCCGCTCCAAAACGCGCTTAGCGCAGCCGAACACGGAAATTCTTCATCGGTAGCACCGACTCGCCGGTTTCATCGTCGCGCACGTCGAGTAGGCGTAGCAGTCCGTGGCCACACACGATGGTCGGAATGCCTTCCACCATAAAGATGACCTTGCCGGGAGCACGATTGCCGATAGGTAAGTCGGGCACTTCTTCCGCCTCAAAGATCCGAACCTTGCGGTCGGCGATATAACTCGCCGCGCCTTTGTACGGGTAGCCCAACGCATCGATTGTTCGCCGCAGGCGGACGGCATCCAGCGACCAATCCAGTTGGTAGTCATCTTCGTCGCGCCACAGGCTGTAAGTGGCAGCGGCATCGTCCTGCTCCACCGCCAGCGGGGTTTGCCCGGCCGACAGTTGCCGCGCCACTTCATCGACCACGCGCACGTAATCACGACTGACCAGCTCGATGGCGTCGGCGATCTTGATGGGGTACTGCACCCGGCTGGCGCTCTGCGCGATGATCGGCCCGCCATCGTACGCTACGGCTGCGTACAGAGCCGTGACGCCGATCTCAGGATCGCCATTTATCAGCCCCGTGACGAGCGGGTTGAAGCCTCGGTAAGTCGGTAAAAGCGAATCGTGACAGACGATGAGGCGCCCCTGCGGATGCAGTAGCCAGCGCCACGATATGGCCAGCACGAAAGGGGTTGTCAATGGAGGGGCCTGCCGGCGGTCGTAGCACGGCACGTTGTACGTGGCGCAGAGGGCAGTTATCTCTTTCACGTAATCGTGTTGCACGCCCGGATCGGCTGACGTCACGACGTAGGCCAGCAAATCGGGGTAGCACCGTAGCAGGTGCTCGGCGACAGCGTAACCCTTCGCCGTCATCGCACAAAGCGCCAAAGACTTCATTCAGAATGTTTAGTGAGAGGCTGGGGCAGTCGGGTCGGTCAGGCAATCCACGAAGTATAGCGGACGGTTCTTTACCTGCTCGAACGTCCGGCCTACGTACAGCCCGACCATCCCTAGAGTAGCGAGCAATAAACCCGAAAAAAGCCACAGCGATATGATCAGGCTCGTGTAGCCCTGCACGACGATGCTGCCCAACAGGTAGCGAAGCAGTACGATCAACGCAAACACGCCGGAGCTCAGCGCAATCAGTACCCCGAGCTTGATGGTGAGGCGCAGCGGCTTATCGGAATACGACAAAATGATGTCGAGCGCCAGATGCATCAGGCGCCGAAGATTGTACGACGAGGTGCCCTCGGCGCGTTCGGCGTGGGCTACGTCGCGGGTGCCCCGCGCAAAGCCCACCCAGCGGACCATCGTCGGAAAATACCGAATCGACTCCCGCATCCGCAGCACCGCCTCGATGACGCGGCGATTGTACACGCCGAAATTTGCGGTGGCGGGGTCCTGGTGCGTTTCCGTCAGGTACGTGAGGGTGCGGTAAAATGACCACGATGCGAATCGTTTGAACCACGTATCCTGCCGCTCTACCCGGCGCGCCAGCACCAGGTCCTGCCCCTGGCGTTGGGCCTGGGCCAGCATTCCGGGAATTTCCTCCGGCTGGTCCTGTAGGTCGCAATCCATCACCACGACCCACTCGCCGCTGGAGTGCTCGAGGCCGGCCGTGATGGCGAGGTGCTGGCCGAAATTACGCGACAACCTGATGCCGCGTACGCGCCGGTCGGCGGCGGCGGCGGCTTCGATGCGCGACCACGAATCGTCGGGGCCACGGTCCTCAACCAGAATGATCTCGAAGTCGGAGGTTATCGGCGTCACGCTCGCGACGATTCGGCGGACAAGCTCGTCGATCATCTTTTCGGCGCGGTACACCGGTGAGACGATTGACAGAAACGGGCGGGAAGCAGTTGACACGCAGCAATCCAGTGAAAAGGCCCGAGAGGTAAGGCTGATGGCCACACTACCGCCCGCCGTCCTCCGGATGCCGGCCGACTATCCTTGGGGCCGCCCGGTGCTACAAAGTAACGCTACGCCGCGCGCCAACCTAACTGGTGAGGGTATCGGGCATTACCCCAGCCAGCGGGCAAGGCCGAAAGCCGCCGCTGCCGCCGTGCGGCCGATGGGCATTGGTGGTGGCGCCGATTTGACACTGCCCGCTCCTGGAAGAGCCTATCCGAAAAGTGCTGTAGTGCGGACTTTAGTCCGCAGTTGCAGGCGTTTAACTGCGGACTAAAGTCCGCACTACAGGGCGCTAATGCCGGCAGCTTCCTGGCTTCCGCCTGCCGGGCGGCACCGAGCGACACGAAAAAGCCCTTCAGAACAACGTCTGAAGGGCTTTGGGTGGATCCGACCGGATTCGAACCGGTGGCCTGTTACATGCGAAGCAACCGCTCTAGCCATCTGAGCTACGGACCCTGAGCCAACCGCCTTGCCGAAGGCAAGGCGGCGTATGCCGCAAAGCTAGCGGGTGCGGTAGAATTCCAGAATGCCCTCCGTCACGCGCGCTATCTGCTCGTCGGTCAGCTCGTAGTAAAGCGGCAGGCGCAGCAGGCAATCGGTGTAGTGATCAGACCACGGCATCGGGCGGCCGTCGTGCTTGTCGCGGTAAAACGGGCTGGTGTGAAGCGACAGGTAATGGAAAACCGGATGAATGTTCTGCGCTTTGAGGTGCGCGATGAGGGCCGTGCGCTCTTCGAGGGCCGTCGTCACCAGGTAGAACATATGGCCGTTGTTGGTGGCGTAGGCAGGCAGTTGCGGCAGGCCGACGCCGTGGGCGGCCAGCGGCGCCAGGGCGGTGCGGTACTGCTCCCAAATGGCTTTGCGGCGGCCCTGAATCCGCTCAATCTCCTCGATCTGCGCCCAGAGGTAGGCCGCGATCAGCTCCGACGGCAGGAACGACGAGCCTACGTCCACCCATCCATACTTATCCACTTCGCCCCGGAAGAACGACGAACGGTTGGTGCCTTTCTCGCGGATGATCTCGGCGCGGGCCGCGTAGCGGGCATCGTTGATGGCCAGCAGGCCACCTTCGCCGGAGATGATGTTCTTGGTTTCGTGAAACGAAAAGGCCGCCAGCTCGCCCAGCGACCCGAGCGGCTTGCCGTCGTAAAACGAGTCGATGGCCTGGGCGGCGTCTTCCACGACGCGCAGCCCGTGCTGCCTGGCCACCGCCAGAATGGTATCCATCTCGCAGGCGATGCCCGCGTAGTGCACCGGCACGATGGCCCTGGTACGGGGCGTGACGAGGCTCGCCAGCGCCGCCGCGTCCAGATTGGGGTTGAGCGCCGTGGAATCGACGAAAACAATCTTCGCGCCGCGCAGCACGAACGCATTGGGCGTCGAGACGAACGTGTACGCCGGAACGATTACCTCGTCGCCGGGCTGAATGTCGAGCAGAATGGCCGCCATTTCCAGCGCATCCGTGCACGAGGTAGTCAGCAGGGCCTTGGTGCTGCCCAGTTGCTGCTCGAAAAAATGATTGCAGCGTTTGGTGAACTGGCCATCGCCGGAAATCTTGCCCGACCGCACGGCGTCTTCGATGTAGCGCAGCTCCGCACCCGAGAGGTAGGGCTTGTTGAACGGAATGATGGCCGGAGCGGCTGAGCTGGATGAGGCGGCGGGGGCGGGGGTAGAAGCGGTCATAGAAAAGAAGCCGGCGGGCGCGGGGCGTCAACTGCCCCGGCAAGCCAAGGGCAAAGATATTGCGGCTGGGTGGGTCGGGGGGCTGCCCCAAGCCGCTCACGAGGCGCGCGGCCTCGGCCGAATGCGCGATGCGGGCCGCTTTGAGGGCGTCTTAGGGACGTCGGCGAGCGGGCACCCCGACGTAGAGGCCCGCCGCCGGCAAGTCGCGCACGACCACGCTGCCGCCGCCCGTCACGATGTCGGGCGCGAGCGTCAGGCCGTCGATGATGGTAGTGCCGATGCCCAGAAAACAGCGCTCGCCGATGCGGACGTTGCCCGCCAGACGTACGCCGGGCGCCAGCAGCGAATGCGCGCCGATGGTGGTGTCGTGGGCCACCACGCAGCCGGGGTACAGAAACACGTTATCGGCCAGCGAGCAGTTCAGGTCCAGCGTACACCCCGGCGAGACGAATGCGCCGGCGCCCAGCCGGGCGCTCCTATCGACGTACGCCGCCGGATGAACGAACCGGGCGAACGGGATGCCCCGCCCGAGCAGTTCGCCGAAAATACGCTCCCGCGCGGCGCGGTGGTGGTAGCCGATGCCCAGGAGCAGCGCATCGAAACCGGTGGTGCGGTGGGCGTCGATGGCTGCCAACGGCCCCAGCACGGTGCCGTTCGGCGTGGGGGTGCCGGGCGGTAGCGTATCGTCGAAAAACCCCACTACCTGATGGGTGGCGGCTTGCCGGAGGTGTTGCGCCATTTGTTGCCCGAGCGCCCCGGCGCCCACGATGGCCACCCGGTCCGGCCCGGCCGGGGGTGTTTCGGCCGCTGTGATCGGTACATTCGCAGCGGCCATCACACGTCGGGGGGTGTTTCGGCTTCCACGAACATCGGCCGGCGAGTGGTTTTGAGGTTGATGCGATGGATGTACTCGCCCAGGATGCCCAGCCCCAGCAGAATCAGGCCCACGCCAACCCCGATGGTGATGATGAGCGAGGCGAAGCCAACGCTCAGGTCGTTGAAGATGAGCTTGCGACCGATGATGTAGAGCGAATACAACGCGGTGAAAAAGAACACGCCGATCGAGGTCATACTCAGCAGCCGCACGGGCAGATGCGAGAACGTGACGAAGATGTTGATCGAGTGCTCGATGAGCTTGCCGAGCGTGTAAGAGCTTTGGCCGGCCTCGCCCTCCCGGTGATCCACATCGACCGACGTCACTGACCGGGTCACCCACGTCAGGTATCCGTCGAGAAAGGTGTAGGAATTACGCATCTCGAGGCAGTAGCGCGCCACGGTGGCCTTGATGAGCCGAAACGACGTGTAGTCGGGGTGCAGCTCCGGAATGCCCACGCGCAGCAGCCACTTCAACGCCTGCGACGTGATGTTGCGGAAGCCCGAATGCCGCCGCACTTCATACCGACCATACACCACGTCGAAGTCGCCGTCGGCCTGCCGGGCGATGAGGCGACCGATATCCTCGGGGCGGTGCTGGAGGTCTTCGTCCATCGTCAGGAAAAAACGACCTCTCGCGTGTTGAAATCCGCAGATGAGCGCGTTGTGCTGGCCAAAATTGCGCGCCAGACGGATGCCGCGCACCACGTCGGGGCCAAATTGGGCGCGCAAGGCTTCGATCACCGACCACGAGGCATCGGGGCCGCAGTCATAGACGAAAATGATCTCGTAAGCCAGACCGGCCGCCGTAAAATACTGCCGCAAGCGTTCGGCCAGCGGGCCGATGGTGTGCTGGCCCCGGTACACGGGAATAATGACGGAATACTCGATCACGATGCGGTAGGTGTTGCGGGCCGCGCGGCAAATGATTTCATAAAGCGCGGAGCGGCCGGGCCTTCATTGAACAGCAGGTCGAGCACACTCACGGAGTGCTCGAAAGGGGCGGGGCCGGCCTGGTGGTAGGGTGCGTAATCGGAGTAGTCCATCCATTCGACGCTCAGGCCGACGTCGGTGAAAAGACTTGTCTGGAGGTAGTCGCGCGCCGACGGTCCCGATAGGTAGTGCGTACCGCCCACGGCCTGCACCAGCCGCACCAGCCGCTCGGTCTTACCCTCACCCATTTCGTAGTCGGTTGACGACGACAGGCGCGAGCCGATGCCCAGCCACCCGCAAATCAACTCGATCAGCCGCCGATTGACCGCCGACAGCAGCTCAGAGCCTGGGTCGTTGTAAAACGCCTCGAGCTCGTCTTTGTACTGCTTGAAATACGGGGCGCGGGCATAGGTCTGGGCCAGCGTACGCCAGTGCTTCACGGCCCATTTGGGGTCGGAGATGGGCGTATCCAGAATCCGCTGGTCGAGGCTGGTCTGGCGGACGGGGATGGTGAGCCACGCCGGCCCCTGCGGCGTCTTGATGCGGTTGCGGTTGCGCCAGTCGTTTTTGGTGTACTGAACTTCGTCGTAGAAAATGAATTCATCGGCGAAATTGATCAGATCGAAATAGCCCTTCCACGGAATGTAGTTGGATTGCAGAATCGCGACGACCTTGCGGGTAGAGGTTGGCATCATACGGAATGGCGGCCACGGCCGGCAAGGTGGTTGCCGGCGCTGGTGGGCGCAAAATTACGTTTGCCTCGGGCGGCTGCCCCGCCCTGCCCGCGCGGGGCCGGGAAGTACCTCACTCCCGCACCAACCGCCGCATCACCGGCCCAACCGGCGTCAGCACCCGCACGATGTACAGGCCGGTGGGCACACCCCGCAAATCGAGATTCACGGCCGTGGCGCCGGCCGCCGCCGCCGAGCGCCACACCACGCGGCCCACGCCGTCGAGCACGGCGATGGGCTGCGGCTGGGCAGCCGGCGGCAGCGCCAGCACGACGTGGCCGTCCGGGGTGGGGTTGGGGTAGAGCTGGAGCAGCGCCGCGAGGGGCGGCCCGTTGAAGCCGTCGCCCGTCACCACCACGGGCACCGGCACCGATGCCGCCGACGCGCAGCCGCCCGCCGTGCTCACTACCGTGTACACGCCGCTCTGGGTTCCGTCGCCGACGGAGTAGGTCGGGCCGGTGGCGCCGCCGATGGCGCCGCCGTTGAGGTACCACTGGTTGCCCGTCGCCGCCGACGACGTGAGCACCACCACCCCCGACGGCTGCGGCGCCGCCGTGATGACCGGCTGCGGCGGCGTAGCGAGCACCGTCACGGCCTGGCTGACGGCCGCCGCGCACCCGGCGCCCGTCGAGCCGAAGAAGCCGATGGTGTACGTGCCCGGCCCCAGCAGGCCGGGAGTCAGTTGCGTGGCGGCGGCTCCGTCGATGGTGAAGATGCCCACTCCGGCCACACCATCGACGGTGCCGGTCAGGAGAATGGGCGCGTCGGCGGTGCAATACGTAGCGCCGAGGTTGCTGATGACGAGCGTGGGCACCGGGTTGAGCCGCACGGTGTCGGTGGCGCTCCGGCTGCCGCACAGGCCCGTGCCCGCCACGGTGTTGGTCACGACGTAGGTGCCGCCCGTGCTCGCTGCCAGATCGATGACGCCGGTTATCGGGTCGAGGGCCAGGCCGGTAGCGGGCACTACGGTCAGCGACCCCAGCGTGGCGCCCGCGCCCAATGTGGGCGCAAGCGGACTGCCGGAGCCGGCACATACTTCGTCGGCGTAGCCGAAGGTTGCCACGGGCGGTGCCGTCAGGGTCAGCGCCTGCGCCGTGAACGACGGGCAATAGCCGCCCACGTCGTACTTCACGGCATAGGCGCCGGGGGCTGAAGTGGTAAGGTCCACGGCGCCCGTGGCGGCATCGAGCGTTAACCCTGCCGGGGTGGCGCTGAACGTGCCGCCCGCCGTGCCGCTGACGGTGGGCGCAACCGACGGCGTGGCGCTGTCGAGGCAGTATTCGGGAGCGGGGTACGCGAATCCGGCCGTCGTGAGCGGCGCCACCGTCACGACGGCCGGCGCCGACGTGCTGCTGCACCCGGCGGTGTTGGTGGCCGTCACGAAATAGCTGCCGGCGGCGCTCACCGTCAGGGTCGGCCCGAGGGAGCCGTCGTTCCATTGATACAAGGCACCGCCGGACGCCGTGAGCGTGACGGAGCCGCCCGCGCAGATGGTGAGCGGGCCGTTGGCCGTGACGGTGGGCACCGCCGGAACGGCCACGAGCGTAACCGCCGCCGTGGCCGTGGCGGCCGGGCAGGTGCCGCTCGCCACGATGGTGTTGGTGAGCGTGTACGTACCCGGCTGGCTGGTGGCGAGGCGAATGGCGCCGGTGGCGGCGTCGAGCGTCAGGCCGGCGGGGGTGGCCGTCACGACGCCCACCGAGGCACCCGCGCCCAGCACGGGGCGCAGCGTATCGGGCGAGCCGGCGCACAGCGGCCCCGTGCCGTACTGAAACGCCGCCACGGGCGCGGTGCTGATGGTCACGGGCTGCGTCCGCGAGTCGGGGCAGGTGGTGCCCACGGTATAACGCACGGTGTAGGTGCCGGGCACCGACGACCCCAGCGTAATCTGGCCGGTAGCGGCGTTGAGCGTAAGCCCCACCGGGGTAGCGCTGAACGTGCCGCCGCGCGTCCCTGAGATGGTGGGCGCAGGGTTGGCGGTGGCCGAGCGGCAGAACGTACCGGCGGCGTAGGCAAACGCCGCCGACGCGGCCGGCGTGGTCGTGACGGTCAGCCCCGCCGACGTGCCCGCGCAGGTGGTAGGGTCGGTGATGATGACCGTGTACGTGCCCGCCTGCGTGGCCGTGAACGTGCTGCCGATGGCGCCCGCCACCACGGTAGTGTTGCGCCGCCACACGTACGTGGCGCCCGCCGCCCCGCCGCCGGCCGCAAGCACCACCGAGCCGCCCGTGCAGAACGTGGTCGGCCCGCCCGCCGTGATGGTGGCCACGACGGCCGGGTCGATGCGCGCCGTGGCGGTAGCGCGGGCAACGGACTCGCAGCCCGCCACCACGGCCGCTACATAGTACGTGGTTGACGCCGTGAGCGCGGGCGTGTTGTAGCTGGTGTTGCCGCCCGGCAGCGGGGTGCCGCCCGTAGCGGTGGCGTACCAGCGGTAGGTAGTGCCCGGCGGCACCGTGCCGATGGTCAGCCGCACGGAGCCGGGGCCGCAGCGAGCCGTGGCAAAGCTGGCCGGTGGCGCCGGACGCGCCTTCACCATCACCGTGACGGTACCCGCCGGCGACGAACACCCGCCCCGACTCACCACCAGCGAATAGACGCCGGCCGCCGCCGCCGTGGCCCCCGCGATGCTCGGCGCGGCCAGGGTTGACGTGAAATTGTCGGGCCCGGTCCAGGCGTAGGTGGTGCCGGCGGGCTGGTTGCCCGCCGCCAGCGTCAGCAGAGAGCCGGCGCACACGGGGCCGTTGCTCGTGACGGTTGGCGCCGCCAGCGCGCACGCGGGGCGCAGCGTCACGAAGTAATCTTCGGTCTCGCCGCTGAACCGCGTTACGCAGGCATCGGCCGCCACGATGCTGTTGGCCGACACGCTGCTCCGAATCCGCAGGCCCACGGTGGCGGCGAGGGCCGTCGTGGGCACGGCCAGCATCACGGTGGACGTGGACGGCGTGGGCGCCGGGCCTTGCGCCGTCACGAGCGTAAACTCAGCGGCTTCAAACACGCCGTTGGCGTTGGCGTCGAGCCACGCGCCCACCGACCCCGTGCTCGTGCTCTGCACCGTCAGGGCGTAGCTCTGGCCGGGCACCAGCGTGGCGGTGGTGTTGCCGGTAGCCGGGAAGATGGAGTAGGCTTGGCCCGACAGGTCGGAACAGCCCGAATTGGTGTTGTTGAGCGTGGTGCCCGCGATGCTGACGGTGTTGAGCTGCGCGTTCGTGGGGCTGCACGGCGAGCCTTGCAGGTTGGTGCCGCAGTACGTCGGCCGGACGCACACGTACCCGGTTTTGACCTCGGTATCGGTGCCGGCCGGGTTCGTGACCGTGAGTGTTACGGTGTAGCAGCCGCCCGCCAGGAAGCGCACCCGGGGGTTGCGGCTGGTGGCCGACGTGCCGCCCACGTAGCGCACCCGGTTCGGCGCGAAGCTCCACGCCCACGCGGCGGGCAGGTTGGTCGAGAGGTCGGTGAAGGTGACGATTAAGCTGGTGGTGGCGGCAGTTGTGGAAGCCGTGAAATCGGCCGCCGGCCGCGTCGGCGCCACTACCGTTATGGTCACGTTGTCGGTGGCGGTGCAGCCGTTCTGGTCGAGCGCGACGGTGTAGGTGTACGCGCCCGCCGTGGTGTGGGCCGGGGTGGTGAGCGGATTCTGGGTCGAAGCGCCGCTCAGTACGCCGCCGCCCCACGTCACGGCGGGCAGCGGCAGGGCGGGCAGGCCGGGGTTGGCGGTGCCGATGCTCTGCGGCGCGGCCGTGGTGGCGGCCGTCCAGCCGGTGGCCGAGTTGGTGTCGGGCGCCGTCAGGGCGGCGCCCGCTACGCCGAAGGGGCTGCTCAGGCCGGCGCCCGTCCAGGTGCCGGGCGGGAGGGTGGCGGCGGCGAAGTTGTTGACGGCCACGGCATCCACGGGCACTCCGCCGGGCGCCAGCAGCACGAACCCGACGTCGGCGCCGGAGCCGAGCGGGTCGTCGGAGCCACCGGTGTTGAAGTAGAAATCGGCGGGCGAATCGGTGCCCGTCCCGATGTGCAGCACGGCCGTCGAGTCGGGCAGCAGCACCGTGCCGTTGGGCAGCGTGTAGGTGCGCGCCACTCCCGCGCCCGCGCTCCGCACCTCGAACTGGTAGCCGCTCAGGTTGACGGCGCGGGCGCTGAGGTTGGTCAGCTCCACCACGTCGTCGGCGGCGCCCAAGTAGGCGGGCGGCGCTGGGGTGGCGCCCGTGCCGAAGCGGTTGAGCGTAAACTCGGTGATGCGGACAGCGCCGCGCGGGTTGCCGGTAGCCGTGAGTGTGACAGCGGAACCGACGTTGATGGTCTGGTCAGGCCCGGCGTCCACGGTCACGGCGCCGTCGGCGTAGGTAGCCGGGGGCGAGCTGGCCCGGTTGCGTTGCGGGCTGGCGTCGGTGGCGGTCACGAACCACGTCACCAGGGCCGTGCCCTGCGCCGGAATGGTGGCGCGCCAGAGATTGCCCGCGCGGGTCATCGGCAGGGTCAGCGGGGCGCCGGTGCCCACGGCGTAGGTGAGGGTTACGGTGTCGATGCCGGCCGCGTCAGTGGGTTGCAGGCTCACGGTGTGGGCCTGCGGCGCGCACCCCGGCGCGGGCGGCGTAAGCGTGATGGGGCCGAGCGCGGGCGGCGTAAGGTCAAGCCCGGTGGGGAGGGCGAAACGGAGCACCTGGCCCGGCGTGGGCAGGTTGCCGAGCGGGCTGCTCATCTGCATTCCGGCGCGCGGGCTGCCGGTGCGGGCGGGCGCCGCCCAGAGGCCCGTTGCGGCGGCCAGATCGCCCAACCCCACCCCCCGCAGCCCCACGCGCACCGAGTCGAAGCGCCCGCCGAAGTTGTCGTCGCCCCACTGCGCGCTGAACGCGCCGTAGTGCAGCTCGATGTCGTTGCTGGTCTCGAAGAGCCACACCTGCGCCGAGCCGATTTTGCCCGGCCCGCCCACGCCGCTGTACCGCTGAAATGAGTCGGCTTCAATCTTGAAGATGCGGTTGGGCGCCGTGCCCGTCACCTCGGTGCGGTAGCGGCTGCCGCTCGCGGCGGGTTCCAGGTCGATGTTGGCGAAGGCGATGACGTTGTCTTCGGCCCCGGCCGTGTTCCGCAGCACGTTGTAATTGCCCGCGATGGTGTGGCCCGCGCCCAACCCCACGTAGCCGTTGGTGGTCAGCGTGAGCGTGTTGAACGTGGCGGAGCCGAACTGAAACGCAAATGGCAGCGCCAGCGGCACGGAATACCCATCGTCCGGGGTGCCGCCGCCGTCGCTGGCCGACACTACGGTGCCGCCCGTCAGGGGTGCGTAGGTGCCTGTGGTGTCGGTGAGGGTATAGAGTGCGACGGTCTGGGCCACGGCGACGCGGCCCCCGAGCAGCAACAGGACGAGCAGCAGCGCCCAGCGGCGCGGGGAGGAGAAGTGAGGCATCGACACGAACGCAGCGGAAGGAAGCCGCAGCGGCGCGGCTCTCTACAAATATCCGGCAGCGGCGGCCGGGATGCCACCACGAGAGCCGAACGTCCCGAAGTATTTTCGGGCATTCCTTCCTGTTTTTCTACCTGAATGACTCGCGAAGAGTTCGTCGCGCTCGTCGAGCGCCTGCGGCCCGTGGCCGATGCCCGACCCGCTGCCTACCGCTGGCGCGTACGCGCGTTTGCGTGGCTTGGCTACGGGTTCATTTTGTTGCTCCTGCTCGGCTCGCTGGCGATCGCGGGGCCCCTGGTGCTGCTGAGTCGGGTGGCGGGCGGACTGGCCATCAAAGTCGGCTGGCTGCTGGTGGTGTTCGCGTGGCGAATTCTCAAATCGCTGTGGGTGAAGTTTGAGCGCCCCGCCGGCCGCGAGCTGACGCGCGCCGAAGCCCCCGTGCTGTACGCGGCCGTCGATGGCATCACGCGGCGGCTCGACGCGCCGCGATTCCATCACATCCTGCTCACCGACGAGTTCAACGCCGCCGTAACGCAGCAGCCGCGCCTGGGCGTGCTGGGCTGGCCGCGCAACTTCCTGCTGGTGGGCCTGCCGCTGCTCCAGAGCCTCTCGCCCGAGCAGGCCGAAGCCGTGGTAGCCCACGAGCTGGGCCACCTGCGCGGCGGCCACGGCCGGTTCGGGGCGTGGATTTATCGCGTCAATCAGACGTGGGAGCAGTTAATGATGCAGCTCGGCGGCGATAGTTCGTGGGTGGCGAAGTTTTTCCGGTGGTACGCGCCGCGCTTCACCGCGTGGTCGTACGGCATCCGGCGGCCCGAAGAATTTGAGGCCGATACCGCTGCCGCGCGCGCCGTCAGCGGGCGCGCGCTGGCCGATGCGCTGTGCGCCCTGCGCGTACGCGGCGCAGCCCTGAGCGAGCTGCATTGCGAGCCGCTGCTGTCCGACGTAAAAACCACCGTCGCGCCGCCCGTCGATGCCTACTCGCGCCTGCTGCCGATAGCCAAGTCCGGCCGCCTGCCCGCCGCGCGCGAAGCGGAAATCCTCGCCGAATCGCTGAAAGCCGAAACCGACGCCTTCGACTCGCACCCCAGCCTCGCCGACCGCCTCGCCGCCCTCAACCAGCCCGCGCGCGTGCCCGAGCTGCCCGCCACCACCGCTGCCGAAGCGTTCCTCGGCCCGCTGCTCCCCACCCTCACCGCCGAGCTTGATGCCGCGTGGCTCGCCGACAATCAGCAGCCCTGGACCGAGCGCCACGCCGAGCTGACCCGCCAGCGCGAACGCCTCGCCGACCTCGCCGACCGCCACGCCCGCCACCGCGCCCTCACCCCCGACGAACGCTGGGAGCTGGCCGACCTCACCGAAGACCACGAATCGGCCGAGGCCTCGCTGCCGCTCTTCCGCGCGCTCTTCACCGAGCCGGAAAAAGAGCTGGCCGCCAAGTACGCCGTCGGCCGCATCCTGCTCCACCAGAACGACCCCGCCGGCCTGTCGCTCCTCGACGAAGTGATGGACCGCGAGCCTAACGCCCGCGCCAACGGCCTCGCCCTCCAACGCGCCTACCACGAGCGCCAGGGCGACCGCGCCGCCGCCCGCCGCCTCGAAACCGACGAAATCCGCCACGCCGACCTCGCCGACTTGGCCGCCGAAGAGCGCAGCGTCCTCCCAAAGCTCGACACCTACTTCCCCGCCGAGCTACCCGCCGATTCGCCACTGTTGCGCCCACTCCGCGCCGGCCTGGCCGAGCGGCCGGCCGTTCGCGTCGCGTGGTTGCTGCAAAAGCGGGTAGTGCATTTCCCCGAAAAGCCGCTCTACGTGCTGGTGCTGGAACTGACGCCCGAAGCGCGCAAGCAAATCGAGAAGGCCGAAGGTCGCTGCTCACTCGTGCAGGAGCTGGCCCAATCGCTGGAAATGCCCGGCGAGGCGTTCATCGTGCCCGCCACGAACGACAATGCGTGGCTCGCCACCATCGCCCGCCGCCACCCGGAAGCGCAGTGTTACGTGGCGACTTAACGCTCGCCCGGAAGCTCTCGCTCCGATGCGGCTGAAGAAGTGGGGGCTGTGCCCCCACCGGCGGTGGGGCGCGAGCAGTCGGCCACTCACTCGCGCCCCACCGCCGTGGGGGGCACAGCCCCCTGATTTTCTCCCACCGGAGCGAGAGCTTCCGGGCGAGCGGGAGTTTATGCCCCCTTCGGCGTCATCATCTCAACCACGCTCTCCGAGATGCCCACGAACCCGAAGCCGCCATCGTGCAGCAGGTTCTGCATCGTCACGTAGCGCGTCAGGTCGGAGAAGAGCGATACGCAGTAGTCGGCGCAGGCGTCGGCCGAGGCGTTGCCGAGGGGCGCCATTGCGTCGGCGTAGTTGAACATCACGTCGAAGCCCTCGATGCCGTTGCCGGCCGTGGTGCGCGTCGGCGACTGCGACACCGTGTTGACGCGCACTCGCTTCTGCTTACCCAGGCGGTAGCCGTACGAGCGGGCGATGCTTTCGAGCATCGCCTTCGCCTGCGCCATATCAGTGTAGTCGGGGAACACGCGCTGCGCGGCGATGTACGACAGCGCCACCACCGACCCCCACTCGTTCAAGCAATCGAGTTTTTCGGCCACGGCCAGCATCTTGTGCAGCGAGAGCGCCGAGACGTCGAGCGTCTTCTGGAACCACTCGTAGTTCAGTTCGCCGTAGGTTTTGCCCTTACGGATGTTCGGCGACATCCCAATCGAGTGCAGCACGAAATCAATCTTACCGCCAAGCTGCTCCACGGCGCCCTCAAACAGCTTCGTCAGCTCGTCGATGCTGGTGGCGTCGGCGGGGATGATGGGCGCGCCCGTTTCCTCGGCCAACTTGTTGATTTCGCCCATCCGCATCGCCAGCGGGGCGTTGGTGAGCACGAAGGTGGCGCCTTCCTGGTGGCACCGCTGCGCCACTTTCCAGGCAATGGAATCCTGATTGAGCGCGCCGAAGATGATGCCGCGCTTGCCGGCGAGGAGATTGTGGGACATTGCGAGTGGTGAATTGGGCGCAAGTTAGGAACAATGGTGGCGGCAACGTAGGGGCGGGCCTTGTGCCCGCCCGCGCACCGGGCGCCGTACCGTAGCGCGTCGTGCGTTACGGCTGAGGGTGGTGCGGGCGGGCACAAGGCCCGCCCCTACGTTGGGGGTTACCTCGCCGCCAACAATTCCTTCGCGCTCTGCACGGCCGCCTTGCCCGGCGAACTGCCCCCGATCATCTGCGCGATTTCGGCCACGCGCTCGGTTTTGTCGAGCACTTTGAGGCGGCTGATGGTGCGTTCGGCGGCTTCTTCCTTGTACACAAAATAATGCAGATCGCCGGCGGCGGCCATTTGCGGCAGGTGCGTGATGGCCAGGCACTGGTGCTGGGCGGCCATTTGCCGGAGCAGTCGGGCCACTTTCAGCGCCACCTCGCCGCTGATACCCGTATCGATTTCGTCGAAGATGATGGTCGGCAGGGCGGTTTTGTCGGCCAACAGATACTTCACGGCCAGCATCAGGCGCGAAAACTCGCCCCCGCTGGCGGCTTTGGCCAGCGGCTGCGGCTGGGCGCCCCGGTTGGCCGTGAAGAGCAGGCCCACCGCGTCGAGGCCGCTGGGTTGGGGCTGAGGAGCCGGGTCGTGGCGCACCACGAGGCGGGCGTTGGGCATTCCCAGCTCGGCGAGCAGGTCGCGCGTTTCCTGCTCGAACTTGGGGAAGGCGGCGCGGCGGCCCTCGCTCAGTTCCTGGCCGAGGCGCTGCACGTCGGCGCGGGCGGCCTTGACGGCGGCGCGGGTGGCTTCCAGACGGTTTTCCAGTTCCTGCACGTTGCCTACGCGCCCGCGCAGGTCGGCGGCGACGGCCAGCAGCTCGGTGGTGTCGCGGGCGCCGTGTTTGCGTTGCAGGGTGTAGAGCAGATTGAGGCGCTCCTCCACGTCGGCCAGCCGCTTGGGGTCGGCTTCGGTGGCGCGTTCGGCCGACGAAAGCTCGTCGGCGATGTCGTTGATTTCGATGAGCGCGCTTTGCAGGCGCTCGCGCAGGGCGGCGTAGGTATCGGCGTAGGCGGCCAGGTTGCCGAGCGCCTGCACCACGGTTTTGAGCGTACCCGTGGCGGCGTACTCGCTATCGGTGAGGGCGTCGGTGGCGCCGCTGAGCTTTAGCTTGATTTCTTCAGCGTTTTCGAGGAGTTTTTGCTCTTCTTCCAGCTCTTCCTGCTCGCCGTCGCGCAGGCGGGCTTCGTCCAGCTCGTTGAGGCGGAAGGAGGTGTAGTCCAGTTCGCGCTGCTGGGTGGTGAGCTGCTTCTCGAGCGCGCGCGCCTCGGCTTCGGCGGTGCGGAGGCCGGTGTAGGCGGCCGAGTAGCGCGCGCGCGCGGGCAGCAGCCCGGCGTAGGCGTCGAGGAGCGAAAGCTGATACGCCTCGTCGGCGAGTAGCAGCGTATCGTGCTGGGAGTGAATGTCAACCAGGTGCTCGCCGATGCGGCGGAGCACCTCGAGCGTCACGGGCGTATCGTTGACGAACGCGCGGCTCTTGCCGGCGGGCGTAATCTCGCGCCGCAAAATGGCCAGGCCGTCGTCGTCGAGGTCGAGGTCTTCGGCCCGAAAAATATCCAGCACCTCGGGGTGGTGGCCTACGTCGAAGGTGCCTTCCACCACGCACTTGCTTTTCTGGTCGAACAGCATCCGCGTGTCGGCGCGGTTGCCGAGCAGCAGCCCGATGGCGCCGAGCATAATGGATTTGCCCGCGCCCGTCTCGCCCGTGATGATGGTCAGGCGCCCACTCGGCCGCAAGTGCAGATGCTCGATGAGGGCGTAGTTGTCGATGCGTAAATCAGCCAGCATTGGCGGGTTCTGGTTTCTTGTTGCTGGTTTCTTGTTGCTTGCTTCTGGTTTCTTATTGCCTCTATTTGAACCAGAAACAAGAAACCAGCAACAAGAAACTAAAAATTGGCATCCAGGTCGGTGATGATTTCCCGAATGTCGGCAAACGACACGTCGCGCGCGGGGCCGCGTCGGCTGGGGCGTACCGACACGATGCCCGCCCGCTCGGCCAGCTCGCCGCGCACTACTTCGCCATCGGCCAGTAATAGTTGCACTACGCGCCCGCGCAGCGCCGCGAGCGCGGCTGGGGTAGGGGAGAGCAAGCGGGTTTGGCGGGTGCCCATTTACCGCGCCAGCACTTGGTATTTCTGCGTGTTGGGCGCGTCGATCTCGGTCAGGAGCGAAAACATCGCGGCTTTCTGGTCGCGCTTGGGGTCGCTTTTGAATACGTTGGCGATTTCGTCGGCCTTCGTCTCAAAAAACGCCCGCACGATGGCCGTGCCGGGCCGCACGTTCACGGCTTGCTGGATGCCGCGCAACGCCTGCACAATGGCCGTACGGGCCTCCTCGGGCTTCTCGGCGAAGCGGTCGAGGCCCAGGCGGTAGTACTGATACAGCGCCACCCGGAACGGCTCGAGCTGCGGGTCCTGCGCGCTCGTCAGCAGCCAGTAGCGGGCGCGCGTATCGTCGCGCGACGACCACCCCGGGTTGCCGCTCGCCTGCGCGGCGGTGTTGTTGACGATCTGCAGCGCCCGGTCGTAGTAGGGCGAGCCGCCGAGCCGCTGAAACGAGTCGTGGTCCATCCCGATAATCATATAGGCGTAGAACGACAGCAACGACGAGAGCGTGGTGGTAAACGAGTTTTCGGCGAACTGCAACGGCTGCGACGGCAGAAACTCAAACTCCCAGTTCTTGTCCACCACGTTGAGCAGCGGCGTTTCGTAGCCCGTACCGAACACCGGCCGCGTGGCCTGAATCTGCACGATGGCCTTGTACGAGCCGTTCACGGCCTCCTGCAGCGTCACGAGCATCTTGCAGCGGATGCGCTCTTCGGGGCGCACCACGTCGTTGGTCCAGCGGCGGGTGTTGAGAAACTCGGCCATCGCGCGCTCCATATCGTTGAGGAGCTGGCGGTCGGTGACTTGTACGCGCTCGGAGTTGAGGCGCACTTCCACCTGCAGTTCCTGGGCGTGAGCGGCACGGGTAAAGCCTGCGCTAAGCAGAACGAAGGCAAAGAGAAAACGAAGCAACGGCATTTTCCGCGAGGGGCGCTAATGGTACGCGAAGGTCGTGCAGCGGAAAGGAGTTTGGCGCGGCACGGGTTCCAGTAACGCCCCGCCCGCGCCAAACGTGTGCCCGGCTTACCGCAGCCGTGCCCGCACGGCCGCCACGATGGCGCGCGCCACCTCGGTTTTGAGCGCCAGCGGCAGCGGCGTGGCCGTGGCGGCGTCCACGAGCGTGACCTGGTTGGTGTCGTGGGCGAAGCCGGCGCCGGGGTCGGCCAGCGAGTTCAGCACCACCACATCGAAGCGCTTGCTGCCGAGCTTGGCGCGGGCGTGGGTTAGCTCGTCGTTGGTTTCCAGGGCGAAGCCGACGCTGAACTGGTCGGGGCGCTTGGTGGCGCCGAGGGCGGCGGCTACGTCCACGTTCTTCACGAGCTCGAGCGTGAGGCGGTCGCCGGATTTTTTGATTTTGGTCGGCGACACCTCCGCCGGCCGATAGTCGGCCACGGCGGCGGCAAACACCCACACGGCGCACTCGGCGGCCACGGCCTGGCAGGCGGCGAGCATCTCGCGCCCGCTCGTGACGCGCACTGTGCGGATGGCGGGATGCGCCGGTACCGGCAGGTGCGTGGGGCCGCTCACGAGCGTAACGCGGGCGCCTGCCTCGGCCCACGCCTCGGCCAGCGCGTAGCCCATCTTGCCGGTCGAGTGGTTGCCGAGGTAGCGAACCGGGTCGAGGGCTTCGTGCGTAGGGCCGGCCGTGACGAGGACGTGCATCTAAAATAATTGAGTGATTGGATGCAGGAATGGCCTCGTGAATATTTAAATCACTCAATCAAAAATCACTCAATCGAAAATCTCCCTACCCACGCTACCAGCTCTTCCGGCTCGGGCATTCGGCCTTGGCCCACCAGCCCGCTGGCCAACTCGCCGGTGGCGGCTTCTATGACGTGGTTGCCGTAGCTCCGCAGGCGCTCGAAATTGGCTTGTACGGCCGGGTGGGCATACATATCGAGGTCCATTGCCGGGGCAAGCGCCACCGGGCAGCGGGCCGAGAGGTACACCCCGTCGAGCAGCGAGCGGCAATGGCCGTTGGCTAACCGTGCCACCGTATCGGCCGAGGCGGGCGCGATGAGCAGCAGGTCGGCCCACAACCCCAGCTCCACGTGGTTGGCCCACTCGCCGGTGGCGGCGTTCGTCACAAACTCCGTCAGCACGGGCCGGCGCGAGAGGGTGCTGAGCGTCAGGGCCGTAGTGAACTGCGCGCCGCCCGCCGTCAGCACGACCTGCACCGTGTGGCCCGCCTTCACCAGCCCGCGCACCAGCAGCGGCGCCTTGCACGCCGCGATGGAGCCGGTGACGCCGAGGAGGATGTTCATTGAAATGAGGAATGAGGAATATGGAATGAGGAATGAAAAATTGTCGATAGATTAATTCCTCATTCCTTATTCTGCATTCCTCATTAAAACTTCCGGGCCGGGCGCTCGGCGGCGCGGGCGGCGGCGGCTTCCTGGGCGGCCTGCTCTTCTTCGGGCGTCAGGGTGTGGAAGTGGGTTTCGCCGGCCAAAAATTCTTCCATTGCGATGGCCGTCGGCTTCGGCAGGCGCTCGTACTGCTTCGACACTTCGATTTGCTCGCGGTTTTCGAATACTTCCTCGAGGTTGTCGGCGTTGGTGGCGAACTCGGAGAGTTTTTCGTTCAGCTCGGCTTTGAGCTTGGACGCAATCTGGTTGGCGCGCTTCGAGACCAGCGCGACGGCTTCATAGACGTTGCCGGTTTGGTTGGCCAGGTCGGCCACGTCGCGCGTGACGATGGAGGTCGGGATGTCGGAGTTGGGACGCATTGTATTGAATTGATGTGTAGAGATGTGAGAGGGGTGAGAGGGGTGAGAGGGGTGGAAGATGTGAGGTCTAGCCCTTCACATCTTCCACATCTTCCACATCTCCCGCATCAGTCATTTCTTGGCTTCGCCGGGGGCGGCGGTGGTTTTACTGTTCCGCTCCAGCCAGCGCTGCGCGTCGGCGTAGTCGGCTTCGGCAGCGCGCAGAAACTTCGAGTTCGGATAAGCGTCGATGAAGCCCTGATAGAAGGCCACCGTTTCGAGGAACCGCTCGCGCTGCTTTTCCGGCACACTCTGGCGGGCCAACTCGTGCTCGGCCTGAACGCGCAGAAACTGGGCTTCCTCGGCGAAGCGCGAGCCGGGGTAGTCGCGCAGGAAATGGGTCAGCGACACCACCGCCGATTGGTAGAACCGCACGTTGGCGTAGAGGCGGGCGCTCTCAAAGGCTTTCTTTTCGAGCTTGGCCGTCAGCTCGTCGCTCATTTCCTGGGCTTCTTTCCGAAAATTGCTTTCCGGGTAGCGCACCTGAAAATCGCGGATGGCTTCGAGGGCCGTCACCGTCGAGCTTTGGTCGAGGTTGAAGGTGGGCGAGGAGAGGTACAGCGATTTGGTGTACAAAAACGCCGCCTCCTCGGCGTATTGCGAGCGCGGATACGTCTCGGTGAACACCCGAAACTGGAAGGCGCTCAACTCATAATACCGCTGCTTATACTCGCTCTGCGCGAACACGAACGCGGCTTTCTCGGCCTCCGGGCGGCCCCGCAGCAGCGGCAGCAGCTCTTCGAGAATGATGGCGGCCTTGTCGTACTTGCCGTCTTCGTAGTACTTTACCGATGCCGCGTATTTCTTGTCGATGCTGTCGGATTTGAGTACGCGCTGAAACTGGCTGCACCCGCCGCCCGTGGCCAGCACGGCCAACAGGCTCAGAGTCAACAACAGACGCGGAAATACGGGCAAACGGACGGGCATTGGCATTTCGGGCCGCAAAGGTACGGACAAACGCGGCGGCGTCCTGCTAGTGTTCAATAAGAGGAGCGGAGTTGCCTCAACAGGCTGCAATCCGCCCCTACCGATTGGCCGGGGCGGTAGCCTTGCCGCGCGCCGGCTTCGATTTCGATTTCGATTTCGATTTCGACTTTTTCGGCGTCGTCTTGTTCTTTTTCGCCTTCTTCACCACCGGCAGCGGCGCGCGCTTGCCGAGTGTGGTGGCGCGGGTGGGGCGTGCGGTGGGGCGCCACTGAAAATCGGCGAGGCGCTCTTGCTCGGACTTCAGCTCGTGCGGCGGGATGAATCTGGCGTCGGGCTTTTCAATGAACGTGATGGAGCCGACTTTGCCGTCGCGGAACTGAATCCGCATATCCGAGCACACCACCTTGTTCATTCCGGTGAGGGCCGTGTCGCCGTCGAGGGCGTAGTAGAGGCTCTCGCCGTTGCCGTCCACGTTGACGCGGCGAATCTTATTGTCGTGAAACAGCGCCACCATATGGCGGCCCTTCACTTGGTTGAAATTCAGGAGCGTATCCTGGGAGACGATGAACGAGTTGGCGCGCAGCACCAGCCGCTCGAGGCGGCGGCGGCGCAGATGCAGGCGCATCGAGTCGGCGAGGAGTTGGCTCTTACCGGCCCACAGCACCGGGCGGCGGTTGAGGAAGATGACCGAATCGCGCAGGTTGTACGCGAGCGAGTCGCAGACACCCTGCACCTGGCGGTTCCAGATTTTGACGCGCGGCCAGCCCAGGATCAGTCCCGGCACCGTATCGATGCGGCTTTCCGTGGAGAGCAGCGTATCGGCCGAAATCAGCAGCGTATCGCGTTTGCTGATGCTTTCGAGCACCGGCGAGCCGCTGATTGTGGTGCGCCCCAGCAGGCGGTTGGTGCGGCCGTAATCGCCGCGAATGATGGTCGTGTCCTTCTTGCTCGTGAGCGTGACGTGGCCCACGGCGACGCCGATTTGCGTCACCTCGTCGTACGTCAGCTTATCGCCGCCGAGGCGGTATTCCGGCGATTCGAGGCGCGCGTTGCGGCGAAAATCCGACTGTTTGGTGAGCGTGTTGTAGGTGCCCGACTCGGCGTAGAGGTCGCCGCGCTTGCCGCGCATCGTGGTGGGGCCGAGGAAGGTGGCTACTTTGGTGAGGGTGTTGTAGCTGAGCGTGTCGCAGTTGACGGTGTAGTCGGGGTTTCGCAGCACCACGTTGCCCCGGAAGCCGAAGGTTTTGGCTTGCGTATCGTACAGCCCCCGGCGCGAGTCGAGCTGGTTTTGCGGGTCTTCGAGGTGGCCGCCGGTGGTGTAGTACGCCACGCGGCGGTGGAGGTCGTAGTCGAGCTCGGCGGTGGTGAGCGTCATTCGCGGGTCCTGCATCCTGACGGGCCGGTTGGGCGCGCCGAGCATCCGCGCCTGCCGCTGGTCGCCGTCGTAGTTGAGGCGCTCGCCCGTGATGGTGACGGTATCGGCCTGCACCAGGCGCACGTTCGAGAAGCACACCACGCGGTTGGACGGCGCGGGATATTGATACGCCGAATCGCAGTACAGCAGCGCATCGGCCTGCCGGAAGCGCACGTTGCCGATGAGCTTGCGAATCTCCTCGCCGTTGAAGGTGCCGCCTTCAAGGCGCTCGGTGCCCGGCAGCAGCTCGACGCGCGGCGCGGGCGTTTGCGCCACGGCCCCGACGGCCGTCAGCAGAAAAGCGAGAAGGAGAAGGAAGCGGTTGATGATGGAAAACGGTTGGCGGGGCAAAGGTCGGCAGCTGGACGACAGATTGAAACGCAGATAACGGATTGCGCGGACGAACCAGAAGGCGAAAACCAGCGCGGTGACAACGTAGGGGCGGGCCTTGTGCCCGCCCGCGCATCGGTTTGCGTGGGCATCGCCGCCGCGCGGGCGGGCGCAAGGCCCGCCCCTATGTCGCGTTGACGCCCGCCCCGGCGGTTTCTTTGGGAAAACAAACCCATTACGCCAATGCCCACCGACCCCGAAGAAGACGACCTCGAATTTTCCGAAGAAGCCGCCGCCGACGAAGACGAGCTACTGCTGGAAGGCGACGAAGACGCCGACGACTGGTTCGCCGACGATGACGACATCGGCGCCGGCGACAATGGTTTCGACGATGACGGCGACACCACCGGCGCCGATTCCAGCGACGACGACGACGAAACCGCCGCGCCCCCTTCCACCGAAGCCACCACGGCTCTGCTGGAGCGCGCCCGCGCCACCATCGCCGAGCACCGACTGTTCGACCCCGAACAAGACACTGTGCTGGTAGCCGTCAGCGGCGGGCGCGATTCGGTGGTGCTCCTCGACGTGCTGCACCGGCTGGGGGGGCGCGTGGCCGTGGCGCACGCCCATTTCGGCCTGCGCCCCACCGATGCCGACGCTGACGCCGAGTTCGTGCGGAAGCTGGCGAAGACCTACCGAGTGCCGTTTCACCTCGAACGTTTCGCCACGGCCGCCTTCGCCGAAAAAGAAAAGCTCTCGACCCAAATGGCCGCCCGCGCACTGCGCTATGCGTGGTTTGCGGCGCTGTGCGCGCGGCACGGCTACGCGGCCGTGGCCACGGGCCACCACGCCGCCGACGCCGCCGAAACCATCCTCCTCAACCTCACGCGCGGCACGGGGCTGGCGGGCCTGCACGGTATTCCGGCCCGCACGGCCCTGCCCGGCGGCGCGGCCCACGTGGTGCGTCCGCTGCTGGCGGCCTCCACCGACGAGCTGCACGACTATCTGGTGGAGCGGCAGCTCGCCTGGCGCGAGGATGCCTCGAACCAGGACACCACCCACTACCGCCGCAACCGCCTGCGCCACCACGTGCTGCCGGTGCTGCGCGAGCTGAACCCCAACCTCGACCACACGCTCGCCCTCAGCGCCGAACGTGTGCGGCAGGCCGAGGCGCTGGTGGCCGCGCGCGTGGCCGAAGTGGCGGCCGAACACCTGACAGTGGAGCCGACCGTGACGACCCTCGCCGTGGCGGCCCTCCAGAACACGTCCGCCACCGCCCTGCTGCTCGCGGAGCTGTTGCGGCCCTACGGCTTCGACTACGCGCAGAGCCGCACCGTGGCCGGGGCGTTGGGCGGCGTGTCGGGCACCCGCTTCGAGTCGGCCACCCACCGCGTGGTGCTCGATAGGGGGCGCCTCGTCATCACGCCGAAGGATTTGCGCGCGTTCGGCTCAACCGAAATCGCCGCCGACGCCACCGAAATCAAGCTGCCCGGCGGGCGCGTGGCGCGGTTGCGGCGCCTGCCCGCCGCCGACTACCAGCTCAACCGCAAGCCCCACGTGGCCGCCCTCGACGCCGCCAGGCTCAGCTTCCCGCTCACGCTCCGCGTCTGGGCGCCCGGCGACTGGCTCGTGCCCCTCGGAATGCGCGGCAAGCAGAAAGTGAGCGACCTGCTCGTCAACCAGAAAGTGCCCGCCACCCTCAAAGACCGCGTACTGGTGCTCGAAAACGGCAACGGCTCGCTGGCGTGGGTCGTCGGCCACCGCCTCGACGATAGGTTCAAGGTGACGGCGGCGACTGGGGAAGTGGTAGAGGTGAGTGTGGTGTAAGAGAGCGGAGACGGCGAAGACCGTCGCCATCAATCGCCGCCTTGTATGGCGCTAAACCGAAACCGCCCCCGGCCGGGCGCTGCATCTCGCAGCGATGCCGGAGGCGCTCGCTCTGCTGGGGTAGAGGGCGATTATCGCGGGGAAATCCTGTACGCAGGCAAGGAAGTACAATTTGCAATCAAGGAAATCCTGGCGACACTTGGGAAAAGACAATCGACGAGGAAGGAGCCAAAGTAAGTGTGTGGGAAAGTACAAGGAATGGCCAATACAATACTATCGTTGGGGGAAGAACCGGGTCGGGTGGGGGTAAAACGACTGGCGGAGGGTGGGCGTTACCCGAAGATGACTATCTTAGCGGCATCCTGCGGCCAGAGCTGTGGCGGAAGGCCGGGGTGCTTCCTCTTTTTTCACCTACATACGTCATTTGTTTTATGGACGACCGGCATGAGAACACCTTTTCGATGGCTCTGGTGGTGGACCAGACGCTGGACGCCACTCAGGCCGACTGGAGCCACTACGGCAAGCTGGTGACGGACGCGGCGGCACTGAAAACGGCTATCGCGGGTGTGACTACGGCGACGCAGCGGCTGAAAGCGGCCGAGGCGGCGGGCGGCGAGATGGACGTGAAGGACGCAGCCGAGGTGCGGGCGCTCGACGCGGCGATGGTGATCGTGCACGGGGCGACTTCGTCGGTCATCGATCAGCCGAACGCGGTGCTGGCGGGAGTAGCGAAGTGGACGCGCACGGCCCTGGACCACCAGCGTGACACGGAGCAGGTGGCGGCGCTGGAGGCGATCTACAACCAGGCGTTCCCGCTGAAGGCGGAGCTGGTGGATGACCTGGTGACGGACGACCACTTTGCGGAGTTGAAGGCGGCGACGGCGGCGCTCCGGCCGCTGATAGGCAAGGCGCGGGGCGAAGTGGTGACGGCGGCAAGCCTGCGGCGCGAGGAAGCGGCGGCCGTAAACAAGGTGCGCCAGGTGCTGGACCGGCTGGACGCGCGGATGGACGTGATGCGTAGCCACAACAAGCCGCTGGCGGAGCGGTACTTCCAGGCGCGGATCAACGTGAATCTGAAGGGGCCGGGGAAGCGGGCGGACGGCGGGGCGAAATAGGGTTTTGAGTGGTCTCCACCCTCCGGGCCGGCTGGTGAGGCTGGTGCGGGGGGGCTTTTTTGCTCAACGTACGTCCCTTTGGAGAGAAACAATGGCTACATTTGCGGGTCGTGTCTCAGTAATATTGAGGCGCCAGGAAGAAGAAATGATGGATGAAGAGG
>ERZ1066122.908-NODE-908-length-27427-cov-12.005882_pt1 | contig 27427 bp, 27 predicted proteins | sample MGYA00382769_ERZ1066122 | MGnify/ENA primary metagenome ERZ1066122 (study PRJEB33369, sample SAMEA5778352) | biofilm metagenome | biome: Industrial cooling water; feature: Water cooling tower basin; material: Biofilm | place: United Arab Emirates | collected... | reverse complement strand
GTACTGCATCGCCTGCTTGTCGGTGTCACACCGCCGCAGGACCAGCTGAAGGTGCCACCGCGCCCCTCGACCCTCGCGACCACCGAGGCGGCCGCAGCGTGTGGGCTCACACTCGCACAGCTGCAGCGCACGTCGCGCGGCGATCTCGACGCCATCCTGCAGCGCTCGCTCGCCGCGTCACCCGCCGAGCGCTACCCCACCGTGGAGTCACTGCAACAGGACCTCCACGCGTGGCTCGCACATCGCGTCGTACGCGCGCGGCCCGTGCCGACCCTGGGACGTGTCACGCGATTCGCGCGTCGCCACCCCCTTGGCGTGTCACTCGGCACCGTCGCGCTGCTTGCGATCGGTGCCGGCTTTGCGGTCGCGGCACGGCAGACCGTACGCGCCGCGCGAGAGGCAGCGCTCGCCACCGAAATCAATGACGTGCTGCTCCCGTTGCTCGCGGCGCCGTATCCGTTCGATTCGACGGGACCCGGCCCACGCTCATTGCGCGGCCTGCTCGATGCCGCACGAGATCGGACCACCCCACTCGCCGATCGCACCGATCCGCGTATCAGCAACCTGCGTCTCTCACTCGCCAGCGGCTACGCCGGGCTGGGTGATGTCGAGCAGGCCGCGCAGCTCGCCGCAGAAGTGCTCGCCGTGCGCGTGCGTGCTGATGGTCCGCTCGCCCGCACCACCCTTGCGGCCCGCATGACTCTCGCGGCGTACGCCGGCGGTACGGGACAGCTCGGCGTCACGCTCGGCCAGTATGACACGGCGTTGGTCATTCAGCGCGCGCGCACCGACGTCGCCCCCGGCACCCTTGCCGTGTTGCTGCAGGCCCGGGCGCGCGCGCTGTTCGCACAGGGCCACAGCGACGCTGCCGAGCGCGACGAACGCGCGGTCATCGCGCTGTTCGATTCGCTTGGTGATCGCCACACCGTGCCGTACGCACACGCGTGGCAGGTGCTGGGCCAGATTCAGAAGTCACAAGGCCGACTGGTCGAGGCCGAGGCGAGCCTGCGCCGTTCGCTGGCGGTGCGTGAAGCGATGCGCGGCAACGCCGTCGAGATTGCCAACGTGGAAGGGGACATCGGCAAGGTACGTCTCGCGATGGGAGATCACGCTGGTGCGGCCGCGTTGCTCGCACGGTCTCGGGCACGCAAGGTGGAGGTGCTGGGCGCGCTCGACCCCGAAGTCGCTGACGATGACGTGGCGCTCGCCATGGTGGCACTGGCGGACGGCCGGCTGGCCGAGGCGCGGGCCGCTGCCACGACGGCGGCGGCAACGTACGATGCACTGACCGTCCCGGTCACGCGCGCCGTGCAGGCCATCATGCTGCTCACCGAGATCGCCATCGCAGCCGACGAACCGGCACAGGCCCGCCGCCTCCTCGAGGACGCCCACCGCCGTCTCGACGAGGCCGGTGGCGGCAACGCGCGCACGCGCGCCGTCCTCGATACATTGCGCGCCCGCATACCGGCACCCTAGCGCACGCAGCGTGTCGCTAACGATCGGGTCGCGCCGTCGTCCATAGGGTACGACCTCCGGACTCCGACTCGATCTTCCTGTATGCGCCGACCCGTCCCCGCTCTGCTGTGCTGCCTGCTCGCCGCGTGTGACGGCGCGTCACCCAGCGCGCCGGAAGCACAAATCCCGCGCACTGGACGCTACGTGGAGCAGATCCTCCCGCTGAGCGCGGTGCGCGTGACACGCGATGTCGTCTACAGCACGCGTCCGAACGCCGGCGGACAGTACACGTCCGGCGTCACGCGGGACGCGGAGGCGGACGATCCGGTGCTGCAGCTGCGTCTCGATCTCGCCATTCCCTCCGACGCCACCGCCGCCAATCCCCAGCCGCTCATCGTGCTGGTGCACGGCGGCGGATTCGTGACGGGCGACAAGCGGGACCCGGAGGACTGGGCGGTGACGTATGCGCGCGCCGGCTACGTGGTGGCGTCGATCAACTACCGTCTCACACCCGGCAATCAGCGATCGGATTCGATCCGTCTGCTCGCCATCAATCACGCCGTCGAAGACGCGCAGAATGCCATTCGTTTCCTGCGCGCACGGGCGACGCTCTACGGCATCGACCCCACGCGCGTGGTCACCATTGGCACGTCGGCGGGCGGTGGCATTTCACTCGTCAATGCGGTTGCCGCCGATGATGCGCGCTTGCGTTCGGACGCACCGGGGGTGAGTTCCAGAGTCAACGGTGCGATCGCGAGCGGGGCCACGCTCACCGGCGAAGGTGACGAGGTCGAAGCGTGGCTCACCTACGACCCAATGGATTCGCCGGTCGTGATCGTGCACGCGCGCGAGACGGACGGCGATACCGGGAAGACATGGACTGGACACGTGCTGCCGTCACAGCGGCGCTTTCTCGACGCTGGCATCCCGTGCACAGTCGTGGCGCAACCCGATGGTACGCACACGGTGCCACTCGCGGTCGGTGGACCCTACTGGGACGCGTTGCGTCCGTTCCTGTGGACCACGCTGCAACTCGACGAGCGTCAGACCCAGACCGCGAGCACCTCGAGGAAGTCGTCGCCGTAACGCTCGAGCTTGGCCTGTCCCACGCCGGGCACCTGAAGAAGTTCCTCGGGTGTCGTGGGTTTTCTGGCGACCATTTCAAGCAGCACCTTGTCGCCGAAGACGATATACGGCGGCACGCCCGCCTCTTCCGCGAGTTCACGACGCCGCGCGCGCAGCGCGTCGAAGAGCGCGCGATCGTCACCGTCGAGCGCGCCGGCGTCGAGTCCGCTCCACGTGGCGGCCGTACGCACGCGATCACGCGGGGCGCGCCACGTCGCCCGTTCATTGGCAAGCAGCGCCGTGAGTCGTTCTTCGACCGATTGCCTGGTGCACTCGTCGCACGAGGCGTCGCACGGCTCGATGCGCTCATCGAAGTGCGCGACCAGCGCCTGGTGCCGACAGCCGCCGCGCTCGATGAGATCGAACAGTGCGATCGTCGCCGCGCGCGAGCGCCGGCGGTGAGCCTCGTCCTCGATCCGATCGAGGAATCGCTCGTGCGCCTTCACATCCGCCCACGAGTAGAACATCACGCAGTCGCTCGGCACGCCGTCGCGACCCGCCCGCCCGATCTCCTGATACCACGACTCGATGTCCTTCGGCATGTCGCGGTGAATCACGAAGCGCACGTTCGACTTGTCGATGCCCATGCCGAACGCCACGGTCGCCACGACCACGTCCACATCATCGCGCTGAAAGAGCTCCTGATGACGCGCGCGCACGTCGGGCTCCAGCCCCGCATGATATGAGGCCGCGCGCACCCCGTTCGCGAGCAGGTACTCCGTCATCGACTCCACCGCCTTGCGGCTCTGGCAGTACACGATGCCGCTCCCCTCGGAGTGCGCGCGCACGAGCGCGAGAATCTCGCGCTTCGTCTCACCGCCCTGGCCCTTCTTGCGGACGCCGATGCGAAGGTTCGGGCGGAAGAACGACCCCTTGAACCCGGCCGGCTTGCGCATGCCCAACTGTCGGAGAATGTCGCGCGCGACATCCCGTGTGGCGGTCGCGGTCAGCGCGAGCACCGGCACGTCGAGTTCCTGCTTGAGTCCCTGCAGGCGTCGATACGACGGTCGGAAGTCGTGTCCCCACTGACTGATGCAGTGCGCCTCATCCACGACCAGGAGCGCGATCGGACACCCCTGCACGAAGTCGCGCAGCGACCCATCGAGTGCTTCCGGTGCCACGTACACGAGCTCGTACTCACCGCGTCGAAACGCGTCGAGTCGTGCGCGACGCTCGTCGGGGTCGAGCGTGGAGTTGATCGCCGCCACGCGATAGCCAAGGCTTTCCACGGCGTCCACCTGATCCTTCATCAGCGAAATCAGGGGCGAGATGACAAGCGTCGTGCCGCCGAGCAGGCGGGCCGGGATCTGATAGGTGAGCGACTTCCCGGCGCCTGTGGGCATGAGCGCGATGCAGTCACGACCCGCCAGCACCGCGTCGATCACCTCGCGCTGACCGGGGCGGAAGCTGTCGTAGCCGAAGACGTCGCGCAGCACGGCATCGGGAGTGGCGGGCGAGACCATCTGCACAGTCTATATCCGTCCACCCCACGTGGACAGCGATCGGTCACAACATCCGCAACGCGCGCGGCATCATTCGACCGCCCACGTGCAATGGCGTCCGTGCGCTCAGCGCATGCCGCCGCGCGTGAACCGCGACAGCGGGAGGCCGTGCAGGCTGATGGATGGTACGATGAGCAAGTCACCACGGCGCAACTTGAGCGCCGACCGGTCGTAGAAGACCCCAATCTCGATCGAGACACCACCGTCGCGATCGCCGACGCGAACGCCGCCGAATCCTCCGATCGTCGGCGAATCGGACACCGCGTCGGCTGAGAGCGGGATCACCTGCAGCGCGCGCAGGCCGCCGTATGGCACCACGGTCGCGACTTCGTCGCCCGAGGTCACCAGCGTGGCCTCCAGATGGGCATGCTGGCCGAGGTTGACGAAGCCTCCGCCAAGCAGCACCGCTGTCGCCCGCCCGGCGCGTTCCCCACCGGCGTCGAGGCGCCGCTTCCACGTCACGATCGCACCGCTCAAGGTGGGGATGCGCACACCGATGTCCGTGCGCTCGTCGAGACCAAACCGCTGTTCGAGATCGTATCCCGGGATCGCCACGTCGCTGCTGTCGCCGGCGAAGCGTGCGCCGCCCGGCACAACCGTGAGCATCTGCGTGAAGGATCGCTCCCCACGCGCCAGCGGGCGCGCGGTGGTCGCGGTGGCGTACGGCGTGCAGGCGCCGATCAGCAGGGTCAGCGCGACCGCGATAGAACGGACCATGCGGGAGCGACGACGCATCAACTGTTCCTCGGAGCGTGTCCGATCCGGAGCGAGAACCACCAGCACACCAGCCGATCGGCGCGCCGGCGTGTGCGATGGCAAGCTCTCACGTGCTGTTGCGCGATGTCAACACGGCGTGTGCGACCGGGCGAGAGTCCTAATATTACCCGGATACTATTGACATCTATTTTTATCCGGATATTATAAGGTCAATTCTCACCACCTTCACCACGCCCCTCCCATGCACCACTCCCGGCACGCCATCGCCTTCGGCGACAGCACGCGCATCGCGGTCGGCCCCCTCGAGCACGTCGCCCTCGCCGTCGCCGCACGACTCCGATCAACGCCGCACGCCTCGGTGCTGGTGTTCGATACCGACGACAGCTCGCCGATCGACCTCGACCTGCGCGGGACCGACGACGCCATTCGCGAGCGCTATCGGAAGGCCCCGACCGAGGACACGCTCGACGAGACCGTCGCCAGCGGCGAGGCCGCGGAGCCGCGGGGTCGCGGCCGTCCGCGCCTCGGCGTCGTCGCGCGCGAAGTTACGCTGCTCCCCCGCCACTGGGATTGGCTCGCCACACAGTCGGGCGGCGCCTCCGTCGCACTCCGTCGGCTCGTCGAGCAGGCGCGCAGTCAGAGCGAGGCCACCGAGCGCCGGCGCGCGGCCATCGAGACGGTGTATCGCTTTCTTCACGCCATTGCCGGGAACGCGCCAGGGTACGAGGACGCGCTGCGCGCGCTCTACGCGGGCGACCGAACGGCCTTCGAAGCGCGGATGGCCAACTGGCCCACCGACGTGCGCACCCATGCGCTGACGCTGCTCGACACCGCCGAGCCAGCGTCGGACACCGACGCGCTCGCGACGAGTGTGTGACCAATCCGGCTGTGCCATCCCAGCAACGGACCCTGTTGAGCCGCGCCCACAGCGACGGCCCGTGACGGCGCCAAATCGACGGATGCGGGGCGAAAATCGCGGCACGTTCCTTGAACAGGTGGGGGGCGTCGCCCGATTCGGGCGTTACCTCGAACCTGTGGAGCCCGAACCATGAAGCGCACCCTCTCGCAGTTCCTTGCTGGCGTCACGCTGATCGCCGCGTCGGCGTCGGCCGCCTCGGCGCAGTCCAACCCGGCCTGCGGCTCCGTCGCCGGCAATCTCGTGCAGAACTGCAGCTTTGAAGACCCGACGCTTGGGTCTGGCGCGCACTATCCCACGGCGCCAACGCCCGGCTGGACGAGCAGCAACGGCACCTTCGAGCGTTGGGTCGGCGGCTACGCCGGCTTCGCCGCGCGCGACGGCATCAGCCATGTCGAGCTCAACGTCAACGTGCCGACCACGCTGTCGCAGTACCTCACGACCGCCGCGGGTCAGCGCTACGACCTCTTCTTCTCGGCGGCGCACCGCAGCGGTGGACCGGCGACGTTCAGCCAGATCGACGTGTACATCGATGGCGCGTTCCTCATGTCCACGGGCCAGATCACGACGGCGTTCCAGTGGCAGGACTTCTCGGACAGCTTCGTCGCGGCGAGCAACAACACGCTCGTGGAGTTCCGCGGTCAGGGCACGGGGAGCTACGGCAATCATCTCGACAACGTCAGCGTCGCCGCGGTCCCAGAGCCGGCCACCGCGACGCTGCTGCTGATCGGTGGCGCGCTCGTCGCAGGTGCACGCCGCCGGACGCGCGTGCGCTGATCTTCACAACGTCCGACAGACCACGGGGCGGGCCGGCACCATCTCGGTCCGCCCCGTGTCGCATCGGCGGACACATGGCGCGTGCTATCGCAGGAGGACCGATGAAAACACCACGACTTGCTCCGAGCCTGGATTGAGTCGCCCCAGCCCACCATTCGAGACGTGGTGCACGGCCACTCCGATGAACAATGGGTCGGCCAGTCGGACGCTCAGCTCGAGTCCCGAGCGAAACTCGAGTGGGTAGCCGAGGACGAACTCGCCTTCGGTGAAATGACCCGCTCCCACACTCGGCGTGAACTGCAGTCGCGAAGCCAGCGCCACCGAGCGCAGTACGCCCGCGAAGACATACACGCTGCGATCCTCACCCGCATCGACACCCGCAAAGGGCTGCACACGCCACGGGAACACAGCGGCGTGACGATACTCGAAGCGCACTGTCGTCGAGCGATCGAATCGGCGCAGGTGCGACGCACCGACTCCAGCGACGAGCGATGCGGACGAACGCACATCACGCGCGCGAGCGATGTCGGCTTCGGGAACGGGTGTATTGACGGGCGACACATTCTGCGCGCCGCCGACGGCAGCGGGCAGTACGCACGCGCCAAAAAGCAACGCACCATACCACCGCGCACGCTCGGCGCGACTGTGCGCGCGACACGCTGTCATCTCACCGCGCGCCGCCAACTCGCACGCCAAACTGCACGGACGTCATGCGCGACCACGCATGTGACGTGACCGTGGCACCACCCGCGAGCGGCGTGACCTCACTCGACAGCCGCGTCCAGTCGAACGCCATCGCAATCACCGCGTAGCGAAAGAGCACCAACGATACGTCGCCACCGACCTGCGGCAGCAGGCGCGCCTCGCCGGTGGCATCCTCACGCTGTATGGGGAGACCAGCGTCGATGAACACACCCGGCCGGCCGAGCGCGGCACCACCGCGCACCGTCCCTTCGAGGCGCACGAAGCGATTTCCCACGAAGGAACCAGCCCCGATGTGCAGGCGCGTCGTGCGCTCCAGCTGCAAACCACCGCGCACTCGGCTCGGCCCGTCCGTGCGAATAAGGCAGGCGACATCACCGCCGCCCGATCCCACGAAGTGATCGGCGTTGACCACCGGGAACACACGGCCAGCCCCGCGCACATCGACGCCCACGGCAAGACTGCTGTGCCCGCAGTTCGTCTGGTAGTCATCGCTCGCGCCCGCGATACCGAAGCGTCCGGTCACACTGACCGGTCGGAGCTGCGCCGCCAACGGCATCGTCGCACCAAGCGCCAGTAACGCGAGCAGTGTCCCGCACCATGTGCGCAACAACGTCGAGGCGGGAATCATACCGTGACCTCCGCGTGCAGACACGTCGGTTCGCAGTTGGGCCCATTGGGTCGCACGCGAGAGTACTGGGGTCGCACGTCGCGGCTGACTTCGCCACCCGACGTGACGATCGCGATGGTCGCCGACACCTCGACGACGTTGGCAAAAAAGAGCGGGCCGCACCGCGCGACACTCTCGCACTCGCGACGCTGGACCAGCGCGCCCGGTACGCGCACTTCCACGGCAAACGCACCCGCAGGCGGGTTCGCGAGCGCGACGGTCAGTCCGTTCACACAGCCGATCAGCGTGCAATCGCCCGAAAACAGCGCGCTGTCACAGCCGCTCAGGCCGAACACCGCGACGAGCACCGTCATCATCATCCTGCGCATGCGTACCTCCTGAAGTCGCCATGCTCACCGCAGTGGCTGGACTTCACAATCTGTGACGCCGCGCACCGACGCGGAAGCAGGTGCGTGGAATGCTGCGTCGTGGAGCCTTTGGTGACACGACGTCGCCGGTGCCTTCGCTTCTCCAGTCGCCCCTCGGCATGTCCCTTCCCCGCCTCCGTGTCTGCCTCGCGACCGCGCTTCTGCTCGCGCATACGGGTTGTGCCGACGGCGCGTCCGACGTGCACGCCGGCCACGACCCGCTTGCGCCGCAGCCCGCGCCGAACCCGTCAACGCCCGTCAATCCAGCCGCCGACTCGGCGGCGCGACACGGCACGAACAGTCACGCCGTCGGACTGTGGCGACCCGGCGCGTTCGACAGCTGCAGCGAGGCCGTCCACGATCGCTACGCAGTGATCGGTCCCGACGGACGACGCTATCCCACGTGGCATCCACCGGTCGATCCGGCCACCGGGTGCACATTCGGCCACGAACACGGTCGCGACCCGAGCGGATCGGCGTTGTGGTCGGAGATTCGCGCGATTCCCTTCGGCTACGCCGCGGAGCAGGCCATGGCGTGGGCACCCGACGGGATGCGGCACGAAGACCATGTGGGACACAAGGTCGAGTGGGAGAACGACGTGCAGCTGCACTTCTCCCGCGACGGCGCACGGATTCCGTTCGATGTCCGCTGCGATTGGCTCACGAGCTTTCATCAGGGCACACACTCCCCGGACGCACTCACCAACAACACGCATGAGCTGCACTATCATGTGCGTTGTACTGACGGAACGCGCCTGCACGCGCGCCTCATGGCACGCGTCGGACCGCTCGGGCGGTTCGAGCGCGGGTGCGACAAGGGGACGTTCGTGGATGCGCGCCTCACGCCGCAGGCGGGACAGACCGCTGGACGCAGGACGCGATTGATTCCCGATCGCACCTGCGCCGAGACGCACATTCTGGTCGCGAACGGTGCGTGGTCGGGCTTCTCGGGCGGTCTCTACGAGAACTGGAGCACCGCCAACTACCTGCGCACGGCCGACGGCCGTGAACTCGCGTACTTCGATCCGGGGTTCGCGATCTTCAATCCGTCGCGCTACGCCGATCCCGCGCATCCGACGCGCGTGCAACGCACCCTCGATCTCTGCTATGAGCGCATCGGCAGCGGTGCGTCCGAACGACGCGCGCGTGGTGGACCGTGCGACTGGGGCACGGACGGCGGCACATTACGATTGACGTGGGACGATCCGCGCTCGCCCTTCACCGGCACCCATCGCGAGGTCTACTTCAATCAGACCTCGCTCGACAACGCCGACGGTCCGACCGTGTGGTACACTGACCCGTTCGGCGGGAACGCGTCGCCCACACCCTTTCGCGGCGCCATTCGACAGCGGCTCGGCGCGGTGCGCAATCGGCGCCCGTGGCCGCTCGAGTCGCAGGCCGTGGGCGCCGATCGTCCCTACGCAGCACGCGGGGTGCACGCACCGAACTGAGCGCGCACGTCACGAGCAGACGTGCGATGCGATGGGTGGACCCGGGGACCGCGTGCTAGTGTGCCGCGTCGTCGTACAACGCCAATGCCGGCAACGCGCGCACATACGACAACGTCCACTGCGGCCACCCACCGCGTTCGGCCGCGCGAATGCGCCACACCGTGCGCAGTTCAGCCCGCAACGCGGCGCCCTGCGCCGCCGGGAGACGATCGGCCGTCGTGAGCAGCGCAGGCACGGCGTCCGCCGACAACCGTGCGTGATAGGCAATGTCGAAAGGCAGTCCGCGCGCCGCACGCGCCGTGTTGACCGCCACGACGACCCGTTCGGGATTGGCCACGTTGAGCGAGGTCAGCCAGACCGCCGAAATCACCAGCACACCTGGCGCAAAGCGCGTGCGGACACCGCGCAGCACCGTCATGCCGAACCATCCGAGCACAATCGCGACCCACAGCAGAATCGCCAACGCGAGCAGTCGGTCGGCGCTCAGACCGTGATACTGCACGTACAGCCCGAGGCGAAACACCGCCGAGATGAGCACGGCGGCGACGAGCACCAGCAGCACCTGCCCCAACTGGCGGAAGCGCTGTCGAGACGTGCCCTCCGATCGATCGAGCACGTCGTCGGCCACGAGCAATACCGCCAGCACCATGCCGGCGATCACGACGAGTTCGAAGAAGCCACTGCGCGCGTACGTGGCCACGGTGAGGCCCGCGGTTTCTGCGAGATACGTCGCGCCACCGAACAGCGCGCGCAGCTGGAGCGTGATCCACGCGCCGAGCAGCAGCACCAGTCCCCCAAGCACCGGCAGCGCGGTGGCGAACGGCAAGCCGAACTGCACGTCGAGTGACGCCGTGCGCACGCCCACGCGTGTCACCGACCCGAGCAGGGCCCCTGCCGCAAACCACGTCGCGATGCCCACGAAGAGCACGTGGCCGATCAGTGCACCATCGAAGAGCGATCCGGTGTCCTCCACGAGTTGCGCGAAGAGCGGATCGGCCGAGGCGAGCAGCATCGTCACAATGAGCAGTACTGGTGCGGCTGCCAATGCACCAAGCCCGAAGCCAGTCGCGGTCCTCGCCGTCGGACGTGGCACGTCACCCATGCGCGCGTTGCGCAGCGCAAGCTGCGGTGCCCCGGTGATGAGCGCCGACAGCGCAGCCGCCACGCCGAGTACCGCATCACGTGGCTCCAGCGTGGCCAGCGAGCGCCCACCGGCGCGCCACGCCACGAGCAACAGGACGACCAGCAGTGACAGCATGTTCGCGGCCACAAGCATCTCGGCGTCACGCACGGCAAGCAGCGAGACGACGGTCGCGGCGGCCGAGATGAGCCACGTACGCTCACGCGTATGCGTGGGATCGGAAAACGCGGCGGAGGTCGCCACCTCGACGCCGGGCGTGAGCCAGGCGGTACCGAACGCGATCAACGCCCACAGGACGAACGTGAGCACCCCGGGCTCGGGACGCAGCAGGAGGTCGGCCGCGACGCCGAGACCGAATGCCGCCATCAGCAGCCGACGCGCGAGGATGGAGGTCACGTGGACTCCGTCGCGGTGACGGGCACCGCCCCGAAGCGTCGCTCACGACGGCCGAAATCGGCGAACACCGCATCGAGATGCTCGGTGGTGAGATCCGGAAACGCGACGTCGAGGAAGGCCAACTCGGCGTAGGCGCACTCCCACAGCAGAAAGTCGCTCAGGCGGCGTTCGCCACCGGTGCGCACCAGCAGATCGACGGCGGGCAACAGCGCGTGCACGGCCGCGGGATCGCGAGGCGCCTGCGTGAAGGCCTGTTCGATGGCGGCGCGACTCGAGTAGTCGATCGCCACGCGCAGATGAAGCCGCGTGCCGCCGGCCGTCCGTGCTTCGGCTGCTTCCATGGCCTGCACGAGCGTGGCCGGCAATCTGTCCCGCCGACCAAACATGGAGAGGCGAATGCTGTGGCGCACCAGCGTGTCGATCTGCGTGTCGAGGTGCGACGCGAACAGTTCGAAGAGGAAGCCGACCTCCTCGCGTGGTCGCTTCCAGTTGTCGCTGGAGAACGCGTACAGCGACAGGTTGGGGATGCCGAGACGCGCGCAGTGCTCGACGACGTCGCGTACCGTACGCGCTCCTCGGGCGTGTCCCATCCAGCGTGGACGCCCAAGACGATTGGCCCAACGGCCATTGCCATCCATGATGATGGCGAGATGTGACGGCAGCATCAGGCGTTCCCGACCTGGCGAATGAGGGCTTCCATGTGCGCGAGATAGCGCTCCAGTGCAGCGCGTCCTTCGGCGGTGAGTGTGTACTCCGTACGTGGCACGCGACCTTCGAAGGCCTTGGTGCACGTGATGTAGCCCGCGTCTTCGAGCTTTCGCGCGTGCACGGACACGTTGCCATCGGACGTGTCGAGCAGCGCCTTGAGGTCGTTGAACGTGAGGGTATCGTGCACCGCCAGCGCACTCACGATCGCGAGGCGCAGGCGTTCGTGAATGAGCCGATCGAGCGCGATGGGGATCGCGGTATTGCCGTCGACGGCAGTCAACGTCGTCTCCTCCGCGCGCGCGCGGCCGGTCGCGGGCGCCTGCGCCCGCGCCGCGTTGTCAGGTCGTCTAGCCACCGTGCCTCCGCGCGATGAACACGCCGAAGCCCACCTGCAGCATGCCGAAGCCGAGCAGGAGGAGGAGGGTGCCGTCAATCGCGGGCAGCAGCAGCGCCAGCGTGGCGAGGGCAAGGAAGGCCGCACCCATGAGCGGGACGGCGCGAATGGAGAAGGCGCCGGCGGTCGTCACGCCAAGGCCATAGAGCAGCAACCACACGCCTGGCAGCAGCCGCTGCGTCACGCGCGCGTCGATCCCGGGGGTGCTCGGGTCGACGAGCGCCAGCGTGAGCAGCGCGCCCGCGAAGATGGCGGGCCAGAACCCGAGCAGGAACTTGCGCGCCGGCGTGCTCAGCGAGAGCGCCCCGTCGCGCCCGACACGACGACGCATCTTGCGCAGCATGGCGAGGCCACCGAGCGACGCGGCGAGCACGGCGGTGATGAGCCACACCGTGAGCCAGCCTTCGGGCGACGGCTGTCGCGCCGCAAGCGGCGCCGCGATGCAGGCCAGCCCGCCCACCCCGACCAGTCCCCACCCTGGCACGTCGGTGAAGGCCGCCGCCCCTTCCATGGTGCGGCGGATGAACGACAGGTCCTGCAGCGCGCGATCGTGCAGCGCGGGCGGTGGGGTTACGGGCGGGGATCGCATACCGGAACAGACTCGGGGTGATGCGTGACGGTCACCGGCCTGACCGCGGTCGCCGCGAGTCGCGGCGTCGCCTCCGGGCGGAGGGAAGACGGTGCCTCGGCGGCCGTCGTCCGTCGTTCCGCGCGCTGCGCCATCCAGAGGGAGCCGGCAGCCAGCGCGCCACCGAACACGGTGCCGAGCACGGCGTCATCCTGCAGCAACGCCCACGGCACGGCCGGCTCACCGCCGATCCAGTTGAAGAGCGTGAGCAGCGCCGGAATACCGACGCCGCCGGCGGCCGCACCGAGCAGCGTGAAGCGTGAGATGCGAAGGTCGGCGACGCGCCGGCCACGGAAGGCGAGGCCAACGGCGGCGGAAAAGAGGGAGCCGACGATTCCGCCCCAGACGGCGACCTTGACGGCCATGCCGATGATGTCGAGGAAGCCGATCGACGCGGGGACCTCGCCGGCGAGGCGCATCACGTGCAGCACGATCACGGCGGCGACGCCCCAGCCGACACTCCAGAAGAGCGTGGTGCGCGCGAGGGCACGGAATCGACGAGCCAACGGTGACATGGCGGGTTGCGCGAGGGTTTGCGACAAGTACTTTGCAGTACAAAGTTATTGACGCTCACCCGCTCGTCAAGTCACAACCCGTCTCCGCTCCACATGCTCTGGCTCAAGCAACTTCGCGGCGCGATCGGCACCGGCCTCACCTGGGCGGCCATCTGGGCCGTCGGTGGGCTCACCATCGGCGTCAGCAGCGTGCTGCTGCCATTCCTGCCGTGGGACCGGTTCTTCGCCGTCTTCGACGCCCCACTTCCCGCGCTGGCCATCCCGGGGTTCGTGGGCGGCCTGCTGTTCTCGGGCGTGCTGCGCGTCGCCGCGCGCCGTTCCCGCTTTGCTGACCTGTCGATGGCGCGCTTTGTGGCCTGGGGGGCGCTCGGCGGGCTGCTCCTCACCGGCGTCCCCATCCTGCTGATCGGCCTCGACGTGCTCACGAACGCTGATCGATCGCTCGCAGCGCTCGGTCGCATCACGAGCGCGATCACCGTGCCGTTCACGCTGCTCGGCGCGCTCTCTGCCGCCGGCTCATTGTGGGTCGCGCGACGGGTGAAGGATCATCCCGAGGCCGACACCGATCGCATCGCGAGCCATTTGGCGAGCGACCCCATCGCCGCGGTGCGTGCGGGCTCTGTGGCGCAACGCACCGCGACGGGTATCGAGCCGCTCAGCCGCGACGCGACCGACGACGCGCGGTTGCCGCGAGACCGAGCACCCCGGTCGTGACCAACAGCAGCGACATGGGCTCAGGCACGGTCGCGGCGGGATTCGCACCGATACGGATGTCGTTGATCGTGGCGAAAATCGGATTCGCTTCCGACGCGTCGAGCGCGAGCAAGGAGATCGACGTGATGCCGCCGGCCGCGGTGAAGCCGAGGAACGATGACGTCGCGGTGGCGACATCGATCTCACTCGTCCACGTGGCAACACCGCTGTTGACCGTGATACGAAACGAGCCGGTCGACGCGAGATCGCCCTCGTCATCGCTCAGGAAGAAGTTGCCCGCCACGCCCACAGGGGCTGGTGCGAAGTCGCGAACGACGAGTGCGTCCGCGAAAAGAAGTTCGAAAGCCACGTGTCGCGGACCCCCGGAGCGCCGGGAATGCCGCTGGGAAACAGCCCGTTGTCCGAATCCACGACGTACGAGTACGTGCCGGCTGTACGCACCAAGGGGGCATCGTAGAAGCCCTCTGTCGGATTCAGATCATCGAAGGTATCCAGACCCGCGCCGGTTACCGCCGACAACTACAAACAATCGAGCGTCGCACGCTCGTCACGTCGGATTGCCGTTCGTGTCCCAGGTCACAATGCGTTCCCGATCGGCTGGCTTCAGGTAGCGATCCGCCCACGCATCGTCGTACGTGAAGCCATGCTTCGCGAGCACCTCGGCCGGCACGCCATCCCACGCGTTCGGCACGTTGCCCACGTAGCCGAGGTCGTCCACGCCCATGCGCGTCGTGTAGAAGCCGGTGCATACGAGGCCGCGCAGGCGATGAAAGAAGCGCACGCCCGGCTGCAGCGCGGGCTCCTTCTGGTCGGCCCACGCGATGTCCTCCACGAGCTCGAGCTGCTGCGCCGCTGTGACGTTCACGAAGTCACCACCGAAACGACGCCGGCTCTCGAGATCGAGCCACGCCAATCCGCCACGCATGGGCGTCTGCAGTGACGGACTGTCCTTCGTGATGAACTCGATGAAGTCGGGCACCTTGGCCTCGGTCGCGCTTCCCGAGACCTCGTCCTTCGGGATGATGATGTCCGACAGCACGGCGATCGTCGCCATTTCGTGCGCACTGTAGAACGTCTCGGCGTTCACCTTCGCGTCGTGCGCGATCTCTTCGGCGGTACGACCGTAGCCGCCGCCGCCGGCTGCATTGATCGCCGCCTGCTGCTGCGCGAGTTCATCGGGCGCGCACGCGAAGAGCGAGAGCAGGCCGCCTCCGAGTGAGCCGGAGAGCAGCAGTTTGACGTGTTCGCGGCGATCCATCAGCGGAGCTCTCCCGTCTTGAAGCGGTCCACCACGTGATCAGCCGTACGCCACGCCAGCGCAAGGATCGTCCACGTGGGATTCTTGTCGGCCTGACTCACGAACGTACCGGCATCCACGACATACACGTTGTCGCAATCGTGCGTGCGACCGAAGCGATCGGTGACCGACGTGTTCGGGTCGTCGCCCATGCGTGTGGTGCCCACTTCGTGAATGATGCGTCCCGGTGCGGCGAGCCCGTATTCGTTCTCCGGTCCCGGCTTGGTGCCGAGCAACGTGGCGCCCGCCGCGGTGAGAATCTCCTCGAACGTGTCGTGCATGTGCTTCGCCTGCCGCCTTTCGTGATCGGTCCATCGGTAGTGGAAGCGAAGCACCGGAATGCCGTACTGGTCCACCACGTTCGGGTCGAGTTCGCAGTAGTTGGTGTACTGCGGGATGCTCTCGCCGCGTCCCGACAGACCGAGCGACGCACCGTGCAGCGCGCGAATGTCCCGCTTGATGCCCACGCCGTACCCACCGTTCCGTCCGGGGGCGCCGAACTGATCGGTGACGTACTGACGCATGGTGTCGAGCGACATGCCCATGCCGTAGCCGGGCATGCCGAAGCCGCCCCAGTACTCGAGGTGATAACCGCGGGGAAAATCGAGATTCTTCCCGTCGAGCCACCACGGCGTGTAGATGTGCATGCCCCCCACGCCGTCTTCGTTATAGCGATCACGGCCGATGAGCGACGGCAAGATGCCGGAACGGTCGGCACCGGTGGAGTCGTGCAGATAGCGGCCCACGTGGCCGCCCTGATTGCCGATGCCGTTGCGATGCGTGTTCGACGCCGAGTTGAGCAGGATGCGCGCCGATTCGCACGCCGACGCACCGAGCAGCACGACCTTGCCGCGCAGCTGATACTCACGCCGGTCGACCTTGTTGATGTAGCTCACGCCGGTCGCCTTGCCGCGCTCATCGGTCACGACCGCGCGGACCATCGCATTCGTGAACAGCTCGGCCTTGCCCGATCCGCGCGCCGGCTTGATGAGCACGGAGCTTGACGAGAAGTCACCGTACACGCTGCAGCCACGATTGCACTGCGCGCAGAAGAAGCACGCGCCGCGCTCCTCGTTCACGCGACGCGTGAGAATGGAGAGGCGCGACGGATACACGGGCACGCCGACCTTCGCGGCACCGCGCATGAAGTAGAGCTCGTGCAGACGCGGCTTCGGCGGCGGCAGGAAGAAGCCGTCGGGATCGTTGGGCAGCCCCTCGTTGGTGCCGAAGACACCAATCAGCTTGTCGACGCGATCGTAGTACGGCTTCACGTCGTCGTACCCGATGGGCCAGTTGTCGCTCAACCCGTCGTGATCACGGCGCTTGAAGTCCTTGGGGCCGAATCGGAGCGAGATGCGCCCCCAGTGGTTGGTACGGCCACCGACCATGCGACTGCGGAACCAGTCGAACTTCGTGCCCGATCCGCGCGTGTACGGTTCGCCCTCCAGCTCCCAGCCGCCCCACGCCGCGTCGAAGTCGCCGAAGGGGCGCCGCGACGTGCCACCGCCACGGCGCGGCGACTCCCACGGCCAGCGGAGCTGCGTGCGGTATTCGTCCTTGGCCGGATCGTAGTCGCCGCCGGCTTCGAGGATGGCGACGGAGAGACCGGCGTCGGTAAGCACCTTGGCGGCCATGCCACCACCGGCACCGGAGCCGACGATGATGGCGTCGTAGACGGGTTGCTGCATGTGCGGGTCGGACGGGAGAGGAGGCGGGAGGGGTGGGACGCCGCAAGATGTCCCACGGTACCGCCGGGCGACAGCACCTCCGTGCGCCCCCTTGCGCCGAGGACACCGACGATCCATTATACAACCACATGGTTGTACGATCTGACCTCACCGACGCCGACCTCGATCGGCTCTTCCGCGCGCTCGCCGATGCCACCCGACGCGACATCGTCGCGCGGCTGGCGTCCGACGCGCCGGCGACGGTGTCCGCCCTCGCCTCGCGCTACGACATGTCCTTTGCCGCCGTGCAGAAGCACATCGCGGTGCTCGAAGCGGCCGGATTGGTCACCAAGCACGCGCAGGGCCGCGAGCGACTCGTTCGCGGCAATCCGGAGCAGCTCGCCCGAGCGCGCGCGCTGCTTCTGGAGCTCGAACAGCGCTGGATTGCCCGCTTCCGCCAGCTCGACGCCCTCCTCGCCGAGCCCACTCCCCCGCCGGACCCTGCCCCATGCCCATCACCGACATCATCTCCGACGCCCAGGCGCTGACGCTCACCATCATCGCCGACTATCCCGTGCCCGTCGAGCGCCTGTGGGATGCATACGCCGATCCACGACAGCTCGAGCGCTTCTGGGGACCACGCGAATGGCCCGCCACCTTCACGCGCCACGACATGGCCGTGGGGGGCGAGTCGCACTACTACATGACGGGACCGAACGGCGAGATCGCCGGCGGCTGGTTTCGATTTCTCACGGTTGAACCCTATCGCCTGCTCGAAATGCAGGACGGCTTCACCAACGCTGACGGCGAGAAGGACGACGCCATGCCCACGATGCGCATGGCCTTCCACTTCGAATCCACCGCCACGGGTTCGCGCTACACGAGCATCACGCACTTCACGAGCGTCGAGGCCATGGAGCAGCTCGTGCAGATGGGCATGATCGAAGGGACCAAGTCGGCCATGAGCCAGATCGACGCGGTGCTCACGGACCTCGTGACGTTCGCGGCGTCGTGCGCGACCGATGCGCAGTTGCTGAGCGATACGCAGGTGCGCATCAGTCGAATCATTCGTGGTCCGGCCAAGCTGGTGTGGCGCGCGCATCACGAGCCCGCGCTCATGCAGCGCTGGATGCTCGGCCCCGATGGATGGACGATGCCGGTGTGCGATGTCGCGTCCGCGGTGGGCGAACGCTATCGCTACGAATGGGCGTCCGCGGACGGCGCGCAGCGCTTCGGCTTCGAGGGCGAGTTGCTCGAATCGTCACCGCCGCATCGCAGTGTGACGTCGGAGCAGATGATCGGGACCGAGGGGCCGCCGGTGCGCAACGAGCTCACGCTCGTGCCCCTCACCGAAGGCACGTTGCTCAGTCTCGTGATCACCTATCCGAGCAAGGAGTTGCGCGACATGATCCTCGGCACCGGCATGACCACGGGCATGGAAGCGAGCTACGCGCGGCTCGAAACGGACGTGCTGGCCGCATGACATCGGTGGGGCGCGCTGCCGGACTACGCCTCCGGCAGCGCCTCCGCCGACCACACCCCTTCCGACCGCGCGATGAACGTCGTGGCCACCAGATCACCGGTCACGTTCACGACCGTTCGCGACATGTCGAGAATGCGATCGACGCCCAGGATGAGCGCGATCCCCTCGCCGGGGACGCCGAACATGGCGAGGATGCCGATGAGCAATGGCAACGATCCGCCCGGCACGCCGGCGGCACCGACCGCCGTGATCACACACATCGCCATCACGATCGCCTGATCCCCGAGCGACAGTGACACGCCGAAGACCTGCGCGAGGAACAGCACGGTCACCCCTTCGAACAGGGAGGTGCCATTCATGTTCATGGTCGCGCCGAGCGGCAGCACGAAGCCGGCGATCTGCGGGGGCACGCCCAGCTTCTGTTCGGCCGCGGCGATCGACGTGGGTAGCGTGCCGCTGCTCGAGCTGGTGGAGAACGCCGTGATCATCGGCGCGCGCACGCGAGCGAAGAAGGCGCGCGGCGAAAGGCCGATGAGCACGCGCAGCATGACGCTGTAGTTCACCGTCAGGTGCAACGCGAGCGCTCCCAGCACCGCCACCACATACAGCGCGAGCGGCTGCAGCAGCGCGAGGCCGAAACGAGACGTGACGCCGAAGATGAGACCCGCCACACCGTAGGGGGCGATCGCCATGGCGAAGTCCACGACCTTGAGCACGATCTCGTTGAGCGCTTCCAGCACTCCCGTCATCGTGCGGCGCGCGGGCTCGGAGACCAGCGTGATCGCGGCACCAAAGATGATGCCGAAAAAGATCACGCCCAGCAGGTCGAGCTCGACGGCCGACTTGAGCGGATTGCGGGTGACGATGTTCACCACCGTCTGAATGCCGAAGGTGCTCTGCTCGGCGGCCTGCATGCGCGTCGCGGCGTCGCCGGCGTACGTCTCGAGCAGCTGGGTGCGGGTCTCCGCCGTGATCGCGTCACCGGGACGCAGCGCCTGCACGAAGGCCAACCCCACCCCCACCGAGAGCGCAGTGGACAGCAGGAAGAAGAGCAGCGTCTTGGCCCCGATCCGTCCCACGCGACGCAGGTCCCCCAGCCCCGCCACGCCGAGCGTGATCGACGCGAACACGAGCGGCACGACGATCATGAACAGGAGGTTCAGGAAGATCGCGCCCACAGGGCCGGCCACGTACGTATTGATCGCCTTCACCACCGGGTGATCGCCGCCGGCCGTGACGTTCGTGATAAGCCCGACCACGGCACCCACCAACAGACCAAGCAGGATACGCGTGTGCAGCGGAACACCGCGGCGTTCGCCGGCGGCAGGAGCGGGAGCGTGACTCACCGGAGAGATTCGGAGGGGGGAGCGGCGACGGACGGGACGATGGGGCGGCGTGAATTCACGCCTGCGGTCCGAACCCGCGCAAGGGACTCGTCGCCTGCCTCACTGGATTCCCCCGGTGCACCCCTGCATCTTGAGCGGTCCGCAGCCGTTCGGCGGCTCCCTCCTTCCCGTTCCCCCTCCGCAATGTCCCAGTCCAAAGACGAATGGGGCTCCAAACTCGGCGTGATCCTGGCAGTGGCCGGATCGGCTGTCGGTCTGGGCAACTTCCTTCGCTTTCCGGGCCAGGCGGCCGCCAACGGCGGCGGCGCCTTCCTCATCCCGTATTTCTGCGCGCTCTTCCTGCTCGGCATCCCGATCGGCTGGGCCGAGTGGACGATGGGCCGGTACGGCGGCAAGAAGGGGCTGCACGGCGCGCCCATGATCATGGGGGCCATCGGCAAGGGAAGCCTCGCGCGCTATCTCGGCGTGCTCGGCGTGCTCATCCCGCTCGGCGTGTCCACGTACTACGTCTTCATCGAGACGTGGACGTTCGCATACTTTCTCAAGTATCTGAGCGGTGGCATCGGCATCGTGCAGGGCACGTCCATCGCCGAGCAGACCGCAGCCGCGGGCAGCTTCTACTCGATGATCACCGGCTCGGATGGTGACGGCTCGCTCTTCACCGGCGATTCGCGCTTCACGGTGATCAGCTGGGTCGTCGTGTTTGCGATCAACCTGTTCTTCGTATTCCGCGGTCTCTCCAAGGGCATCGAGAAGTTCGTCTCCTTCGCCATGCCGGTCATGGCGGTCTGCGCCGTGATCGTGCTCGTGCGTGTGCTCACGCTCGGCACGCCAGACCCGAATCTGCCCGAGCAGAGTGTGATCAACGGACTCGGCTACATGTGGAATCCCGACTTCTCCAAGCTCGGGAACTTCCAGACGTGGCTTGCTGCCGCCGGACAGATCTTCTTCTCGCTGTCGGTCGGCTTCGGCGTGATCATCAACTATGCGTCGTACATGCGGCGCAAGGATGACGTGGCGCTGTCCGGGTTGACGGCCGCCGCGACCAACGAGCTGTTCGAAGTCGGATTCGGTGGCATGATCACGCTCACCGCGGCGTTCGTCTTCCTCGGCCTGAGCGGAACCGCTGGTGCCGTCGCCACGGGTTCGTTCGGCCTCGGCTTCAATACCCTCCCGGTCGTGTTCGCGCAGATGGGCGCGTTCGAGAACATCATCGGCGCGCTCTGGTTCTTCATGTTGTGGCTGGCGGCCATCACGAGCTCGCTCTCGATGTACGCACCGGCGGTGGCGCACCTCAAGGAGGCCACCAACATGTCGCATGGGCGCTCCACGGCCGTGATCGCCCTCATCGGCACGCTGGGCGCCGTGCTCACACTCTGGTTCACGGCCGGTGGCGCGTTCTGGAGCACGGTGGACTTCTGGGTGGGCACCTATCTGATCTTTGTGCTCGCGATGGTGCAGATCATCTACTTCGGTTGGGTGTTCGGCATCGACCGCGGGTGGCGTGAGTTGCATCAGGGCGCCTCGATTCAGGTACCGACCATCTTCAAGGTGGTGATGAAGTACATCGCACCGGCGTATCTGATCATCGTGTTCGTCGGATTCACCATCCAGAACTTCAGGGCCTCACTGGAGGCCTCGTGGGCGAATACCGGTTCACGCGTGGCGATGCTCACGATCGCCGCCATTCTGCTCTACCTCGTCGTGGTCACGTGGATCGGTGAACGCCGCCTGCGCGCCGCTGGCGTGGACATCGACGACGCCACCCCTGCCGACTGAGGAGCTGCACCATGACGACATTGGGTTGGGTGTTCATGACGTGCTCGCTGGTATTGGTCTGGGGCGGCGCCTTCTGGTGCTACAAGCGCGTCCTGCAGACACCAACGGACGAGAAGGTGCCCGCGGGCTACGGCCCCTGATCACCGTCGAGCGCGTGATCGTCCCCGAGGGCGGTGTTCCGACGACACGGAGCACCGCCCTCGGCGCATTCGGGCGCGCCCATAGAGCGCATCGATGTGGAAGCAAGAGAAATCGTGCGTGGTGATGCGCACCGGACCTCGCCACTCTTCCCGCTGCTCCTCCGTTGCCGTCTCGCCCGCGCTCGCACGACATGTCCGATATCCTCCGCCAGAACCTGCTCTCGCCCATCGCACTCGCCTTCGCACTCGGCCTGTTCGCTCGCCTCGTCCGCAGCGAACTGCACCTGCCCAAGGACGTGTACGCGGGACTGTCGCTCTATCTCCTGCTCGCGATCGGCCTGCATGGCGGCGTCGAACTGGCGCACGCGTCCATCGCAACCATCACGGCACCGGCGGCGGTGACGTTGCTGCTCGGCGTGCTGACGCCCGTCAGCAGCTACCTCATCCTGCGGCACCTCGGACGGTTCGGCGAACAGGACGCGGCCGGCATTGCCGCGCACTACGGCTCCGTCTCCGCCGTCACCTTCATCGCGGCGCAGCAGTTCGTGAAGGCAGTGGGCGCGGAACCCGAGGGATTCCTGCCCACGCTGCTCACCATGCTCGAAGCCCCCGGCATCGCGGTGGCACTCACCATTGGCGTGATGCGCAGTCAGGGGGGATCGCGCCCCATCGGCGATACGCTGCACGAAGTGCTCACCGGGCGTACGATGCTGCTCCTGCTCGGTGGACTCACGATCGGCTTCGTGACGGGTGATCAGAACTGGCAGATGATTGCGCCGGTATTCGACACGAAGGGCGCTGTCTTTCGCGGCGTGCTCTGTCTCTTCCTGCTCGAGATGGGCGTTGTGGCCGGCTCACGCCTCGGTGACCTGCGCAAGGTGGGGCCGTTCCTGCTGGCCTTCGGCATGATCGTTCCGCTGCTGCACGGCTCGCTGGGGGCGTGGCTCGGTATCACGGCCGGACTCGGCGTCGGTGGGGCGACCGTGCTCGGCGCGATGGCGGCGAGCGCATCGTACATTGCCGCGCCGCCCGCCGTCCGATTGACGCTGCCCGAGGCAAACCCGACCTACTACCTCACGGCCGCGCTCGCGATCACGTTCCCCTTCAACCTGCTGGCCGGCATCCCGGTCTACTACCGCGTCGCGCAACTCGCCCACGGCAGCTGAGGTCTCGCGCTCATGCACACCATCCCGCTCTCGCTCGTCACCATCATCGCCGAACCGGTGCTCGAGGATCGACTCGTGCACGATCTGCGTCGGCTCGGGGCGTCCGGCTACACGATTACCGACAGTCGCGGCGAAGGCTCCCGCGGTGTTCGCGCGAGTGATCCGCCGGGCGTCTCGATTCGCATCGAAGTGGCGGCCGGTGCCGAAGTCATCGACCGCATTCTGGAGATGCTGGCAGCCGACTACTTCCCGAACTACGCCGTGATCGCGTGGCTCACGGAGGCGCGCGTGGTTCGCGGCGAGAAGTACCTCACGCGCTGATCGGGCCGGGGGCACCGGGCGCAATCGCGCTCACCGCGCGTGCTGGCGTCAGCCCGCTGCGTTCCCGCGCGTAGACCCCGGCATCGTCACCCGTCAACGGGCGACTGAACAGGTACCCCTGTCCCGTATCGCAGCCGAGCGTGGTGAGGAAGCGCTCCTGCGCATCATGCTCGATCCCTTCGGCCACCACCTCGACACCAAGCGACTGCGCGAGCGACACCATCGTGCGCACAAACGAGGCCCCGCGGTCACCGTCGTCGACGCGCGCCACGAAGCTGCGATCGATCTTGAGCTCATCCACCGGGAAGAACTGCAGGTGGCTGAGCGACGAGTACCCCGTGCCGAAATCGTCGATGGCGATGCGCACGCCGAGTGCGCGCAACGCGTGCAGTCGTTCCTTCGCGAGTTCCGGCGTGCGCATGATCTGGCTCTCCGTGATCTCGAGCACCAGTCGATGCGGATCGAGTCCCGAGGCACGGAGCGCGTCGCGCACATCGTGCACGAAGCCATCGTGTTCGAGCTGACGTGGCGCGACGTTCACCGAAATGGTGGGCGCCGGCTCTGCCTCCACGACCCAGCTCGCGGCGTGACGACACGCTTCGTGCAGCACCCACTGCCCGATCGGCACCACAAGCCCCGTCTCTTCCGCCACCGCAAGGAACTCGCTCGGCACCATCAGACCACGCCGCGGATGCCGCCAGCGGAGCAGCGCTTCGAAGCCACGCAGTGTGCCACTGCCGAGGCGGAGCAACGGCTGGAAGTGCAACTCGAACTCCGTCTGCCCCACGGCGCGTCGCAGATCCTGTTCGATCTCGAGCCACACCAGCGCGCGTGCGTGCATGGCCGGATCGAAGAGCCGCGCACATTGCTTGCCGGCGCTCTTGGCCGAGTACATCGCCGTGTCGGCATTGCGAAGGACGGCATCACCATCCTCACCTGGCTGGGCGATCGCGATGCCGATGCTGACGTTCACGATCACTTCACGCCCCGCGATCTCCACCGGCGTGGCGATCTCACGCAGCAGACGATAGGCCAGCGCGAGCGGATCTTCATCCTGCTGCACCGACTCGATCACGATGGCAAATTCGTCGCCGCCAAGGCGAGCCACGGTTTCGCCGGCGCGCACCGTCAATGCGATGCGCCGCGCAATCGCGCGAAGCAGCGCGTCGCCAGCGGCGTGACCGAGCGAATCGTTCACTCGCTTGAAGCCATCGAGATCGAGCAGCAGTACCGCCACATCGGTCCGGTGGCGCAGTCGACGATCGAGCGCGTGCGCCAGGCGGTCACGGAAGAGCGCACGGTTGGCGAGCCCCGTGAGTTCATCTTCGAACGCCTGCTGCACGAGCTGCTGCTCCATGCGTTTCCGATCCGTCGCATTCTGGAGCATGGCCATGAGGCGACGATCTCCACCAGGCGCGACCGTCGCGATGGTCACCTGACCCCACACCGTCGTGCCCTCGGCGTGACGAAAGCACGCTTCGAAGGTGACCACCTCGCGCGCGGCGGTGACCAGCTCGGCGATCGCCTCCTGCACGATCGGCGCCGCCTCCGGGCACGCGAGATCGAACACGCGCGTACCAACGAGTGCGTCGGCCGTCTGCCCGAACATGTCGCGACACGCGGCATTCGCTTCGAGGATCGTCCCGTCGAGTGAGAGCAACTGGATCGCGATGCCCGCGTGATCGAAGAACGCACGCACGCGTGCGGCGCTTTCCTCCTGCGCCCGCTCGGCCGCGCGTTGTGCCGTCACGTCGCGCAGCATGACGAGCACCGCGGGCTCGTCACCAAGGCGCATGTCGAGCCCTTGGACTTCAACGTCGACGGTGCGGCCATCGCGCGCGTGCAGCCGCGTCTCCACGACATCTGCGGCGTGCATTGGCCCATCGCCCATGAGCCGCATCGCGAACTGGCAGTCGGCCTCGCACAAGCCGAGCGTCTCCACGGCGCGCTGCAGCACCTCCTGCCGGGGCCACGCCAGCACGCGCTCGGCGGCTCTGTTCCAGTCCAGCACGGCACGATCACTGCGCCGCAGCACGAACGTGGGGTGCGGGCCCGCGTCGAAGAGCATGTGATAGCGCGCTTCACTCGCGCGCGCACGCTCCAATCGGACCTCGAGTTCGCGCGCCAGCTCCTCGAGCATGTGGGTCGTCACATCGCGCTGCCGCTCGACGTCGGCAATGATCGAGCTCGCCACCGTGAGCAGCTGCTGGATCGATTCGGGCGGTGCGTCGTCGCCGAAGACGCGGCGGACCGGCCGCTTGAGCGCGGGATGCATCAGCGTTCACCCAGCACGGTCAGGGTGAGCGTCTGATTGTGAAAGAGCGCAGCCGAGCGATCGGCGAGTGTCACCCCGTGGGTGGGCGGTGCGATTTCGCCGTTGCTGTAGAAGCCCGCCAGCACCGCGTGCGGCACCGCCGCGGCGACTTCATCGAGTTCTTCGCCAATGCGACTGCGCAACACGACGCGACGACCGATACAGGACACGCACAGCACGGCGACCGCTGGGACGTCGGCGAACGCCGCGTGCGCCGCACTCGCCGCCTGCTGCGCCGCGTCGATCAGGTGTTCGTTCGTGGCACGCATGAGCCGCACGCGTCCACCGCACGGCACTTCGCCGGCGAAGCGCAGCGAGCGCGCCGTCTCGTCGATCGCGAGCAGGGTGCGAACCAGCGGCGGACCGCCGTCAGGAGCGATGATGCCCAGCGGGAACAGCAACGCACTGGCGGGGAGTTCGGCGGCCAACGGACCGAGGTACCGGCGATACACGTCGAGCGCAGGCTCGTTGTCGAGTTCGAAGACCGTCGTGCCGTCACCACGTGTGACGAGGCGCTCAGGGCCGAACGGTTCCCACCCCCCCACGCTGCCGGTGCCCACGACGAGCGCCTCTCCCGAGAGGCCAATCGCGACCACCGTGCCCTCGCGCGGTGGCCCATCGAGTCCGACGCCGGTGCGCTCGAAGCGCAGACCATCGCTCGCCAGGCCACCGGAGAGCATGACGTCAGCGGGAAGCGCCGCCGCGAAGCCGCGCGTCAGGGCCGCTCCGTTCACCCGGAGGCCGTCGGCAAACACGAGCACGTGGCGCAAGGCGGTGTCCGCCGCGAGCTCACGCCCGAGGCGGACACCCATGGCTTCGCAGGTCTCCTCGGTGCCGAGTCCCGACCCGCACGCGATGTTGACCTGCGCCGACTCGAACGCCAGGCCGGTGACGACGACCGGCTCGTCGACGACATCGCGCCCCGCCATCTGGCCGCCACTGGTGACGTAGACGATCCGCGCCGCCGGCCACGTCGCCGCGACCTCAGCAAACCACTCCGCCCCAGGCGCCATCGTGGGGCCGAAGGCAAGCAGGAGTTGAACGTCGACTCCACCGAGTGGTGCCGGCGATTCGGACCATCCGTCGCGAGTGGACCAGCTGAGCGAAAAGGCGCGCATTGAGGCGGGAGGAACGGAGCGAGCGGCTGGCCAGCCACGGCGTCGTGGGGCCTCTCAGGGAGGATCGGCTGTTCAGGCAGGAACCTGCACCGTCACACAGACGGCCCAGTGACGCCTGCCGCAACGAATCAGGCGCGCGCCCTGTCCTCTGGCGGCCGCGGCCCGCGTACTGAATACTCAGACGGCGACCGCATCACGTCGTCATCGCACCGTTTCTCGCTGGCCGCCGCGCTGGCGTCCTCCTCCCGTCACTCGGAGCGTATCGTGTCGCCTCGATTGCTCGCCGGTTGCGTGGTGCTCTTCGCCGTCCTCGGTTGTGGTGGTTCTGACAGCAACACGACACCACCCGCACAATGTCGCGTGACCGGCGTTACGGTGACGCCCAATGCCGCGACGGTACCAATCGGGCAAACGACGACGCTGTCCGCCACGGCGGCGCAGACCAACTGCACGGGTCTCACCCCCACGTGGAGCACCAGCAGCGAGGCCGTCGCCACGGTGTCCTCGAGCGGCGTCGTCACGGCGGTCGCGGCGGGCACGAGCACCATCACCGCCACGGTGAGCGGCGTCGCCGGCACTGCCACGATCACGGTGCCGCAGTGCGTCACGGGCATCAC
>ERZ1066122.905-NODE-905-length-27462-cov-8.087459_pt1 | contig 27462 bp, 24 predicted proteins | sample MGYA00382769_ERZ1066122 | MGnify/ENA primary metagenome ERZ1066122 (study PRJEB33369, sample SAMEA5778352) | biofilm metagenome | biome: Industrial cooling water; feature: Water cooling tower basin; material: Biofilm | place: United Arab Emirates | collected... | reverse complement strand
CGCCGGCACCTGGGCCGACGACCGCACCTGCGCCGTAAGCTGCACGGGCCACGGCGAGTTTTTCATCCGGGGCGTGGTGGCCTACGACATCGCGTGCCTGATGGAGTACCGCAATCTGCCGCTCGCCGAAGCGTGTCGTATCGTATTGTTCGACAAGCTCTTGCCGGTAGGCGGCGAAGGCGGACTGGTAGCCGTTGACGCGGCAGGCAACGTGGTGCTGCCCTTCAACTCGGAAGGGATGTACCGGGCCTGGAAAACGAGCGGGGGAGAAGAGGGGGTGGCGATTTATGGATAGCCCGCCCCTACGTAATCGTTCAAACGTTTACCCCTGCAACGGCGCCGGCGCGGGCATATCGGCATAAAATTGCCGCCGCCGCAAATCGTACACGTTGCCTTTGGCCAACACGTGTACTTTCATTCCTTCCACCGACAGCATTTCGCCTTTGGCGGCGTCGAAGGCGTTGTTGTGGCCGATTTCGCGGCCATCGACGATGATGACGAGGTTGGAGCCGATGGTTTCGATTTGCGAGCCGCCCGTGATGAGTACGCCCGTATCCTCGCCCAGTCCGATGCCGAGGTGGTGCGGGTGGGCCGCCACGGCTTCCATCAGCCGCGCGAACCGGCCGCGCATCACGAAGTGCGAGTCGATGATGAGCGAGTCGATCAGCCCCAGGCCGACGGAGATTTTGACGGCGCCCTTCTTGAGAGCATCGAACGGATTGCCGCCCGCGATCATCACCTTCGACATTGCCATCGCGCCGGCCGACGTGCCCGCGATCACGAAGTGTTCTTCGCCGTAATAGCGCTCGACCATCGTTTCCAGAAACTCCGAGCCGTTGAAGGCTTGGGTGATTTTGGACTGGTCGCCGCCCGAGAACATCACGGCGTCGCAGGCGCGCAGACGGTCGAGGTAGTCGGCGCGGCGGGCGTCATCGGCGGTGCGGATGTGCATCACCGGCAACTCGGTGAGGCCCAGGCGCGCGAAAGCATCCTGATACATCGCTCCGACTTCGAGCGGAATCGAGGAGGCCGTGGTGATCACCTCGACGTGCGGCCGCGATTTCCCCGTCTCGACCAACAGACGCTTGAGGATGCCCAGTTCGAAAAAATCGAGCGTGTAACGCTTGCGCGTCTTCGGGTTGGGGTAGGTGCCTTTGTCTTCGTTTCCGCCGACGGCGATGAGCTTACCTTTTGGGACGCGCATTAACAGAGATTCTTAATTTAAGAATTGAGTGATTGAGTGATTGGGGATGTTTCGATTGAGTAGTGTTCCAGGGCGATATGGCGGCTGGCTGTAGCGCGGACTTCAGTCCACCGTTGGAGAGCAGCTAAACGGCGGATTGAAGTCCGCGCTACAACCCGGCCTCACCCCGCAATAGACCACCACCGTCGATTGATTTGAGGAAGCGAGTGGACGATGAGTTTGACGGCGATTATAGAGTGAAAAAAATATTCAATCACTCAATCACTCAATCGAAAATCACTCAATCATTCAAGCAGAAAGCAGCTCGTCGAACGTGCTCGTGGCGACGGCGTGGTAGTTGGGGCGAGCCAGCCGGTAGATGCGTTGCGCCTCGGCGCGCCCGACTTCCGTCTGCGTCAGGCCCTTGTAGAGCGGCACCAGAAACTTGCGCCGGCCGACGGTGGTCAGGAAGCGCTCGAGGGCGGCGGCGGCAGGTGTGTACTCGGCCCGAATGGTGTGCTGAAACCACTGCGCCAGAATTTCGGCGTTGCCCGAATCGGTGAAGCCGAAGGCCGCATCCAGGTCGGCGAGCGATTCGGCGGAGAGCGTTTCGGGCAGCAGGCGCACGAAATGGACCCACTCGTGCGAGCTCCAGTCGGTGGTGACGAGGGCGGTGGCGGCGGTGTGCCCGCCGAGCCATTCGGAAAGCTGCTTCTCTACGCCCGCAAACCGCGCCGACCGCACTTTCGGCGCCGATGCGGGCAGGCCGGGGCGGTAAATCCAGTCGGTAAACGGCACCTGTGCTTCGAGGGTCGGAAACTCGGCGCCGAGCGTCTGGCGCACATGCGCGAGCCACGATTCGGTGTCCATCGAGCGGAAGGCGAACTCGTCGAAATACTCGCGGATGAAACGGTCCATCCGGGCGCGGCCCACGCCGCGCTCGATGGCCAGCAGCAGCAGCTCGCCTTTTTCGTAGGCAATCTCCGTCACGCCGTCGTCGGGGTCGCGGCCGGCGAGGTCGAGCTTGAGGCGGGTATCGTCGGGCGGGAGGGCGGCCACGGTGTGGTGGAGGCCATCGGTGCCGAGCTGCTGGAGCATTTCGGCGTACGGAGCGCCGTAGAGCGCCTCCATAATTCGCCGCTCGAAATACACAGTGTAGCCTTCGTTGAGCCAGAAGTCGTTCCAGGTGGCGTTGGTGACGAGGTTGCCCGACCACGAGTGCGCCAGCTCGTGCGCCACGAGACTGGTGAGCGAGCGGTCGCCGGTGACGATGGTGGGCGTCACGAACGTAAGGCGCGGGTTTTCCATCCCGCCGAACGGAAACGACGGCGGCAGTAGCAGCAAATCGTAGCGTTCCCAGCGGTAGGGGCCGTAGAGCGCCTCGGCGGCCTCGACCATTTTTTCCAGGTCTTCAAACTCCCAGGCGGCGGCTTCGAGGCTCACCGGCTCGGCATAGACGCCCGTGCGCGGCCCGGTGGGCCGGAACGCGAGGTCGCCGACGGCCAGCGCCAGCAAATACGCCGGAATGGGTTGCGGCATTCGGAAGTCGTACACGCCGTCGGCCCGTAGTTCGGTGGGGTTGGTGGCGCTCATCAGCGCCAGCAGGTGCGGCGGCACGGTCACACGCGCCTCATAGGTGAAACGAATGCCGGGTGAATCCTGAATCGGCACCCACGTACGCGCCAGAATGGCCTGCGACTGCGTGAAGAGCAGCGGCTCGCGGCGGCCGGCGGTTTGCGCGGGCTGGAGCCACTGCAAGGCATCGGCACCCTCGGGGGCGGTGGCGTAGCGCACGACCACCCGCCGCGTGTCGGGCCGGATGGCAATGCGGAGCGCCTGCCCCAGAAACGGCACGGCCTCGCCCAGCGAAAACTCGGTGGCCGGGCCGTCGGGGGCGTCGAGCGCGACGGCGGCGATGTGGAGGCCGCGCGTGTCGAGCACGACCTCGCGGGCGTCGGGGGCGGTGGCGAGGTCGAGCGTGGCCGTGCCGTGGAGGCGGCGCTGGGCGAAGTCAACCGTCAGCAGCAGGCTCAGGTGCCGTACGACCGCCTCGGCGGGGCGGGCGAAGGAGTGCGGGTCGGGGGGAAGCGGTGGCGTAGGCATCGGGGCAGCAAAGATGCGGCGGCGGGCGCTTGCCGCTGAGCGAACCACGGCCGAGTCAGGTGGATTATCGGGTGAACGCCGCCGTTGACCCCATAAATCTCCTGATTCATCGGGCGGTGCCTTACTCGGTATTATTCGTGCTGCCGACCTTCGTGTCGAAATTCTATGCACCGGTTTTCCATTCATCCGTTCACCGCTTTAGCCGCCTGCGCGCTGGTCGTTTCGTTCGGCGCTTGTGATCGGGCGCCCACCGAAAAGGCCGCCCAGACGAGCAAGCCCGCTACGCCCGCCGCCGAGGTGCCGCCACCCGCGCCGCCCCCGCTGCCCACCCGCCGCCTGGATACCACCACCATCGGCGAGTTTTTCGGCTCGCGCCGATTGCTTCGGCCCTACCGCCGCGACGCTCAGGAGTTTTACGCCGGGCGCGGCGGCCGATTGGGGTGGTTTACGCCTCAGCACACGCCCAAGCCGCAAGCCTTCAAGCTGCTCGGGCGCGCGCGCAAAGCCGAGGCCGATGGCCTCGACGCCGGCCGCTACCGCATCGCCGCGCTGGAGCGGCAGCTTGCTACCTTATCCGCCGATTCCATCGCGGCCACGCCCGATACGCTCGACATAATCCGGCGGCAGCGGGCGCTGGACCTGCAACTGACCGGTACGTATTTCCTGTTGCTCGGCGACTACGCGCTCGGCGCCGTCAACTCGCGCGTCAACGGGGCGGCGCAGTGGCAGGACCGGCGGCAGTACGCGCACCTGGCGCGCTCGCTGGCGGTCACGCTCGCGGCGCGCGACACGTCGGCCGGTACCTACTCGTTCGGCACACGCCACCCCGAGTACGACCGGCTGCGGCGGGCGCTGGAAGGCTACCGCGCCCTGGCCGCGAAGGGCGGCTGGCCGCTGGTGCCGGTGCTGGGCAAGGGTGGCTCGTTGCGCCCCGGCGCCCGCGACTCGGTGCGCGTCCCCGCGCTGCGTCGCCGGTTGGCGACCGAAGCCGCGCTGGCGGCCGTGGTGCGCGGCGAAATTCCGGTCGAGGAGATGCGACCCGAAGCCGAAGCCACCGCGCCGCCCGTGGCGCTGGCGCTGGCAGCGGACAGTGGCGAGACCGCTGCCGCCCCGCTGCCGACGGCGGCCGACCCGGCCGTGTACGATTCGGCGTTGCTGCGCCAGGTCGCCGCGTTTCAGAATCGGCGGGGCCTGAAAGCCGACGGGGTGATCGGCGCCGGCACCATCGCGGCGCTGCGGGCGCCGTTGGCGCCCGACATCCGCCGCATTCGGCTCAATATGGAACGCTGGCGGTGGGTGCCGCGCAAGAAATCGAGCCGGTACGTGCTGGTCAACATTCCGGCGTTTCAGCTCCACGTCGTAGGGCCGGGCGGGCGCGACGAGCTGTCGATGCGCGTCATCGTGGGCAACAAGCAGAAATCGACGCCGATTTTCGCCGACGTGCTCAAATACGTCGTGCTGGCGCCGTACTGGAACGTGCCGACGAGCATCGTCGTGAAAGAACTTCGCAAGCCGCAAGCCCGCAACCCCTACTACCTCAAAGGCGAGGATATGGAAGTGCTGCGCGGCGATAAAGTGGTGGCGTACGACAAAATAGACTGGAAAAACCTGCACGAAGGCAATCTGGCGCCCTACCGCGTACGGCAGTTGCCGGGCACCAACAACCCGCTCGGCCCGATCAAATTCATCTTCCCCAACGACAACGACGTCTATCTCCACGGCACTCCGTACCAGGCCCTGTTTGAGAAGGAGAAACGCGGCTTCAGCCACGGCTGTGTGCGCGTGGAAGACCCCTTCAGACTGGCCACGTATCTGCTGAGCGACCAGCCCGAATGGACGAGCGAAAAGCTCCGGGCTACCATCGCCACCGGAAAACCGACGTGGGTCACGCTCCGGCCCCAGCATCGGCTGCCGGTGTATCTGCTCTACCTGACGGCGTGGGCCGACGCCGACGGCTACCTCAACTTCCGCGACGACATCTACGGCCACGATTACACGCTGGCGCGGGCGTTGGGGGGGGAGCTGTGGAAGTAGCGCGCTGCTTTATTTCCCAATGCAGAACCTGCCGAAGATAGACCCCAGCAAATCATCCGGCGTCACGTCGCCCGTGATTTCGCCGAGGGCGGCGAGGGCGGCGCGCAGGTCGTAGGCTACCAGTTCGGTGCCGAGGCCCGTGTGCAGCCCCGCGAGCACCCCGCGCAGTGCCTCGGCAGCGCGCCCCAGCGCCGCGTGATGGCGGGCGTTGGTGATGATGGCCGCCGTGCCCGACGCATCGAGGCCGGCAACGCGGGCCGTTTCCAGCAGGGCGGCTTTCAGGCGCTGAATGTCGGCGGCGGCGTGGGCCGAAAGATGAAGATGCAGCGCGGGGCGCCCGCCCGCGACGAGCACCGCGAGTGACCCCGTGGGTGGGAGCGCCGGGTTAGCTACGGCCGCGCTTGGCGCTCGCGGGTCGGCGATGCGCGCCACATCGGCTTTGTTGCCGACCAGCAATACCGGAATTTCCCGCTCACCCACCAGCGCCGTCACGTCGGTTTCGGCGTCCGTCAGAGTTCCCGTCGTCAGGTCGTACACGTACACCAGCAGGGTGGCCTGCCCGGCGCGGGTGCGGGTGCGGGCCACGCCGATGGCTTCGATTTCGTCGGTTGTTTCGCGCAGACCGGCCGTGTCCACGAACCGGAAGCGCAGGCCGCCGAGCGTCACTTCGTCCTCGATGAGGTCGCGGGTGGTGCCGGCGATGGCGCTCACGATGGCCCGCTCTTCGCCGACCAGCGCGTTGAGGAGCGTGGATTTGCCCGCGTTTGGGCGGCCCGCGATCACCGTCACGACGCCGTTTTTGATGGCGTTGCCCAGCCCGAAGGTGGCGCGCAACTCTTCTACGGCGCCCAGCACCCGCACCAGCAGCGCCGTGAGGGCCGCGCGGTTGGCAAACTCGACATCTTCCTCCGAAAAATCGAGCTCCAACTCTAGCAGTGCGGCAAAATCAATCAGCTCCTGCCGCAGCTCGCGGAGCTGGCCCGACACGCCGCCGCGCAGCTGCTGCACCGCCACCCGGTGGGCCAGCGCCGAATCGGCGGCTATCACGTCGGCCACGGCCTCGGCCTGCGCCAGATCGAGCGCCCCGTTCAGAAACGCCCGTTGCGTAAACTCGCCCGGTCCGGCCAGGCGGGCGCCGCGCGCCACCAGCGCCGCCAGCACTTCGCCCACGATGTAATCGGAACCGTGGGTGCTGATTTCGACCACATCCTCGCGGGTGTAGGAGTGGGGCGCGCGGAAAACGGCTACTACCACGTCGTCGAGCACGCGGTCGGTGCCGTCGGTGAGGGGGCCGTAGTGGAGAGTGCGGGCGGGCACGTTTGCCAACGGGCGGCGGCCCCGGAAGAGCGCGTCGGCGTGGGCGATGGCGTCTGGCCCGCTCAGACGAATGACGTGCAGCCCGGCCGCGCCGGCCGCCGTGGCGGGCGCTACGATGGTGTCGGCAGAAATCACGAAGGCAAAGGTCGGGCTGACTCGGGCACGTTCGGCCCGCGTAGCCAGCCGTTACGTTTCCCGTAAATGACCCGGCACGAGCTCCCACAGACGCTTGATGAGTGCTTCATCCATCACCGCGAAATCGTCCGGCACGTGCAAACAAACGATGCGCTTGCCGAGGCAAGCATCAGCGAATTTCGCTTTCAGTCGCTCCAGATGGCGCTTTTCCATCACGAAAATGATGTCGGCCCACCCCAAATGCCCGGCCGTAACCCGAATCCGGGCGCCCGGCTCAGTCCCGGCCGAAGGGGCCTGATGGCCCTCGAAACCATCAAACACGCGCTCGGCCGTCAGGCTTCGCTGCTTGTTTTGGCTGCAGATAAACAGAATTTTCAGGAGAGCTGCTACAAAAAAGGCGGCACATAATCACACTAATGCGCTCGGGCGCAATTCATTCACGATCCATTCCCGAGCGGTCTTCAGATTGTTGAACACGCCGTGAATGAGCAGCCCCTTCGTCTGTTCGCGCCACTGATAGACTGAAAAAGAGTTGGCCGGGTCGAGCGGCAGCACGTCGGCCAGGCACCGGACGCCGCACGCGATGGCGGGCGGCAAAAACTCGTAGCGCACCCACGGGATCAGGTCAGACCAATCGCCGCTGCCGCCGTTGGAATCGGAAAGAATGATGGGGCACCGATGCACGCGCAACAGCTCGATGAGCGCCTGAAAGCCGAGTTTCACGTCTTCGAGCGGCGGACCGGCCTGCCATTCGACGTGCAGCACGCTGCCGCCGTTTTCGAGTTCGTACCGCAAGACCGGCAGGCCGTGCGCGCCGACCACTAGCCCCGCAGTCAGCGAATTGAGTTTGAGTAACTGTTCCATCGGAAGTCAACAGTGGCTGACGGTTCGGCGGAGCAGATAACCGGTAAGGGAAGAGCAGAGATAAGACGCGACGGGCAGAGTTTCGTTGCGTGCCCGGAGTTACGGCAGTGGAATTTCCAAGTCGCGGCAGATTTTACGGGCGAGCATTTCGTTTATCTCGCGGTGACGAGGTATAGCGCTTGACTTTTGTCGCGCCCGGTTGACGTATAGCGTATGACTGCCGCCTTCACGCAACAACTCGCACCCGCAGCGGTCGAGATGGCGCAACAGGTCTAGTCGCTTCACGCGGCCAACCTGAAAGGCTCGCGGATGACTTTCATTCCGACCAACTGCTCTTCGGCCAGCAGCCGATTCGCCTCCAGCACCATTTCGACTGCCTCAGTCAGATTGGCGCGCGCTTCATCGAGGGTGGCGCCTTGGGTGTTGGCTCCGGGTAGCTCTTCCACGAAGGCAATGTAGCCTTCGGGTACTTGTTGGAAAACGGCGGTTAGTTTCATCTGTTTAGATTAATTAAGAGAGTCCCAACAGACTGGCAACTCGTTCAAGTGTCAACATTTGATTATGTGCCTGCCTCATTTTAACAGACCGAAATCCGTTTCGCAATGAGAATGGAAAGGTGTGGCTGGGTTGGTCAGCACAATTTAACAGATAGTAACTTGTTGGTTCTAGCTTCTCTGGGTTATAAAGCATCCAGACGACGAAAGCATTCGGTAAGGACCATAAGTTCTCTGCTATTGAGTAACCATTGCTCGGTGGCTCATTGGAGCGAGTCTTCATCTGTATATGGACGCTCCTTGTTCCAACTGTAAGCACCAAATCATACCCGAAGGCGTCTATTTCTGAGCGTGCGACGTTCAGTAGCCTTGTGTCTGGTAATAGCACCAAATACCTGCCGAGATCCGCTAGAAAACGCCGTTCTAGCAAGTTCTCGAAAAATCGCGAATTCCGCGCTATGAACTGTGGAGTTATCATTATTAAATTTATTTCTTCGCCCCCAGCATCTCCCCAAGCGCGCCGATGCTGCCCATCGTCTCCACGGCCGCCGTCGGCAGGAAAATCTTGTTGGCCGGGCCTTTCGCCAGCTCCTGCAGCGCCTCGAACGATTTGTAGGTGAGCACCTCCGGCGTCAGGCCGGCGGCGCGGAGCATCTCGACGCGGGCTTTTTCGGCCTCAGCCACGGAGCGGATGGCGGCGGCCTGGCCGAGGGCGCTCAGCTCGGCGGCGGCGCGGTCGCCCTCGGCGCGGAGCACTTTGGATTGCTTGTCGCCTTCGGCGCGCAGAATCATATCCTGCTTGGCGGCTTCGGCTTCCAGAATGACGGCGCGGCGGGTGCGCTCGGCCTTCATCTGCTTGTCCATTGCCTCCTGAATGTCGGTGGGCGGCTTGATGTCCACCACTTCCACGCGCTCGATGCGGACGCCCCATTTTTCGGTCGCTTCGTCGAGGGTGAGGCGGATTTCGGTGGAGATGCGCTCGCGCCCGCTCAGCGCCTCGTCGAGCTCCAGATTGCCGATGATTTGCCGCATCGACGCCGTGGAGATGTTGCGGACGCCCTGCACCAGGTCGGAGATGCCGTACGTGGCCTGCTCCGGGTTGATCACCTGATAGAAGATGATGGTATCGATGATGACCTGCGCGTTGTCTTTGGTGATGACCGATTGCGGCGGCACGCCCGTCTGCTGAATCCGCAGGTCGTGGTAGGTCCGCACGTATTCGGCGAACGGCAGCACGATGTTGAGGCCCGGATGCAGCAAGCGGTCGAACTTGCCGAGGCGCTCCAGCACGCCCACGCGCTGCTGCTGCACCACTTTGACGCTCACCAATACTACGATGATGGCGAGCACTAGAAGACCGATGACGAAGTAGGACACAGGATCGGGGATTTTAGGGGATTGGAGGTATTTCGGGGATGCTGGTGGTATGAGGGAGGTAGTGGGTGAGACTGCTGCGACTTGATCACATCATCACTTCTCACATCTTCACATCCTCACATCACGCAATCTCCACCGTCACGACGGTGGCTGACCGGCTTTTGATGAGCACTCGCTGACCCGCGTCGAGGGTGTGGGCGGCGGTGGCGCTCCACGTTTCGTTGCCGGCTTTGATGAGGCCGAGCTGGGGTGGCCGGATGGCGCGGACCACTTCGGCCTCGCGGCCGACGAGTGCATCGGCTTCCGGGATGTAGCGGTTGCGCTCGCGCTGCTTGCGCGCCCAGCGGCGGCCGAACACCAGCAGCACCAGCGCAGTGGCCACGCTCACCAGCACCGGCACCCACGCGGGGGCGCCCGGCGCCAGCCACGCCACCAACGCCCCGGCCAGCGCGCCGAGGCCGAGCCATAGCAAATCGAAGGTCAGGGAAAGCATTTCGAGCGCGAGCAGCACCACTGCTACGCCGAAAAAAATAGCCCACACGGGCACGGAGGCAAATAGGGAGTCCATAGCACGGGTAAATGTAAGGTATAGACGGGGGCTAACGCACATCACCGTAGGGGCGGGCCCCTACCCCAACGGCCCGCCCCTACGTGTGGCAGGTAACTACTCCGAGGTATGCCTACTGCACCAATACCTGCTCGGCCGTCTCACGCGAAACCACGGTCTCTGCCACATCGCCGGCACGGCGGACGCGCACGGTGCCATCGTATTCGAGGCGCTCGACCACCATCAGGGTGGTGCCGGGGCGCAGGCCGAGGCGGTCGAGGTGCTGCAAAAAGGCGGTACCCGTGTCGAGCAGGCCCGTGACGCAGAGGCGCGCGGGGCCGGGCTGGACGGCGGCCAGCGGACGCTGGGCGGCGGGGCGGGGCCGCACCCGCCCATCGGCCGACGGGATGGGGTCGCCGTGGGGGTCTACGACGGGGTGGCCGAGGAAAGCGTCGAGGCGTTCGAGCAGCAGGGGGGAAGTCAGGTGCTCCATCTCTTCGGCTACTTCGTGTACTTCATCCCACGAAAACCCGAGCTTATCGACCAGAAACACCTCCCACAGCCGGTGTCGCCGGATGGTGAGCACCGCCACGGAGCGGCCGACGTCCGTAAGGCTCGCCCCGCGATATTTTTCGTAGCGCACGGCGCCTTTGTCGGCAAGGCGCCGCAGCATTTCCGTCACCGAGGCCGCGCGCGTGTCGAGCGCGTCGGCGAGGGCCGTCGTGCTCACGTCGGGCTTACCGCTGCGCTCGGCGAGCTTGTAGATGGCTTTGAGGTAATTCTCCTCAGTGAAAGTAGCCATAAGTGGAATGAGGGATGAGGAATGAGGAATGAGGAATTGCTACCGTGTATGTGCATTCCTCATTCCTCATCCCTCATTCCTCATTAAAAACGAACCAGCGCCGACGCCCACGTGAAGCCTGAGCCAAACGCCGCCAAACACACCAGATCACCTTCCTTGATGCGGCCTTCGGCCATCGCCTCACTTAGCGCGATGGGCACCGACGCGGCGGTGGTGTTGCCGTATTTTTCGATGTTGGAAAACACTTTGTCGGCACCCAGGCCCATCTTCTGCTGCACGTACTGCGTGATGCGGAGATTGGCTTGGTGCGGAATCAGCAGGTCGATATCCGCCGCCTGCATCTGGTTGGCGTCGAGGGCTTCCTGAATGACTTGCGGGAAGCGCGTGACGGCGTGCTTGAAGACCTGGTTACCGTTCATAAACGGATACATCGTCTCCGATTTTTCGAGCGAGAGGCGCACGCGGTCGTTGAAGTTGGAGCCGGGGTTTTCGACCATCAATTCCTCCGCGAACTCGCCTTGCGCGTGGAGGTGCGTGCTCAGGATGCCTTGATCTGCGCGCTCGGCGGGGCGGAGCACCACGGCCCCGGCGCCATCGCCGAAAATGACCGACACGGCCCGCCCGCGGGTGCTGATGTCGAGGCCCGACGAATGAATCTCGGAGCCAATCACGAGCACGTTGTTGTACATTCCCGTGCGGATGAACTGGTCGCCGACCGACAGCGCGTAAATGAAGCCCGAACATTGGTTCCGCACGTCGAGGCACGGCACATCGGAGATGCCGAGCTGCCGCTGCGTGAGCACACCCGAGCCGGGAAACACGTAGTCGGGCGAGAGCGTGGCGAAGATGATCAACTCGATCTCGCTCGCCGCGATGCCGGCCATCGCCAGCGCCCGCTGCGCGGCGGCCGTGCCCATATTGGAGGTCGTGTCTTTGCCTTCCTCGAACCAGCGCCGCTCGCGGATGCCGGTGCGCTCCTGAATCCAGGCGTCCGAGGTATCCATAATCGGTTCGAGGTCGGCGTTTTTGATGACGCGCTCGGGGACGTAATGCCCAACCCCGGCAATGCGGGAGCGGCGGAGGGTAGCAGACTGGCTCATCGGAGGAAAAAGCAGGGGTGAAGGCGAAAAGGACGGCAAAGATAGCCGCCCGCTCAGGCCAGTAAGATAGCGCGAAAAAACGCCAGCAAGCGCGGCGCTTCGGTGGCCCAAAATGCTTCGGGTGGGGCGGGCGGGCGCTCTGCGCCGACGGAATGCAGCATTTTCGTCAGCGCATCGGGCAGCGAGGTGCCGTGAGAAAGGTCGAAGGCAGATGCCTCGGTAAACATAACGCGGGCAACTCGGCTTTGGCCGTAGGTGCTGTCGCTGGTTTGAGGCGTCGGGTTGCTGCTGTTGGTTTGAGACGCTGGAATGGGTGCAAGCGCGTTCCCTGACGAAAAAGCCAAGTGGAGCGAGGCTGGGTCAACCATCAGCCATTTCCCGGATGGCAGGCGCCGTAGGGTCGGGAGGCGTTCGCCGAGGTACTCCCACAACTTCGTGGGGATACAGCCATCCAGACTGGGATGGGGGAGGTACGCCAGCAACCCCACATCGGCCTGCCGGATTGCGGCAATGATTTCGGTGTGCGGAACGTGCCGGTCGATTGCCGTCAGCCGCAACCACGGAGTTGCGGCGGCAAGGTGGTGTAAGCGGTGCGCGTCGGCGGTGCGGGGTGCGTATCCGACTATCCACAGCTCCACGGGGAGGCATCCGGCAGTACGCATCTCCGCCACTTCGTCGATGACTGCGAACGTGCCGTACAGCTCGCTGAGCGTACCACTGAGCAGCAGCCGAAGCGGGCGATGAAATGGGTTGATTTGAGACGATAACGTAGTGAATATAGTGTTGACGGTCTGATACTTATTCTCGATGATTTCGACCTGAGCGCAATGCCGCAGCCACGGCAGTTGCTCGGCGTACACGCGCTCGGCCAGCAGCGCCCCGGCCAGATACGGCGCAGCCTTTTTTTCCAGTCGCTCGATGCGGGCGGCGAGCAGCGGCGCCACCAGCGGCGGGAAAACCCCTTGCGTTCGGATGTTCAGGGCGTAGTTCTCGCGTACGTCGTACACCAGCGGCTTGCCCGTGGCGCGGTGCCAGCGCAGACCGGCAGGCAGCAGCTCGGCCGTGCCGATCACGAGGATGTCGGGCCGCAGCTCGGCGAGCTTGGCGGTGAGCGTCCGGCCGGCCAACGCGCGCGCCAGACTCAGACGCGGAAACCGAAAAATCGGGTGCAGCCACACGTTGGGCCGCTCGGTGTCGGGGCGGGCCGTGGGGGCGTCGGCCGCCGCGTGGGCCACGATGTGAACCTCGGCGCCCGGCAGTTCGGCGAGCGCACGGCCGAGCCGGGCCAGCAGGCGCGGGTCGCTGACGGGTTTGAGGACGGACGTAAAGACGATTCGCACGGTGCCCCAAAGGTCGGGCGTGGCGTGTGCGCCGTAGTTTTGGGGAGCCTAAGAAGATGTTGAAGGTAGCTGACGGCGGTTGAGTTGGACCGCGAACCTCCGGTTCGCTCGCGGCTGGGCAAGGCGGTTGAGCACGTCGAGCGTACTGCGCCTAACCGCCGCAGGCGAAACCGGAGGTTCGCGGTCCAACCGATGCCGGGCGCTACCGCAACCAGCCTCTAAGCAATCGTTTTCATTACCACCACCCCCGTTTTTCTCCGATGTCGGAAACCACCGCCGCCCCGCTCCGCACCGTTCCGCTGCACGATACGCACGTCGCCCTCGGCGCCAAGATTGTTCCGTTTGCGGGCTATCAGATGCCCGTGCGCTACTCTTCCGACATCGAAGAACACAACACCGTGCGCCGTGGCGTCGGCATTTTCGACGTGAGCCATATGGGCGAGTTTCGGGTGAGTGGCCCCGGCGCCTTCGACCTCGTGCAGCGCGTGACCAGCAACGACGTGGCGGCCCTCACCGACGGCAAAATTCAGTATTCGTGCCTGCCCAACGAAACCGGCGGCATCGTGGACGACCTGCTCGTGTACCGGATGCGCGAAGACGAGTACTTCCTCGTCGTCAACGCCTCCAACATCGACAAGGATTGGGCGTGGATCAGCGCGCGCAACACCGGCGGCGCCCGGATGGAGAATGTTTCCGACGACCTTGCGCTGTTCGCCGTGCAAGGGCCACGGGCGGTGGCCGCGCTGCAATCGCTCACCTCCGAAGCCTTGAGCGCCATCACCTACTACACCTTCCGGGTGGGTACGTTCGCGGGCGTTGACGACGTCATCATCTCGGCCACGGGCTACACCGGGTCGGGCGGCTTCGAGCTGTACATCCCCGCCGCGCGGGCCACGGAAGTGTGGGAGAAAATCCTGGCGGCCGGGGCGGCCGAGGGGCTCAAACCCATCGGGCTGGGCGCGCGCGACACCCTGCGCCTCGAAATGGGTTTCTGCCTCTACGGCAACGACATCGACGACACCACCTCGCCGCTCGAAGCCGGCCTGGGCTGGATTACGAAGTTCGCGCCCGGCAACGACTTTACCAACCGCCCCGCCCTCGAAGAGCAGAAGAAAAACGGCCTTACCCGCAAGCTCGTGGCCTTCGAGATGCGCGAAACCGGCATCCCACGCGCCCACTACCCGCTGACCGACCCCGACGGCAACGCCATCGGCGAAGTGACGAGTGGGACGCAATCGCCCTCGCTCGGGCGCGGCATCGGGATGGGCTACGTCAAAACGGAGTTCAGCAAGCCCGGCACCGAAATCTGTGTGCAGGTGCGCGGCCGGAGCCTGAAGGCGGAGGTGGTGAAGCTGCCGTTTTGGAAGGGATAAATAATCCACAACGTAGGGGCGGGCCTCGTGCCCGCCCGCGCATCGGGAGCGTTTGTGCATTGCCACCGCGCGGGCGGGCGCAAGGCCCGCCTCTACGCTTCTCTTGATAATGACTGTTGACGTTTGCCTCACCCCTGAACTCCTACCCCAGCACGGCGACCTGCGCGGCACGGCCGTCGTGGTCGTGGACGTGCTCCGGGCCACGTCCGTAATGGTTTCGGCGCTGGCGCACGGCGTGGTACGCATCATCCCTGTGAGCGAGCTGGACGAGTGCGCCGCCCTGGGCCGCGCCTACGGCCACCTCACCGCCGCCGAGCGCGACGGCAGGCAAGCCGAAGGGTTTGATTTGGGCAACTCGCCTTTTTCGTATCAGGCGGGGGGGCATCGGGGGCGTACGCTGGCGATGACCACCACCAACGGCACCCTCGCCATCCGCCGGGCGCTGGCGCAGGGCGCGGGGCATTTGTGCGCGGGCGCGTTTCTGAACCTGAGCGCGGTGGCGGCGTGGGTGCGCGCCCACGGCAGCCCCGTGCTGGTGGTGTGCGCGGGCTGGAAGGGCGCCTTCAATCTGGAAGACACGTTGTTCGCGGGGGCGCTGACCCAGACGTTGGCGCCCGACTTCAGGCCCGCTTCCGATGCCGCCCTCGCGGCCCGCGCGCTGTGGCAGGCTGCCGCTACCGATCCTTACGAATTTCTCCAGGAATCATCGCACGTGCAGCGCCTTGCGCGCCTGAGCGCGGACTTGCGGCGCGACGTGCAGTTCTGCCTCGAACCCGACCACTACACCGTAGTGCCCGAGTGGCAGGGCGACGCGCTGGTAGCGGCAGGGTAGGGAGGTTAAGTGCGCAGCTTGGGGTTTTGCTGGTGACGCTCGCCGTCGCGGCGGGTTTTTTTGTCGAGGTTGCGCCGGAGCGCGTCGGTTAGGTTGACGTCGGTTTGGTTGGCGAGGCAGATGGTGACGAACAACACGTCGGCCAGTTCGTCGGCGAGGTCGGCGGCCCGGTCGGACTCTTTTTCCGACTGCTCGCCGTACCGCCGCGCGATGATGCGCGCCACTTCGCCGACTTCCTCGGTGAGCATCGCCAGATTGGTCAACTCGTTGAAATAGCGGACGCCCGTGGTGGTAATCCACTCGTCAACGGTGCGCTGGGCTTGCTCGATGGTCATTGCTGGTGGTTGGAGTGGTGAGGATGCTTTTTCCAGATGCCTACCTCCCGGGAGCACCGGGCACCAGCCCGGCGCGGCGGTAGGCCCGATGCTTGGCGGCGCCGGGCTGGAGCCCGGTGCGCCCAGGCGGTTCAGTCACTCCGTGACAATCGTCACCGGGCCGTCGTTTATCAGACTTACCTGCATATCGGCGCCGAACTCGCCGGTCTGGATGGGGCGACCGAGCGCGGCTTCCACTTCCTGAATCAAGCGTTCGTAGAGCGGAATGGCCACCTCGGGTGGGGCGGCGCCGATGTAGGACGGGCGATTGCCTTTGCGCGTGTCGGCGAGCAGCGTAAACTGGCTGATGAGCAGGATGCCGCCGCCCGTGTCGAGCACCGAGCGGTTCATCCTGCCGTCGTCGTCGGCGAGGATGCGGAGGTTGACGAGCTTGCGGGCGAGGCGCTGGGCGTCGGCGGGCGCGTCGGTAGGGGCGATGCCGGCGAGCACGAGCAGGCCCGGCCCAATCTGGCCGCGCACGGCGCCGCCGATGGTAACGCGGGCTTCGCTAACACGCTGAATCACCAGCCGCATCGGGTCGTCAAGCGCAAAAACGTACTGCCCCGCTACGGCAGGCGCGTGGCGGGCAGCGTCGAAATGTCGATCAGCGGCAGGCTGGTGCCGAAGTTGGATACGGTGCTCAACGGGTTGAGCGCGTTGGTGATGATGAAGTTGACGAGCAGTGCGTTGCCGCGCGGCGTGAGCGTATATCCGTCGAGGCTCACGAGGCCGCCGGTTACGGGGTCGTCGGAGAACCGGATGCCATTGATGAACTGGCCGTTGTTGAGGCTTTGGAAGAAGTTGCCGGTCTCCACGTACACGAAGCGACCTTTGGCGCCGGCAATCGAGACGGCCGTCCGCAAGCGGTCATTGATGCTGCTGGGCGGGGCGTTGATGTAGCCATCTACCCGTGCTATCTCGGTGGTAGTCAGGACGTCGCGGTCGCGCAACGGATTTTCTCTGGAACCAAACGCCTGGGGGTAAGGAGTGCCGGTAGCGTCTTCCATTCGACCAACACGAGCCACCATCGGCAGCAGAACGATGTCTTCGTAGGAGAGCCGGACAGTATCATTTTTATTGTTTCGGAAGACAATTCCGTAAAGCGAAGCCGTATCCGGCCGCCCCAGACCTCGGCTCACGGCGCTGACGGTCGTGCGCGTGAGCGGCAGCACGTCGAGTTTGGGAACGCCGAGGATGATGCCGTTGGCCGACGTGGTGGCCACCAGCGAATCCACCAATCGTTTCGCGCGGAACGAGACGGTGGAAACCGACGGTAGTGACGTATTGCACGTACCACCCGACAGGATGTACGGCAATAAGTCGCCCAGGCCGGCACTGACGATGACGAACGTGGGCTGAGCGCGCTTCACGAGCGTCAGGTACGAGGCGGCGTCGGCGCCATCGGGCAGGATGCGCTCAAGGCCGGCGTTGTACGCTGCGCCTGCGTTCCTGAAATTGGTTTCGTCGCCGAGGCCGGGAGTTTCGAGGTCCATCAACCGCAAACCGGGCACAGCCAGATTACCGGGCAGCCCCGCGCCGGCATCGGCCCACGCCGGAAGGCGGTACCGAATTTCCTCGCACGGCGTTCCTGGGTTCAGTGGCTCCTGGTCGATGAAGGAAACGGCGGCTGGGCCGGTAAGTGCCTGATTGGTGGCCGTCAGGCTGAGCAGTTGCACACCGCCCGTGCTCTCGCCGGTTGCCAGCAGCGGCTGCGTGAAGGCGCCCGCGCCCGCCCGCTGGAGTTGCTGCACCAGCAGATTCGGAAACGAGTACTCCTGCCGAGCGCGCGTCAGGCCGCCATCGGCCACTCCGGCGGCGTAATCGTCGCCGATTGCCACCACACGGCTAAGGTCGAGCGAACCGGCCGACACGGCGGGCGCCTCGTCGAGCGTCGGCTCGCACCCGACGAGCGCGGTGGCCGTCAGTCCGGCGAGCAGAAGGAGGGAGGAGGGGCGGAGAGAGGTCATCAGCGAATTGGGCGGCAGCAAATAGGAGGAACCGGAGTGGGGCGAGTGCGGTAACAGGGTGCCGTTAAAACCGATACGTGACGTTCAGCGCCCCCGCGTGTACCAGGTTGCGGAACTGCCCCGCAATGGCGGGCACGGTGAGCGCCGTAACGTCGGCGCGCGACGTGCGGCGGGCCGACTGCCCGTACGCATACGCCGCATCCACCACCAGGTGGCGCCCGATGCGGTAGCCGGCTCCCACGGAGGCACCGAGCAGATTGGCGTCGGGCAAATCGGCGGTGATGTTCTGGTCGCGCACGGGGCTTTCGTCGTAGAGTATGCCTGCCCGCACGGCCAGCCGGGGCCGGAGTTGGTACTCGGCGCCCACGCGGAAGGCCATCGCGTCTTCGTAGCGCCGACCGCCGCGCTCGGTCGGGCGCGCGTTGTCGGAATAGACGATGTTGAGCGAGTCGTAGGCGCTCCAGCCGCTCAGCTCAAAAGAAAAATTCAGCAACAGCTTGTCGGTAACGGCGTTGGAGATACCCGCCGACAGTTGCCACGGCAGGCGCAGTTCGGTGCCGAACGTGGCGGAAGCCGGAAAACGAAACGCCTGCGACGCCGGAATGCCCGCGAACGTGGCCGTGCCGTCGTCCATCTTGATCTTCACGGGCGAGCGAAACGCCAGCCCGAACGAGACGGCATCGCCCGAGCGCCCCATCACGCCCACGTGCCAGCCCGCGCCGGTGCCGGAAGCGTCGTAGGCGGCCGTCGCGCCATCGAATTCGCCAACGGCCCGGTTGACGAGCAGATCGGCGCCCACCAGCACGGCGCCCGCGCCGATGCTGAAATTATCGGTCACGCGGTAGGCTGCGGTGGGTTGCACGAAGAATGTGCGTACGCGGCTGCGCTGCACGAGCGCGCGGCCCTGCCAGTCGGCGGGCCACTCGGTATCGTAGCCAAACGGCGAGTTGACCGACAGCCCCACGACGATGCGGTGCGCCGAATCGAGCGGCAGCGCGGCGTAGAGATTGGGGCCGAGCGTCGGTGCGATTTCGGTGAGCGCCGCTTGCCGGGTGGAGGCGCTGCGGAAAGCCCGCCGCACGTTTTGCGCCGTCAAGCCGATGCTCACGCTCGCCGAGTCGAGCATTCCGAGGGCGCCGGGGTTGAACCACGCGCACGAGGCATCGCGGGCGGAAGCAGTGACGGCACCGGCCAAACCCAGCGCGTAGGCCGAGGGCGGCAGATTCTGAAAGCCACCGGCCCAGGCGCTGCCCAACGGCAGCGCGGCCAGCAGCGCCGCGGCCAGGCGCGGAGTGCGGAAGGTCATACGCTCAGTAGATGCGCTCAACAAAAGGGCGGCAGCCACCGCCGAACCGCTGGTTCGGAGTGGCTGCCGCAAAGGTACGGCGGGTGGGTTACGCGACTGTTACGATTGACGACTCACCACTCTGCGGAAATAATGGACCGCGAACCTCCGGTTCGCTCGCGGGTAGGCAAGGCGGTTGGGAAAGGCGGTTAGGTGTGGCGGATGGGGGCAACCCACCTCGTTGCGCCGTAGCGAGTTCTCGCAATACACCCCAACACCCGTTCAATCGCACCCAGCCGCGAGCGAACCGGAGGTTCGCGGTCCATTCCCGAGCATCCAAGGGGCACCAAACCAACTGCCGTCAGGCGGCATCCAGCACCCGCGCCACGTCGTCGTAACTGGTGCTGTCGGTGTGCGTTTCCACTTCCCGAATCACGTCCTGCTGCCACGGCCGCAGCACGGCATCGGCACCGAACTCCACGATTTCGGCCATCGTCTTGTTCGAGAGCACCAGATTCGCCAGATTTTGGCCGTATTTGCCGGCCACGGCGTTTTTGAGGGCTACCAACTGCTCTTCGCGCTGCTCGACGGCGCGGGCTTTCTCAGCCGACATCCGCCACTTGAAGCCGCGCGGCCGGGGGGCGCGCGGCTCGGGCGGCGGGGGCGTCCAGCGGTCGGGCGTCAGCTCGGCGAGGCGGTCGAGCCAGGGGGCGCGGCGCAGGGCGGCGTGGGTGCCCTTCACGTTGGCCCACTCCTGCGCCGAGCGCGGCGGGTACCGGATGAACTCGGGGAAGAAGCGGTTGTCGAAGAGCTGATACGGCGGGCGGTCCAACTCGCGGGCCGCATCGTCGCGGATTTGCCAGAGGGCGCGAAACAGCGGCACGTCATCCGGCTCGATGCGGAGCTTGGCCGCCAAACGCGCCCACGGTTCGGGGTCGCGCTGGTAGCGCACGTGGTCGAGGGCGGCGTTTTCCTGCCGTGCCCACTCCCAGCGGCCCAGCGCGGTGAGCTTGGCCTGCAGAGCGTCCTTGAGCAGAAACAGGTAGATGACGTCGTTGGCGGCGTATTCGAGCTGGGCGTCGGTGAGGGGGCGCTTGAGCCAGTTCGACTTCTGCTCGCCCTTGTCCACTGTAATGCCCAGCTCGAGCTGGATGAGCTTGCCGAGCGAAATCTGATTGTCGGCCTCGCCCAGCAGTTGCGCCAACACGCTCGTATCGACGATGTTGGGCACCCGCGCGTCGTGTAGCTCGTCGAGGAGCAAAATGTCGGAGCGGCACGAGTGAAACACCTTCACGATGGCGGGGTCGGCGAGTACGGCCAGCAGTTCCGACAGCTCCGGGATGGTCACGGGATCGATGAGCCACACGGCTTCACCGTCGAAAATCTGCACCAGCCCCAGGTGGCGGCCGTAGCGGTAGCGCATATCGTCGAACTCGAGGTCAACGCCCAACTGGGGGCACCCGCGCAAGTGCCGACACGCCCCCGGCAGCTCGGCCGGGTCGGTCAAGTAATAGATAGGGGTAGGAATCATAGACGGCGGCGAAGGTCGGGAATAAAACCCGTTGGCGCCGAACGGCTGGGCTTACTTCCCGCCCGCTTTCGGCCCCGCCTTCACCCGGCCCGTGGTGCGGGGCGCGGTTTTTTTCGGGGCCGACTTGCCTTCGGTCGGATCAATCTCGGTGCCTTTGCGGAATACGGCCGTGCGGGTGGGCTTGCCGGTGGCGGGGTCGTACCACGTCCAGCGGCCCGATTGCTTGCCCGTCAGGTAGCTGCCGCTCACCAGTACGGCGCCGCCGGGCGTCAGTTCGCGGTAGGGGCCGGTTTGCTGGCCGGCCTTCCAGGTGGCTTCCTTGCGGAGGGCGCCGGTGTCGTCGTATTCCTGCCAGAGGCCGGTTTTTCGGCCGCCTTCGCGGGTACCGCGCGTGGCTACGCGGCTATTGGGGTAGTAGGTAAGCTGCTCGCCGCTGAGGCGGCCGGTGAGGTAGCGGCTGAGGGTATGCGGCACCGGCACGGGGCCGGGCACGTCGTAGTAGGTGCGCCACTCGCCGGTTTTCTGGTCGGCGAGTACGTGCTCTTCGGCTTTCAGATTGCCCGACTCGTACCACGTACGGCGGTCGAAATCGTGGCCGTTGTTGGTGTATTTCGTCTCTTCCCGGAGCTTGCCGCCCGCGAAAAAAAACTGCTCGGTGCCGGTCTTTACGCCGTTTTTGTACGTGGCGCGGCCCGCCACGGTGCCATCCTCGAAGTACTCGGTCACGGGGCCGTCGAGGGCGCCGGTGTAGGTGGGTGGCGCATCTTCGCGCAGCTCGCGCTTCTTGGGTTTGTTGGGCGCCCCGGCCACGGTGTACGTGGCGGGCGGCGGCGCCATCGCCACCACGCGGTAGGCGCCCTCGCGCTGGAGCTTGCCTGACGGGAAGTACCACCGCTGCACCCCCTCTTTGGCCCCCGGCTTCGTGATGATTTCCGACGCCACCTGCCCCGATTCGTAGTAGGTCGTTTCGGGGCCGTCGGGCAGGCCGTTGCGGTACTCGCGCACCGATTTGAGTTGCCCCCCTGGCCAGAACGTGCGGGTCGGGCCGTTGGGTTGGCGGTTGCGGTACGTGATTTCGGAGACCAGTACGCCCGTCGAATCGTACGATTTCATCACGCCTTCGGGGAAGCCGCCCACGAACTCGGCATCCATCTTCGGCTTGCCGGTGCGGTAAAACGTGCGGAGCGGCCCGGTTTGCTGGTTGGCGCGGTAGGTGCCTTCCTGCAACGGCTTGCCATCGGCGGCCCATGCCCGAAATGGGCCTTCTTTCAGCCCGTTGACCCACGTGACTTCCAGCCGCCGCTGCCCGTTTTCGTAGAACTCAGTGTACACCGAATCGGGCTTGCCATCGGCGTAGCGCCCCACCGATTCGAGCTTGCCCGACGCATAAAACCGCTTGGCCGTGCCGTGGCGCACCGTGTCGGTGCCGACGCGCGCCTGATACAGTTCGCGCACGGTGGTGCGCTCCGCCGGGTCGGCCCAGATGGTGATTGGGCGGGTGGATTGGGCGAGGGTGGGGGAGGCGACGAGTATGGAAGCTGCTGAAGCAATCAGCTGGCACCCTATCGTCAGCCGCTTAATATGCTTCTCGGCGATGCCGCACCCGGCGTATCTCCACAATTCGAATCGCATCATCGAGCGCATAAATAATTCGGTAATCACCGCTCCGAACACGCCATAAGTCATTGCTGCCCATCAGCCTCCGGCACCCCGGCGGACGAGGTTCCTGCGCCAACTGGTCATCTTCCTGCTAACCTGGCGCCGTGTGACCGGTGCAAGGGCGCGCAATTCGCGCAGGGCCGAGGAAGTCAGTCGAAGCTGGTAGCTCACGCTGCCTTCGGCGAGTCGTAACCCAACAGCTCTTCGCGCACCTCTTGCCAGTCGTGCGTTGCTTCCCCGCGTCGGCTGGTGGCTACCAACGCATCGTAAATATCTTCCCACACATCGCCAAACCGGGTCAGGTCAATCTGCACGGCCACGCGACGGTTTTGGTCATCGGTGAGGTAGTGTATTCCTTCCATAATTGAAAAACCGGTTGTGACAACACACTTTCGCCCCGCGCTCCGGCCACAGGAGCCGTAACGCGGGGCGAAGGTAAAGTAGTGCCTGTTCGCGCGCCCTACACCCGCTCCAGCACCAGCGCCGAGGCGCCGCCGCCGCCGTTGCAGATGCCCGTAACGCCGATTTTGGCGCCTTTTTGTTTGAGCACGTTGAGCAGTGTCGTCACGATGCGCGCGCCCGAAGCACCCAGCGGGTGGCCCAGCGCCACGGCCCCGCCGTTGACGTTGACCTTCGCGGCGTCGAGGCCCAGCTTCTCATTGTTGGCGAGGGCCACGGCCGAGAACGCTTCGTTGATTTCGTAGTAATCGACCTGCTCCGGCGTGATGCCCGCGCGCTTCATCGCTTTCGGGATGGCGATGGATGGCGTGGTCGTGAACCACCACGGGTCCTGCTCGGCGTCAGCGAAGCCGCGCACCACCGCGATGGGCTGGATGCCAAGCTGGTCGGCTTTCTCGCGGCTCATCAGCACCACGGCGGCGGCGCCGTCGTTGAGCTTCGAGGCGTTGGCGGCGGTCACGGTGCCGGCTTTGTCGAAGGCCGGGCGCAGGCCGGGCATCTTGCCGAAGTTCGATTTGCCCGGCTCTTCGTCCTGGCTCACCAGCAGCGGCTCGCCGCCGCGCTGCGGAATCGGTACGGCCACGATTTCATCCTGAAAAGCGCCGGCTTTCTGCGCGTTCTGCGCGCGGGTGTACGACTCGATGGCGTACGCATCCTGCGCCTCGCGCGTGAGGTTCATCTCTTTGGCAGTGTTGTCGGCGGCGTGGCCCATCGCCAGCCCTTTGTACACGTCTTCGAGGCCGTCTTTGGCGATGCCGTCGAGCATCGTCACGTTGCCGAACTTCGAGCCGAAACGGGCCTGCGAAGCGTAGTACGGCACGTTCGACATCGATTCCATTCCGCCCGCCACCACTACGTCGTGCATCCCGAGCATAATGTCCTGCGCGGCCATCATAATGGCCTTCGAGCCCGAAGCGCACACTTTGTTGACGGTCGTACACTCCACTTCCGGCGCAAGGCCCGCCAGAATAGCCGCCTGCCGCGCCGGCGCCTGCCCGACGCCCGCGCTCAGCACGTTGCCCATAATCACGGCCGTCACGTCCGACTTATCGACGCCCGCCTTTTCGAGGGCGCCCTTGATGGCGACGGCCCCGAGCTGGGGCGCCGATTGCGAGGCCAACGCGCCCCCAAACGCCCCAATGGGCGTCCGAACGGCCGATACGATTACGACTTCGCGGACTTGCTGCGACTGCTGCATCTGAAAATGAAAGTTGGAAAGGCGACGAACACCGCCACCGGGTCAATTGGTGCAACGAAGGTACTGCGAGTGGCGGAGGTCTAATGTGGGAATGTGCTAATGTGGGAATGTGCTAATGTGGTAATTAGAAATGATTGTGCAGTCCCGTAGAGGCTATCTTCTGGTAGAAGCCGCCAGTTCGGGAATGAATGTGGTCCCATAGGGACCCACTATCTACGGCGGCCGGGCACACGCGGATGGTGGGTCCCTACGGGACCACGTTGTTGACACATTGCGGAGTGCTACCAGAAGGTAGCCCCTACGGGGCTGCGAAATCAGCCCTACATCCTCACATCGCCACATCCTCACATCCCCCAAAATCTCTTCACCATCTCCATCACCAATCCGGCCGGGTTGGCTCGGTGGGCTTACGGGCACCGCGCGGGATTTGCTGGAGATACTGCGTCTCAGCGGCCTGCATCGCTTCGAGCAGCATTCGGGCCTGCGCGGCGGGGATGGTGGCGTCGGGCTGAGGCGGGCGCAGGGTTTGGGTGCGGCGCGCACCGGCCCCGGCCGGATTGGCGGACGCTCCCGCGTCGGCAGGTGGCAGGGAAGCGCCACTGCCCCCCGGCCCCAGGCCGCGCTGCCCGCCGGTTTGCCCGCCCTGCGCCAGAGACTCCTCGCGGGTACCGGATTCGGTGGGGCGGTCGCCGCCGCCGGGCTGGTTGCCGGCGCCGCGCGGAGCGTCGCCGGGGCCGCCGGGGCGTTGGTCGGCAGGGCGCTGCTGCCGGCCGGTGGGCCGGGGTTGCTCGCGCGGGGGGCCGCCGAGGCCTCCGGGAGGCGGCACACCCTCTTCGTCGCGCGCGCCGGCGGCGAGCCACCGGACGAGGGTTTCGTACGACGCCCGCACGGCCGGGGCCGAGGGGGCGGTGCGGAGCGCGGTGCGGAGCAGACTCAGGGCGCGGTCGTAGTCGCGGTCGGCGGCGGCCAGCAGGCCGAGCTGGTGCAGCGCCACGGCGCGGCGGGCGGGGTCGGCGCTGCCGGTCAGGGGCGCGTAGGCGGCGCGGGCTTCGGCCGGGCGCCTGGCCCGGAAGTACGCGTGTGCCAGATTGAGGCGCGCTTCCTCGGGCAGCGGCGCCAGCTCGCTCATCTGCTCATAAGCACGAATGGCGGCCGTATAGTGGTGAGTGGACAAGGCGGAGGCCGCTTTGTCGGCAAGCTGGTTGGCGGTGCGAATGCGGTTGAGACCGCCCGAAATGGTAGCGGAGTCGGCATCGGGCGCGCGGGTGCAGCCGGGCAGGAGCCACAGCCCGAACAGCCATCCAGTCACTCTATTTGCCCACAGTCGCATCGTGCGGCGAAGTTCGGGCTTAGCCCACCAACCGCACCAGCCGCGCCACTTGCTCTTCCACGAGCTGGTGGTGGCGGGCGTCGGTCAGCTCGCCGGTGGCGAAGTGCTGGTACACGTGCGCCAGCCGGGGCTGCACGGGCAGCACCGTGCAGCCGAGGTAGTGCAGGATGTCGGTCAGGTGACTGAGCGCCACGGCGCCGCCCTGCGCGCCGGCCGAGAGGCCCACCAGCGCGGCGGTCTTGCCGCGCAGGCCGTTGGGGTAGGGCAGACCGTCGATGAATGCTTTGAGGACGCCCGGCAGCGAGTAATTGTATTCGGGCACGACGAACACCAGCCCCTCGGCAGCCAGCACCGGGGCGGCCAGCGCGTTGAAGGCGTCGTTGCGGCCGGTGTTGCCGTAGAGCGCGGTGGCGGTGAAGTCGGGCGGCAGGTCGGCCAGATCGACCAACTCCACGGCCGCAGCACCGTGCACACGGAGGCGGGTGGCGTAGTACTCAGCCAGCAGGCGGGTGGTGGAACGGGGGCGGTTGGTACCCGCGATGAGCGCAATCATAGGCGGTCGGCGGCGTCGTCGTCGGCCGGCTCTTCGGCGAGGTTGTCGGTGCGGCGCACTACGCAGGTGCCGGTCCAGCGGTCGTGCCAGCCGCCGGGCCACGGCCCCAGAAACGACAGAAATTCGAGCGGCACCAACCGCACCAGCGTACGAAGCAGGATGCTGAGGGTCGTGGGATCGTCGCCGTCCACGCCCATCACGCGGGTCTGGCACACGAGCTTGCCGGGCGTACGGTAGGTCAGGCTTTCCCACAGAAAATAGTACGTCACCTGCACGGCGTACGTCGTGAGCACGAGCGGCAGCAGCTCGCCGGGTTGCGCGGCGAACAGGTCGGCCGGCGGCGGGCCTACCCAGCCTTGCGCCCGCGCCCCGGCCAGCACGGCCGACACCAGCGAGTTGAGCAAAAACAAATCGATCAGGTAGCCGCCGAGGCGCCGGGGGGCGCCCACCACTTCCCAGGTGGCATTGGAATCCTGGTCGTCGGGCGTTACGAGAAGTGGCATAGGAGCGAAGAGAGGGGCAAGCAGGGGAGGTAGATGCGCGGCGCCTTACTTCTCGCGCTCGATCGTGTAGCGCAGCAGGTCGGCCAGCGCCTGCCGGGCGGGCGACGCCGGAAACTGGTGCAGCTCGGCGAGCGCGTCGGCGGCGAGGGTGTGCATCCGCTCGGTGGCGTACGTCAGGCCGTCGTGTGCGTTGACGAACGCCATCACTTCCTCGATCTCACGGCGCTTGCCGGTGTTGTTTTTCAGGGTGTAGAGCACCCGGCGGCGCTCGAGCCACGACGCATTCCGCAGGGCGTGAATCAGGGGCAAGGTCAGCTTTTTCTCTTTGATGTCGATCCCGACCGGCTTGCCGATGAGGCCCGCGCCGCCGACGGGGCCGTAATCGAACAAATCATCCTTTAGCTGAAAGGCGAGGCCGGCCGTTTCGCCAAACCGCCGCGCGCGGGCTACGGTTTCGGCGTCGGCGCCGGTGGAGGCGGCCCCCACGCCGCAACACGCGGCGATGAGCGAGGCGGTTTTCTGCCGAATCACCTCAAAATAAATTTCTTCCGTGATGTCGAGGCTCCGGGCTTTCTCGAGCTGCAGCAATTCGCCTTCGCTCATTTCGCGCACGGCGGTGCTCACGAGGCGCAGCAGTTCGAAATCGCCGTGGTCGATGCTCAGCAGCAGGCCCTTGCTGAGGAGGTAATCGCCGACGAGGACGGCAATCTTGTTCTTCCACAGGGCATTTATCGAGAAGAAGCCGCGCCGGTAGTTGGCGTCGTCCACCACGTCGTCGTGAACGAGCGTGGCCGTGTGCAGCAGCTCGATGAGGGCCGCCCCGCGATAGCTGGCGTCGGGCAGCTCGCCGGTGGGGCCGTGGCAGAGGCGCGCAGTCAGGAACACGAACATCGGCCGCATCTGCTTGCCTTTGCGGCGCACGATGTAGCCCATTATCTGGTCGAGCAGGCGGACGCGGCTCTGCATCGCGGCCCGAAATTTCGGCTCAAACGCCGCCATCTCAGCCGCGATGGGCGCCTGAATGGTGTCGAGGGAAAGCGGCGGGGAAGGAGAAGCTGTCAACGGGGCACGGCGGATAAGCGCCGCAAAAGTAGGGGCGGGG
>ERZ1066122.904-NODE-904-length-27507-cov-18.284460_pt1 | contig 27507 bp, 26 predicted proteins | sample MGYA00382769_ERZ1066122 | MGnify/ENA primary metagenome ERZ1066122 (study PRJEB33369, sample SAMEA5778352) | biofilm metagenome | biome: Industrial cooling water; feature: Water cooling tower basin; material: Biofilm | place: United Arab Emirates | collected... | reverse complement strand
CTACCCTAACCCCGGACTCTAAATGGCCCCGCTACTGAAAGCGGGGGGACGTCGGGGCTTGCCGAGATTGTCGAATGCGTCTCCGCGTTTCTTCCAGAGAACTATTTGGTGGTCCAGCAGCTATCCGATCATCAATTCAACTTGCGCACCAATGGTCGGCCACCAAAATCCGTGTCAGCCGCACCCGGAGTCAAGCAGGAGACGCTCATCGAGGCCGTAAACGAGGCACTTCAACCCGATTACGAGCTTCGACAGTTAACCCCATTTAGTGGTGATAGCCACAGCCTTTTCGTCGCACCACGCGCCGTGTGGATGGCCATGGAGCGCGATCACCCAAGCAGCACAGACCGCCTTTTCCTATCTGCGCCCCGTCTTGCAGCCTACTGGCGCAAGAACTTTTTCATGCGTCTTTGCAGCAAGCCGTGAGTGGGGCCTAACTATGTGCTCAACCGGACCTGCGGGGACATGTTACGTTCAAACCAACCACTATCGGCCCGCGGCCGGTTAGCACGGCGTTAGGCGGGCATGACGAAGGTTCTCACTCTTCTCGCGGCGATGTTTCTGGCCTCTGGTCCCGCCTGTGCGACCACATGTTGGCCACAGGGAGGCCAGCGCGCGCAGGTTCGCGCAGCGTTCGAAGAATCGAAATATGTCTTCTCGGCGTATGTGCTCGAAATATCCCAGGCTGGCGAGACGCCAACTGCCAAGGTGAGAGTCCTGCAGGTGTGGAAGGGCGACATGGTTGTCGGGCAGGTTCTTGAGACCACGGCCTCAGAATCAGTCACTTTCATGGGCGACGGCGTGGTGCCTGAGGCAGGAACGGCTCTGCTCATCTACACGTCCTCGAAGCTGCCCTATCGTCTCCATACGTGCTCTCGCACGCGGGAGCTACATTCCGCCACCGGCGACATCCCTTTGCTCAACAAACTCTCGAAGAAGAAACGCTACAAGCTTGGCGGCAAACCCGCCTAACTATTCATTCAAGCCGACGTGCCTTCGGCACGGCTTAACTAGGGCGTTGAATGTCCGCTTCTGACCTATTCCGTTGAAAAACTCGCTTTCTGACTGGCGGCTGGGTCTGGCGGTTTGACCGGATCAGTGATTATTTCGCCAGGGGAGACGGAAAAATGGGCGCGCAAGCGCCCATAGTCCTCAAAGGGCCGTTGCCATTGCCGCTTCGGGGCTTTTCGGCATCAACCATGCTGCCATTCTTCGTAAATTCTGCGCCGTGGCGGCCAGCAGGAACTCATCTCGAGCACCCTTCAGGCCGCGCAGTCGTAACCGGTCCAACTTCAAGATGCGTTTCAGGTGCGCGAACAGCATCTCGACCTTCTTCCGGTGCCGCCGTGATTGTTCGTATCGGTTCGTCTTCGCCAGCTGGCGCGCCACGTCTCGTGCTGCCTCGTTCACCTGGCGGGCGATCTTCCGGTGCGTCGTATTGGGGCAGCACTTCGACTTCAATTCGCATCCGGCGCAGTCGTTGAAGTTGCTGCGATAGATCAGCGTGTTGTCGGCGGTTGGTTTGCCGCTGGATCGCAGTGGCTTGCCTCGCGGGCAGCGATATTCGGCCGCGTCCGCGTCCCAAGTGAAGTCGGATCGCCCCAGCGTCCCATCCTTGCGCTGAGCTTTGTCCCAGACCGGCACGTGGGGTTCGATGTCTTTCTCATCCACCATCCAGCCCAGCATTTCCGAGGTGCCGTAGGCCGTGTCGCCGATCAGCCGGGTCGGCTTGAGATCGAACCGCTGCTCGACCCGATCGACCATTGTCCGCGTGGCTTCGACCTCGTCGGTTCGATAGGCGGGCGTCGCCTCCACATCAACGATGACGCCGGCTTTGACGTCGATCAGGTAATTGGTCGAGTAAGCATAGAAGGCCGGACCGCCCGGCGCCGCGGTCCACTGCGCCGCCGGGTCGGTCAGCGACACATTCTTGGGCGGCGTGCGCGGCGCCTCCGCGTCGTCCAGCGCCTCCAGATACTCGCGGACCGGGCGCGTGAGCGGTGACTCGCGGTCCCAGGCCGCCTCGGCGCCGGGCACGCCCTTCTGCCGATTGGCGTCGGCCTTGATCACGCTGGCGTCGATCGCGAAGCCCTCGCCGCCGACCAGGCCCTCGGCCAGGCAGCGCTCGAGCACCTTCTCGAACACGAAGCGCAGGGTGTCGTTGTCGCGGAAGCGGCCGTGGCGGTTCTTGGAGAACGTCGAGTGGTCCGGCACGGCATCTTCCAGGCCCAACCGGCAGAACCACCGGTACGCCAGATTCAAGTGCACCTCTTCGCACAGTCGACGCTCCGAGCGGATGCCGAAGCAGTAGCCCACGATCAGCATCCGGATCAGTAGGGCTGGATCGACGGAGGGTCGCCCGGTATGGCTGTAGTGCGGCGCCAGGTGCTGGTGCAGCTCACCCAGGTCCAGGAACTGGTCTATGCCGCGGAGAAGGTGGTTTGCCGGGACGTGGTCTTCGAGGTTGAAGGCGTAGAACAGGGGCGCTTGCCCGGCTTCCTGACGTCCCATCATCGCTGCGATTTCCGCTGGATCGATGGGAAATTATTTGATCACTCCAGAAGCGCGTCATCAATAGCTTCGCGGAGCTACTGGCTAAGTACGGAGGCTGTCATATCAGTGCGTTTGACACGCTAGCTGCAGCAAGACTTTTGTTCCTGGATCGGCGGGCAGGCGACCGTGCCGTACGAGCAAAACACACAGCAGTCCCCCGACTTTGGGCGCAGCAGTTCACTGCAGCCTAGGCACTCGTAAAAGTACTGGCAGGCGTTGGTCGGCATCGTCTCTGTCTCCTGATGGCCACAATGGGGGCAGGTCAACGTACTTTCCAGCTGCAGCTCAGCCGCCATCTGCGCGCACCTTGGCGGGGAAGCCCGCGTCGGTAATCGCCTGGATTACCGTCTCCACCGAAGTGCTGCCCGGATCGAAGACGACCGTCACCGTCGCCGCCTTGGCATCCACTTGCTTGCCTTGTACGCCGGGCACTTTGTCGAGTGCCTTGCCGATGGTGATGCTGCACGCGGCACACGTCAGGTTCTCCACATCAAGCACCACTTCCTTCGGCGCCACTGCGGTTGCCAGGCCCGCGGACAACGCAAAGAGGAGGCCAGTCATCCATTTGATGCTCATACGCTCTCTCCTAGAAGAACCAGCCGACGTAGTACGGAAACAACAACAGTATTGCGATGCCGATGGTGGCCAGCCACAACCAGCGCCGCCGGCGAGCGAGCGTATTGGGGCTGATGCAGACACCGTCACTCCGGCATCGCGACGAGGGGCCGTAGACAGTCCAGAACGCCACCGCCAAGCACAGGAGCGTCGCGGCACTGAACCAGGGCCGCCAGGCGTCCAATGCCGTCAGGTTTGCAATCCACGCGCCGCTTATGCCCATCAAGACCAGCGCCAACGGCACCACGCAGCATATCGAAGCGCCTATGGCCGCCAGGGAGGCGAGGAGGATGGACGGCGTGGTCAGCTTGGTGGGTTGGGCAGCCATGGGCGCATACTACCTTCCGTACCCGGGTACGGAGTCAAGTCGATGGAAGAGCATGACCTCACGATCGGCCAGCTGGCCGCCTCGGCCGAAGTGAACGTAGAGACGGTGCGCTACTACCAACGGCGCGGGCTGTTGTCCGAGCCCGAACGTCCTGTTGGCGGCATCCGGCGTTATGCGTCAGCCGACCTCGCCCGCCTCCGGTACATCCGCCGAGCACAATCGATGGGATTCAGCCTCGATGAGATTATTGGCTTGCTGGAGCTCAAGGGCGGACGCGCTTGCGCGGAAACCAGAACACTCACCGAACACAAGCTGCTGGAGGTTCGAAAGCGGCTCAGCGCACTGCGCAGGTTGGAGCGGGAGCTTTTGCGCCTGGTCGCAAGCTGCAGCCAAGCCCGTGCAGGTGCATGTTGCCCCACGCTTGAGCTACTTGAGCACGGCGAGTCCAAGCCGTTGCGGCGGTCGCGGTCCAAAAAAGCTGCTTCGAACTGAATTCACACCCCTACAATGAGGCGTTTTTCAACGGAATAGGCCGATAGCAGACCGACGAAGAGGGGGCGTAGTCCTTCACTCAGGGAGTGCTAGCCGAGTCGAATTGCGTAAAGGGCCTTTCGCTAGCGATTCAGCCCATTCAGGGATCTTGTCTGCCGCTTCAAGGTTCAGCCCGCCTCCAAGAGCCCTGTTGGGTTGAGCTGCGCTCGCTAGGTCCTCGACGGTTGGGAAGTGTCGGGCGATCACAACTGCCCGCCTCCGCAGGGAGTTCGGGAGGCTGTCGTCTCTCGCTATTTCGACGAGAAGCCCGCCGGCCCAGACCAAGGAACGTAACCGCTCTTCTGGCGTTGACATGCTGTGACTCCGATGTGGCAGAGTGAAAATTGACGGTGCTGGTCCTGCTCAGGAAAGGTTCCAGTGCGTCCGGCAGAAGTGTTCGGTGGACGCAGGCGGGTTCTTCGCAAGGAGTTCGATCACTGCGGAAGGAACGTGGGGCTTAACAAAGTCGAGGTCTTCAGACGAATCACCCCACTGGGCAATCGCCATGCAGGGGTGGAAATACTCATCAACGCCCTCTCGGTAGATCCGTTCGGCGTGTTGAGGTGATGCGGCCAACGCGATGAAGATCGTCATGCCCTCTCCGGTCGCGTAGTAGATGCCATAGGCGATCGCAATTTGATTCTGGTCCATCGCATCCCCCTCCTCGAGACTGACCTTGTATCATCCGCCAGAGAGACGCAGTTCGGGTCTCGGCGTACCCTAGGCTGATGGCTGGCACTCTCACCGACTGCGACTCGTCCGGAGGCGATCGATTCTCGGCGCGCAGGTGAGCGTTACCAGGAGGGACGAGGAGGTACGGGCTATGCCAATTTGAGTGCCGGAGGTCAATCAGAGGCGGCACGTAACCTATTGAATAAAAAGGCTCGTGCGGACTATGCCGCCCCGGGGGAGGCATAGTCCGTACCGACAGGCTCCAATCCGGGGCACCCTATGGTTTCCCCCGGGTACGGACTTCACCCATCCGCCCAGGCGTGGGGGCGCTGTCCGACTCCGGGGTGATTCAGCGTCCTTTGATTCGCGAACCGTCCCCAAACCCACCGGAGCCCGTCATGTCCCGTGCGATGCCTTCCCCCCTGGTTTCCCGCCTGGCGATGCTGTCCCTCGCCGCCGCAATCGGCGGTGCGGCCGCGACCGGCCCGGTCCTGGCCGCCCCGGCGTCGCCTGCCGCCGCCGTCGCCGAGGCCGACGCGCTGACGCCCGCCGAGCGCGGGGCGCTGACCCGGCAGTTCGTGCTCAAGTGGGGCGGCTACGTGCAGCGCGTGTACGACGTGCCGGTGCGCGAGTGGGCCGGGCGCATGGTGCCCACCTTCATCGCCGCCGACCCCGCCAACCTGCGCAACGCGCTGGCGCGCGACACCTTCGAGGGCGCGCTGTCCGAGCTGACCGGCACCGGCCACCGGCTGTCGGATGAGGACGTGATCGACCGCTATGCGAATGCGGCCGCGGACCTGTCCACCCAGGAAGCCAAGGCCATCGGCACGCAGGCCCTGGGCTCGACCACGGGCGACCTGGTGTTTACGGCGGTCACGCCTTGCCGCATCGTCGACACGCGCGTGGCCGGCGGCCCGATCGCCGCCAACAGCTCCCGGGACTTCCTCGGTGTGGCCACGAACTTCGCGCAGGGCTTCGTCAGCCAGGGCGGCAGCGCCACGAACTGCAACGTGGATGCGGTGGGCGCGAGCGCGATCGCCCTGAACGTCACCGCCGTGACCCCCGGGGGCGCGGGGTTCGCCACCGTCCACAAGTTCGGCGAGTCCCGGCCGTTGGCCGCCAGCCTCAACTACACCGCGGGCGCGATCGTCAACAACTCGGTCGTCGTCGGCATTCCGAACCCGCTGTCTACCCGTGATTTCATCATCTACACGTTCGCGCAGGCCAACTACGTCGTCGACATCGTCGGCTACTTCTCGCCGCCGCAGGCCACCAACCTGCAGTGCACGCAGACCAGCCTCAACAGCTTCAACATCCCGGCCAACACGACCACGTTCTACAACAACGCGGCGTGTCCGGCCGGGTACAGCAACGTCGTCCCGTACTGCTACACCGACGCCGCCGGCGTTTACAGCAAGGGCAGCGGCGTGAACGGCAACACGGTGGGCCAGACGACCTTCTGCGCCTGGCAGAACACGTCGGCGTCCACGCAGCAGGTCTTCGGCGGCGCCATCTGCTGCCGCATCCCGGGTCGCTGAGGCGGCGCCCGGGGCCAAGGGGGTGCGCCGGGTCCGGGCACCGCCCCGGTGGCGCATCCCTTATCCTCGTGGCCACCGCCCACTGACCGGTGCCCCGTTTGCTCGACACGATCTTCGTCCACGCCGGCCTGCCCAAGACCGGCACCAGCGCGATCCAGGAAGGCCTGCGCAAGCTGTCGCAGGCCGGCCGGCTGGCGCGCGTCGGCTATCCCTGCCCGGAGCCGGCGGCGGGAGCCGGCAACGGCACCGCCCTCGCGCAGGAACTGATCTTCACGAACCCGGCGCCGACGTCCACCGCGCGGATGGAGGCGCTGGCCGGCGAGCTGGTGGAGGCCAACGCCGGCCGCGCGCCCAGCCTGCTGGTCTCCAGCGAGGACCTTTGCTACGCCGACATGGAGAAATTCGCGCGGTTGCGCGAAGTGCTGCTGCGGCACGCGCGGTCGGTCCGGCTGCTGGTCGCCGTGCGTCCGTTGATGCCGTGGAGCTACTCGGTCTACCTGCAGCTGGTGAAGGCGCACGCGCTGGCCGCGGACTTCGATGGCGATTGGCTGCGGGGGCATGCCGGCCAATTCCTGTGGTACTTCCGCCACCTCGACCGCTTCGGGGTCCCGACCACCGTGTTTCGCTACCGTCATGCCGACCTGCTGCGCCATTTCCTGGGCCTGGTCGGCGAGGACGAGGCGCTGGCCGCGCAGGTGCCCGACACGGTGGCCAACCGCAGCCTCGCTGCCGACGAGCTCGGCGTGCTGCGGGCCATCAACGCGGTGTTCGCCGACGAGTCCCTGGGCCGCGCGGTCAGCGACGCCTTCGCGCGCGAGTGGCCGGAGCGCCGCGGCGCGCGCTTCCCGACGGAGCGCGCGCCGGCCTTCGCGGCCTTCGCCGCCGGGTTCTCGCGCCAGCTGGACGCGTTTCCCGGGCCGGTGATGGAGCAGGTGAAGGCGATCCTTTTCGCGCCGGACGAAGCGGCGCCGGCCGCGACGGCCGCGACGGCTGCGCAAGCGGCGCCGGAGCGACTGGGATGGCCCGAAGTCGAGGTCGCACTGCGCGCGCTCCGCGAGCATTTCCGCGCCTGCACCGAAGACGCCGCGCTGCACCGCGGACTGCTCGGCCACGGCGCCGGCCTGGCCCGCACCGCCGACGCCTTCGATCCGATCCACTACCTGCTCATGCACCCGGACGTGCTGCGCGCCGGCACCGACCCGCGCCAGCACTTCGAACGGCATGGGCGCGCCGAGGGGCGCGACGCGGCCTTCGTTCCCCGGGGCGAAGGCCTCAGCGATCCGCCGTGAACAGGCACACGCCGAGCCGCTGGCTCTTGGCCCGGTACATCGCCGCGTCCGCCGCGCGCAGGTAGTCGTCGGTGGTCGAAAGCCCGGGCTGGCTGACGACCACGCCGATGCTGGCGCCGACTTCCACCGCCTGGCCGTCCAGCCGGTAGGGCGCCGACAGCGCCTCGGCGATCTGCCGGACGCGCGCGGCCGCGGTGGGCTCGTCCACCGATTCAAGCAGCACGTTGAACTCGTCGCCGCTCATGCGCGCCACCAGGTCGGCGGGCCGCACGCTGGCCTCCAGCCGGCGCGCCACCTGCTGCAGCAGCTGGTCGCCGGCGTGGTGGCCCAGGCCGTCGTTGATCGCCTTGAACCGGTCCAGGTCGAGCAGCAGCACCGCGAACGAGGTGGCATCGCCCTGGCGTTCCAGCCGGTCCTCGCGCCGCGCCGCGCCCTGCATCACCGCGATCGCGTGCTCCAGGCGGTCGCGGAACAGCGGCCGCCCCGGCAGGCTGGTCAGGAAATCGTAGGAACTGCCGCGCTCGGCCAGGTCGCTGAGCGAGCCGGCCAGGCGCACCGGACGGCCCTGCTCGAACTGCGCGACGCCGCGCCAGTTCACCCACACCAGCCTCCCTGAGGCGTGCAGCGCGCGGAAATCGACCGAGAACTTCGGCGTGTCGCCCTGCAGGTGGCGCCGGTAGGCGGCCTGCACGCGCTCGCGGTCGTCGGGGTCGACCCGCGGCTCGAGGAAATCCCAGCCGCCGGCGTGCTGGCCGTCGGCGCCTTCCAGGCCAAGGATCTCGTGGAAGCGCCGCGAGGCGTGGAAGACATCCTGCGCCAGGTTCCAGTCCCAGATGCCGTCGTTGGAGCCGCGCGTGGCCAGCGCGTAGCGTTCGTCGGACTGCACCAGCGCCAGCTCGGTCTGCTTCTGCCGGCTCACGTCGATCATCAGCCCGATCATGCGGTTGGGCTGGCCCGGCTCGACCACCGCGCGGCACAGGTCGCGCACCCACACGACCCGGCCGTCCCTGGCGATCAGCCGGTAGCTCATTTCATAGGCGTAGCTGTGGGTGGCGTTGTAGGCGGCGTCGTCGATGGCCAGCGCGTCGGCCAGGTCGTCCGGATGCACGTGCGCACGCCAGAAGCCCGGGTCGGACCGCCACTCCTCCACCGTGTAGCCGAACAGCCGCTCCACCTGCGGGCTGAGGAAGGTGTTGCCGACGCCGCGCTCGGCTTCCCACACCACGCCGTCGATGGTCTCGAGCAGGCGCAGGAACCGCTGGCGCACTTCCACCAGCACCTGCTCGGTGACGTCGGTGAGTTCCACCAGCACGCCCTGGCGGCTGAGCACGCGCTCGGCGGCATCGGTGTCGGCCTGCATCGGCAGGCGGACCCAGCGGTAGTCGCCGTTGGCGAAGCGCAGGCGGAACACCGGCATGCCCGAGCGCAGCGTGCCGCGGTCGTCGGGATGCACGAAGTCGAGCAGCGAGCGCCCGGCCGAGTCCGGCAGCGAATGCCCGGTGACGCGCTCCCAGGCGCGGTTGAGGAAGGTGATGACCCACTGGGCATCGGTCTGCAGGACGACGTCCGGCAGCCGCTGCAGCAGGTGGTCGGGCGGCGTCGAGTCGGCGGGCATGGGCGAAGTATAGGGAGCCGGCGTCCGGGAGCGATGGGGCGCAACGCACGGATTCCAGCGCGGGCGGGGCGCCCGCCGCCGCCCTGTCCCGGCCACCCCGGGGCTGGCACCATGGGCCGACCTTCGGAGAAGCGACCATGCCCACCGTCCTCGTCACCGGCGCCACCGGTTTCCTCGGCCAGCACCTGCTGCGCGAGCTGGTGGCCGACGGCGCCACCGTGCGCGGACTCTCCCGCAGCCCGGCCGGCGATGCCGCGGTGGCCGCGACGGGTGCCCAGCCGGTGCGGGGCGACCTGGGCGACGCGGCCGCGCTGGCCGCGGCCATGGCCGGCGTGTCGGCGGTCTTCCACGCCGCGGCCGACACCAACAACTGGGGTCCCGGCGACGCCGCCCAGACCGAGACCAACGTCGGCGGCACCGCCCGCCTGCTCGAGGCCGCGCGCGCGGCGGGCGTCACCAGCTTCGTGCACACCTCGAGCGTCTCGGCCTACTCGCACCTCGTGCATGAAACCCTGCGCGAGGACGTGCCGCAGCGCGGCGCCGAGTCCTGGATCAACTACGAGCGGACCAAGTACGCCGCCGAGCGCCAGGTGCGCGAATCGGGCCTGCCCTTCCTGGTGTTCCAGCCCTCGCACATCCTCGGGCCCGGCGACCGCAACAACTGGTCGAACCTGATCCGCCTGGTCGATGCCGGCAAGCTGCCGGGCGCGCCGCCGGGCTCGGGTGCCTTCGCCGACGTGCGCGAGATCGCGAAGGCGCAGGTGCGCGCCTGGCGCCAGCCGGCGCGCGACGAGGCCTGGCTGGTGGGCGGCGAGCACGCCAGCTTCCAGGCGCTGGTCACCGAGATCGGCCGGCAGCTGGGCAAGCCCGTGCCCGCCAAGCCCATGCCGGCGTGGCTGCTGCGCGGCATCGCGCGCACGATGGACCTGGCCTCGCGCGTCACCCGCCAGCGGCCGGACCTGACGCCGGCGGCGGTGGCCTTCACCTGCCACCACCTCAAGGTTGATTCGGGCAAGGCCGAACGCGAACTCGGCTACCGCAGCACGCCGCTGCCGGCGCTGCTGGCCGACACCATCGCCTGGCTGCGCGCCGAAGGAATGCTTTCCGGCTAGCCGCCGGCCAGCCCGGTCCGGGCCAGGATGTCGTCCACCGAGGCCGGCTTGGCGAAGAAATAGCCTTGGCCCAGGCTCAGGCCCAGCAGGCGCAGCTGGTAGCGCTGCTGTTCGGTCTCGATGCCTTCGGCGATGACCTCCAGCCCCAGCGAATCGGCCAGCAGGCGGATGGCGCGCACGATGGCGGTGCTGCCGCCGCTTTCGCCGCTGCGCAGCTCGGCCACGAAGCTGCGGTCGATCTTCAGGCCATGCAGCGGGAAGCGGTGCAGGTAGCTGAGCGAGGAATAGCCGGTGCCGAAGTCATCGAGCAGGGTGAGCACGCCGGCCTCGCGCAGGCGGCCCAGGCAGGCCTTCACTTCCTCGGGCTGCTCGAGCAGGGCGCCCTCGGTCACCTCCAGCCGCAGGCGGCCGGGCTTCACGCCGTGGCGCGACATCAGCTCCAGCAGGCGCTGGTCGAAATCGGGCGCGCGCAGGTGGCGCGGCGAGACGTTGAGGGTGGTGTAGGCGTTGCGCGCCGACAGCCGCCGGGTGTCGCGGCAGACCAGGTCGTAGATCTGCCAGTCCATGTATTCCAGGCTGCCGGTTTCCTCGGCGATCGAGATGAACTCGCCCGGCGCGCTCAGGCCGCGCGCCGGGTGGTGCCAGCGCATCAGCGCCTCGAAGCCGACCAGGCCGCCGTCGGCCAGGTTCATGATCGGCTGGTAGAAGGGCTCGAACTCGCGGCGCTGCAGCGCGCGGCGCAGGTCGCCCTCGAGCTCGAGCAGCTTCAGCGCCGCCTCGTGCAGGTGTTCGTCGAAGAGGGCGTAGCGCTGGCGGCCGGTGGCCTTGGCGCGGTACATCGCCACGTCGGCGTCGCGCAGCAGCTCCTCGGGCCGGCGGTAGCGGCCGTCCACCAGCGCGATGCCGATGCTGGCCGAGGTGTAGAGCTCCTTGCCGGCGATGCGCATCGGCTCGGCCAGGGCCACGATCACGCGCTCGGCCACCGCCACCGCGTCGTCGGCGGTGTGGATGAGGTCGAGCACGATCGCGAACTCGTCGCCGCCCAGGCGCGCCACCATGTCCGGGTCGCGCACGCAGCCGCCGATACGGCGCGCGGCTTCCTTCAGCAGCTCGTCGCCGACCAGGTGGCCGACCGAATCGTTGACCACCTTGAAGCGGTCGAGGTCGAGGAACAGCACCGCGAACAGCTGCCGCGGGTCGGCCCGGTAGCGCGCCAGCGCCTGGCCCATGCGGCCCAGCAGGTGGCTGCGGTTGGGCAGGCCGGTCAGTGTGTCGTGCAGCGCCTCGTGCTTGAGCTTGAGCTCCATCCGCTCGCGCACCGAGATCTGGTCGAGCAGCTCGCGGTTCGCATCGGCCAGTTCGCTGGTGCGCGAAGCGACGCGCTGTTCGAGTTCCGCATAAGCCAAGCGCAGCGACTCGTTCGCGCGACGGCGGTCGAGCGCCTGGGCGATGTGGAAGGAGACGAAGCTCAGCAGCTCCTGGTCGCGCCGGGTGTAGAGGTAGTCGGGCGTGTAGCTCTGCACGGCGATCACGCCGGCGGCCTTGCCGTCGAGGTGCAGCGGCACGCCCAGCCAGCACACCGAGGGCGTGCCGAAGGACATCACTTCGCCCCGGGCCACCAGCGCGCGCACCTGGTCGCGGTCGGCCAGCAGCGGTGCGCCGGTGGTGAGCACGTACTCGGTGAGGCCGCGGGCCAGGCGCCGGCGCGGGCGCTTCTGGTCGCGTTCGTCCACCGAATAGGGGAAGTCCAGCTCCTGCCGGTCGTCGGTGAGCAGGGCGATGAAGAAGTTCCGGGCATCGAGCAGGTCGCTGACGATGCCGTGCACCTCGGCGTAGAACACCTCGATGCTTTCGCTGCGACCGGCCTGCTCGGCGATGCGGAACAGCGCCGCCTGCAGCTTCTCGCTGCGCTCGCGCTCGGTGATCTGCTCGCGCAGTTCGCGCGTGCGCTGGTCGACGCGGCGCTCCAGCTCCTCCTGCGCCTCGCGCCGGGCCAGCGCGGTGAGGATGTGCTGGGCGACGTAGCCCAGCAGGGCCCGGTCGTCCTCGGTGTAGCGCGAGTCCGGGTCGTAGCTCTGCACCACCACCGCGCCGCGCACCACGCCGTCGTCCACCATGGGCACGCCCAGCCAGTCCTCGCTTTCCGGGCCCAGGGCGTCGTCGCGCGACACGCCCAGCAGCGCGCGCACGTCGCTGGACGGGCCGAGCATCGGCTTGCCGTGCCGGATCAGCGCCAGGGTGAGGCTGTTGGCCATCTTGTCGGCGGTGAACTCCTCCTCCGGGTCGGGGCAGACCGGGTCGAGGCTGTCGGCGAAGTAGATGAAGCGCATCGCCTCGGTCTCGGGCGAGTACCGGACGATGTAGAAGTTCTCGGCGTACATCAGCCGGCCGACGATCTCGTGCAGGCCGCGCAGCACCGTGGCGGTGTCCTCGTCGGAGCTGGCCAGGTCGGAGATGGCGAACAGGGCGCGCTGCAGCCGCTCGGCCTTGCCCAGGCGCTCCACGTCCACCCGCAGGCGCCGGACCTCGGCGGCCAGGGCGGCGGTGTCGTCCGCGCGCGCGGCCCCCGTGGCGGGAGCCGGCGCGAAGCTGGGCGCGGGTGGCGTTTGCGGCATCGGCATTCCTTCCCCTCCCCGGGGGAATGGCCGGAGTGTATCAGCCGATCTTCACGCCGCCCCAAGCACCTCGGCGGTCCCGCCGCAGGCCTGCAGGCGGCCGTCCGCCACCACGGCCGTGCGCTCGGCCAGGGCCCGCGCCGCGCCGAAGTCGTGGGTGATGAACAGCAGGGCCAGCCCGCGTTCCCGCTTGAGCCGGTCCAGCAGGGCCAGCACGCCGGCGCGGTGGTGGGCGTCCAGGGCCGATACCGCCTCGTCGCACACCAGCAGGTCGGGATCGGTGGCCAGGGCGCGGGCGATGGCCACGCGCTGGCGCTGGCCGCCGGACAGCTGGTGCGGCCAGCGTGCGGCCAGGGCCGGGTCCAGGCCCACGGCGGCCAGCAGCCCGGCGACGCGGGCCGGGTGGCTGGCGCGCGCGCCCAGTCCGTGGATGCGCAGCGGCTCGGCCACGATGTCGCCGATGGCCATGCGCGGGTCGAGCGAGGCGTAGGGGTCCTGGAACACCACGCCGATGCGCCGGCGCAGCGCGCGCAGCCGGCCCGGGCCGGCGGCCAGCAGGTCCTCGCCGTCGAGCAGGATGCGGCCGCGGGTGTCGCCGCGCACCAGCCGCAGCAGGGCGCGGCCGAGGGTGCTCTTGCCGCTGCCGCTTTCGCCCACCAGGGCCAGGCACTCGCCGCGGTGCAGCGACAGGCTGGCCTCGCGCAGGGCCGGGGCCGGGGCGCGCGGGTAGCGAACGGTCAGCGCGTCGACCTCGAGCAGGCGCGGGCCCGGCGGGGCGGGCTCCGGCGCGGGCAGGCGGTCGGCGGCCAGCAGTTCGCGGGTGTAGTCGTGGGCCGGCTGGGCGAATACGCGGGCGGCATCGCCGGCCTCGACGCATTCGCCCCGGCGCAGGATGGCGACGCGCTGGGCCTGGGCCGCCACCAGCGGCAGGTCGTGGCTGACCAGCAGCACGGCCAGGCCCAGTTCGCGCCGCAGGCCGTCGATCAGGTCCAGCGCCTCCTTCGCCAGCCGCGGGTCCAGCGCCGACGTGGGCTCGTCGGCCAGCAGCAGCTTCGGCCGGCCCGCCAGCGCCAGGGCCAGCAGCACGCGCTGGCGCTGGCCGCCCGAGAGCTGGTGCGGGTAGCGGTCCAGCAGCGCGCCCGGGGTCGGCAGCTGCAGGCGTTCGAACAGCGCGAGCGCCTCGCGATGGGCGGCCGCGCGGTCGAGTCCGCGCAGCACGCGCAGGCTTTCCACCAGCGGCGCGCCGACGCGGCGCAGCGGGTGCAGGCTGGCCTGCGGGTCCTGCGGCATCCAGGCGATGGCGCGGCCGCGCAGCGCGGCGTGGTCGTGGCCGCCGATCGCGATGGCCTGGCCCTGCCAGTGCAGCGTGCCCTGCGCGGCCAGCCCCGGCGGCAGCAGGCCCAGCAGCGACTGCACGGTGAGGCTCTTGCCGCTGCCGCTTTCGCCGACCAGGCCCAGGCATTCGCCTTCGTGCAGTGCGAGGTCCAGCGGGCCGAGCAGGCGGCGTGCGCCGGCCGACACGCCGAGGCCATGCAGCGAGAGCAGCGCGCTCATGCCGCGGCCCGGCGATCGCGCGGCGACGACGACGCGATCATGCCGCCGCCCCGCGCACGTCCAGCCAGTCGCGCAGGCCGTCGCCCAGGAACTGGAAACTGGCGAGCGTGGCGACCAGGAAGCCGGCGGGGAACAGCAGCGACCAGGGCGCGGTGTCGAGCTCCTGGCTGCCCTCGTGCAGCAGGCTGCCCCAGCTGGCGGCGGGCTCGTCCACGCCCAGGCCGAGGAAGCCGAGGAAGCTCTCCACCAGGATCGCCTGCGGCAGGATCAGGCCCAGGTACACCAGCGCCAGCGGCATCAGGTTGGGCAGCAAATGCCAGCGCAGCACCTGGTCGAAGCGGGCGCCGGCCGCGCGCGCCGCCAGCACGAACGGCGCCTCGCGCAGCCGCGCCGCCTCGGCCCGCACCACGCGCGCCAGGTCGATCCACACGTAGCCGCCGATGGCCGCCAGCAGCAGCCACAGCGAGCGCCCGAACAGCGCCAGCAGCAGGATCACGATCAGCAGGAAGGGCAGGGCCGACAGCAGGTCGAGCACCCGCACCATCGCGCGCTCGGTGCGGCCGCCGGCGTAACCGGCGATGGCGCCGTAGGCGAGCCCGATCACCAGCGCCATCACGGTGGCCAGCGCGCCCACCGTGAGCGAGAGCCGCCCGCCGGCCAGCGTGCGCGCCAGGATGTCGCGGCCGATCGCATCGGTGCCGAACCAGTGGCCCTTGGCCAGCGAAGGCGGCGAGGACAGCGCGGTCCAGTCCGGCTGGTGCGGGTCGTGGCCGGGCAGCAGCAGCGCCAGCCAGCAGGCCGCGGCCAGCGCGGCGATGACCGCGAGGCAGAGCCGCGCCTGGCGGGGCAGGCCTTCGCGTGGTGGTAACGAACTCTTCATGCCGCGCTGATCATGCCTGCGTAGGCTCCGTGACGGGGAGCACGCTTCGGGGCACATCGTACCGGCGCCGCCGCCCCGCCACGCTGCAGGTCATGCCGTACGCAACGCCGACCCCCGTCGGCGCCGCGGCTCCCGGCCGGGTCCTGCGTCCATCCACCTGTTCTGGAGTCACGCATGAAGATCACGCCCCTCCGGCCGGCCGCCGTATCCCTGGCGCTGGCCCTGTGCTTCACCCTGCCCGCGCTGGCCGAGGACGGCTCGGGTCCCGGCAGCAAGACCGCCATCGACCGCGAAACCGGCCGCCTGCGCGCCACCACCGCCGCCGAGGACCGCGAGCTCGAGCGCGACGCCGCGCGCCTGGCGCAGGAGCCGCGCGGCAAGGTCGCCCCCGGCGTCGCCGCGCTGGTGCGCCCGGCCACCGAGGCCGAGGCCCTGCAGACCCAGGTCCGCCACGCCGACGGCACCGTCTCGATGCAGGTGCCCGAGAGCCTGGACAGCCAGCTGGTGGTGACCCGCGGCGCCGACGGCAAGCTCGTCGTCAGCCACGCCGGCGCCCCGGCGGAGGGCCACGACCATGACTAAGTCCTCGCTCGCCCTGGCGCTCGCGGCCGCGCTGTTCGCCGCCCCCGCCTTCGCCGCCGAGATCGTGGTGGTGAACCTCGACGCCGGCACCGGCGCCGGCCTCGACGACCCGTCGCCGCGCGCGCCGCAGGGCGGCAACCCGGGCACCACGCTGGGCGAACAGCGCCAGGTCGCCTACGCCTACGCCGCGAAGATGTGGGGCGCGATCATGCAGTCCGACGTGCCCATCCTGGTCGGCGCGCGCTTCGTGCCCCAGGCCTGCACCGCCACCAGCGCGGTGCTGGGCTCGGCCGGCACCACGTCCGTGTTCCGCGATTTCCCGGGCGCCACCCGGCCGGGCACCTGGCACAACGTCGCGCTCACCGAGTCGATCGTCGGCGTCGACCTCAACCCGGGGGCGCTGGACATCAACTCGCAGTTCAACAGCCGCATCAGCGGCGACCCGGCCTGCCTCGGCGGCGCCGACTGGTACTACGGCCTCGACGGCCAGACGCCGGCCGGCGCGGTGAACTTCCTCAACGTGGTGATGCACGAGATCGGCCACGGCATCGGCTTCCAGAGCTTCCTCAACGTCGGCACCGGCAACCTGTTCGGTTTCGCGCCGCCCTCGGCCGCCAATCCGGCCGGCTCGCCGGGCTTCCCCGACGTGTACCTGGCCAATGCCTTCAACAACACCGTCGGCAAGGCCTTCCCGGACATGACCCCGGCCGAGCGCGCGTTCTCGGTGCGCAACGCGGGCGGCACGGTGTGGACCGGCCCGGACGTGTCGGCGGTGGCGCCGGGTTACCTGGATGCGCAGCTGGCCATCAACGTGGCTGGCCTTCCCGATCCGCTGCCGGCGGGGCGTTCCTCGCTGGGTCCGGCGGTCACGGGCCCGGAGTTCGCGGGCGTGGTCGCGCTGGCCGATGACGGCGTGGACGCCGGCGGCGATGCCTGCACGCCGCTGGCGAACGCGGCCGACGTGGCGGGCCGCATCGCGCTGGTCGATCGCGGCACCTGCACGTTCGACGTCAAGGTGCTGAACGCGCAGGCGGCGGGCGCCACCGGCGTGCTGGTGGCCAACAACGTCGCCGGCGTGATCGAGCCGGGTGGCGTCAACGCGGCGGTGACCATCCCGGTGCTGGGCATCAGCCAGGACGCGGGCAACCAGATCCGCGCGCTGGCGCCGGGGGCGCAGGTGGCGGCCGTGGCCGACCCGGTGCGCCGCGTGGGCGCCGACGACCTGGGCCGCGTGCGCCTGAACACGCCCGCGGCGCTGGCGCCCGGCTCCACGTTCTCGCACTTCGACACCGCGCTGAGCCCGAACGCGCTGATGGAGCCGTCGATCACCGGCACCCTGCGCGCCGACCTGGACGTGGACCTGACGCCGGCGCTGTTCCGCGACACCGGCTGGCGCACCTCGGCCGGCAACGCCACGCTGGGCACCTGCGACACCGGCGTGCCGATGGTGGATCCGGCGGGCATCGCGGTGGGCGCCAGCATCGAGGCGCGGGCCCTGGTCTGCTCGGCGTTCGCGAAGAACAAGGGCCAGTACCAGAGCTGCGTGGTGGCCTACGCCAACAGCCTGGTGGACGCCGGCCTGATCGAAGGCAGCGACAAGGGCCGCATCGCCAGCTGCGCCGCGCGCCAGCGGTGACGGGCCCCCGGGTTGGCACCGGGCCGACGCGACGTCGGCACCGGGCCAGCACGGAGCGAGCACGGGGGCCGGCATGTCCGGCCCCCTTCTTTTCCCGGCGGGCGGCGTATCATCGGGGCACGCGATCCGCGATGCCGAACGACCCGCCATGGCCTTCCCGTACACCCGCCCCCGGCGCATGCGCCGCGACGATTTCTCCCGCCGCCTGATGCGCGAGCACCGGCTCAGCGCCGACGACCTGATCCTGCCCGTCTTCATCCACGAGCGGCAGGGCCGCGCCGCGGTGGCCTCGATGCCGGGCGTCGAGCGCCTTTCGATCGACGAGCTGCTGCGCACGGCCGAGCAGGCGGTGGCGCTGAAGATCCCCGCCATCGTGCTGTTCCCGGTCACCGCCCCCGAGGCGAAGTCGCTTGACGCCGTCGCCGCCTGGGACGAGGACGGCCTGGCCCAGCGCGCCATCCGCGCGCTCAAGCAGCGCTTCCCGGAGCTGGGCGTGATCACCGACGTGGCGCTCGATCCCTACACCACCCACGGCCAGGACGGCCTGGTGGACGAAAGCGGCTACGTGGTCAACGACGAAACGGTGGAGGCGCTGGTGCTGCAGGCGCTGTCGCACGCCGACGCCGGCGCCGACGTGGTGGCGCCCAGCGACATGATGGACGGCCGCATCGGCGCCATCCGCGAGGCGCTGGAAGAGCACGGCCACCTCAACACCCGCATCCTGGCCTACTCGGCCAAGTACGCCTCGAGCTTCTACGGCCCCTTCCGCGACGCGGTCGGCAGCGCCGGCGCGCTCGGCAAGGGCAACAAGTACACCTACCAGATGGACCCCGCGAATTCCGACGAAGCCCTGCGCGAAGTCGGCCTCGACCTCGAGGAAGGCGCCGACATGGTGATGATCAAGCCGGGCCTGCCCTACCTCGACATCGTGCGGCGGGTGAAGGACCACTACGGCGCGCCCACCTTCGTGTACCAGGTGAGCGGCGAGTACGCGATGCTCAAGGCGGCGGCGCAGAACGGCTGGCTGGACGAGCGCGCCTGCGCGCTGGAGTCGCTGGTGTCGATCAAGCGCGCCGGCGCCGACGGCGTGCTGACCTATTTCGCGCTGGATGCGGCGCGCTGGCTCAAGGAGGAATGACATGACCGCGCACTACGCCGTCTTCGGACATCCCGTCGCGCATTCGCTGTCGCCGCGCATCCACGCGTCGTTCGCGAGGCAGATGGGCATCGCGATGGAATACGTCGCCATCGACGCCAGCCCGGCCGACTTCGCCAGCGCCGTCAGCGCCTTCGCCACCGTGGGCGGGCGTGGCGCCAACGTGACGCTGCCGCACAAGGAGCGCGCCGTCGCCCTGTGCAGCCAGCTCAGCGAGCGCGCCCGGCGTGCCGGCGCGGTGAACACGCTCACCCGCGTCGGCCTGGCCTGGCACGGCGACAACACCGACGGCGAAGGCCTGGTCCGCGACCTCACCGGCCGCCACGGCCAGGACCTGCGCGCGCGCCGCGTGCTGATGCTCGGCGCCGGCGGCGCCGCCCGCGGCGTGGCGCCCGCGCTGCTCGATGCCGGCATCCAGGAACTGTGGATCGTCAACCGCACGCCGGAAAAGGCCGACGCGCTCGCCGATGCACTGGGCCAGCCGGATCGCGTGCACACGCGCTACCTGTCGGACCTGCCGAACCTCGGCAACTACGACCTGATCGTCAACGCCACCTCGGCCGGCCGCACCGAGGCCGAGTTCAAGCTGCCCTTCCGCCTGGCCGAGCCGCGCGCGCTGGCCGTGGACCTGAGCTACGGCGAGGCGGCCATCCCGTTCCTGGCCTGGGCCCAGGCCGCGGGCTGCGACCTGCGCATCGACGGCCTCGGCATGCTGGTCGAACAGGCCGCCGAGAGCTTCGCGACCTGGCACGGCCAGCGCCCGGAGACCGACGAGGTCTATGCCGAACTCCGCGCCCACGCCGACGCCCTCCACACCGCCGACTAAAAACGGGATCGAAGAACGGGGTCAGGTTCACTTATCCCGCACCGCCGCGTCAGCCAGCCATCCGTCTCGGGGATAAGTGAACCTGACCCCGTTCTTCCGCCGGAACCTCCCATGACCACTGATTTCCTCATTGCAACCTTTTTCAACCTGGGCCTGAACATCATCCAGACGCTGATCGCGCTGGTGGTGGCGGTGCTGGGGCTGCAGTTCATCGACCGCAAGCTGCTCAGGCACATCGACATCGAGCAGGAGCTGCAGAAGGGCAACCTGGCGGTGGCGATCTTCGCGTCCACCATCCTGCTGTTCGTGGCGATCGTGACGGTGTTCGGGCTGCGCGGATGAAACGCGGCGGCGGCAATGCCCCGATCGCGTGGATGCTGCTGATCGGGATGGTGCTGATGTCCGTGCGCGCGCTCGAGCAAGCCTGGCGGCCGCCGGCGGACGAGCGGCGGGTGGCCGGGGCGGTGCCCGATGTCCCCTTGCCCGGCTCGCCCGGCGACGACTTCGCCGCGCCGCCGGAGACGCGTGCGATCGAACTGGCCAACGGCCTGCGCCTGCACGAGGGCCAGATCGCGCAGGCGCTGCGCGAGGCCGGCCACGCCGAAACCTGGATGGCCTTCGGCTGGCTGTTCGGCAGCGAGACCGTCAGCACGGTGGCGCCGGGGCTCGACCGCCGCCACCACTTCGCCAATGCGTATCTGGTCGGCTACGTGCCGTTCGAAGGCGTCGAACCCTGGGTGCCGCTGGTCTCGCTGGCGCAGCGCAAGCAGTACGCCTACGACCACGACCAGTACCCCGGCATGCCCGAGCTCTGGCAGACCTCGCGCGAGGCCTTCTTCTACCCGCAGGGCGACTGCGAGGACCACGCCATCGCCCTGGCCGACTGGCTGATCGGCCTGGGCCTGGATGCGCGCGTGGTGCTGGGCCGGATGAAAGAGGAAGGCCACGCCTGGGTCGTGGTGCTGGACGGCGCCCGCACCTACCTGCTCGAGGCCACGCACAAACGCCCCGGGCGCGCGCTGCCGCTGGCCAGCCAGCTGCCGGACTACCGGCCGGAGGCGATGTTCAACCGAGACAGCTACTGGGTGAACACGGGCACGCCGCTCACCACCGAGTACACGGGCGCGCGCTGGCAGCGGCGCTCGGGGTTCGTGCGCGACTGACCCGCGGCCTTACTCGCGGTCGAAGTTGATCCGCACGTCCTTGACGGTGCTGCTGACCAGGCTCACCTCAAATAGCGGCCGGCCCCAGCGGCGCTTCACCAGCACGTCCTCGCCGTCGTCGCGGTCGAGGCGGTAGTCGGCCTTCAGCGCCTTCTTCATCGCATCGCGCACCTTGCCGGCGATGCGGTTCTCGCCGTCGTTGCCCTCGATCACCACCGTGACGTCGATCGGCTCGCCGCCGACCGGCTGCACGCGCAGCACGATCTCGCCCGGGGATTCCGCCGCGCCGCTGAACTCCAGGCGCCATTTGTTGGAGGGCTTGGCGAGCACGCTGCCGGACGCCAGCAGGAGGCCGAGGGCGAGGGCGAGGGAATGGCGGAAGGGGTGGCGCATCGGGGGCGTCCTGGTCGGGGAGTAGGGCGGGTTCCTGCCGCAGGATCTAGCGGCCCGCCGCCATGAAGCCGGCGTGAAACCCGGTCAGCCCTTCAGGTACTCGTCCTTGAGGCGAACGTAGTGCTTGGCGCTGTAGTAGAGCTGCTCGATTTCCTTGTCGCTGAGCTGGCGCACCGGCTTGGCGGGGTTGCCCAGCCAGAGTTCGCCGCTGCGCACCGTCTTGCCCGGCGGCACCACGGCGCCGGCGCCGACGAAGCCGTGCTGTTCGACCACCGCGCCGTCGAGCACCGTGGCGCCCATGCCGATCAGCACCGCGTTGCCGATGGTGCAGGCGTGGATGATGGCGCCGTGGCCGATGGTGACGTCGTCGCCGATCAGGGTCGGCCAGCCGCCCGGCCGCGTGTACGGGCCTTCGTGGGTGACGTGGACGATGGTGCCGTCCTGGATATTGGTGCGGGCGCCGATGCGGATGTGGTTGACGTCGCCGCGCACCACGCAGCCGGGCCAGACCGAGCTGTCCTCGCCCAGGTGGACGTCGCCGATGACGCAGGCGGCGGGGTCGACATAGGCGCGGGCGCCGAGGGTGGGGACGATGCCCCGGAAGGGTCGGATGTGCATGCCGGCATTCTAACCCTCCCTTCGCGCCGCCCCGCCGTGAAGGGCATAAACTGCGGCCATGGATACCCCTGCGCACCCCGACCACGACCTGCGGCCCTTGCTCGAACAGGTCCGCGCCGCCCACCGCCGCCAGCCGCCGTCCTACCGGCAGCGCATGGACGACCTGGCCCGGCTGGGCGACGTGGTCCGCCGGCACCGGGACGAGCTGGTGAAGGCGGTCTCGGCCGACTTCGGCCGCCGCTCGCGGCACGAGACGCTGGCGGCCGACATCATGGTCACGCTGGACGAGATCAAGTTCCTGCGCCGCAAGCTGCGCGGCTGGATGCGGCCCGAGCGCCGCGGCCTGAACCTGGCCTTCCTGCCCGCCCGCGGCGAGATCCGGCGCCTGCCGCTGGGCGTGGTCGGCATCGTGGCGCCCTGGAACTACCCGATCCAGCTGGCCCTGATCCCGATGGCCGACGCCATCGCCGCCGGCAACCACGTGCTGGTCAAGCCCTCCGAACACACGCCGCGCACCTCGGAGTTGCTGGCGCGGCTGCTGGCCGAAGCCTTCCCGCCCGAGCGCGTGGCGGTGGTGCAGGGCGACGCCGCGGTCGGTGCGGCCTTCACCCGGCTGCCCTTCGACCACCTGGTGTTCACCGGCTCGACCACGGTGGGCCGGGCCGTCATGGCCGCCGCGGCCGACCACCTGACGCCGCTGACGCTGGAGCTGGGCGGCAAGTCGCCGGCCCTGGTGGCGCCGGGCTATCCGGTGGAGCAGGCCGCCGACCGCATCGCCGCCGGCAAGTGCTTCAACGCCGGCCAGACCTGCGTCGCGCCCGACTACGTGCTGGTGCCGCGCGCCCAGCGCGACGAGTTCGTGCGCGCCTACCTGGCCAGCGTGCGCCGCCGCTACCCGACGCTGGCCGCCAACCCCGACTACACCGCGGTGGTGAACCACCGCCAGGCCGACCGCCTGCGCGACTGGCTCGACGACGCCCGCGACCGCGGCGTGTCGGTGATCCAGTACCGCCCCGACAGCGAGGCGCCGCCGCCCGGCGTCGAGGTGATCCCGCCCACCGTGCTGCTGGATCCGCCCGACGAGGCGCGGGTGATGCAGGAGGAAATCTTCGGCCCGCTGCTGCCGGTGAAGTCCTACGACGACCACGACGCCGCCATCGCCTACATCAACGGCCGCGACCGGCCGCTGGCTTTCTATCCCTTCGACCGCGACCGGGCCCGGCTGCGGCGCACGCTGGACGCGGTGGTGGCCGGCGGCGTCTGCGTGAACGACTGCCTGATCCAGTTCGGCCAGCACTCGCTGCCGGTGGGTGGCGTCGGGCCCAGCGGCATGGGTGAGTATCACGGCCACGCGGGCTTCCTGGCCTTCAGTAAATCCATGCCGGTGCTGTACCAGTCCCGCCTCAACGGCATGTCGGTATTCGACCCGCCGTTCGGCAAGCTGGCCGATTTCGTGGTCAAGCTGTTCACGCGATGAACGCACGACTTACGGGCCTGGGCGGGTCGCTGGCGGCGCTCGTGGCGGCCGCGGTTTCGGCGGCAAGCACGGTCGTGCCGGCCGCAGCGGTGCCGGCCGGCAGCGGGACGGCGTCCGTTGCCGGGTCCGACGTGAGCCCCGCGACCCAAGACGGGGTTGTTTCCCTGGCCACGGCCAGCGCGGCCTCGCCGCTGCGACTGTTCGCCGCCGACAGCGACCGCGCAGTGACGCTGTCGGTCGGTGCCGTGCTGCGCGTGGACCTGGACGCCAACTACAGCACCGGCGCCGAGTGGCGGCGCCGCGACGCCTTCGGCGAGGTGCTGGCCTCCGTGCCCTGCGAAGGCATCGTGCGCGAGCCGCTGGTCAAGCCGGGCGAGCCCGCGCCACCCGTGGGCACCGGCACCATCGCGAGCTACTGCTTCCGCGCCGCCACGCCTGGCCGCGCCTTTCTCTACCTGTTCTACGGCCGCGCCTGGACCCCCGAGGCACCGGCTTGGGGCCACTTCGGCCTCGATGTAACCGTCACGCCCGCCGGCTGAGGCTTGGAATCCGCGGCACGAAACGCCATCTGGACATGCATGAACACTGAAAACCCCCTGCTCGCCGCCGGCGTACTGCCCGCTTTCTCCGCCATCACGCCGGACCATGTGAACCCGGCCATCGACGAGGTGCTCGCCGGCTTCCGCGCCGAGGTGGCGCGCCTGGTCGCCGACCCGCAGGCGCGCGACTTCGCCCGCCTGATGGCGCCGCTCGAGCGCTGGGAGGAACGCCTCGGGCGCTGCTTCGCGCCGGTGTCGCACCTGCACGGCGTGAAGGATTCACCCGAGCTGCGCGCCGCCTACTCGGCCGCGCTGGAGAAGCTCACCGAGCACGGCACCGAGCTGGGCCAGAACCGCGACCTGTACGAGGCGGTGAAGGCCGTGCGCGAGGCCCCGGGCTTCGACGCGATGGACCGCGCCCGCCGCACCGTGGTCGAGGACAGCCTGCGCGGCTTCCGGCTCTCGGGCGTGGCGCTGGAGGAGCCAGCGCGTTCGCGCTTCAAGGACATCCAGACGCAGCTGAGCAAGCTGGAAACCGAATTCGAGGAAGCCGTGCTGGACGCCACCGATGCGTGGACGCGCCCCGTCACCGAGGCCGAGCTCGGCGGCCTGCCGGAGTCCGCGCGCGACATGCTGCGCACGATGGCGAAGGAGAAGGGCGTCGACGGCCACCTCGCCACGCTGAAGGGCCCGGTGGTGCAGGCCATCCTCACCTTCGCCGACGACCGCGCGCTGCGCGAGCAGCTTTACACCGCCTACAACACGCGCGCTTCCGACCAGGGCCCGCAGGCCGGCAGCCGCGACAACAGCGAACGCATCGAGAAGATCATGGCGCTGCGGCACGAGGCCGCGGCGCTGCTGGGCTTCGCCTCCAGCGCCCACCTGTCGCTGGCCGACAAGATGGCCGGCACGCCGGAGCGCGTGCTCGGCTTCCTGCGCGAACTGGCGGCGAAGGCCCGGCCGGTCGCGGCGCGCGAACTCGACGAACTGCGCGCGTTCGCGTCCGCCGAACTGGGCATCGCCGACCTGCAGCCCTGGGACGTCGCCTACGCGGCGGAGAAGCTGCGCGAGCGCCGCTTCGCCTTCAGCGAGGAAGACCTCAAGCCCTATTTCCCGCTGCCGGCGGTGATGCAGGGCCTGTTCACCGTGGCCGAGCGCGTGTTCGGGGTGAAGCTGGTCGAGCGCCACGGCGTCGATGCCTGGCACCCGGACGTGCACTACTTCGACGTGGTGGACCACGACGGCACCGTGCGCGCCGGCGTCTACCTCGACCACTACGCCCGCGCCGGCAAGCGCGGCGGCGCCTGGATGGACGTGTGCCGCTCGCGCATGGATGACGGCGAGTCGCTGTTCAAGCCGGTGGCCTACCTCACCTGTAATTTCCCGCCGCCGGGCGAGGGAAAGCCGGCCCTGCTCACCCACGACGACGTGATCACGCTCTTCCACGAGTTCGGCCACGGCATCCACCACCTGCTCACGGAAGTGGACTGGCCCAGCATCGGCGGCATCAGCGGCGTCGAGTGGGACGCCGTGGAGCTGCCCAGCCAGTTCATGGAGAACTTCGCCTGGCAGCGCGAGGCGCTGGACCTGTTCGCGCGCCACTGGCAGACCGGCGAGCGCCTGCCCGACGACCTGTACGCGAAGATGCTGCAGGCGCGCCACTTCCACGCCGGGCTGTTCCTGGTGCGGCAGCTGGAGTTCGCGCTGTTCGATTTCCGCCTGCACCTGGCGTTCGACCCGGCCCGCGGCGCGCGGCCGCTCGAGCTCATCAACGAAGTGCGCGACGAGGTGGCGGTGCTCCTGCCGCCGGCCTGGCACCGCGGCCCGCACGCCTTCACCCACATCTTCTCGGGTGGCTACGCCGCCGGTTACTACAGCTACCTGTGGGCCGAGGTGCTGAGCGCGGATGCCTTCGCGGCGTTCGAGGAGGCCGGGGTCTTCGACGCCGCCACCGGCGCCCGCTACCGCCGCGAGATCCTCGCGGTGGGCGGCTCGCGCCCGGCGCTGGAAAGCTTCGTCGCCTTCCGCGGCCGCGAACCCCAGCCCGACGCCCTGCTCCGCTCCTACGGCCTGGCGGCTTGATTTTTTAGCCACGGATGAACACAGATAAACACGGGTAGAGCAAAAACCAGCCAAAAGAGCGATGCCGGCCTGTGCTGGGAGTTCTCCGGCTTCTTTAGCCCCATCTGTGTTCATCCGTGTTCATCAGTGGCTAAAGCGCTTTCTACGGTGCACCCATGAACCCCGGTCGTCGCCTTGCGCTGATCGTGGCGTGTGCCTTGTTCATCGAGAACATGGACTCGACGGCGATCGCGACCTCGCTGCCGGTGATCGCCGCCGACCTCGGCACCGAGCCGATCGCGCTCAAGCTGGCGCTCACCGCCTACCTGCTGGCGCTCGCGGTGTTCATCCCCGTCAGCGGGTGGGTGGCGGACCGGTTCGGGGCGCGCAGTACCTTCATGGCGGCGATCGCCGTTTTCCTGCTCGGGTCGCTGGCCTGCGCCGCCAGCGGCACGCTGGAGCAGATGGTGGCGGCGCGCTTCCTGCAGGGCATGGGCGGCGCGCTGATGGTGCCGGTGGGGCGGCTGGTGCTGCTGCGCACGGTGCCCAAGAGCGAATTGGTGCAGGCGCTGAGCTGGCTGACGATTCCCGCGCTGGTGGCGCCGGTGATCGGCCCGCCGCTGGGCGGACTGATCTCGACCTACAGCGACTGGCGCTGGATCTTCCTGGTCAACATCCCGATGGGCCTGCTCGGACTGTTCCTGGCCTGGCGCTTCGTGCCCGACCTGCGCGAGCCGGTGAAGCCGCTGGACTGGCTGGGTTTCGCGCTGTCCGGCCTCGGCCTGGCGCTGGCGCTGTTCGGCTTCTCCAGCCTGGGCCGGCACATGGTGTCCACGCCGGTGGCGGTGGGCTGCCTGGTGCTCGGGCTGGGCGGCATGGCCGGGTATGTCTGGCACGCGCTGCGGCACCCGCATCCGCTGATCGACCTGCGCCTGCTCAAGCTGCCCACGTTCCGCGCCGGCGTGATGGGCGGCATGCTGTTCCGCATCGGCATCGGCGCCACGCCCTTCCTGCTGCCGCTGATGCTGCAGCTGGGCTTCGGGCTGACGCCGCTGGCCTCGGGCCTGCTCACCTTCGTATCGGCGGTGGGCGCGATGTTCATGAAGACGATCGCCGCCAGCGTGCTCAAGCGCTTCGGCTTCCGGCGCGTGCTGTGGGTGAACGCGCTGCTGGCCTCGGCGATGCTGGCGGGCTTCGGCCTGTTCCGCGCCGACACCGCGCACTGGGTGATCATGGCCGTGCTGCTGGTGTCGGGCTGCTTCCGCTCGCTGCAGTTCACCAGCCTCAACGCCATCAGCTACGCCGAGGTGGATCCGGCGCGCATGGGCCAGGCCAGCAGCCTGTCGGGCATGATGCAGCAGCTGTCGCTGGCGCTGGGCGTGGCGATCGGCGGCTACGCGCTGCAGGTGGCGGGCCTGTTCACCGGGCAGGACTACGCCGACGCCAGCAACTTCGGCTGGGCCTTCCTCACCGTGGGCACGATCTCGGCGCTGTCGGCCTGGGTGATGTTCCGCCTGCCGCGCGACGCGGGTGCCGAGATGGCCGGCCGCGCCGAGCCCGGCCACGAAGTCAGCGAACCCAAGGCCGCCCAGCGCCCCAATACCTAGAGGAAAAAAAGGGGTCAGAGTAAATATTTGTTTGAATCAGCGGGCCTTGCCCGACTGATTCAAACAAATATTTACTCTGACCCCTTTTTTTCGGTTCTTCACCCAAGTCCGGGGAATGCCGCCCGGATCTTGAGGAAGAAGTAGGCG